>Ga0209748_1001527_pt1 | contig 11370 bp, 9 predicted proteins | sample BarGraIncu00421A_FD_185490 | JGI IMG/M metagenome (GOLD analysis project Ga0209748, IMG submission 185490) | Arctic peat soil microbial communities from Barrow, Alaska - Barrow Graham LP Incubations 004-21A (SPAdes) (version 2) | ecosystem: Environmental > Terrestrial > Soil > Wetlands > Peat... | reverse complement strand
GCTGGACCGCTGGCAGACCCCCGGGGCGTGACGCGGGCGGGCGCTGTGCTCCCGGTGCTTTCGCGCGTGTACAAGAAGAACTAGCAGCACAATCCCGCGCCGAGAGGCGCGGAGTGCGCTAGACTGAACGCGATGTGTCCGTGACGACCCTGAGGGCAGGGGCGCGATGCTTCCGGCGAAGCTCCATGCATCAAGCGGCACCCGAGGTGCGCACACGTGATCCGTGCGCGCCTTGCAGTCATAGCCAGGGGTCTTTCGCTGCGCGCTGCCGACATGTCTCGCGCCAGGACACAGGTCATCGTCGCTGCGGTCGTCTTCGCCTTGCTGCTGCCTTTGGTCGCTTTCGCGGCCACATCTTCGATGAAGTCGCGGGCCGACAACTTCGCGGGCAAGTCCTCCGCCAGATCGGGCTACGGCATCGCGGCCATCCCGGATCCCCCCACCACCGTGTTCGCGAAGGCGCCGACCGGGAACGCCACGTTCGTCAACTGGTCGCCCCCTACGATCGCGCCGGCGGGCACGGTCAGCTACCACGTATGGCGCGCCGACAGTGAGGGCGCTGAGTACGCCCGTATCGGGACGACGAGCGGCGGGGTCTACGCCACAAGCTACGTGGACACGACGACGGTCTCGACCAAGCGCTACTGGTACGCGGTCAAGACCGTGGTCGGCGGGAACGAGAGCGCGCCGAGCACCGTGTCCGCCGCGGTGTGGCCGAGCATCGCGCCCACGACCGGGCCGCCTGCCCGGCCCGGCGACGTGAGCGCCAGCACCACGAGCGGGGTGATCGCGGTCAAGTGGGACGGTTCGAGCGATCCGGCTGTGCACTACTACGTCTTCCGAGCTTCCTCGAGCCTGTCATCCTCGCTGACCACGATGACTCCGATTCTGCTCACCGACAAATCCTACGTCGATGTGACGGCGTACCCCGGGATGCCCTACTACTACACCGTGGTCGCGGTCGACGCGTCGGGGACCCTCAGCCCGCTGTCCGTCGAGGCGGAGGGCAGGGCGGTCGATGCTGTCGCGAGCGGACAGCCTGAGCCTCACAAGACCGGCACCAGCGAGTCCGGCTGCCTCTGTCACGCCACGCACACCGCCGCCGGTCCGGCCAAGTTGACGAAGGTCCCCGGCGACAGCTCCTCCGCTATCTGCGACCTCTGCCATACTCCGGCGACCGCACTGGGCGAGTTCCTCGATCCGCTCGCGACGTCGCGGCATCCGCTGGCGGCCACGGTATCCGTGGACAGACCGTTCACGTGCATGACCTGCCATGTCCCGGTGTACGACTCGGACAAGCCGATCGCGAGCCTCCTGCGCGTCAACGGATCGTGGGTCTGTACGACCGTGACCGGCGCCACCCGGGGCAACGGGTTCTGCTACACCTGCCACGGCACCGGGTCGACGCTGCCTGAGGAGAACCTGCGGGTGTTCGAGGGCTCCGCCCACAGCACGATCACGGCTCCGGCCACGGGCGCCGACGTCGTGTGCGATGCGTGCCATGAGTCGCACACGTCGCGCAACGAGAGCCTGCTGAAGTACAGCCGCTACATGGTGTGTATGCAGTGCCACACGGATGCTGTGCCGGACCCCAACGCTCCCGACATCTTGAGCAGTCTCCGACTCAACCCTGACGCCAACGCCAAGCATCCGATCCTGCTGGCCGATCAGGCCGACGGTGCGAAGATGACGTGCCAGAACTGTCACAACACCCATGCGAGCACGGTGACCACCCCGCTTGTGGATCCGCACGACCCGTCACCCGCTGGCGCGTGGACGGGCGACGAGAAGGCATTCTGCTTCCGCTGCCATGACGGCCTTGCGCTGCCCACCAGCGCGGAGACGACCCCGTGGGCGGGCGAAGTCCTGGCCTCCGGGGGCGCGACGGTAGTCGCCGACATCCAGGCCGCGTATCAGCTGAACTACCACGGCTACGGAATCGCTCCCACCGACGCGAAGGTCGCGACGATCACCGCGTTCCTGCGTCCGGACATGGGGTACACCGCCAACACGACGCTCGAGTGCCGCGCATGCCACGACCCGCATGGGTCGATGAACAACTTCACGCTCCGGCAGAATGTCGTGTCCGTCGGCGCCACGATGACGGTGGGCGGTCTGCTCGTCGCCGAAGCGCCCGGCGGCGGCTACGACCTGCGCTTCTTCTGCGCCTCATGCCACCTGTGGGATCCGGTCAGCCACACTCAGCTCGCGCTGGCGGACACGAGCACGATCGACTTCACGCAGTTCCCGATCGACTGCACCCAGTGCCATCGCCATCTGAAGGCGAACGGCGCGCCGAGCCTGGACCTCTAGGCGCGCGGGTGGTCGAGCTCGCCCCGGTCGTTCATGACCTCGATGCCGGCCTGCCGACCCGTGCCGGCGAACACCACGCCCGCGCGTCCGCCGCGCAGCGAGCGTAGCGTGACGTCCACCGTGCCGCCGAGGGACTCCGGATCCTTGCCCTCCATGGCACCCAGCACCGGTGACTTCAGGGTGAGTGCGCGGCATCCGCTCAGGTGGACCTCGAGCTCCTCGTGCCGGTCCGATAGCGTTACGCGCGCCTGGCTGGCGCCGGTCTCGATGCGGGTCAGCCGCGCTCCGGTGTAGGTGGCGAAGCGGTGGAGGTCGCCATCGACCAGAAGGCCGGCGATGGTCCCCACGAACGAGGAGGTCATCCACGGGATCTTGGCCACAGAGAGCATCAGTGAGATGCCCGCGCGGTCGAATGTGTTCGTCTGCGCCCAGATCCAGGAACTCGGGAAGCTGCGGCCCCAGTCCTTCTCCACGTAGCCGCGGCCGCCGTCAAGATCGAGTCGGTCGCCGTCGATCGTGAGCGAGCCGGAGACCGCGTGGTCCATCGACAGCACGCCGTGGTAGGTCTCCATGCCGGGGACGAAGCGGAACGGCCCCATGATGCCGGGGGAGAGCGCCCGCACGGGCCAGGGCGACCACGGTCCGTAGAGCACGTCGCCGGTGACCTTGTGGTCCCCATCCTGGAGATCGAGGGTCATCCCGCCGGGGCCGAAGGCGTTCGGGCCGATGCGCACGCAGAACGGCGCTCCCGACACCGTGACGAACTCCTCGGCGGGGAAGCTGTAGTAGTGCGGTTCCTCGCCCGACGAGGGGACGACCTGCACGAAGGCGTGCTTCGAAGTGCCGTCGACAGAGTAGGAGATGCCCGGGATGACCGAGACGACCCGACTCTCGGTGGCGTCGACGTGCTTGAAGTACCAGCCCTCGAAGTAGCGCTTCGATACGCGTCCGCCCTGGTACTCGGCGGGGTTCCAGATACGTCGAGGGTCCATGCTCGTGTGCTCCCGCATCCGAAGGCGTCGAGACGATCCGTTCCCGTCTCCCGGTTCACTATGCCCGAAGGGGCGCGGTCGCGTTGCCGCTCTCCGCATCGGTCGCTATACTCGCCTTCGCGCCCGATTAGGGTCGCCACCGCGGAGAGGTGGCAGAGCGGTTGATTGCGGCAGTCTCGAAAACTGTTTAGGAGGTATCCCCTCCTACGGGGGTTCGAATCCCCCCCTCTCCGCCAGAAGGGACTGAAGTGGTCCCGGTCATCCGATGAGGGAGGCCGGGACCACCTGTCATAGAGGCGCTTCCGCTCATGGGCTCGGATTGGGGGTATGAACCAAGCACGTCGACGCGGGCCCTTCGGCCTCGCCTGTTTCGTGACGTCGCGATCCGATCACTCATCCAGCCCTGCGTCGTCGCGAGCGGAATCGGCGAATGACGTCGGGAAGGGGAGGTGATGCGCGGAAGCGCGGTGCCCGCTTGAACTCCGAGCCCGGTAGACCTGCGGCATCTCACGATGCCATGGTGACCGGGCCGACAGGGCTGGGACCGGAAACGGCCCTGCCTCCCATGCTGGAAAGGAGTCTCACATGCACCGACTCACTACGACGCCTCGTCCGAGGCGCTTCGCGGCTCTCTTGCTGGCGGCGCTGCTGACACTCGCGGTCGCGGGCTGCGGCAACCAGGCGGCCGCCCCGAACCCACCGGCACCTGCGGCCACGACGGATGTCGTGCTCGCCTCGACGACCTCCACTCAGGACTCGGGCCTCTTCGACGTGCTCATCCCGGCGTTCCAGGCCGCCGTCCCGCAGTACAAGATCAAGGTCATCGCCGTGGGCAGCGGCGAGGCGCTCAAGATGGGCGAGACCAAGGACGCTGACGTCCTGCTCGTCCATTCGCCCGCCGGCGAGAAGAAGCTGATCGCGGACGGTTTCGCCACCGAGCGCAAGGACGTCATGTACAACGACTTCGTCATCGTGGGGCCGTCGGCTGATCCGGCAAACGTCAAGGGCTCGGCTGACGCCGCAGCCGCCATGCTCGCCATCCAGAAGGCCGGCAAGGCCGGCAAGGCGACGTTCCTGTCACGTGGCGACAAGTCGGGCACCAACACCAAGGAACTCACGCTCTGGGCGGGCGCAAAAGTCGCCACGCCCACTCCGAGCGCCGACAAGTGGTATCTATCGACGGGGCAGGGCATGGGAGAGACGCTGAAGGTCGCAGATGAGAAAGGCGGCTATACGCTGGTCGACCGTGCCACATGGCTGTCGATGGCGAGCACGCTTCCCGGCCTGACGATCCTGTTCGAGAAGGACAAGGCACTCTTCAACCAGTACGGCGTGATCGTCATCCCGGGCTCCAAGAACGTGGCGGGCGGTCAGGCGTTCGCTGACTGGATCGTCAGTGCAGCCGGTCAGAAGGTCATCGCGGAGTACGGCGTGGCGAAGTTCGGACAGCAGCTGTTCATCCCGAACGCGAAGTAGGTCCGTTGCTACGACGAGCAGCCTGATGCAGATCTTCGTCGACGCCTGGCGCCAAGGCTGGTCGATGCTCGCCTCCGGATCGGTCGGAGTGTGGGACATTGTCTGGGCATCCATCGTCCTCTCGGGGACCGCGACGCTACTCGCGCTTCTCATCGGACTCCCGGTCGGATACATCGTCGGTTCGAAGCGGTTCATCGGCCGGCGGGCCGCCCTGGTCATCTTCAACGCGGGTATGGGCCTACCGCCGACGGTCGTCGGCCTTCTGGTCGCCATGACACTGTCTCGGCGCGGCCCGCTCGGGTTCATGAGTTTGCTGTACACGCGCCCGGCTGTCGTGATCGCTCAGCTCATCATCGCGACCCCGGTGGTCATGGCGATCACCGCTGCGGCTGTCGCGTCCGTTCCCCGGGAGCTGGTCTCGCAGGCCCGCTCGCTGGGGGCCGGGCGCCTTCGGCTCGGCCTGCTGACGCTCTCCGAGGCGCGAATGGGACTGCTGGCGGCGGTCGCCGGTGGATTCGGGTCGATCATCTCGGAGGTCGGCGCCGCGAGCATGGTCGGCGGCAACCTAGAGGGCGACACGCGGGTCATGACGACCGCGATGATGCTCTTCAGCCGCCAAGGGCAGTACGGGCCGGCGCTGGCGCTGGCGGTCGTGCTCATGGCGATCGTGGTCTTCGTCAATGTCGTGCTGACGAGCTTCCAGACCTCGGCCGACCGATGGGAGCGTGACGGCAGGTGACTGTGACCGCGGTGTCTCTCGCCGGCGAGGGGCTCAAGAAGTCCTACCGAGGGGGCTCCTTCACTCTCGACGTGCCGCGGATCGAGGTCCCGGCCGGCAAGGTTCTGGCGCTGCTCGGTCCCAGCGGCTCCGGCAAGTCCACCCTGCTCAGCTTGCTCGGGCTGCTCGAACGCCCCTCAGCAGGCAGGGTGCTGCTCGACGGGCGCGAAGTCGCCATGCGGGACAGGAACGCGCTTCTTCAGATGGCGGCGGTGTTCCAGCGGCCGTACCTCTTCAAAGGGACGGTGGCCGCAAACGTGGCCTACGGGCTCGTCGCGCGGCGGGTCCCGCGCTCCCGGCACGCCGACATGCTTGCCGCCGTGCTCGATCGCGTAGGGCTGGCCGGCAGCGAGCGGCGAAGCGCCCTGGCTCTGTCCGGAGGCGAGGCGCAGCGAGTCGCTCTTGCCCGCGCGCTCGTGGTCGAACCCCGTGTCCTATTCGTCGACGAACCACTCGCCTCGCTCGACCCCTTGCTCAAGCGCCAGCTCACGCAGGACTTCGCGTCGATCCTGCGCGCAAGCGGTGTGACGGTGCTCTACGTGACACACGACCAGAACGAGGCGATGGTGGTCGCAGATCGTGTCGCGATCATGAACGGGGGACGCGTCGTCTCCGAGGGGCCCGCCGACGAGGCGATGAGTCTGCCCCGGGATGCGTGGATCGCGTCCTTCCTCGGTCTCGAGGAGCCGATGGAGGGCGTCGTCCTGTCCGTGACCGACGGACTGGCCGAGCTCGGGGTCGGCGAGGGGCGGGTCTTCGTGACCGGCGAACCGGAACCCGGAAGTCGTGTCGTGCTGGCGGTGCGCCCGGAGGACGTGCTGCTGCTTGGCGAGTCGGCCGCGGGGCTGGAGTCAAGCGCCCGCAACCACGTGATGGCGTCGGTCGTGTCGGTGTCCGCCCAGGGCGCGACGAACCACGTCGTGCTGAGCGCGGCCGGGCTGCGGCTGGCCTCGAGTGTGTCGCGGGCTGCGACCGCGGAACTCGGACTGCGACCCGGTGCCCGGGTGATCGCGGTGTTCAAGGCCTCCGCGGTCACGTGGGGCCCGGCGGCGGAGCGGGCGTAGGGCGATCCTTCGGACCCGGCCGCCGGCCGTCACAGCTCAGCGTGCCGTCAGGGTCCGGGCCCTTGACCCGTCACGTGCGCCCTGCGAGGCGGTGCAGCGCGTCCGGAACCGCGCGCGATGCTACGGGCGACATCCCGAGACGCGTGTCGTGTCACGAGTGCCGCTGTTCAAGGGGCAGCAATGTGGTCGTTGCATAGCCGTGCTTGGCGGCAGGATGACGACGGCCGACATCTACGTCGCACTGACTCGTTGCGACCCACCAACTCGTGGTGCTGGGCGAATCGCCGGTTCTGAACGGATGAGGCGGGCGGGGGTGGGGGTGAATCCGTACCGATGATCCCTCTCGAAAACTGTTTAGGAGGTATCCCCTCCTACGGGGGTTCGAATCCCCCCCTCTCCGCTGTGTCCGTGCTCTCCTGACCCGGCCAGCCTGTGGTACACCTGTCTCATGCAAAGTGTGCCGCCGCTTCTACTGGCCCTTCTCGCCGGACTCTTCACGTTCGGCATGACCGCGTTGGGCGCGGGCGCGATCCTGCTGAGAAGGAATCCGTCGCAGCGGCTCATGGACATGCTGCTGGGCTTCTCGGCCGGGGTGATGCTCGCGGCCAGCTACTGGTCGCTGCTCGCCCCCTCGGTCGAGATCGCCCGCGCCGCGGGATCGACGCCGTGGCTCGCCCCCGGGCTCGGCTTCGCGATGGGCGGCATCGGACTCTGGGCGCTCGACAAGGTGATGCCGCACGCGCATCTCATCATGCCGAGCGGCCCTCTCGAGCCGGAAGGCGTGCGCACTCCGTGGAGCCGGAGCACGCTCTTCGTGCTCGCGATCACGCTGCACCACGTCCCCGAGGGACTCGCTCTGGGGGTCGCGGCGGGGGCCGCAGTGTCGGGCGCGCACGGCGCGTCGGTGGGAGCGGCGATCGCGCTGACGCTCGGGCTCGGGCTCCAGAACATGCCGGAGGGCCTCGCGGTCGCCGCGCTTCTGCGTCGCGAAGGCCAGTCACGAGCCCGCAGCGTGCTGTTGGGCGCGATGACCGGCTCCGTCGAACCCGTCGCCGCGCTTGCAGGTGCCGCCGCCATCGGACTCTCGACCGCGCTCCTGCCTTGGGGGCTCGCGTTCGCTGCGGGAGCGATGGTCTACGTCGTGATCGAGGAGCTCGTGCCCGAATGTCAGCGGTGCGGGCACGCCGATTCAGCCGTGCTCGCCGCCATACTGGGCTTCACCCTGATGACCGTGCTCGGCATATCGCTCGGGTGATTCGTCAGGCCCGTGACGGCGAGCCGGGACCATTCGTGCCGGCAGTGGCATCGCCGACAACTTCGAAGTCCACGCCCGCGTCAGCTTCGCAGGGCCGCGCGCACCTCTGAGTCGTCGAGGTCGTGGAAGTCGAGGTAGAACGAGGCGACCGCGAACGGGTGACCGTCCTGAACGGCGAGACACCACAGTGTGTCCGCTGCCCCGCGCACCCTCGCCAGGGTGTCCGCCGGCGAGCAGGGGACCGCGATCGACAGCGAGGCGGGCCCCAGAGACCGGAGCATGTCGGCTGCGGTGAGCATCGTGAGGCCGGTCGCGAGCCCGTCGTCGACGAGCCAGATGCTCCGGCCGGTCAGGTCGGGCAGCGGCCATCCGCCCGGGTAGACCGCGCCGCGGCGCTCCACCTCCGCGCGTACCTGCTCGACTGTGTCGTGCACCGCGCGCTCGGAGATGCGGAAGGACCCGATCACCTCCCGGTTCAGCCGGACGCTCCCGTCGACGGCGACGGCGCCGAACCCCATCTCGGGGTTGTCGGGGATGGGCAGCTTCCGCACGAGCGCAGGCCGCAGCCCGCATCCGAGCGCGTCCGCGAGTGGAACGCCGATGGGGATGCCGCCGCGCGGCAGCGCGAAGACGACGGCTTCAGGGTCCGGCCGCGGGGCTATCCAGCCGGCAAGCGCGAGTCCTGCCTCGGCCCGGTCCGCGAACAGGGCGACCGGATACGCGAGGTGTCGTCCGATATGAAGCGCAGCGCTCATGGTTTCCCTTCTTGGGGGGAATGTACCCGTGGGGCCGCGGTTGTCGGGTGGCCGACGGGTGCCCACGTTCGTGAAGCGGAGGTCGCGATGAACAAGGAGATCCTCATCACGGCAGGCGCGGTGGACCTGCCCGGTGACCTCGAGATCCCGGAAGCAGCGCGCGGGGTCGTCGTGTTCGCTCACGGCTCGGGGTCGAGCCGGCTCAGTGGCCGCAACCGGTCCGTGGCATCCGTGCTTCGCGGTTCCGGCCACTTCGGCACGCTGCTCTTCGACCTTCTCACTCCAAGGGAGGACGCGGTCTACGCGAACCGGTTCGACATCGGACTGCTCGCGGACCGTCTGGAGGTCGCGACGCGCGACCTGCTCGCCCGGCCCGGCCTCGCCGGCATGCCCGTCGGCTTCTTCGGCGCCAGCACCGGCGCCGCAGCGGCGATCGTCGCCGCGACACGCATGCCCGGTGTCGTGGACTCGGTCGTCTCGCGTGGCGGGCGACCGGATCTGGCGGGCGGGGCGCTGGGGGAGTTGCGCGTCCCGACCCTGCTCATCGTCGGCGGGCTCGACTACCAGGTCATCGAGATGAACGAAGGCGCTCTGGCCGCGATCTCTGCCGTCGACAAGCGGCTCGACATCGTGCCCGGGGCCACCCACCTCTTCGAGGAGTCCGGGACGCTCGCGCAAGCCGCGGATCTCGCGCTCGGGTGGTTCGACCGCTTCCTCGGGCGGTGATTGGAGCCGCCGCGACGCGGGCCTAGATCCCGAGTTCCGACGTCGCGTGCAGCGCGATCGCCGCGCGCACGGCATCGGGGTCGTACTTCTCTGGGTGGTCGACGATCTCGGCCATCGCGGCGTTGGTCCCGAGCGCGGCGCGATAGGGCCGGTGCGACGACATGGCCTCGAGCACGTCCGCGACCGCCAGGATGCGGGCTTCGAGCAAGGTCTCCTCGCGCTTCAGGCCGCTCGGGTACCCGGACCCGTCGCACCGCTCCTGATGCTGCAACACGATCTCCGCGATCGGCCAGGGGAACGTGATCTTCCCGAGGATCTCGTGCCCTCGGACGGAATGCTCCCTGATGATGGCGGACTCCGCTTCGGAGAGCGCTCCCGGCTTGCTCAGGATCTCAGCGGGTACGCTCAGCTTCCCGATGTCGTGGAGGAGCCCCGCCATCTCGATGCATGCCAGGTCGTCACCGGGCAGCCCCATCTCCGCCGCGATGGCGACAGCGATCCTTGCGACTCGCACCTGATGTCCTTGCAGTGAGCGCCCGTCGCCTATGGCGAGTACTCCGCTTCGAACACCGTTCGGACAGCGGCCTGCGCGTCGTGGCCGGGGGCGGGCAATCTCGTTGCGCGAGCGTTGTCCGGGCGCCACCGCGCTGCCACACCGCAGGGCTATGGTCGAGTGAGGGTGGACGATCGTGAGTCACTCATACGATCGCAGGGGAGAGATACATGTCAGGGAAGCGGCTGTTCGCGATCATCGTGATCTTCGTCTTGGCGGCCGGCGCGTGGCTGGTGCTGGCGGGGTCGGTCGAGATACGCAGCACCTCGAGCGACGACCGGCTCGGCGATGCCGTGGGCGGCCTGTGGGGGTCGGAGCAGAGGCAGTCGGCGCCGACGTTCAGCTACGCCCCCGGGGGGACGGCGAATCGGATCGACGTCGCCGCGAGTGACATCACCGCAGGCTTCAAGCTCAACCAGCGCCGCAAGGGGCTCGTGTGGTACGCGACCTATGTGGTCGACTTCAAGGCCGCCTACAAGGTGAAGAACCCGACGACGCAGACCGTGGATACCACGATGGTCTTCGAGTTCCCGGACGGTGCGGGGACCTACGACGGTTTCGCGGTGAGAGTCGACGGCGCGGAGGTGCCGGTCGTGTACCGCGAGGGCAAGGCCTACGCGACGTTCACGATGCGGGGCGGGGCGACCGCGTCGGTCGCGACCGGCTATCGCACCAACGGGATGGACCGCTGGGTGTACGTCCCGAGTCCCGGCGGGGCCGGCGTCGTCCGCGACTTCAGCCTCGCGATGGCGACGGACTTCACGACGATCGACTACCCGTCCGACGGTGTGTCGCCGACCTCGTCGTCGAAGTCGGGCGACGGCTGGAACCTGGTGTGGAAGTACTCCAGTGTCGTGAGCGGCCGGCCGATCGGCATCGTGATGCCGGTGCCGCCCAACCCCGGTCCGCTGGTCGCGCGCATCACCGCGTTCGCGCCGGTCTCGCTGCTGTTCTTCTTCGCGGCGCTGATCCTGCTGACCGCCACCAGCGGCGTCAGCCTGCACCCCGTCCATTACGGGTTCCTCGCCGCAGCGTTCTTCGCTTTCGACCTGCTGCTCGCGTACCTGGCCGACCAAGTCGACATAAACGTCGCGTTCGCGATCGCGGCGGTCACCTCGGTTGCGCTGGTAGTGGGGTACCTGATGGTGGTCGTGGGCAAGAACCGTGCGCTCGTCGAGATCGCGGTGAGCCAGTTCGTGTTCCTCGTGCTGTTCAGCTACAGCTTCTTCTTCAGCGGCATCACCGGGCTGGCCGTCACCATCGGCGCGGTCCTGACGCTCGCGTTCTTCATGGCGAAGACCGCGAAGGTCGACTGGGAGACCGTCTTCCCGAAGAGGCCGCCGCGTCAGGCGCAGCCGGGTTGGGTCGTGCCGGCTGCGCCGTCGTCGCCGTACGGTCCGCCGCCCGCCGAGGGGTCGGTCGCGTCACCGGCCCCGGCCGCGCCGCCACGGTCCTCCG
>Ga0209748_1001526_pt1 | contig 11373 bp, 6 predicted proteins | sample BarGraIncu00421A_FD_185490 | JGI IMG/M metagenome (GOLD analysis project Ga0209748, IMG submission 185490) | Arctic peat soil microbial communities from Barrow, Alaska - Barrow Graham LP Incubations 004-21A (SPAdes) (version 2) | ecosystem: Environmental > Terrestrial > Soil > Wetlands > Peat... | reverse complement strand
GTTGAAGAGACTTCCATTGAGGTCACTGCTTTCCTTGAAGGTTTGCCGAGCCAGTCTCGAGCTGCTAGCCGTGCGCGGGCTGCTCGGGATCGTCGGGAAGCTGGCGGCAGTGCCAGACGCCTACGACCCATACCGCCCCGCCGGCGATGCGGTAGAAGAACCGGTACGGGTCCACAAGCACCTCACGGTGAGGGAAATCCGGGAACTCCGGGAGCGGATGACCTGACTCCGGGAACTCGCCGAGCTGACGAAGAGCCGCGTTTGATCGTTCTAGCATACCCTGGGCGGCCGAGGCACTCTCGGCCCGGATGTACGCGAGCGCGTCAAGGAACTGCGCGCGAGCCGCGGGTGTGAACAGGACCCTCACGCTAGTCCTCTGCCGCCATGAACTCGCGCGCATCGGCCATCACTTCGTCCAGGTCGTAGCCGACGCCGGCGCCGATGTCGGCCTCGCCGCGAGCCAGAAGGCGCAGGATCTCGATCTCATGCTGCGTGCGCTCGTAGGCGCGAGCACTCACAAGCACGGCGGACGCACGCCCGCGCTGGGTGATGACGACAGGCTCGTCAGATTGCGCAGCACGCTTGATGACCCCGGCCGTGTCCTGCCTCAAGTCAGATATGGGGATGATGCTGGGGATCGATATCATTCAGAGCACCTCCTACGGTACAACCAAAGATACCACCTCTGGTACCGTTGGCAACAACCGCCGTGAGTCAGATCCCCGATGTGGTCGTCGGGTGGGACACCCGAAGGTCCAAGCCGGAACTACGTCCCTGAATGCGCTGCACGCTAGGGCTTGTGGCTTCGGAGCGTCCCGTCCCGGCCGAGAGTGACCGAGTACGCCTGCGCGGTCGCGGACTTCGTGCTCGTCTTCTTCAAGACATGGAAGGTGTATGTCGTCGTCTCAGCGTCTGTCACGACCTCGGGCGACTGCAAGTCGGCAACCTGGCCGTACACGGCAGGCTGAACCTGCCGCAACGCCTGCTGAGCCTGCGTCAACGTGGGAGCGCCCACACTAGCGTGCGACTGAGGGCTGAGCGCCACCAGAAGGAAACCCATGAAGGCGACGAAGAAGGCAACCGCAAAGACCCCCTGAAGCACTCGCGCGACCAATGCCACAGAACCCTCGAACACTCTGCCGCCAAACGACCGCCCGAAGGCGCCATTCGCGATCCAGAGGCCCAACCCGGCGGCCGCGCCGAAGGACAAAGCCGCCACGAAAGCCGCGGGCCAATTCCAGGGTCGGACGGAGCCAGCTGCCTGTGAGATCACACCGCCGAAGATCGATGGACCTCGACTCGCCATCGCCCCCAGCCACCCGACAACCTGTCCAAGAAGGTAGGGTCCGAAGAGAATCAGCAGCGCGACGGCCAGAATCCCCGCAACCGCACCGAACTGACCGGCACAGGACCAAGAAGATCCCGAATCGACCTTCGGGGGCGGAGACCAGCTGCGGTGCGGGTTCCCGCTCCATGTAACTTGCGGAGGCAGGGGGGCGGGTGCGCCACCCGAGCCTTCCGCCCCAGCAGTCGCGGGCGCAGCGAGCGGCTCGACCGCACCCCCACGGTACTCAGCGTGTCGCCGCTGAACGCTTGGGTCCTCGGACCGATCGAGCGCGGCAACTTGCTCATAGCGGCGCAGAACCTGTTGCACAGCGAGTGGCGAGACCTGAGCCGCAGCAGCGCGCTCGCGCAGGTAGCCCGGCAGCCTTTCTATCGTACAGATTCGCCGGAGGTTCTCGCCGTCCAGTTCGAGGTCGTCGACCTTGGCCCCTACAAACACGACCACGCTTTGCAGAGAATCCGGTTCGATCCTCGACTTCCGAGCTGCTTCAGCGGGTTGAGCGTCCGCTGCTTCGAGAAGCCGTGGTACACCACGGTCCACTTCGACTCGTCTGCAGTCCCGCGCAGGTAGGCATCCTGCCACGTCTTGACCTCAAGAATGAGTACGCCCTGCGAGTCGACAAGAACGTGGTCAAGTTGCGCCGTCATCCTCCCGACGCTCAACATCAGGTTGCTGAGATAGCGCGCGGGCGGGTTGGTTTCGGCGTGCCTCCGAAGCAGTTCGCCGACCTGTAGCTCCCCCGCGTCCCCGATCAGCTTTGCGTCGCGAAAGTCCGTGATCCCCACCCCCTTGCGAAAGTCCCCAAGGACAAGGACTTCTTGAAGCGAGCGAGCTCGCTCCCCAGCCAGGTTATCGGCATGCCGGCCTAGGGCGTGAACCGAGAATCACGTCTGACGTTCCCAGGGAGCGTCAGACTCATCCGCCCGAGTTCCAGTCCCAGACGTCGGCTTTCACGCGCTCGTAGTTGGCGTCGAGTTACGAGAGCGCCCAAGAAATCACATGTACATCGCACGGTTGATGTCCATGTCGAGTTTCCCTGACTTCAACGCACCATCTATGTCGGCGAGGTAGGTGGCATCGCTGCGAATCATGTCGCTCAACATCACCAACGCATGGTCGAAGTAGTCAGCCAGGTCCTCCCCAGCCTCGAGGCGTTCGATCCGCGGAGACATGCCCGCAGCGTCATTCCACTCAACACCCTCGCGCCACCAGTGACTGACGATTCTTGCGATGTGGAACCCACCATTGTTGGCGACCTTCCGGAGAACGTCGTCGGCGCTCTTGCCGTTGTCCGAAGCCGAAAGCCAGCTCTTCATCGCCTCGGCCAACAGGGCGGGCGCTAGGTATGCTTCAACGACCGCACCGCAGAATACCTGGGCGTACAGTTCTCCCCAGATCTTGTACTTGCGACGACGAGCATCGGCGGGGCGCTTCATCACCAACGCAAGGTAGGCTTGAGCAACTTCCTCGTTGGTCAGGATCTTCTTCGGATCGACACCCGCACCGTAGTACTGGCGGACCTTCCGCTCGTAGTAGTAACCCTTCGCGGCAAACATCTGCTCCATGTCGTGCTGCACATCGTCGTTCGCGCGCAGATCACGCGTGCTGACTTGGTTCTGGTTGTTGGTGGACTGCACGATTCGGTTGACCACATCTAGATCGTTGGTCTCGTAGATGCGTAGCAGCACCTTCGACGAGTCCTGCAAATCGCCTCGCTGCCTCGCGAGGGCCAAGGCGCTGGCTGTCTGGCATCCATTGATGATCTGCATGTTCTTCACCTGCACGTGCGGGTTGTCAGGGTCTGCCACCGCGTCGAAGTAGTCGCACACAATCGTGACGCCGTTGTTCAGGAACCAGAACAGGGGAGCGTCATCCTTCTCGGTGCAGGTACTCAAGATGTCAGCGTTGACTGACTTCTTCTCCCCTAGGAATCTGCGCACATTGAGATCAAACACCGTTCCTGTGGTGTCATCCATCACAACGGCAGCGATGTCCGCAGCACTGGCCGTGCACACTAGGCCCTTTAGTCCGGCCGCGTGGTACTTGATCAGCGATGGGTTGTTCGTGTCGTAGCGAATTGGGATGTTCGCATCGATCTGCCGTTTGCGCTTCTCGATCTCGTTCAGTGTGGAAACGAGCTCATCTGCACCCCATGGCCGGAGCTCGAAGTGATCGTAGGTGCCGTTGTCATACTTCTGATTGATTGCCTTCAGCTCCTCGTCGAACTCGCCCTCCAATTGCGTCGACGTTTCGCCAAGCGTCACAAATCCTGCGACAACCCGAAGGTTCCCAGGACCCAACCGTGTTCGAGCGGACCGAAAGTCGGCAATCCGATCAGCAAACGCTCGATTCGCCAAGGCGTCCACATCGGCCTTGCTCCTTGCAAACAGCCAATCCAGCCCATTGGCCATCTTTACAAGCTCGCCCATGGGAAACCCATCCGAGTACTTGGCCTGCACGATGTAGACGGTCGCGGAGTCCTCATCTTCATGGATACTCAGCACATCGATCTGCTTGTCCCCCCCGCCGTCAACGATGTCGGCGGGATCCACTCGTTCGGGATCCTCCTGGGCCATGACCCCGTATGCGAAGCGCATGAAGGACTGTGGCTCCGTCATCTGCAACGATAGCGCCAGCTCCTGAACTCTCTCCTGAACAATCTGCTGACGCTGATTCATGCGAACCACACCTCTCTGCCCCAGGCATCTCAATCGTGGTTTCGGCCTTACTGGCCCCGCGATTCGGCTTTGTTCCAGTCCCAGACGTCGGCCTTCACGCGTTCGTAGTTGGCGTCGAGTTCGGGCTGCATGAGCACGAGGGCGGCGATGCGGCGCACCATCTCGGTGACATAGCGCGCCTCCTCGGGCTTGAGGTCGCGGCCGAGCAGCGCGCGCTCGCGATAGCTCAGCCACTTCTTGATCACCTGGTAGCCGCCGATCGTGCAGCGCCACACGTTGGATGGCACGCAGCGCCAATACGCGACGTCGTTCAGGTAGACGTCGAAGCAGGTTTCGCCGAGCAGGACTATCGCCTGGTCGGGCGACAGGCCCAGGGGGGCGGTGCTCTCAGCAATCGCGGCGCGCTCGTCGCCGGTGTAGGCACGATCGGTCAGCTTGCCGGTCGAGGGCATCGTGATTCCGTCACGTCCGGCAACTCCCCACTGAGCGGTTAGCGCGAGATCGCACGTCGGGTCTAGCCGATCCGTTGACGAGGAAAGCGTCCCGACCCGCGGCAAGCAGTCACGATCTGCACCGGACGAGCGGGGTGACACATCTAGCAACGACGCGACTCGACGCCCGATCTCAGCGGAGTCGACCAGGCTCGCGGGTAACGCCGGAAGCGGGATCCTAGGCCAGTCGGATCGAATCGCATCGTCGTTTTCGCTCTGATACCTCGGCGAGTAGCCAACGGCCAAGACATGCAGCCACGTGCTCTCGCTTGAGGCAGCATCACAAGGCATCTCCATCTGCGCGAGATACTCCATCGCACGCGGACTGAGATTCGCTGCCGGCCCGGAACCTGACCATGGGGACTCTTCCGATTGATCCAGCATCATCGGAATCAGGTACGCGTCCTTGTGGAGTGCGTGCTGATCCGCCAAGCCCGTGAAGACGGCAAAGGGGGCACCGTCCATCACCCGCGGTGCACGCGCACGGAGGAGAAGTGCCCGCGTGCGACGTCCCATAGTCCTAACAAGGGCTGCGCGACCCTCGTTCCACAACTTGGCCCTAGGTTCCGCGTACGCCCACTCAGGATCGAAGGGCTTCGAGAGAAACGGCACGATCCGACTCTCGTCAACGCCTCCATCTGTCAGCAGTCGCTTTCTCGTTTCGGCAGGATTGAATCTGGCCCACTCCTTCGTGAGACCCGCCAACTCCGGAGGGAGCTCGGAGAGGGCGAGGGTCGGATCGAAGTACGCCGACATGCGCCCAAGCAAGGTTGCGGAATCCGAGTCTGTGAGCGCACCGCCACGATTCTCGTTCAGTCCCAAGCCAGCCTCTACGGCGGCCAACTCAGGCGCTGCCGGCCATGCTGAGTATCCAGCGACTGAGCGAAACGGACGCAAGGCGAAACGGTTCTCGGCAGACGGGACAAGCGCCGCGCATGCGGGACCACAGTCAGAACCCGCCGCAATCTGCGCCAACGTTCTGCGCTTATCAACGCCCCAGAAGTCCCTGTACGAGACTCGTCGCGACGACACGCCAGGGTGCGAGATCATCGTGGCTATGGCAGTGCCAACCTGTATGCCGATAGCGCTCGTAGGCCCCGAGAAGACGCTGGGGTCACTGAATCCCTCGGGCGTGCGCTTCCCAGTCTCGCGGCTGTCCCCGTTCAGATTGTCTATGAGAACGTCGTCGAAGCTCTCGATGACACTCCTTCGCATGACCACAGCGGAGGGGTCGGACAGCCACGAAGAGTTGCTGATGTAGCACGCGACTCCACCGCGCTGGCCGCGACTGATTGTGCGTTCGGCAAGGCGAATGAAACGGACATAGAGGTCGTCAAGGTAGTTCTTGGTGACTCCCCAAGAGGCGAGGCCCACCTTGTACGGAGCAATTAGCTCCCCCTCTTCACTCTGCGCAACTCCCGCGAATCCGTTGTAGGGCGGGTTGCCAATCACGACGAGAATCTGCTCCTCGCGTTTGATCCGATTCGCTGCATCGCGCTCTTCCGCGAACTCGGAGAAGAGCGATGTACTGAAGGTCTGACCGGGACCGACGCGCTTGTCCTTCGGCGGCACGATCTCGCCGCCACCCCACCCCGTGAGCGCATTCGTCAGGTACACTGCCGCCCGCTCGTCCGCGTCGCGAAGCGGTACGCCGAGTTCCGCCAAGAGAATTCCAAGCTGCAGGTGTGCCACCACGAACGGCGCCGGCATGATCTCGAAGCCGATCACGCGGTCCATGGCGGCGCGCTTCACATCCTCGCGTGTGAGCGCGTCGGCGCCCTTCGTCTGAAGCGTCTCGTCGATCTTCCGGAGGACTTCCACGAGGTACGCGCCGGTGCCGCAGCACGGGTCGAGCACGACCACGCTTGGGTCGGCGAATCCATCCACGATGCCAAGGTCCTCGCGCAGCACGGTATCGACGCGCGCGACCATGTACTTCACGACCTCGTCAGGCGTATACCAGACGCCGAGTTCCTTGCGCAGCTGCGGGTCGAACGCCTCGAGGAACGGCTCGTAGAAGTACTGGACCGCGTGTTCTTCGCGGAACTTCTCGAAGAACGCTTTGCGGTCGATCCGCCAGATGACCTCCTCGGCCCACTCGAGAACCTCTGAGACGCCGAGGTCCTTGAGCTTGCCAGGGTTCGTGAACTGGTAGAAGAGCTCGGCCACCATCGGGACGTGAAGGGTGGCGCTTGCCGTCTCCCACTGGAACCGGCGGTCCCACGGGATCTCGGCGGTGTGCTCGCGCTCGCGTGCCCACAGCACCCAACTCGCGAACATACCGTAGAAGAGCGTCTGCACCAGCGTCGAACGGAAGAAGTGATCGCCCCTCTCGCCCCCAAACCTCAGACCGAGTGAGTCCTCGAGTTGCTCGCGCAGCGCGTCGAGCGCGGGCAGCTCATGCTTCTGCTCGAGTCGCAGGCGCGCCGTGCGCGCGTAGCTTGCGAGGAACCAGGCAACATCCTTCGGGTCCGTGAGTGGGGCATTGTGCAGCAGCACGCGCCGCAGGAACTCGGTGAGCCCCTCCCCCGCCTCCGCGGCGAACTTCCGCGGCTGAGCGGCTTTCGCCCAGAACCCGGCGTCCGTCTCTGCAAGGCGACAGGATTCCAGCGTGCGAAGGCCGCTGCCGCTTGCGTCGCGACCAACCAGGACGAAGTCGCGCAGGTTGGTAACGAGCACGAGTCCGTAGCGGTCGACGTAGCGCGCGACCTGCTCGGAGGCGGCAATTGCGAGGACGTCGTCGCCAGTGCCCTTGACCTCAATCGCGCCGCGACTGGGCAACTGTCCGCCCATCGGATCGAGCCCCGGCTCCCAGCTCTTCAGTTGGTTCGCCGTGAACAGTCCACCATCCGGATTGCCGGACCCGGTGTTCCGCAGCTGCATGAGAGCGGTGACCTTGGGCTTCAGGTGCTTGCCGACCTCGTCGAGCAGCGCCTTCAGCGCCGCGTAGTAGCTGATCTCAGCCACGCCGGCACCCGATGCGCGGATGTCACGCAACTGCGAGAAGTACGCCTCCACCGGTTCAGGCACCCGAGACCCCCAAGGCCGTCGTGTGAACACAGTCCCCGCGGGCGAAGCATACAGGAGCACGCCGCAACCAAGCGCAGACTCCCTCATCACCACTGACTAGGCACTCTGCGCCTGTCTTCTGACGCGGGCTGACGGGTCGTCCGCGAGCATGGCGGCGATGCTCTTCGCCAAGTCGGTCTGCATCTCGCGCAACGTGGGCAGGGCGCTGGCAAGCGCCTCCCGAACCCCGCGATCGGAGTCTGAAGCTAAGGTCGCGCCTAGGCCGGGTAGGTCCTCCGGCCTGCTCGCCCACAAAACTGCGGCCAGCTGCCGAGCACTGTTCACAGGCGACGCCGCGAGCATCCGCAAATCGATGTCCACCACGTGCCGGGGAAGACACAGCAACGCGTGTGCAGCAAGGTTCGTCACAACTGCGTCTTCTGACCTGAACAGGGGAGCGGCTAGTTCGACGACTCTCCGGTACTCTCCATCGTCCTGAGCGAGCGCTGCCGCAGCCTTCACCGCTTCCGGGACGAGGAGCCCTGCCCCAAGGTTGATTCGGAACCTGCTGAGCGGATGCCCAGCACCCCGGAACTGCTCATCTATCTTGGAGTACGTCGGTGCAGACGCCAGCGAGATGGCGCGGTCGAACAGCGCCCTACGCACCGGGGCGGGCAGCAGGTCTCCCATGAACCCCACTGCTTCAACGGCCTCACCACGATTCGCCTCCACATCGCTGTCGTCCTCGGCGGAATCCATTGCGGCTTCCGCGAATCGAACGCGATCGGTCTCGGCGAGGACGCCCATGAACGCCGCAGCGCCTGGCAACATCGATCCGATCCCATACGTTCCGGGCTTCCGCTTGGGGCGATTCACGGCACTCTCGAGCAACCGTCGCGCCTCATCCACCAGTGCCGGATCCTCGACATTCAGGTATAGGAGTGCTCTTAGAGCCGCCTTCGACCCGGTAGTTGCGAGCGCTCTCAGACCATCCAACAGCACGTCGCGCCCAGAGTCTATCGCGCGCCATCCAACGCTCAGGACCTGGTCGCCGAGTTCAGGGCTGGCCCCCATCAGGGCCAGCAGATGGGGGCCCGTCCTCTCGCGCCGCTCGGGATAGACCAGGAACAGATCCGCCACAATGCGTGCATGCTCCTTGTCGTTGAAGCGGTAGTGATTCGGCTCGCGCTCAACGAACTCCCTCAGCAGGTCGAGGACCCGGTCAACATAGACCACAGGTATGCGGACCCCGACTGCGGCAAGCAGTTTGTATCCGGTCACCCAGACTTGTGCACCAAACGGACCCTGCTCCTGGCCATTCGCTGCATCGAGTGCAGCGCGAACGAGCCGGTCGACCTCATCATCGGGAAGAAGATCGCCTTCAGCAGCAAGGGCTGACAAAGTCGCGGCTCGCTCCCAGGGCGCGCGACGGTCGAGTCCGTCGGAGCAATCGACGTACTTCTCAAGTCCGCCGAAGGACTCCTCCAGTTCCTTGGCATCTCCAGCCCGCAGGAGGTGTTGTGCCGCCAACCCCGGTTCCCCTGCGCGGAGATAGAGGGCTCCCAACAGCGAGTGCGCCTCGATCTCGCCCGCAAGACGCCCTGAGAGGGCGGCAACGCGCAGGTTGGCCCTCAGGTCGCCAAGAGCCGACGAGAGGTCGTCGTTCGACAGCTCGCTCAGGCCGGCCGCCCGGAAGTCGTAGGCCGACAGGAAGTAGTCTCTGCCCGCGACTTGAACGTCTCGCGCGAGGTCTACAGCTCCGCTCCATTCCTCCACAGGGAGACCGTAGCGACTCCCGATCGTCCAAGTCGAGCGCAATGCGGCAGCAGCCTCGGCCTGCAGACCCGCTTGGCAAGCTTGGCCAATAGCTAGTCGATAGCTGGCCTCTGCGGCTCTGGGCTCCGCGCTCCATGCTTGAGCGCGACCCATGCGGGCGTGCACAAGCATGGCTTGACGGGGACCCAAACGACCCCCCAGGGCCTGATTCCGAAGTGCACTCCAGTCTCCCGACGCGTCGGCAAGGCATATCCGAAGGCGCACGGCCACGGCATCCGAGGGGCTCAGCTTCTCAATCTCCGCCGCAACACCATCCAGCATCGCAGCCATGCTACCCACCAGTTCGCGATCCTCCGACACAACCGCAGACTCCGCGAGCCAGAGAACAGCCTCCCGCGCTCTCGGTGCGCGCTCGACCACGAGTTGCTCGATTGCTGGCAGTACGGCCGACAGCTCGAACGACGGATCGGAGTGCCAGCGATCCACCGCTCTCAGTGCTGAGACAAGGACGGCCGCATAAGCGGGAGCGCCGGGCCCATGGGAAAGGTCCTCTAGCTTCCGGACGACTTGGTCGGCGCGCCACCTCGCGCCCCTTTCCACGTCTCGCCATGCGACGTCAGCTAGGAATCCCACGGCTCCAGCCGAGTCGCCGGATCTCTCTAGGCATTCCGCCTGCCGCAAGCGATAGGCATCAGAGAAGCCGCCGAATTCACTCCCACTCAACGCGTCAGCGATTCGCCCGTACTCCTCGGATGCTTTGCCGGGCTCGTCAGCGATCAGCAGTTCTGCCGCGGAGGCTCCTTCAGCAAGCCCAAGCGCATCAAGAGGACCGCGAAGAAGAGCATCGGCGAGCACGTCGGACGCAGAACGAGCCGGGGGTGTGACAGCCTCCTGAGCGCAGAAGAGGCGCTCCCACGCTTCACCAAAGAACCGCCTAACCAGGTCGCCGCGCTCCCGAAGCAGCGTGGAGAGCCGCTCTTGGTCGTACAGGTCGATCTCGAAATCACGGCCGGCCTTCTGACGGGCCAGTTCGTCAATGACTTCCGTGCGACGCCCTGAGCTCGCCACGCAGATCACGAATCGCTTCGCCTTGAAGGCACGGCCACTTGCCACATAGTCGTCCACCGCCCTGGCAAGATCGCGCGCAGTGAAGGTCGCCCGGCGGCGTGCCTGATACACAACGGCGCGCCCATCCGTGTCCCACCCGACAACATCAATTCCCTGTTGGCGTTGTCCCGGTACTCCGTACATCCGCACATCCCGAAGCCCGTCAACCTGCTCCGCGACAACGACGCAGATGCGCTCGAAGTCCTCGGGCGACCGTTGACTGAACGGCAGCAGACTGGGCGTGTCGTCCGCTGGGGGCAACACCACATCTGTGACCGACTCGGTCAGGTACGCGTCCAGCAGACGCAGATCAAACCCATCCTCAGCCCCGGTCATTGAGTCATCAGCCTTCACGTCCCACCTCCGGCCGTCGCGAATGCGCCATGACGCCCGGGCAAGACCAGTGCGCTAGTGCCCCGCCGCCTTCAACGCTTCCACTTCATCCTGAGTCAGCGCTCTGACATCGCCCGGCGCAAGGTCCCCGAGCGCCACTGGCCCGAAGCTCACGCGCGCCAGCCGCACCACCGGGTGCCCCACGGCGCCCAGCATACGCCGCACCTGGCGTTTGCGCCCCTCACGGATGCGCAGTTCCACAACCGAGCGCCCGGCCTCGCGGCTGGCCTCCCCGGTCTTCGTGACCAGCGCCGCGCCCGCCGGCGCGGTCATCCCATCGTCGAGTTCCACGCCCTTGCGCAACTGCGCGAGCGTGGCCGTCGACGGCACGCCCTTCACCGTCGCCAGGTACACCTTCGTGACGTGGTGCCGCGGGTGCAGGAGCACCTGCGCGAGGTCCCCGTCGGTGGTGAGCAGCAGCAGCCCCTCGGTGTCGAAGTCGAGCCGCCCCACCGGGAACAGCCCCGCGGGCGCGTCCTTCGGGAACAGCTCGGCCACCGTGGGCCGGCCCTCGGGGTCGCTCATCGTGGTCATGTAGCCGCGCGGCTTGTTGAGCGCGTAGTACGCGCAGCCC
>Ga0209748_1001524_pt1 | contig 11381 bp, 12 predicted proteins | sample BarGraIncu00421A_FD_185490 | JGI IMG/M metagenome (GOLD analysis project Ga0209748, IMG submission 185490) | Arctic peat soil microbial communities from Barrow, Alaska - Barrow Graham LP Incubations 004-21A (SPAdes) (version 2) | ecosystem: Environmental > Terrestrial > Soil > Wetlands > Peat... | reverse complement strand
TGGCCTCGCTCCCCCGTCCCGTGGCCTCGCCGCCGGAGACGCTCCGGAGTCTGCGCGCTGAGGTCCAGTTCTGAAGCCTTCTCGACCCGCGCCCGCCGCCCTCACGCCAGGCCAGGCATCTTCAGCGCACGATCGCCGCCGGCAACTCAGGCTGCTGCTCCTGAGCTTCCTGATGCTCTTCCTCGAGCTTATGCTGATCCGCTGGGGCGCTGCCAACGTTCTGTATCTCGCCTACTTCACCAACTTCGTGCTGCTGGCGAGCTTTCTCGGCATCGGCGTCGGCTTCTTGCGAGCGGGCTCGCGGAACGATCACTTCGGGCAGGCACCGGTCGTCCTCGCGGTCCTCCTGGGCTTCGTCGTTCTCTTCCCTGTCCAGGTCGGCCACGGCAACCGCCTGGTGGGACTCTTCGGGTCGCCCCCCCTGCCGGTCTGGGTCAGCCTGCCGCTCATCTTCGTGCTCGTTACGGCAGCCATGGCGCTGGTCGCCGAGGGAGTAGCGCGCACCTTTGCCACGTTCCCGCCCCTTACCGCCTACCGCCTCGACATCCTGGGGAGTCTGCTCGGGATCGCGGCCTTCTCGGGGCTGGCATTCCTCCACTCGCCGCCGATCGTCTGGGGCGTCGTCGTCGCAGCTGCCTTTCTCCCTCTGCTCCGCTGGAGGCTTCGGCCCGCGCAGATGGTGGCCTTGCTGGCTATCGTGCTTCTGCTCGGCGCAGTCTCGCTCGCTCCGCGTCAGTACTGGTCGCCCTACTACAAGGTGAGCTTCTCGCGCTCACTTCAAGGGGTGGAGGCGATCAAGGTCAACGGTCTTCCACACCAATCGATCTACCCCACGAGCCTCCTGCGTCGCAGCCACGCCTTTTACTTCTATCCCTACCGCCACCTTAAGGGGCGGCCGGGCGATGTTTTGGTCGTGGGAGCGGGAAACGGCAACGACGTCGCCGTCGCCCTCTCGCAGGGCGCGCGGCACATCGACGCCGTCGAGATCGATCCGGTGATCCAGTCGATCGGCGCTCGCGACCACCCCGATCGCCCATACGAAGACCCTCGGGTCAGCGTGCACATCGACGACGGGCGAGCCTTTCTCGAGCGCAGCGACCGCCGCTACGACCTGATCATCTTCGCCCTGCCAGACTCGCTGACGCTCGTCAGCGGTCAGTCCTCGCTGCGCTTGGAGAGCTACTTGTTCACCCTGCAGGCGATGCAGTCGGTGCGGCGCCACCTGCGCGCCGGTGGGGTCTTCACGATGTACAACTACTACCGGCCCGACGTGTTCGATCGCTACGCCGAGACAGTCACCAGAGCCTTCGGGCATCCTCCCTACATCGATCGAGGGCCCGATAAGGGGGGACCGCGGCGACAGGCCGTCCTGACTGTCGGGCTCGCCGCCAACGACATCGTGCGTTCGACGCCGTGGGTCTCGCCCGCGCGCCCTCCCACCGTCGCCACCGACGATTGGCCGTTCCCTTACCTCAAGTCCCGTTCGATCCCTCGGTTCTACTTGGTCACCCTGCTTCTCATCCTCGTGGGATCCGCGGCGCTGACACGTCACTTCGGCGGGCGGTTGGGGGAGATGCGACCCTACCTCGACCTGTTCTTCATGGGTGCCGCGTTCTTGTTGCTCGAGACCAAGAACGTGGTGCAGTTCGCCTTGTTGTTCGGGACCACCTGGTTCGTGAATGCGCTCGTGTTCTTCGGCATCCTCCTGGCCGTCTTGTTGGCCGTCGAGGTCGCCAAGCGCCTGACGCTGCCCCCGGCGAAGCTGCTCTACCTGCTGCTGACGGCGGCCCTCGTGATCGCGTGGCTGGTGCCCCCGGAAACGCTCCTCGCGATGCCGTTCTTGCCTCGTCTCGGCGCCGCCATCGGCATCGCCTTCGCGCCCGTCTTTCTCGCCAACCTCGTGTTCGCCCAGCGGTTCCGCGACGTCGGATCCTCAACGGTCGCCTTCGGCGCCAATCTCGTGGGGGCGATGGTGGGAGGAGTGCTCGAGTACGCCGCGCTGATCACCGGATACCGCGCCCTGTTGGCCGTCGTCTTCGTCCTCTACCTGCTGGCCTTCCTGACGAGGCCGGGACTTGCCAAGGTCCTGCCGGGCAGGCCAACGGCGGGGAGAGAGGTCTAGTGCGGCTTGCCGCCTCTGCACGCTTCTGGCGGAGTGGCCGGAGTCGCGGGCGTCCCAGTTGCGGAACGCCGTGGCTCACGAGATGGCCGCGTTCGGCGGCAATCTCGCACTCGCACCCTTCGAGCGGAAACTCGTCTCAGGCAGCGGTCAGGAATCGCATGAGGTGGTGTTCCTCGCACCGGCGGACAGCCAGCTTGACCCGGCGCAGGACGCGAGGGCCCAGTGGGGTGATCTGATCGATTCGGTTCGGCAGAGCACCGCGGTGCTGGAGACGATGCTTCAGTCCATGGAGTCAGTCGTCGAGAATCGCGGGCCTGAGGTGCCGGTGCTTCCCGTCACGGTGCGAATCCGAGCCAGCGGGCGAGCCGTTGTTGAATGACGCCGCGGGGCATCCCGTTTCGACCAAGCCTGACGGCCCATTGGGCTCCGCATCGCTTTAGGGCTCGTCCGAATCCATGGTGTGGGTGTTCGGCTTGGGCCGGAATACGCAGGTGACGTTTGTTGCCGCAGCTGGGCCGTACTCAACGTCAACCAGGGGTGTCTTGTTCGCCGTCGCCTCTTCGAGGAGACTCACGCGGGATGACTACTGAGCCGCAGATGGAGTACCTCGACGCGCTTGCGCACTTGCGCACTCCCGACGAGTCGCCGTGGACCGACCGGCGACACAAGGTGGAGTCGGAGGCCGACTCTCGCTCCGCGTTCGAGTGCGATCGCGATCGGCTGATCCACAGCGAGCATCGTCGCCGGCTGCAGCACAAGACGCAGGTCCTCATCGTCACCGAGAGCGACCTCTACAGTACCCGCCTCCTACGCCCGGTCCAGACCGCTCAGGTTGGCCGCTCCCTTGCCTGCAGCCTCGGCCTCAACGGCGCGTTCGCCGAGGCCATCGTGCCGGGCGCACGACGTAGGCTACACTCCCTTCGGCCACCAGGGCGAGGAGACCCTGAACAGGCTGTTCGCGGAGCATGGGGGCTGGGATTCAAGTTCACGCAGTCCGGGTTCGAGGGTGAGTAGGCAGCCGGATAGCTGGCGGCATCGGATGCAGGGTCTCGATTCGACCCGGCTTCCACAGGCTTGACACAGACGAAGAGGTATCTGTTTTGGTTTCTGGGGTAGTATCATGACTGCAATGAGCGACCGTGAACTCTATCCGAATGCGTCTGTGGTGCTCGTGGCGTTCGAACTTCGCCACCCCGCCTCAGGACCACTATCGTCTGCCGCTGTGGCTCGAGCGAAGAAGGTGCTGGCCCCGGACCTCCCGCTGCTGCGTCAGGCCAGCCTGACCACAGTAAGGGCGACGTCGGGTGCACCTCCTGAAATCTCCAGTGAGCAGGTTCCCAAGTTCACGAGTCGCGACCTGACGACCGCCGTCACGTTCGGCGCCGAGTCGGTGGTGGTGGAGACCACGGCGTACGACCGCTACGAGCGTTTGCGGGCGATCGTCGCGCTCGCACTTGAGGCGCGCGCGACGGCCGAACCGATCGATGGCATGGAGCGACTCGGGCTGCGGTACATAGATGAGATCCGCATCCCCGACACGGTGCCGGTCAACGAGACGTGGGCAGACTGGGTCGATGGCAGTCTGCTTGGCCCCGCCCCTATGGGCTCTCGCTTGGGGCTACTGGCTGCAGAATGGCAGGGCCTTGTCAGATTCGACGCTGGGCCCGGGCGCTCGATTGTGTTGCGCTACGGGCCTCGAGAGGGGTACGCGGTTGATCCCGGGGGCGACCTGAAGCGTCCCACGGCGGATTCCGGGCCCTTCTTCCTCCTCGACATTGACAGCTTCTGGACGCCAACCGGCGAGATTCCTGAATTTGACCCCGGCAGGATCTTGGCCGTTGTTGACGAGCTCCACGCGCCCGTCAGCCAGCTTTTCGAGACCCTGATCACGGAGCGGCTCAGGAGTGAAGTGCTACGCAATGAGGACTGACTTCGCCACGAAGCTCATGCTCGCAGAACCGCGCGTTGACGTCGGCACGGTTGGCAGTGAAGTCGCTCCTGCGCCCGCGGTGTCTTCAACGCGGACCGCCACGCGGATCCTTACGGCGGACGTTGGATGGAATCGCGATCTGGCTCGACTTCTGCACCGGGATTTCGATGACCTTCACCAGCGCAGTCACGAGGTGGAGTGGCGTACGCTGGCTGCTGACCGTGCCCGCTCCAGCACGACGGCTCTGCTGGATGAGCTCGCCACAATGGGCTTCGCGTGGCGCGACGTGGCGAGATTGGTCGGAGTGAGTGTCCCAGCCGTGCAAAAGTGGCGGCGCGGCGAAGGTGCTACCGGCGAGAATCGAGCGCGGCTTGCGAGTCTGCTCGCGGCCTGCGATCTCATATCCGCGCACTATCTTGTCGAGGATCTCGCTACATGGTTCGAGGTGCCGTTGGTCGTTGGCGTGCCCCTCACGCCGCTCGATCTGTACGCAGCCGAGCGCGTTGACCTGGTCTTCGAGCATGCGGTCGGCAACGCGGACCCAGAGCGGCTGCTCGGCGTGTTCGACCCGGACTGGCGCGAGCACTATCGGAGTGAATTCGAGGTCTTCCGCGCCGAAGACGGTGCACTCTCCCTCAGGCCGAGGGACCAGCGGTAGAGATGTCTCACGACCTCGAGACACCGCCTGGTGAACCTGGGCGGTGGGCCGAGCAGCTCTATCGTGCGCGTGGTGAGGCCATCCCGCGTTGGCGACCTGTGTTCACCGGCGACGTGTTCGACGCCGTGCCGGTCACGACGTCCTCGGGAACCACGGCCGGCCGCACGGTGATGGTGCTCCAGCACCCGTGCGCGATGCGCACGGACGGCGTGAACCTGGCGACCCGCCTGCTGGTCAGTGAAGTCCGTCACCACCGTGTGCTCACTCCTGAGGAGTGGCGCGGGTTCACCAAGCTCATGTCGTTGCCGGATCTCAACAGCAGCGAGACCTCGCGGAGGCGTCACCAGGCAGTGATGTTCGACAGGCTTGAGGTCGTGGACTCCGCAGCGCTTGACGTTGGGCGGCGCCTGGCCTGCTTGACGCACGTGGGTGTGAATCTCCTGCTTCAGCGCCGCGTTCACTACGACACCCGAGTCGTTGTCCCGACCCACGACATCCAGGCGGTGACAGGGGGTGTCTACGAAGAAGCGGACATCATTGAAGACTGGTGCGAAGCCGCATCCTTGGCCGGCATCGACTTGAGTCTGGCCACCGACGACTGCGTCATCTGGTTACGAGAGGACCTTGGCGACGGACTCACGCGCCAGCGGATGCTGGAGGACCAGCAGAACCGAAGTGGCATCCGCCGAGCAGCTCGGGCAGAGACGGTGAAGCGCTACGGAAGCACGCGGCGGGCAGCGACATAGAGTGGGTCCGGTGCGGCGCGTTCAGGCATCGAGTCGCCACGAGTCTTCGTTGGCCGCCATCCACTCGAGCAGCGCCTCTCCCTCCGCCGGCATGCGGTCCGGGCCGGTGAGGCAGTCTGCGGCCACCTGGGCGAGCGCGGCGTAGGTGATGTCGCCCTGCGCCCAGGTGCGCTCGAATACGACGCGGTCGAGGGGCTCGCAGAGGTAGACATTGCCGGCGCCCGTCGCCCTCATGAGCCCCGTCTTCTCCGCAACGCCGACGGGGGCGTCGACGTAGCACACGAGCATCGAGGGCGGAGCGACCGGGGCGCGTTGGGCAGCTGCGAAAGAGCCTGTCACGGCGTAGCGGGCGCTCGGTGTCCGCGATGCCCAGCCTGCAAGGTCTCGAAGGCACGCGGGGATGCCCTGAGGGGCGAGGAAGAGCCGGGAGGTGTTCGATTCGAGCACGCGGTAGTCGGCGCTCCAGCGACGGATGAGGTCTGCCCAGAGCACCCGCGTGATCGGCTGCACGGGTCCCCGTCCCTCGCGTTCAACGAGCGCGTCTCGTTCGAGGACGCCGATGATCTTCGAGACGTAGCCGGGAGTCACCCCGGCTCTGGCCGCGACCGAGCGCGAGGTCGCGGGCTCTCTGTAATCGCAGAGCGCTCGCACCACGCGCGCCGCCTTGCCCCCACGAAGCGATCGCACGGGTTCATCGCCCGGCGCGGGGTCCTTATCGGAGCCCTGCTGGCGAACGAAGATGCTCGGGCGTTCAACCCGCACCAGCATGTTGCCGGTCATGTCGATGTAGTTGACGCCGGCCTCTTCGAGGAGATTGCGCGCTCGCGGGCTGAGATACGGCGCGACAAGCAGGTACTTGGTGTCGAGCGGCACGGGCCGCAGCGCACTGAGCCAGGCAAGGACGTCGCGCGGGAACACGCGTTGTTTGGCCTCGACCATCTGCAGGGCCTTGCTGCCATCGGGAGCGGTCATGCTGAGAATCGCGTCGGGTTGAAGGGTGCCGGGCTCGCGAATGGGCTCGTCGCATCGACGCACTCCCCACCCCTGGCCGAGGCGATCCGCCAAGAGTCGTTCTGCTTGAATGATGAGGTCGGATTCGCTAGGCACGATGTTTCCTAAATACGAGTTATTTCCTGTGACAGGAAACATGGTACTCCCGGGAAACATTAAGGTCAATGGCCCAGGAGATTCGCGACCACCAGCGCACCTCGATCGCCGCGGATCCGCCGTCCTACCGATCCTGGCGCCCCCACCACGGCCGCAGCGGCGGCAGGTCGGATAGCCCGGGATCCTCCGGCGGGTCCGACTCCCCGTCGTCGCCGTCCCACTGGCGGCGGTATTGGTCGGGGATGTCGCCCCAGCCCCAGTACGGGAGCGGCACGCGGGGCACGATCCCGAGCACCTCAAGCGGGTCGACGCGCCCGTCGCCGACGGTGCAGAGATGAGTCCAATCGTCGCCAAAGTCGAACACGTAGACGAACCTCTCGCCCAGCTGGAGTCGACTGAGCTTGGCCCTGCGATCGTCAGCCGCAGGACCGCCTTCCTCCCAGTCCTCGTACGGCGTTGTCAGGCGCGTCCCGTCAGCGAGGCTGAAGTCATGAAGGTGGGCACGATCCCAGCGGGCGAACGCGTCGTCGATGGCCTCGGCGAGCTGGGCGAAGGTATGGGAGCGTGCGGCGGCGAAGATCCGGCCGGGACGGGGCCAGACATGCGCACCATGCCCCTCCACCAAGTCCACGCGAATCGATAGCCACGTGCGTGCCATGAGCTCTGAGGTCCTCCGTTGGTCAGCGAGATGCACTCGGCCCGAAAACTACACCCGCGGGGGCAGGGAGGCTAGCCTGTGGCATTTTCTGTTTCCTAGATGTATGCTGTTTCCCGTTTGGGAAACATGGTGCCTGGAGGAAACATGCTGGAGAACAGGCCTAGCAGAGGCGAGGTTCGGTCGGCCTTGGAGCAGCTGTTCCCGGCCGGGAAGGTCGAAGTCGCCGAGGAGGTGCAGGTCGGCGACCAGCGCGTAGACTACGAGGCGTGCGTGAAGCTCGGCAGGCGGAGACTCAAACTGCTCGTCGAGTACAAGGATGTACGCAGTGAGGCGAGGCTGAAGGAGGCTGTGGAGCTGCTGCGAGGTCGCCAAGCGCGGCGTCCCAGCGAGCTCTGGGTCTTCGCTGCCCCGTTTCTGAGCCCTTCTCGGCAGAACCTCCTGCGTGAACGGGGAGTGCCCTTCTTCGACTTTGCCGGCAATGCCTGGATCACCGGCGCTGCCACTCACATCGATCGTCGCGGATTCTCCAATCCGTTCCCCGAGCAGAGGCGTTCACGCGACGCCTTCTCCGACAAGGCCTCGCTGGTGTTGCGCTCATTGATCTCCTCGGGGCCCGGGAGAGGCGTCCGCAGCATCGCCGAGGAGGTAGGCCTGAGCCCCGGCTACGTGTCCAAGGTCGTGCAGGAGCTTGAACGGCGCGGCTACGTCGCCCGGCAGGAGGATGGCCTCGCGTTGCGCCACGGGCAGGAGCTCCTGCAGGACTGGGTAGGCGCCTATCGCAAGCGGTCGGTCGAGACGAGGAGCTACTTCGTCTCCGCAACGAGTGCGAAGGCAGTGATGGACATGATGAAGCAGTCCCTGCATCTCGCCGCCGGCGAGTACGCACTCACCATGCAAGCTGGCGCCAGCCTCGTCGTGCCGTACGCCGATTTCGACAGCGTCGATGTGTATGCGCGCGAGACCGAGGTGGCGGAGGCGATGGCGCGCGACCTGAACGCACGGGAGGTACAGCGCGGCGCCAATCTGCGCATCAGCCTGCCCTACTATCGCATCTCGGCCTTCTTTGGCAGGCAGGAGGTGGGGGGGCTCTCGCTCGTCTCGGATCTGCAGCTCTACCTCGACCTCTACGACTACCCACTCCGCGGTCGTGAGCAAGCCGAGCACCTCTTCGAGCGCCGCTTGGGGCCAAAGCTTGCAGCAGCGGAACGAGTCTAGATGGCTCTCGATCCAACCCTGCTCATCGGCCTCAAGGCTCTCGAGCTCTACCTCGATGACATGGTCATCGCCGGCGGCTGGGTGCCTTATCTCTTCGCCGCGCATGAGCAGCCCTCCGCCGAGGCCGTTGCCCTCAAGACTCGGGACCTCGACATCGCAGTGTCGCGCCAGGTGCCAGAGCGCGAGAAGTCTATCGACCAGCTGCTAGGCGAAGCCGGCTTCACCTGCGAGTTTCGCTCCCTGGAGACTCCCCCGGTGACGGCCTACGTGGCGACGCACGCGCGCGATGAGCTCGAGATCGAGTTCATCACCATCGCGAAGGGCTCCGGCGAGGGTGTGCACAGCGTGCAGAGCGGACTCACAGCCCAGGAGCTCCGCTACGTTGACCTGCTGCTCGCGAACAAGTGGTTCCTGCCGCTCGACGTTCTCAGCGACGGGGAGCTCGAGGGGCGCGTGTGGCTGCCGACGCCGGCCGCCTTCATCTTCCATAAGGGGCTCGTCTACAAGAAACGGACCGACCCGCTGAAGAGGGAGAAGGACCTCTACTACATCTTCTACGTCCTGGACGGTTTTCGTGCCTGGCACCAGTGGATGCGCTCGGAGATGCCCAAGCTCGCTGCGACCTCGCCGACATGGTTCCGGCGTTGCCTGCGTGACCTCGAGACCGCGTTTGAGGCGCCGGATTCTCCCGGCATCGATGCCCTCCTTCATCAGCGTCCGAGCACCGCGTATCAAGGCATGGACGACGATCAGTTCCGCCAGTACGCGTGGTCTGTGATGCAGAGTCTGCTCGACATGATGCGAGAAAGCAGGCCTTCGGGCGCACGCTGAGGTAGGCGCAAGGCGCCCAAAGTCATCGTCACTCTGATACATCCGGTGCGGGGCGGCTACTTTGCGGGTTGCAGCCGCGCCTGGTGCGGTATACTCATTGTAGATACCGCCCAGAGGAGGTCGCCGTGAAGACCAAGGTACAGCGGTGGGGTAACAGCTTGGCTGTCAGGATCCCTAAGTCGTTCGCAGAAGAGGTCGGCCTCACGGACGACTCTCCCGTCGAGATGCGCCTGGTCGAGGGCGGGTTGCTCGTCGAGCCTGCGTCCACCTGCCCGCTCAGTCTCGAGGAGCTGCTCGATGGGGTCACCGAGTCCAACCTGCACGCCGAGGTCGACACTGGCCCGGCCCAGGGTTCCGAGGCCTGGTAGCATGCCGTGGATCCCCGAGCGCGGCGACGTCGTCTGGATCACGATGAATCCCACCGGCGGGCACGAGCAGTCCGGACGTAGGCCCGCGCTGGTCCTCTCGCCCGCCGCCTACAACGGCAAGATCGGCGTCGCCATCCTGTGTCCGATCACGAGCCAGGTGAAGGGCTACCCGTTCGAGGTCCGGGTCCCTGACGGTCTGCCTGTGGAAGGCGTCGTCCTGGCGGATCAGGCCAAGAGCCTCGACTGGCGGGCGCGAGGGGCGGAGCTCCTCTGCACGGTGCCGCAGGAGAGTACCTTGGCCGTCCTGCAGAGGCTGGAAACGCTCGTCAGCCCGTAGTCGGGGCGCCCAGGGGGATCTCGAGCCTGACAGAACGCGACCACCCCGGCTATCCTCGCGGAAGAGTCCCATGGCCTCTTGTCACCGGGGTGGATCCTTTGACGTGAGTGTACCCGAACGACGAGACCCGCCGCCTCCAAATCCTCTCCTGCGCATCGGCACTTTCCTGTTGCGCTTCGAGGCGCATCATTGCCCCAATGCTGACATTCTGCCGACGAGACTGCCGGCTACGCGCGGGGATAGGGCGACACGCGCCAGCACGAGAGACGACGAGGGCGCGTTGCGCATGAATGCGCCTGGAGACGAACATCTCCAATCGTCAGGTGTCCACGAAAGTGGGTCAATTCCCAAGGGGCCTCGGGGACGCGCTCGTGCGCAGGCTCTAGGGCGCGTTTCCCTCGCCTCCCCCCGCGTTTCCCTCGCCCCCCTGCATCCCTGGCGCCCCTCGGTGCTTGAGGGGCGCCAGCCAGATCGTCACTTGGCTGCCCTGGAGCGCGCTCGACCCCGCCGATGGCTCCTGCTCGACGACGTTGCCCGGAAAGCCGTCCCCGCCGCCGGTCGTAGAGACCGCCACCGAGAAACCCGCCGCCCGTAGCGTGTCGGTGGCGCTGCCTTCGGAGGCGCCGACGACGTCGGGGACCGGCACCATCGGTGGTCCGCTGCTCACCCAGTAGCGCACCGAACCGCCGCGCAACAGCGTGGTGCCGGCTGCGGGGCTCTGACGGATCACCTGGCCGGGAGGCACGCCGCTCGAGTGCTGCGACAGCCCCCTGGGGACGAAGCTCTGCGCCCGCAGGGCCGCCGTCGCGCCGCTCGACGTCCCGCCGACCACGCTCACCACCGCCGGGTGCAGCAGCCCGCGACTGACGACCAGATGAACCCGCAGCCCCTTCTTCAGCGACGCGCCGGCCGCCGGCCGCTGGGCCATCACGACGCCGGGCGCGTAGGCGTCGGAGTAGCCGCCCGTCGAGCGTACGCTGAAGCCCTCGTGGCGCAACTCGCTCGCCCCTCGCCCCTCCCTCATCCCGACCACCGAGGGCACAGCGACGGCACGATCGACGTACGCCAGATAGACCAGGACGCCGGCAAGCACGGCGGCGAGCGCGATGAGGGCGGCCAGCACCGCCCAGAGCCGGCGGCGCGGCCGGCGGACGCCGGTGGCGGCACGAGCGCCGGCTGGGGCGACGAGGGTCGCGGCGGTCGAGCCGCCCCCGTCGGCGACGAGATCGAGCGCCGTCAGCGCAGCGGCGAACTCGCGCGCGGTCTGGAACCGCTGCGCCGGGTCCTTGCGCAGCGCCCGGCCGACCAACGCGTCGAGCGCCGGCGGCAGATCGGGCACGAGCGCGGTCGGGGCGGGCGCCGGCTCGTTGGCATGACGTAGGGCGATGGAGAGGTCGTTGTTGCCCTCG
>Ga0209748_1001521_pt1 | contig 11394 bp, 11 predicted proteins | sample BarGraIncu00421A_FD_185490 | JGI IMG/M metagenome (GOLD analysis project Ga0209748, IMG submission 185490) | Arctic peat soil microbial communities from Barrow, Alaska - Barrow Graham LP Incubations 004-21A (SPAdes) (version 2) | ecosystem: Environmental > Terrestrial > Soil > Wetlands > Peat... | reverse complement strand
AGGAATGCATCAATCAATGTAGAGAAGCGGCTTACACGAGAGAAGCGTAGATAGCCATCCAAGAAAACGGACTTATGCGGCAGGAATTGCATTTTCAATCCAGGCACTTCAGTCTCTAAATAAGGAAATTCTCCATATTTATAGCATATCAGAGAGGAGTTATATCCAAAATCCCTATGCATAATATAGGGTATCATACCCACATCCTTCGATAAGTGGATATTATCACATCGTGGAAGAAATGTCGCAAAACTAAGTCTCTTTCCCTCTGTCATGGATTTTTATTCCTCCCATTAGTTGCTTTGCTAACTGGATATCTACGTCATCCGTTATCCCTATGAGGAATATTATAACAAAGTAGATAATCGAAGCCAGAAATATTAAGAGCAATATATTAAGATTGTTGAACAATTCAATAAAGAGTACCATGATAAAGCATGCAAATAGAATCTTTGAAAGATGTAAGATCATATACTTAGGAAGCCGATAGCCTTCCTTCGAAACGAAATAAAGCAAGAAGAAGAAGGCAAACAGCTCAGTAGATACAGTTGCAACGCTCGCACCTATATAGCTATATCTGGGTATCAGAACAAGATTCAAAACGATGTTTAATCCTGCAGCGAACATAGTCTGTTTTGTAACAACTATCTGCCGGTTAGTGGAATTTAGGAGGTTCCCAAAAACAACGTTTAAGAAAATTAAAACTTCAGACCACACCAAGATCTGGAGTGCAATGGTAGAGGCGGCATAGTCTGAGCCATATATAAAAAAAATTATTTTATTAGCTAGTATAGTGGTCCCCACGCCAATCGGGATGGCCAATGTCATCAGATACTTAAAAGACCGCTCAAACATAAAACTAAGATATTTATCTGATGTGACGTAATAATTAGACATGATCGGATATAGCGCCCCTAACAAAGTTGTCGGAATAACGGCTAAGATCAAAACCAACCGATAAGCAGCAGTATACCATCCCATGACCTCGTTGGGATTTGAGATTATCATGGATATCATAATTGTGTCTATATAATAATATACTCTAACAAATACAGACGAAAGGCCAAATGGTATGGCCTCATTTACCAGATATTTCCAAAGATCTAAATTGATATCCCATTTTGGCAATGGAATCTTTCGTAGGGCTATGACAACATAATACCCTAAAAGAATTATGCTTGATATCAGGTAAACATACGCAAAGCCTTGAACGTCCAACTTTAAAAAAATTGCCAGCAAGACGCAAAGAAGCATCGTTAAATTATATATTATATTTCCTAACGATATATATTCCATCACTTCAAACGCTTGAATAATTGAATTAATGATGCCCGAAAAGGAAACAAAGATGAGCGATAGTGTGATTATTAAAACAACACGCATCGTAGCGGATGGATAATTAAATGCATAACCTAATGCAGCCGTGCTCATAAGTGTAATGATAGCTAAGATAATTTTTAGCAATATAGAATTCCCCAAATATGTCTGAGTTAGTGCTTTATCTCTAGCAATATCTCTGAGGATCACGGATCCTATTCCTATATCTGCAAAGATAATAGTAATCGAGGCAAAGGCAATTGAGAATGATAGTACGCCATAGTTATCCGACCCTAGATAGCGAGTAGTATACATCAAAAAAAAGAAGCTTAATACAAGTCCAATGACGTTTGAGGTCAATAAAAAAAAGGTGTTTTTAGCGATCCTTTGTATCGTGTTCACTCAAGATCACTTAAACATTGGTAAAAACCAATCCCAGGGCTTGCCGCAACGATCATCCTTTTTGCCATTAATCGAATCGGGAATTATTGTGGGATCATTCCAGGGCCGCCGGATCTCATCGGGATTTGAATAATCATACAGCCGGTTTACGAAATAGACAAGAGTTGCAGGTTCGTTTCCGACGACCCTAAATCCATGCCAGTAGTGCCCCGGCATCCTGACCATCTGGGGATTGTCTCCAGCAGATATTATCTCGTCCAGCTCACCTGTTTCGTCATCATAAGCACAGATATTCAGAGCCCCGCGAACCGCCAGGAAATGATCGACCTGCCCCCGTTCATGCCTATGCCAGGCTCGAACCATTCCCGGATAGCTCACGGACATATTGGCCTGCACGACCTCATCCTGGATCACTTCTTTCCAATCCGCCCTCATGATCTCGGTGAAAAATCCTCGCTCGTCAGCGGATCGCTTCAAAGGCCTAATCACAATTCCCGGCAGCATTACCTTGGCCTTCGCATTCAAAGTTCTTAAATCATTCTGCGTGCAGATAAGGCCGGGCATTTCATCGCTTAAATTTGGCCAATACGATTATGTGATATGGAGGGACAAAATCAACAGTTATTATAGTTAAATTCATATATTTAACCATTTCCAAGACGAGTTTGCTATCAAATACATGTTGATGCAGGCATCTATTAAGATAGTTATCCTGCGACCTCTTCTTGAAAGATGCATAATCGCCCACTTCCGGAGATTTTCTGAGATCATGCAGTTCCAATATCTCGGGAAGATGAGTCAAATCATCCTCAACCACATCGTTTTCCAGATCCTCTATCAAGTGGTTCAATGAAGTGACAGGTCGGTTGTGGTCGAAGGTCTTGTCTTTATGAGGTACCATTAGAAGCAGCAGGCCGTCATCCTTGAGAATTCTTTTCCATTCTGAGATTGCCTTTAGAGGATTGGCTATGTGTTCGATAGAGTGCGACGAGAGCACAAAATCATACGCCTCCGGTGGGATGGGACTGAGGTTCACGGCTTCGCAGATGTACTGGTAACCTGGCTTTTTATCTTTTTGATAATTATATCTCCAACCTTCCTTTAATTTTCCTTCCCAAATGGTCTGACTGCTAAAATTGCAGCCATCAAGGCTTCCAAGCACCGAATAGATAGGAAGAATCCCTTTTTCATTAAAGACGCTACTTGGGCCACCAATCTCAATGCCTCGTTTGTCTCTTAAATTGGCTTTGTATACTTCGATATTATTGGCTCTTCTAACAAAGGGACTTTTAATCAGATTCAGTGCAATGCGAGCCTTCTTCCTTAGCCAAAACGGTTCAATCATCTTTTTAACCTAATATGAACTGCAAATTATTCTTGCGCACCCAAAGCGTCATCATTCTGTTAATGACTCGCTATTGGTTCGGCCGATTCCTCTCTAAGAATCCTTAAGGCTTTTTTGAGTTCGTATGGCTTCTCCGTGAGGGTCGCCGACGCTTTGGAGGTATTCAGGGAGGAATCTATCGGTCTTCTGGCTGACCATGTCATATCGGCCGTTCTGGACTTGATGATAAGGCTCGCATCCAGATCGAATTCCCTGGCCAGCCTCAATGCATAGTCATACCGAGATATCCTGGTGGCTCCGGCCAGATTATAGACCCCGCTTAGCCTTCGGTCCGCTGTCTCCAGGACCATTCCGGCCAGATTGGTATTCAATGTGGGAGTGACGAATTGATCCGTAACCACACGAACCTCCTTGCCGGATTTGAGGCTATTTATCAGCCAAAGGGCAAAATTGACCTTGCCGCTTGCCGGCCGTGAGCCGTAAATCACACAGGTCCTGGCGATGCACTCGCTGCAGAACTGCTCGCCCAAGAGCTTACTCTGGCCGTAATAGCTCACGGGATTCGGTCTGTCGTCTTCCCGATACATCCCTCGAAGTCCGTCGAAAACGTAATCTGTAGATATGTAGGCCAGAAAAGATCCGGCCTCTTCCGCCGCCATGGCTATGGCGCGCGTGCCTTCGACGTTCATCTTACGAGCCAGTTCAGGTTCACGTTCGCACCTATCCACATCAGTCAGAGCTGCGCTATGAATAATTACCTCCGGGTCTACCTTGCGAACCAGTTCGGATATGCTCTTTTCGTCCAGAAGATCAAACTTTACCGCTTTTCCGTACTCTGGCAGATTATGGGCGTATCCGGAGAAGACCTCATCTCCTCTGGCCAGAGCAATCTCGGCGACCTTGCTTCCCAAAAGCCCGCTTCCACCAGTTATAAGAATCTTCATAGAAAGCCTCCCCCAGGATTACCAGTTCAGCTTCCAGGGAGTGGGATGCAACACCCTATCGTCCATGAGAGGCTTCCACCAGGACTCATTTTGCAAATACCAGTTCACCGTTTCCTCTATTCCATCAGCAAAGCTCTGCCTGGGGCTCCATCCCAGTTCCACTCTGAGCTTCGAGCTGTCCAGGCTGTATCTGAGGTCATGTCCGGGTCGATCTTCCACAAACGCTATCAGATTCTCGTCTTTGCCCATAATGTGGAGAATGGTCTTTATAACCTCCAGATTGGTCTTCTCCTCAGATGCGGAGATGTTATAGATCTCGCCCTTGCGGCCTCTTAATAGGACCTGCTCCACCGCCCGGCAGTGATCTATTACATAAATCCAGTCTCTCACATTCATTCCCGTGCCGTAAACGGGTATCTTCAAGTCGGCCCTGGCCCTCAAGATTGTCTTTGGTATCAGCTTTTCCGGGAACTGGTAGGGCCCATAATTGTTGGTGCATCTGGTTATCATGGCCTCCAAGCCATAAGTTCGGGCATATGCCAGAACAAAGACATCTCCCGCCGCTTTGCTGGCGGAGTACGGCGATGAGGGACGTATTGTGCTCTCTTCTGTAAAGGAGCCCCTAAGGGCGTCACCATAGACCTCGTCGGTAGAAATTTGCACAAATCTGGCCTTTGGATTATGATTTCGCAAGGCTTCCAGCAGGCTATATACACCCAAAACATTGCTGTGCAGGAAGGAGCCAGGACTCGATATCGATCTATCCACATGAGTCTCTGCGGCAAAGCTCACGACGCAGTCCACTTCCTCGATCAGGCTGCATATAAAAGCCTCGTCGGAGATGTCTCCTTGACGATAGGTGTATCGATCCATACCTCCGAGGTCGCACAGATTATCGGCATTGGATCCATAACGGAGAGCATCCACATTTATTATATTGCAGTTCTTATGCTCCGCCAGCATGAACCTTATGAAGTTGCTTCCGATGAAACCCAGGCCGCCCGTAACAAGAAGCTTCATAATAGATCACAGCGAGATATCTGAGTTGTCCCCGACGATCAGCCTGTTTCCCTTGGGCAGAGCGACACACTCCTGTATTCGTACATTCCTGCCGATGAGGCTCTCTACTATCTTTCCCGTATTGATTATCCGGCTTTCATCCATGATTATGGAGTCCTCTATCTCCGTCCCACAGATCCGGCATCCGTCTCCCACTGAGGTATAAGGACCTATATAGGAATCAGAGACGACGCTTCTATTTCCTATTATGCAGGGCCCTTTTATCACCGATCTCTCGATCTTTGCATCCTTCTCAATGATTACTCTGCCCATCACGCGAGAATTCTCCATCAAGCCGTCATTTCTCGTCGTAATATCATCGAGTATGAGGCGATTGGCTTCAAATATATCCTCAGGTTTGCCTGTATCCTTCCACCATCCTTCAACAAAAGAGGCATCGACTTTATAGCCATGCTCAATGAGCCACTGGATGGCGTCCGTGATCTCCAATTCATCTCTCCAGGAAGGTTTGATGGCCTTACATGCATCGATTATCACGGGCTTGAAGAAGTAGACTCCTACCAATGCATAATTGGATGGAGGGATTTGGGGCTTTTCCACCAGCCGCTTGATGCTGCCGTCTTGGTTCAGGTCGGCAACCCCAAAGCGCTGAGGGTCTTCGACTTCTGTGAGCAGCACGCTGGCGTCGCTATCTAGCTTCCTAAATCGCTCTTCATGACGAACTATGCCGTCTCTTAGAATGTTATCCCCGAGATACATCACGAAATCATCATCGAGGAACTTTTCTGCCACCAGTATGGTATGCGCAAGCCCCTTGGGAACACCTTGATAGATGAATTCAATTCGAGCATCCCAATCCCGGGATTTCACCGTATCGATGACCTGATCTTTGTTAGGGCCCAGGATTATGCCGATATCCTGCGCTCCTGCCTCGATCACATCTTCTATGGCATAGAACAGAACAGGTTTATTAGCTACAGGGATGAGCTGTTTTTGCTGAGAGTAAGTAAGAGGACGGAGCCTTGTTCCAGAACCGCCGGAGAGTATGAGAGCTTTCAAAAATTATACCTCGGTAAATGTCCAATAAACGGTTGATCAGCCTACAAGATATATCCTTCGACTCATCTCTTTGGAACGCTCATGATCCGATAAGATGAAGACGTCCACGAGGATGCCCTTCTATTTTAGGGCCCCGGATAGATGACCTCGATGTTGTCCATGTTATGGATCAGTTTCCTTAGCTCTTCGCAGTTTATGGGATGCTTGAATTCACTGCACAATTTGACCCTTTCCGATAGAGCACCGAGCTCGTTATCCTTCAGACGGTAACCCATCCTCTGCGTGATGTATTTGAGGGCCTTGGCTCCGGTATGCTTGCCTATAATGATATGCCTTGCAGCGCCGACGAGCTCAGGCGAGTAGAGTTCATAGGTCCTGGGCTCCTCAAGAACCGCAGCCACGTGAATTCCTGACTCGTGGGCAAAGGCATTTGTTCCCACTACTGCTTTGTTCCTGGCCACAGGAACCTCAGAATAGGTCTCCACCAACTTGGAGAGGTCTTTTATTTTGGTTAGATCATAATTGCTTATGTCGTAATGCAGCCTTAAGGCGACCAGGAGCTCCTCGAGCGGCGTGTTGCCGCTGCGCTCTCCAATGCCGTTCACTGTGGTGTGCAATTGCTTCGCGCCTGCTTCCGCTCCGGCCAGCGTATTGGCCAGGGCCATTCCCAGGTCGTCGTGGCAGTGCATGCAAATGGGTATCTTCACCACCTTTCTGAGCTCGCTGATCATGTAATATGTCGTCCGGGGATTCATGATTCCTACAGTGTCGGCGACACTCACATAGTCGGCATGGTACTCCTCTGCCTTCCGATAAAGCTTCTTCAGGATCTCAAAATCCGTGCGCGTGGCATCTTCTGCCGAGAAGCGCACTATCAGGCCGTGGTCTTTGGCGTATTCCACCGTCTGCAATGCACAGGCTATCGCCTCCGGACAGCTCATGTGCAATTTATATTTGAGATGGAGATCAGAGGTGGCGATGAAGACGCTGACCATATCCACGCCGCATTCTATCGCAGCATCGACATCCTTCTTGACTGATCGAGAGAGCGCCGAGATCTTGGCATCCAATCCAAGGTTGCAGACCTCTTTTACGGCGTTCATTTCCGCAGCGGAAACAACGGGAAAACCGGCTTCAATGACCTCGACACCGATTTCGTCAAGCCTAATCGCGATATCCAATTTCTCATCGGCTCGAAAGACTACTCCCGGCATCTGCTCACCATCGCGAAGAGTTACATCGCAGATCTCAATATCCAGATTTGGGGTCTTGGCAAGGGCCAGAAATTCGTTGAGGGAATAATCTTGCATAGCGCGCAATAATGAGGATTCATTACATAAATTGGTTTCGAAGGAAATGGATTTCCGGCGGGACACGGGGTGATTAGAGACTTGCGAAGCGCTCCAAAATCCAACGGTTCCGCACTTCCGGATGAAACATGATGCCATAGACGGGAAGGGTGCAGCGCTGGAAAGCCTCTGGGGATTCATTCCTTCCCGCCAACCTCAGGAATCCTTCGGGCAATGTCGCGCCAAAATTGTGAAGATGATAGCCCTCTATCTGTCTAGGCTTCCCCAGCAATGGCGATGATCTTATGATCTCAATCCTGTTTAGGCCGATCGCAGGTTGCTGCACTATCGAACCCCCAAAGAATGCGCTTATGACCTGCATCCCGGCGCAGATGCCCAACGTGGGTTTATTCAGGTCTTTCAGCCAATAGAAGGCATCTATCTGCCCCATGTAGGCGTTATCCTTCAATGCCGTGCCGCATAGGATCATCTTATCATAGCTTGCCAAAACGTTATCCGTTACTTCCGTATAATGGCATATTTTGCAGGGAAAGCCGGATCTTTCCAGAATCTCTCGAATGGGGTTGACGAACTCGTACCGGGACAGGGAGTTCTTTTTATCGCACAGGTCAGCCAGAAGGATACGGCATATCATTTTTCCACAAGCCTCATCTCTTCGATGACAAAATTTCCCCTATAATTCGCATAGCTTTGAGATGCCTTCAGGATCTCGATCTTCCTTTTGAATAAAGGGCCGTCCAGGACGAATGTTTCCAGCTCTCCGCCCTCACCGGAAGGGTTGATCCTATATTTTTCCTGCAGCCTGGCAAGGCTCTGGATGCGTTCCTCTGTCAACTCTTTGCCCAGCCATGATGCCTCGAAGGGATAAGCGTAGACTCCGGAGATTATTACACGAAAGCCGTCCGAGAGCAATTGCCGGAGATAGTCGATCTGGTTTATCTGCCAGAGCGGATTGAAACACCATAGATCCAGGCACCGGCAGATCCTCTGCACGCGAACTGCCTGGTAGACGGACTCGATTGCGCCGGTAACCACTCCCTGGATGCCATATTGATCTCGGGCTGCAGCCATTGACCCCATAAGATCCTCTAGCTCCAATTCCTTTATGCCGCGTGTGGGCCAGGAGAGCAGTGGAATTTCCATGGCCTCTGCTTGCAGCCTGGTGCAGCGGATGTTTGGCGTATGGAACATGTAGCTATCCGCATTCTGAGAGACAACAGTTATCAGACAGGCTATGTCGTTCTTTTCCCTGGCACGCCAGCAGGCAAAGACTGAATCCTTGCCGCCGGAGAAGAGCACGCCCAATTTCATGATTCAGTCGAGGCCAAGCATTCGCCAGACCTTCTCCAGATCCAGGTTGGCTTCGACTGCCTGGGCCAGTTCCTGGAATCCGCCGCCCTTTTGGGCCAAGGACCGGCCTTTTCCGGGCTCGCATGGATTCTTGCGTTCGTAGAGGTAATCCAGAAAGGCATCGCGGAAGTTCTCGTTATCGAAAATACCGTGCAGATATGTGCCGATCACAATTCCATTTTCTGCGACTGCCCCGTCGTCTCCGAAGGCAATCTCGCCCCCGGAACTTGTCACGCCCATGTGGATCTCGTAGCCTGTGACCACCTGGCCCCGGATCTTCTCCAGGATGGGGCCACCGCCTGTGACACGCTTTTTCACCTGCACAGTTCTCTTCTCATAAAGATCAAAACGTGTCACAGCATCCAATAATCCCAGACCTGGAACAGTTCCCATGGTATCCTCTATGCCGCAGTCGATAATCTCCCGACCGAGAATTTGGTAGCCCCCGCAGATGCCGAGAATCGGCGTGCCCTGCAAAGACTTTATCTGATCCGCCATGCCCTTTGCCTGCATCTCCTGAAGGTCGGATACAGTGTTCTTGGTGCCGGGAATGATCACCGCATCCGGATGGCCCAGGGGCTCGTCCAGATTCACATACCTGACGTGAGCGCTGCGCTCCAGAGGTTCGAAGTCGGTAAAGTTGCTGATGCGAGGAAGCCTGATTACTGCGATCTCCACCTGCCCGCCCGCGGGCCCGGACGACTTGTCCCCCAAAGAGACTGAGTCCTCAGATGGTATGTCCAGATCTAGATAAGGCAGAACGCCCAGGACTGGCACCCCAGTCAACTCTTCCAGCGACTTAAGGCCGGAGCCGAGGATGGCGGGGTCCCCCCGGAACTTGTTGATCACGAGGCCCCTAACCAGTGGACGGACATCCTCTGGCAAGAGCGCTACCGTACCGAAAAGGCTGGCGAAGACGCCGCCACGCTCGATATCCCCGACAAGGATTATGGGGGCCTGGAGGAGGCGGGCCACGTAGATATTGGCGAGATCCCTCTCGTAGAGGTTGATCTCCGCAGCTCCTCCTGCGCCTTCGACTATTATGTATTCGTAATCCTTCTCCAGCTCTTTGACAGAACTGTCAACGACCTCTTTCAGCTCTTCGATATCTCTGTAGTACTCTTCTGCCGACTTATCGGCCAGAGGCTTGCCCAGGACTATGACCTGACTGGTTCGGTCGCCCTTGGGCTTGAGGAGAATGGGGTTCATGAACTCGTTCGGCTCCGCCCGCGCGGCCCATGCCTGCACTGCCTGAGCGATGCCGATCTCCCCACCGGATGAGGTCACCCAGGAGTTGAGACTCATGTTCTGGGACTTGAAAGGCGCGACACGAAAGCCCCGATCACTGAGAAGGCGGCAGAAGGCAGCGACGAGCGTGCTCTTGCCGGAGTGGGAAGTGGTGCCTAGGACCACGAGGAAGCGGGACATGGGGTATGGCGAGGGCGTGCAAGTTTATTTGCCTTTTGGAAGATGGAGTTTTGCTAATTTACCAATTAATAAAGCGGAATCTTCCTGGTCCATCCAAAGCAGGAAAACAAGAAAAAGAATAAAAAAAAAGGACGTAGTGTTTCTGGCCTTGCACGCTGATTTAATAGAGGATCACTTGGGATTACGGTGTAACTCGGCTGGAAGTGTTTCCTGCCGATGCATTCAGAAACGATAGGTCAGAAAGTGGAATGCCCACCTCATTTTGAGGAATTATTGAAGCCGAGGAATTCATGATCCCTGCGTTTGTATTCTGATTTGAGAAGGCTGAAGAATTAAACACGCCCGGGTCAGTATTTCTCAGATCCAGAACCTGAGGTTCCGCAATCTTGCTCTGTCGGACAACATCCGCCGGGGTCTGAGCGAAGCCGAGAATCGTTAGAGTAATAAGTACACAAATAATGAGTTTCAGCATTTTATCTTCCTCCAATATGAACTCCAGGTACTCTGATATACCTTATGCCTGGTGGCAATATGACGCAGACAGGAAACCACTTCTCATAACCCGTCCACGGGATGCACTCGATCCAGTGCATCAACTTCTGTTAGGTCTTAATGCAATTTAAGGGTTTTAAACTATTTATACTATACTATACTAAAAATTTGCTATTTGGAATAGTGGAATAATAATTGTGCATGCTAATTTGCATTTTCAAGTTTGATTTAGCCAATGGTTAATGAAACTCACTCGAATCATTTAAGGTCCTTGTGGGCTGTTTAGCGTGGTAGCGTTGTGCTCAGTGTTGATTTTAACGCAGGATATTTGGAGCTGGATGCTTTCGGCAAGGTATTTCAAACCAATAACTGGAAAAAAAAAGAAGGCATCTTTTCCCAGGGCGTTTTGCTTAGCGTTCGTAACGAAATAACTTAGGTATATTCTCATATTTTATTTTGGCTTAATTGTATAATTCCATTCTTCGTGAAATTTCTCAATCGTTAGGTTAATTTCTTTTAATTCATTGTCAGATATCTTAATGCCTTTTCGGTAGATTTTTTTATCCATGCCACACTCTACATGAAGCCCTTTTTGGGTAGTAGTAGCTGCGATGAGGTTTACTATGACTTCATGGCTAATTAAAGGCTTGCCTCTCCAGTTTTGGGTGATGAATGAAAATAGTTTATGCTCTATTTTATTCCATTTGCTTGTCCCTGGAGGAAAATG
>Ga0209748_1001520_pt1 | contig 11399 bp, 10 predicted proteins | sample BarGraIncu00421A_FD_185490 | JGI IMG/M metagenome (GOLD analysis project Ga0209748, IMG submission 185490) | Arctic peat soil microbial communities from Barrow, Alaska - Barrow Graham LP Incubations 004-21A (SPAdes) (version 2) | ecosystem: Environmental > Terrestrial > Soil > Wetlands > Peat... | reverse complement strand
CTCCAACGGAGCTGCCGATCCGCGCACCTTCACGGAGCTGCGCGTCCCCGAAGACGAGCACCTCATTCTTAGCCTCCACTTCTACGACCCGCTCCTGTTCACGCACTACCGGGCGCCCTGGGCTGCGATGCGCGTCTACGAAGGCCCCATCGACTACCCCGGCGAGCTGGTCTCCCAGAAGGAATGGGACGCCTTCCCGCCGGAGCTGCGTTTCGCCTGCCGCAAAGAGCGCGTGTTCGCTGGGCCGGATATCGAGCGGGTGCTCGCGCCTGCCCTCGCACTCGCCAAGGAGACCGGTCTACGGCTCTGGTGCGGCGAGTTTGGCGCTCTCGGCACGACCTCCGAGCCCGCCCGCGAGCGCTGGTACCGGGATCTGCTCGCCGCCCTCGCTCGGCACGGGATTCCCTGGACAGTCTGGGAATACAAGGGCGATTTCGGGATCTTCGACGGTGAAGGCCGGCCGACGCTCGTACACAGCGTGCTGAGCGAAGCGCTCTCTTCCAGCGGCGACTAGTCGGGCTCGGATGCGCGTGCTTGAGCCGCCGCGTGGAGGATGCCCATCCCACCACCCACTGCGATCGTAACGACGAAATCCACACCTGTCTGTCACGGGGCAGCTCCGAAACCGTCAGTCTTCCCCTACAAGATGCGAATCCTGCTCGTCTCGCAGATGTATCCGGGCCCGAGCGATCCCGATCTCGGGGTCTTCGTTGCCCAGTTGGAGCGCGAGCTCACGCGGCGCGGGCACGAGATCGAACGGGCGGTGCTCGACCGGCGCTCGGGCGGGAAGCTTCGTTTTCTTTCCCTCGCGCGCGACGCGCGGAAGAAGGCGCGGCGGTTTCGTCCCGACGTCGTGTACGCCCACTTTCTCGTTCCCGCCGGATTGATCGCCGCGCTTGCCTCGAAGGCGCCGCTCGTGGTCACGGCGCACGGGCAGGACGTGCGTAACATCGGCGCCGTGCCGGGCGTGCGCGCTCTCACGCGCTGGACGCTGAAACGGGCGAGTGCGGTCATCGCCGTCTCTCGTTTTCTCGCCCGAGAGCTCGAGACGAAACTGCCGCAGGCGCGGGACAAGATCAGCGTGATCGACTGCGGCGTCGATCTCGAACGCTTCCAGCCCCGCGATCAGGCCGAGGCTCGCGCTCGGCTCGGTTGGGACGGGAGGGCTCCACTCTTTCTCTGCCTGGGCTCGCTGACCGAGCGGAAGAACGTGGTGCGCCTGGCGCGGGCCTTTTCCCGTCTTGAGAAGGGCTCGCTCGTCTTTCTCGGCGACGGTCCCTTGCGCGGAGAGCTGGAGGGTCTCGCGGGCGTGCGCGTGCTCGGTCGCGTTCCGCATGAGCTTGTGCCGACCTGGCTCGCGGCCTGCGACGTGCTCTGTCAGCCGAGCCTCGTCGAGCCCTTCGGGCAGGCGCCGCTCGAGGCGATGGCCTGCGCGCGTCCGGTCGTGGCGACGCGTCTCGGCGGTCCGCCCGAGTTCGTACCGCCCGACGCCGGTGTGCTGGTCGATCCGATGGACGAGGCCGCGCTCGTGCGTGCGCTCGAAAGCGCGACCGGTCTTCCCTGCCCGAACGAGGCGGGGCGCGCGGCTGCGGCCGAGCACGGCATCTCCGCACAGGCCGAGAAGATCGAGCGGGTGCTGGAGCAGGCAGTCGCCCGTCGCGCCGGAGGTTAGGTCGGCGCTGCTATTCTCGGGCACGCCATGCTCGTCGCAGCAGTCGTCTTCTTCCACATCTGTATCTCGATCGGACTGGTCGTGCTCATCCTCATGCACTCCGGGCGCGAGGGCGGTCTCGGCGGGCTTGGTTTCACACCGACCTCGCACGGCGGCACCCACATCGTCGAGCGCAACCTGACCCGGCTGACGATTGCGATCTCGATCGTGTGGTTCATCGACACGGTCGTGCTTTTTCGACTCCTCAAGTAGTCGGGATGACCCGCGCGAAGCGGGTACAATCCCGAGCGCCACGCGCTGGTGGCGGAATTGGTAGACGCGCAAGGTTGAGGGCCTTGTGGCCCGAATGGGCCGTGGAGGTTCAAGTCCTCTCCAGCGCATTCTCGACGCACTGATCGCCGATCGGCCCTCTGGGCCGATCGGCTGACGGTTCTGGACTGCAGGATGCTTCGGTTGCGAAGCTTGTCCGTACCGATGTACTGTCCTGCGCTTCGCAACCTTCGCCTCCTTTGCCAGAACCGCCTCAGTGCGCCGAGAAGGCGCAGAGTAGGAAACGAGCAACTTGCCGCCTCAACGCGCCGAGAAGGCGGCTGCGTACAGAGCGCGTTCAGCAGCCGTCAGCGCCAGGCGACCTTCTCGCGCGTGAGCACTCTCGGGTCGTTCATCAACTCGTTGGCGTAGAGGTTGTCCGCGAGCGACATCTTGACGCCCTCCCAGCTGTTCCAGGCGACGAAGAACGCGACTCGCGGGTAGTCGCGGCTGAGCCGTTCGATGTACTTTCGATTATCGAAAGACCCGTTGGCCCCGAGGTCGGAGCTCAATGCGCTCGGGCCGAATTCGGACATCCCGATCGGCTTGCCGTAGGCCAGGGCGTCGGAGTATGCGGCGATGGTGAGATCGTTGTCGTAATTCGTCGGGGCAACGACGTCAACGTATTCATCTCCCGGATACGGCCACGACGACTCAGCCCGGGGGGTACCTCCCGGCGCAAAGACCCAGAGCAGGTTGTCGAGGCGCTTCACGCTGGTGAAGTAATTGAACATGTCTCGCCAGAGCGCGATATAGGCCCCGTGCTTGTCGCTGGAAGCGTTCTTGGACCACCAGTACCAGGTGTCGTTCATCTCCTGCATCGGCCGCCAAAGGACAACGATGCCGGCGTCACGCAGTTTGGCGAGTGTGCCCGCGTACCGGTTCAGCGTAGCCAGCCAACGGCCGCGTTTCGAGCCGCCGGGTAAGAGCGCTCTCAGATCCGTGCCCAGGTACTTAATACTGGTGTCGGCGTAGACGGGGTTCTTCGGGTCGGGCGCCCACGGATTCACCGGAGCCGCGGAGATCATCATCAGCCCGCCCGCCCGCCAGTGGGGGATGGTCAGCTGCCGATTCGCGCTCGACAACTCGTCGGAGGAATGCACGCGCCAGTCATCGCAGGCGAGGCTGAGGATCCCGGGCCACTTGCCGGACTGGTCGTGCAGCCTCCCGATAGCGTCCTGGTAGTGGGCGTCGTCACAGATGGACCACATCGAGCGGCAGCTCTGACCGACGATCACGCCGGGCTTCGTGTCGTTCGTGAGCCGGCCCAGGTAGGCGAGGACCTTGGCTGCATCGGTAGAGAGCGTTCGGGGATGGTGGGGCGCGGGCCTGATCTCGATCGTGAGCCGGAAGACGGCCTTCACCGACCTGGCAGCGGTCATGCGCACGGTGCACCTGGCGCCCTTCCGCTTCGCGCAACGGCCGCTCCACTTCCAGAAAGACCATTTCGCGGACGGCTTCGCTACCAGCTTGACCGACGATCGAGCCGGGAAGCGATGGCGGCATTTAGAGCGGCAGGCGATTCCCTTGGGCGAGCTGGTGACCTTTCCCTTTCCGCTTACGGCGACGGTCAAGAGAACGCCCCGCGACGACGCCGTACCGGAAGACGCGCTCGGGACGGTCACGGCGAGGGCAAGGAGAAGTGAGACGGCCACAAGCCACTTGGCGGCGGTTGAGCGGGATGGCGCGCCGGCAGAGTTCACACGCCCGAACTTTATTCTGGACGCGTGATGTGCGTCAACAGTGCCAGTGGAGCGCGTAGCCACGACTCTTTGCGTTGACTCTGTCTGGAAGGAGCGCTAGCCTTCATAGCGAACAGACGTTCGTGACTCCATAAATCGGCCAAGGAGGACGGCTTGCTAACGCCGCGACAGAGAGAGATCTGGGATTACCTTCTCGTCTACGTCGAGAAGCACGGCTACCCGCCGACCGTGCGTGAGATCGGGCAGGCTGTCGGGCTCGCCTCGCCCTCCACCGTGCACGCTCATCTCGCCAACCTCGAACGGGCAGGGCTGCTCAAGCGCGATCCAACCAAGCCGCGAGCGCTCGAGCTGATTGCGCGCGAACGCGAAGAGGAGCACAAGCTTCCGCTTCTTGGCCAGGTCGCGGCCGGCTCGCCGCTGCTCGCCGAGGAGAACATCGATGACTACCTGGCCGTGCCCGAGCCACTCTCGCGCGGGGGCGAGGAGTTCCTGCTGCGCGTCAAGGGCGACTCGATGACGGGCGCCGGCATCCTCGACGGCGACATCCTGGTCGTACGCCGGCAAGAGAGCGCCTCGAACGGCGAGATCGTCGTCGCATTGGCCGGAGAGGACGAGTCGGCCGGCGAGGCCACGGTCAAGCGCTTCTTCCTGGAGAGCGGGCGCGTGCGTCTGCAACCCGAGAACGACGCGTTCGAGCCGATCTACGCCGACTACGTGCAGATCCTCGGCAAGGTGACCGGTGTTTTCAGGATGCTTACGTGAGGAATACGGGCATAGAGACCTTATGAACGTCACCTCACTTCACCGGACGCTCGAGCAGGAGCTTCGCGCGCTCGCGCGAGGCGCCAGCCTGGAGTGCCTGGTCTGCGGCGAGTTCGTGTTCTACCGAGGCACAGACATCGTCTGCTCGGAGTGCGGCTCGTCCTGGCCGGAGCTTCTGGCAGGTTCCGGAACTGCGCTCGAAACGAAGCACTCCGCCGCCTGACCGCGCTCGGAGGCGCGCTGCGTCGTCCTCGGCCTCGCCCGTAGCGCCGCTACGAACGAGGCGCTGCGTCCTAGCATCGCATCCACCGATCGCACCCAGTCGACGGGTCTTCATTCCGAGACCAGTTCATGGGCGGCACGGCGCTAAACTGCGAGTCGCAGGCCGGGTGACCGCGAGCCGCTTCGGCGGTTCGAGGAAAGTCCGGACACCGCAGGGCAGAACGCTGGGGAAATCCCAGGCGGCGAAAGCCGACGGAAAGTGGCACAGAAAGGACACCGCCTCCGGGCAACCGGCGGTAAGGGTGAAAAGGTGGGGTAAGAGCTCACCAGCACCGTGGTGACGCGGTGGCTAGCTAAACCCCGTTCGGTGCAAGGCGAAGCAGGTCCCGCTCAGGTGGCCCGCCAAGGGACCGGGTGCGCCGCTCGAGCCGCCGGGCAACCGGCGGCCTAGATGGATGGTCACACTCGACAGAATCCGGCTTACAGGCCTGCTACGGAGAAAGCCCTGGTAATTCGGGGCTTTCTCTATAGGACGCGGGCTCCCATCATCAAACCCTGAAGCATTAGCGGGGCCCATTCGAGTCGTTCGAATGCTCGGGATGGAGCGTCGCGATCGAGTGATAGCCGAATAACAACCGGCGACTAAGACATGCGCGGCTTCCGGCCCCACGGTACCTTGGCCGAATGAACGCGCCGACGGGTGCAGCGATGGAGAAGGACGCCGCTCCGAGACTTTGGATACCTCGGCAGTACGGCGCCTGGCCAATGCTGGCGATCCCGCTTCTGCTCGGGATTTCGGTCAGTCGATTCGAGGGCTGGCAGCTTGCCCTCGCGGGGGCGGCCGTCGGCGGGTATCTAACGTCGGCGACCGCGCAGACGTGGCGGCGAGCCCGGAACAGACGGAAATACCGAACTTCGCTGCTGATCTATGGCGCGACCTTTACGGCAGTCGGAGTAGCCCTCTTGATTTCACACCCAGCGCTGTCTTTGGTTCTGCTGGTGCTTCTTCCAGCGGCGGCGGTCACCTTATTGGTGTCGCGCTCCGGCCGGCCGAGGGGCGTCATTGAGGGCTTGGCACAGGTTGCCCAAGCTCTGGTTCTGGTGCCTGCGGCCGCCTACCTGGCGGGTCCGCTCGATAACTCGCGCGTAGCCCTAGCCACTCTCGCGGGTGGCCTCTATCTGGTCGGAACGATCCTGACGGTTCGCTCGGTCATCCGAGAGCGGGGAAACCCGAGGTTCGCAGCTCTTTCGATCGGATACCACACGATCGTGGCGGTCGCGGCTTTACTGCTGTTCCCGGCCGCGTACGCCGTGTTCTTCGTTGCGTTGGCGGTCAGAGCACTCGCGCTTCCCATTGCCGAGCGTCGCTTGACGGGTACCGCGCATCCGTTGCGACCGATAAAGGTCGGAATGGTTGAGATTGTCGCTTCGGTCTGCCTCGTCGGCCTCTGTTTTGCGAAGCCTCTCTGATCATCCCTCAAGGTTTCGACGGTCTCGCAACTCCGGCAGTTCAAGCTCTGAGCGCCACCTCGAGCGTCGTTCCAACTCCGGGCTTGCTCGAGACGGTGAAATCGGCGCCGATCGAATCCGCTCGCCGGCGCATGTTCTTCAGGCCCTGCCCGGCGCTGGGCTTGGCGACGTCCTGCTCGAGCCCGTCGCCGTCGTCGCGAACGGTGACCGTGCGCTTGCCGCCGGTCACCCCGATCTTCACCTCCGCCCAGGTGGCGTTGGCGTGCTTGCGCACGTTCGCCAGCCCCTCCTGGACGATTCGGAAGATCTCGATCTGCTCGTCGGGCGCGAGGCGGATGTCCGGTTCGATCTCGACGTCTACCTCGAGCTCGCCGTCGGCACAGAGGAACTCGACATATCGATGCAGCGCGGCGTCGAAGGGTGCGCTTCCACCGGCCGAGGACAGCGCGAGAATCGCGAAGCGCGCCTCCTGCTGGGCGAGCGCGGCAACCTCCTCCAAGCGCGGCAAGACCGTATCGAGCTCGGCACCGGTTCGCAGCATGTTCAGGTGCGTGGAGAGTGCGAACAGGTACTGAGCCAGCCCGTCATGGATCTCGCCCGCGACTCTGGCCCTCTCTTCCGCCACCGCGCGACCGAATTCCGCGGCGCGAATCCCTCGCCAGACGCCGACAAGAAGAAGGACGCAAGCGAGCAGGCGCAGGAAGTCGCCGAGCGCCGCTTGCTCTCCGGGTAGGAGCGGCCTGAAGATGAAGTTGAGGCTCGAGAAGAGCCACAGCGTCACCGCCAGCGCCAGCCAGCTGTCCAGATCCTCCAGCCAGCGCCGGAAGCGCAGCCCGAAGCCGACCATGGCCCCCAGGTACAGCAGCGAGAGCAGCGCGAAGGCGATGATCATGGGCAGATCCGCGCCGCTCGAGCTCGCGGGATCACTCACTGCCTGGACGAGCGCTCGCGTACCGCTCCAACTGACGAGTAGCACGAGCAGACAGGCGACGAGCGCCGTTGGTATTGCTCGGTCGGGCCTGCGAACCTGCCCGCGGGCAAAGGCCGCCGCACTGATCAGGACGGCCGAAAGGATGCGTGCGACCAGACTGGCCCAAGCCTCGGGCTTTCCGATATCCGATCCGCCCAGTGTCGGTGCAATCTCGAACGCGAATATCGAGATAGCCGCCACGCTGAAGCCCGCGCAGAGAAGCAGATCCATGCGGCTCGAGTCGACCGAGAAGCGGACGCCGGTCAGCACCGCTACCAGCATCGATATGAGTGCGATCGCGGTATTCAGCGCGAGAAGAAGCCGGGGGAGATCGAAGCTGCTCGGCAGGCTCGGGTAAGCGCCCCAGAGCGCGAGCGCCGCGCTGAGAAGGGCGATGAGGAGGAACTCTCCGGCGAGCCAGGAGTGAAGAGAACTTTCGTTTTGCTGCCGCTCGGCGTCCACGTATCCCCTTTTCGGCAACAATAAGGCTGCCGATAAGGGACGAGATCATGTCTGAACGTGTACTCATCGTCGACGACCACCCGTTGACGCAAGAAGCTCTTGCGTCTCTTTTGACGCAGCACGGCTTCGAGATAGTCGCTCAGGCCTCCAGCGGCGACGAGGCGATCAGGCAGGCGGCGAAGCAACAACCCGATCTCGTACTGCTCGATCTTTCGATGCCAGGAATGAGCGGGCTCGAGGCTCTGCCCGAGATTCGCAGGGTCGCCCCAGGCTCCGAAGTCGTGGTGCTAACTGCCTCGGGCACCGAAGAGAACCTTCTTCGTGCGATCAAAGGCGGCGCCTCCGGCTATCTCCTCAAGACCGAGCCGCCCCCGCGCATCGTCGAGTTCCTGCGCGGCGTGATCAACGGGGAGGCCGCGCTCTCGGGCACGATCGCCCGTCGCCTGCTCGAGCAGGTGCGCGACGGCCGCGGCGACCACGCCGTGCCCGACGAGATCTCCTCGCAGCTGTCGGCCCGTGAGCTCGAGGTGCTTCTTCTCCTCGACGAGCACCTGGGCACCGAGGAGATCGCCCACCGTCTCTTCATCTCCGAGCACACGGTGCGCTCGCACGTCAAGAGCCTGCTCCACAAGCTAGGCGTGTCGTCGCGGCGCCAGGCGCTCGAGGCGCTTTCGCGCGCGCGGGGCTGATTCAACCCGGAAAATCCCTCGTGCCGAGGGAGCCCCGGGGGATGCACTCACCCGGGCCGATGACCGATTATTTGATTAACGGGATGGCTGCAATGATTGGCAAGCGCGACCGGCGAAAGCCGGTCGCAGCTTATTCCGGGCCCATAGAGCTCGATCAGCGCCTTGGGCGCGACGCCCTCAGGACGGATTGTTGAAGCCCTCGACCGTTATCTCGATGAGGCGCGGGAGAGAGTGGAGGTTGTAGCCACCCTCTAACACTGCGGCGACTCTCGGGGCGAGGCTCGCGGTTCGGCTTGCGAGCTGATAGAAGGCCCGGTCGGTGAGGATGGTCGGCGATAGCGGGTCGTCGCGGTGAGCGTCATAGCCGATCGACACCAGCACGAGCTCGGGCGAGAAGGTCTCGATCGCCGGATAGGCGATCTGCTCGAACGCCTGCAGGTAGGAGCGGTCACCGGTGCCGCCCGGGAGGGGAATGTTCAGCGTCGTTGGATTGTCGCCGCCGGGCACGTCTTCTCCGCTCGGCGTCTTAGGGCTTGGCCCGCCGGTGCCGGGGTAGTAAGGCCAGGCGTGAAGTGACACGTATAAAACGCTTGGATCGTCCCAGAAGATCGCCTCGGTCCCGTTCCCGTGGTGGATGTCCCAGTCGAGAATCGCAATCCGCTCGAGCCCCAGCTCGGCCTGCGCATGGCGGGCTGCTACGGCGATGTTGTTGATCAGGCAGAACCCCATCGCCTTCTCGCGCGAAGCGTGATGGCCGGGCGGCCGGACGAGCGCGAAGCCACCGCGGCGCACGGCCTCGATCGTCATCCCGGCGGCGAGCTTGGCGGCTCGCGCGGTGGAAGGAGTGACGAAGGTGTCGAAATCGATCCACCTCGTCTCGGCGGTATCTTCGAACAGGCTGTCGAGGTACGCAGGCGAGTGAACGCGCTCTAGATCTTCCCGCGAGGCGGGCTCGGCCGTGATGTGCTCGGCGACCCCGGAGAGAAGAACCTCCAGGCGCGCCTGCGACTCGGGGTGGTAATCCGGCGCAGGATGAAGGCGAACGAGCTCTTCGTTGATCAAGGCTTTGATGGTGCGGCCCTCCAGATAACGCCCATGCCGGTGACTTTTCTTCGAGCACGAGCGGATTGCTCGAGCGAGAAGCCGATTCTATCCCGATGAAACTGGTTTCAGTCTTTCTGACTCGGGCCAACAAAGAGCGAAGACTGGTTACCCGCCGCCGAGCCGTCTCTCAATTGACCTCGGCTTGCTCCGATAAGGTGTCGAGCGAGAAATGAGCTCCAAGACCCTGATAATTGCCGAGAAACCGTCCGTCGGCCGCGACCTGGCCGGTGCGCTCCCGGGCACCTTCGCCAAGTCCGAGGGCTACCTGGAGTCCGATACCCACGTCATCACCTGGGCGGTCGGGCACCTCGTGGAGCTGGCCGAGCCCGAGGACTACGACGAGCGCTTCAAGCGCTGGCGCATGGCCGATCTTCCGATTGCGCCGGACGCCTTCAAGTTGAAGCCGCGCGACTCCAAGTCCCGCAAGCAGCTGAACGTAGTCTTGAAGCAGCTCAAGCGCGACGACGTCGACAAAGTGATCAACGCCTGTGACGCCGGGCGCGAGGGCGAGCTGATCTTCGCCTACCTCTATGAGGTCTACCTCGAGGCGCGTGGAGCGAAGCCGAAGCCGGTGGAGCGTCTCTGGATCTCGAGCATGACCAGGCAAGCCATCAGCGAGGGCTTTGAGCATCTACGGCCGGGCGAGCAGATGAGCTCGCTCGAGGCCGCCGCGCGCTCGCGCTCCGAGGCCGACTGGATGGTCGGCATGAACGCCACGCGCGCAGCCACGATTCGCGGTCGCGCCTGGGTGGGCGGCGTCGTCTCGCTGGGCCGTGTCCAGACACCGACGCTGGCGATGATCGTGGGCCGCGAGCGCGAGATTCAGGCCTTCGTCTCCGAGCCTTACTGGCTCGTTCACGCGAATTTCGACCTCGGCTATGAGGGTCTTTGGTTCGAGGGCGACGAGACGAGGATCCTGAACGGGGAACGCGCTCAATCGATCGCCGACAAGGTGGCCGGCGCGGAAGGCGTGGTCGCCTCGGTCGAGCGCAAGGAGGCAAGCGAGCGCTCGCCGCTCCTCTACGACCTCACCACACTGCAGCGCGACGCCAACCGTCGCTTCAGCTTCTCGGCCCAGAGGACGCTCAGGGCGGCGCAGTCCCTCTACGAGAGCAAGAAGGCGATCACCTACCCGCGCACGAGCTCGCGCTACGTCTCGGGCGACATGGTGTCGTTGCTCAAGCCCACAGCCGCGACGCTGGAGCCGATTCACGAGTACGCCGAAGCGGCCCGATTCGTGCTCCGGCTCGAGAGCCTGCCGCTGGGGCGAGTGGTCAACGACGCCAAGATCGGCGATCACCACGCCATCATCCCGACCAACGTCGAACACGACGTCGAGAGTTTTTCCGACGACGAGCGGCGCATCTTCGATCTCGTCGCGCGCCGCTTCCTGGCCGTTTTCCATCCACCGGCGCGCTATGCGAAAACGACCATCGTCACCGAGGTCGAGGAAGAGAAGTTCCGCACCCGCGGAAAGACCACACTCGAAGTAGGCTGGCGTGCCGTCTACGGCCAGGGTGCGGGCGGTAACGGCCGATCTGGCGACGCTACGGATGAAGACGGCGAGGGAGGCGAGCTCCCTGCTCTGAGCGAGGGCCAGAAGGTGCTCTGCAAGAGCGCCGAGAGCGAGGCCAAGGAGACGAAGCCGCCGCCGCGCTACAACGAAGGCACGCTGCTCATGGCAATGGAGACGGCGGGGAAGCTGATCGACGACGAGGAGCTGCGCGAGGCGATGAAGGAGAGCGGCCTGGGCACGCCGGCAACCCGCGCCGAGACGATCGAGACGCTGATCCGGCGCGAGTACATCGAGCGCGCCGGCAAGGAGTTGCAGCCCACGCCGAAAGGCCTGCAGGTAATAACCATGCTCGAAGAGCATCCACTCACCTCGGCCGAACTGACCGGCGCCTGGGAGAAGCGGCTCGGCGACATCGAGCACGGCTCGGGCGATCGAGCGGCCTTTATGGGCGAGATCGAGCGCTTCACTCGCGAGACCGTCGAGAAGATCGCTGCGCTAGACCGCGAAAAACTGCGTCCCG
>Ga0209748_1001518_pt1 | contig 11403 bp, 8 predicted proteins | sample BarGraIncu00421A_FD_185490 | JGI IMG/M metagenome (GOLD analysis project Ga0209748, IMG submission 185490) | Arctic peat soil microbial communities from Barrow, Alaska - Barrow Graham LP Incubations 004-21A (SPAdes) (version 2) | ecosystem: Environmental > Terrestrial > Soil > Wetlands > Peat... | reverse complement strand
CTTTTATATGATACACAATATCATTTTCATTTTCTTCTGCCCCAATGGATATTTTCGTTAAATCTTTTTTTCTGGAAAATTTGACTGCGTTTTCAATAAGATTGCTCCATACTGAGTTTATCATATCAGGATCTCCAAACACTAAAGGCATCGGTTCAATATTGAATTCTATCCTGCGTTCTATTGCCTGCTCTTTGATTGGCTGAATCAAAGTATCCACTATTTCATTCATATTGAGCAATTTTTGATTCATCTCTATTCTGCCACTCCTTGAGAATTGGAGTAATCCCTCAATTAATTCTCCCATATTCTGGGCAGAAATAGAAATCATATCAAAATAGTGACGGCCTTCTTCTGGAAGCATGTCACTGTATTTCTTAACTAAAAGCGAAATATACCCCGCCATATGCCTTAAAGGTGCCTTTAAGTCATGCGACATGGAATAAGAAAGTGCTTCTAACTCTTTGTTCACAGATTCAAGTTGGGCTGTTCTCTCGCTGACGCGATATTCCAATTGATTATTGAGTTCTTTTATTTTTTCTTTTTGAAAGGCGAGTTCTTTATTGGCAATGACTAACTCCGCAGCTCGTTTCTCTTTTTCTTCGTTCTGAAAGGCAAGCTCTTTATTGGCAATGATTAACTCTGCAACCCGTTTTTCTTTCTCTTCGTTTTGAAAGGCGAGCTCTTTATTAGCAATGACTAGCTCCGCAGCCCTGTCTGCTTTTTCTCCGACTTCAAAGGCAAGCTCCTTATCCGCAATGACTAACTCCGCAGCCCTGTCTGCTTTTTCTCCAACTTCAAAGGCAAGCTCCTTATCCGCAATGACTAACTCCGCAGCCCTGTCTGCTTTTTCTCCGACTTCAAAGGCAAGCTCCTTATCCGCAATGACTAACTCCGCAGCCCTGTCTGCTTTTTCTCCGACTTCAAAGGCAAGCTCTTTATCCGCAATGACTAGTTCAGCAGCCCGTTTTTCCTTCTCTTCGTTTTGAAAGGCGAGCTCTTTATTGGCAATGACTAACTCCGCAGCCCGTTTTTCTTTCTCTTCGTTTTGAAAGGCGAGCTCTTTATTAGCAATGACTAGCTCCGCAGCCCTGTCTGCCTTTTCTCCGACTTCAAAGGCAAGCTCCTTATCTGCAATGATTAACTCCGCAGCCCGTTTTTCTTTTTCTTCGTTTTGAAAGGCGAGTTCTTTATTGGCAATGACTAGTTCGGCAGCCCGTTTATCTTTCTCTTCGTTCTGAAAAGCGAGCTCTTTATTGGCTATGATTAATTCAGCGGACCGTTTTTCCTTCTCTTCATTTTGAAAGGCGAGCTCTTTATTGGCTATGATTAGTTCAGCAGACCTTTTTTCTTTTTCTTCGTTCTGAAAGGCAAGCTCTTTATTGGCAATGACTAACTCCGCAACCCTTTTTTTGACTAATAGTTCAAGATTATTCTTTAAATAGGTGAGTTCATTCTTTGCATTCTGAATGAATGCAATATCTCTTGCTGCTGCAAATACCCCAATAATTAAACCTTTGTCATCTCTGTATACTGATGCATTATATAAAACAGGAGTCGTGTGCCCGCTAATATGCTTAAGTGAAAGCTCATAATCGAATACCACACCCTCGCTAAGTGCCTTTTCATAGCCAGCCTGTGCTTTATCAGGCTCAGTGAAATAAGCTGAAAAATCAGTCCCAATCAGTTTTTCTCTGGGAAGTCCAGTGGTATTTTCTGTGGCCTTATTCACATCTGTAATGATATCGTCGGGTCCTATGGTTACAAGGGGGTCCCGGCTTGCTTCAATCAAATCGCGATTGTATTTCAAAGCCTTACTCATAGCCAAACTTGCCGCTTCCGCTTGCTCTTTAGCACTGATTAACGCTGCTATTTGTTTGTCTTTCTCTTCGTTTTCGCGAATTAATGTTTCCTGTGTCGCTTTTGAATGTTCTCCAATTAACGGGTCGTAAATTTCATTAGTCACAAGTCATGGCCCTCCCTCTATTTTTTAGTTTCATTAAACATTTAAAAAATTTTTAAATGACCCTTTTGATTTTAACTTGCCTAAAATTCGAAAATTCTACTGGTGAATAGTCTTGTGCATGTATCAACAACCATTTCGTCATACAGTGTACCTTTATGTTCATGTATCTCGATTAATGCTTTGTCTAGTCCAAGAGCCGGTCGATAAGGTCGGTATGAACTCATGGCTTCCACAACATCAGAAACGTTGAGTATTCGGGCATCCATACAAATCTCATCGCCTTTCAATCCATTGGGGTAGCCGCTTCCATCCAGCCGCTCATGGTGCTGCAAAACAATATCCGCAATGGGCCTGCTAAATTCAATATCTTTTAAAATATCATAACTGGCTTTGGGATGTACTTTTATTAATCGAAACTCATCCTCACTGAGTTTTCCGGGTTTGCTTAATATCTCGATGGGAATGGCAATCTTCCCAATATCGTGCAATAATCCGGCAATTCTAATGCCTTCGATGAATGACTCATCCCATCCCATTTCTTTGGCAATTGCACAGGCAAGTTTACTCACTCTTTGTTGGTGCCCGGCAGTATAGGGATCTCTTTTTTCACCAATGATTGTAATCGCTCCAATGGCGGCTTCTGTCAATTTCTTAAAACTGATCAAACTCATTTTAAGATAGTTGTTCGCTTTAGTTAACTCTAAAGCACGTTCCTCTTTTTCAGCATTTTGAAAGGTAAGTTCTTGATTGGCAATGACTAGTTCGGCAGCCCGTTTATCTTTCTCTTCCTCTGCATTCTTAGCCTCTGTTATATCCCGATGGCTCTCAATCGCACCGATCATGTTACCCGCCTGATCATGGAAAGATGAGGCCTTGGCAAAAATCCATGCCCCTTTATTGTTGTAAAGAGCAGGACAATACACTTCACTTATGAGGGCGTCTCCTTCACGAGTGAGGTTGGGATAGTGGGTCATAATCTCCTCGTCGTTTTTAAAGACTAAATCCAATAATATCGGGTGCGCCTCTCCGTAATACGGGATTGCGTAAGCGTAGTCGCCTTTACCGATCATCCCCGAGGCGGGAATTCCCGTCATTTTTTCATTTGCTTCGTTCCAGAGGATGACATGCCCGGTCGTATCAATGGCAAGGGTTGCATCCGGCAAAAATTCAATGATATCCGTCAATTGTCTCTGTTTTGACCTTAATGCTTCCTCTGTATTCTTAGTCTCCGTAATGTCCCGAAGGCTCTGAATCACACCGATCATGTTGCCCGCCTGATCATGGAGAGGTGAGGCCTTGATAAAAATCCATGCCCCTTTATTATTGTAAAGAGCAGGACAATACACTTCACTTATGAGGGCGTCTCCTTCACGGGTGAGGTTGGGATATCGGACCATAATCTCCTCATCACTTTTAAAGACTAAATCCACCAATACCGGGCGCGCTTCTCCGTAGTACGGGATTGAGTAAGCGTCGTCGCCTTTACCGATCATCTTCGAGGCAGGAATTCCTGTCATTCTTTCAATCGCCTTGTTCCAGAGGATGACATGCCCGGTCATATCAATGGCAAAGGTCGCATCCGGTAGAAATTCAATGATATCCATCAATTGTCTCTCGTTCGATCTTAATGCTTCTTCTGCAATGACTAACTCCTCAACCCTTTTTTTAACTAATAGTTCAAGATTATTCTTTAAATAGGCGAGTTCTTTATTGGCAATGACTAACTCCTCAACCCTTTTTTTAACTAATAGTTCAAGATTATTCTTTAAATAAGTGAGTTCTTTATTGGCTTTGAGAGTGGCTGTAATATCTCTTGCTGCTGCGAATACCCCAATGATTAAACCTTTATCATCTCTGTATACTGATGCATTATATAAAACAGGGGTCGTGTATCCGCTGATATGCTTAAGTGCAAGTTCATAATCAAATACCACACCCTCGCTAAATGCCTTTTCATATCCGGCTTGCGCTTTATCAGGCTCAGTGAAATAAGCTGAAAAATTAGTCCCAATCAGCTTTTCTCTGGGAAGCCCAGTGACATTTTCTGTTGCTTTATTCACATCTGTAATGATACCGTCGGGTCCTATGGTTACGAGGGGGTCCAGGCTCGCTTCGATTAAACCGCGATTGTATTTCAAAGCCTTACTCATAACCAAACTTGCCGTTTCTGCTTGCTCTTTAGCACTGATTAACGCTGCTACTTGTTTGGCTTTCTCTTCGTTTTCGCAAATTAATGTTTCCTGTGTCGCTTTTGAATGTTTTCCAATTAATGTGTCGTAAATTTCATTAGTCATAAGTCATGGTCCTCCATCTATTTTTTTCATTAAGCTTTTTAAAAATTTTTAAATGACCCTTTTTATTTTAACTTGCCTGAAATTCGAAAATTCTACTGGTGAATAGTCTTGTGCGTGTATCAACAAGCATTTCGTCATATTTTATATTCCCGGATTGATCCTTTAGTACTAAAAGCAACTCCTGGTGTCCGGTCTGCCCTACGGGTAAAACCATTTTTCCACCCAGAGCAAGTTGTCCTAAAAGAGGTTCAGGTTTTCTCTTTGTCTAATATTTTACCCTTTTTGTTAAACTATTATCAAAATATCATCCATTTATTCAAGTTTTTTTCAAAATATCATGGTACCCTACCTTCACGGATTAACGTAACGATAATGCCTGTAACCCGCATCAATAAGGGATGCTTTCCTCGCGTTATGCGGTTTTAACATAACGAGGCTGTATGACATTAAAAAGTCCCTCTAAGCCTTTAGTATAAAGGGTTTTCAAAATTCCTCGTTACGTGTTTCCAGGAATGCAGGTTGTACTCTATTTCTTTATCATTTTTTTTGATTAAAAAAAGAACCTATTTGAATAGACTTTTCAGTGTCCATTCTATAGATTCCATTTTTTCTGTCGTCCGCGTTTACCGGGCGGCTTGTCCTTTATCGGGTTTTGGTTTCTGCCTTCTTCATTTGAAGAAGGGTGTTTTTGCCTATCCTCGTTATATTGCAATTAACGTAACGAGGAATGGAGATCAACTATGGCAGCGATCATATTTCAAACTGACAAGAGAACAGGCATTACATATGCTTACGAATATGTTACTTCTTATTTGCCCATCTTATTCATTGCTTATAATCCCCAATAATATGCCATTCTTCGAATTTTACGTTTAATATTTCAAGCAAAAAAACCATAAAATACAGTTAATTTTTACAAACAATCCCCAAATAATCCCCAACACGTGGGTTATAATTTTCAAGTCAATAGAACCTGTTATATATGTTATAAATGTCCAAATCAATAGCAAGCAATTGAATGGCACTACACAAAATCACCTCAATTAAAGTTAGACTCCTTTTGACGTAAAATAATCCATTAGACGTTGATTAAATACACGCTTTATATCACGTAGCGCGTGGATATTTATGTAACTAAAATTATATAATTCTGCTTTCTCTGGCATTGTCATCTGTATTTTAGAAAATTTTTCAACAAATTTCAATTGAGCATGCTCCAATAAAAGATCTAAAAACTCTTTTTTTTCTATATAAGATGGCTCTAAAAACTCACAAACAAGATCAAATCTTGTTTGTAATTCAGTTGGAATGACTTTTTTATATTCAGCTTCATTTTTAATGTTAGATGTGAAAATTATAACATATCCATCAAGATAATATTCTCTAGCCATAGAATCTGTAAATTTTCCTTCTTCTAATAACTCGAGAAAAAATGAAAATACTTGTCGCGTAGTTTTTTCAAACTCATCACAAAGTAGTACTCCTATTTTGCTTTTTTTTATTTTATCACCTAATTCACCATGTTCACACCCTATATAACCAGCCGGACTACCAATTAGACTATTGAGTGCATCTTGACTACTGTAGTTTTGAAAATTAATTTTTGCAAGATAGCTATCTGGGAGTAGACCTGCAGCCAATAACCGAGCCACCTCCGTTTTACCAATTCCAGATGCTCCAAAAAGAAATACCGAAAACACGCTTTGTTCTTTAACCATATTCAAGGCTCTAAAATTTTTCAGATTATAGAAAAAACAATCTTTAAAATTATTATGCCCAATTAAATTTTGAGAGAAAGCATCAGCAAATTTTGAAAACTCAAGATCAGTTAATGTTGTTATCTTTTTTAAATCTGAGTCTTGTTCATAAGTGGTCAGTGTATCTTCAAGTGCAGGCAATATATCGTGAATAGGCTTATGCCCATCAAAATATAATGGGAAGTATTTAAATACTCTATCTGCTTGTGCTGTCAAAACGATAACTTTTAGGTTTCGAAAATGGTTAATAAATAATTCTACTGAGTATATCAAATTTTTGTTATCCTCAATTGCATAAATAACTGATGTAAAATCTAAAAGAGCTAATTCTGTTGATTGAGTAAATTTCTCTACTTCTGAATTAATATTGCCTGAAACATGTGAAAAAGTAGTTATAGGGATACTATTCTCATTAGAGTAATGGATAATCTTATCTAGATCGTTTGTGTTATGATATATGTATACTGGTTGACGCAAGTACGGAGACAACTCACTTGTTGCATCTGCTTCAGTGTCACATATATCAAACAACGACTCTTGAATAGAAAACAAATGTGGGAAAGCTGACAAAGCTTCAGTCGCTAACGCTTCTTCAACGATAATTTTTGTATCTTCCGTCATTTCGCGAAGATTGATGTTGGCAGTATATAAATTTTCTTGGTTAACACGCAGGATATATATTAATGCAGTAATGTCAATAATTGAATCCGGTTCTTCCTTTAAAATGTTCATTGTTTCAGCAAAAATAAACGGAAAAACATCTTTTACCTCTTGAAGCTTTCGGAGTTCAGTTAATGAGGCATATGTATACAAAGTAAACTGTGTCATAATTAATTCCTCCTTAACTTACTAAGCCAAATTCCAATCTTATTCCACCAATGAAGTTTCGTTATTTTAGGTTCTTCAAAATTAAATGCAACATCTTGAATTATCGCAAGAACATCCACAAAATAGTATTGGTTTTGATTACCTTCTTTTTTGGTTTTGATAACCTCAGATTGTATAGAGCTTTTTATGATTTTAGATGTGTTTTCAGTGTTTTGCCTCATGCCAATTTCTTGAAGATATGTAAATGTGTTAGAAGAAATAAATTCTTGTGAAACTATACCTTTATAAACCCCCACTATAGACACATGACCAATTAGTAGATCATTGATGTTATATTTATTTTCAAATTCTGTCTGAATTTCTAAAGGGATTTTAATAATTATTTCTGCTTCAGTATCGTTTGATTTATCGACTACTAAACCTTTTAGAATATAAGCGTAATCTTGCAACATAGAACTAATTAAGTTATTTACTTCCATTCCCTCAATACGGACGCCTTTCAAAGCATCTCTGCGTAAGACAAGGAATGATCGCAAACTATCTTCGTCTAACAACTCAAGTTTTACACTGTCAAGCTTAACCAGATCACCTTCACTGTTATCATTGAAAGTTTTAATGCAGGCACACTGTTCAATTACTCTACGAAGTAATATTGATTTTGTTGTTTTAACATCTAATGTCTCAATTACCTTGGACGATGAAAAAGTAGTTTCGCGTGCATCCGCAGAAATAGATGCTTTAATCCCATCTAAGAAAGCTTTTGTACCTTGTGCAGAAACTGATGACGTGAAGCCGTACTGTTCCTCAAAGCTCTTAGTTTGATCTCTCTGTATAGTAGTAAGTATGACATTATTAATCATCATGGCAATTTCATAGACTTTGGTAAAATTAAGATAGTAAATATTAAAATCAGTAGATTTTTTCTTCTCCAAAATATCAGCTCCTAAATCGATTATTCTTTAACAAAAATGATAATACCAAACAAAAGTCGTCTATTTTAGATTACAAAGAAGCGGCTGCTTTTTATTTATGCAACAATTGCATATCTTTCTTTTAAGGATAAGTATTGATTAAATCTTAAATGACTGTCATGTTGTAAACGTCCAACGACGATTCCTGGATGAATGTTTATGCTACTAGAAAAACTTACAATAGCATTTCTTGAGAAGTTGTTAACAAGAATAAAATCTAAATATTTAGAAGGTGGGATTAGCGTTTGTTGTGAAAACTCATCCGCTTCTTTTTCTAATGCTTGATTTACAGCATCAAGAATGCCATCAGAAAAATAATTTAAAAAAGTATCTTTTGTCTTATGTTGAAATACATGTTTTAATTCGTGGAAAAGAGTAAACCAGAATAAATCAGCATACGCTCCTCGTGCATTGATGGCAAGAATGGCCTTTTCTGGGCAGACCCAGCGAACAGCTCCATTAATTTTTGAATTTTTTAAGTGGGGAAGAACAACAAAAGCAATGCCACACTCTTTAAGAATATCAGTTAAACGGGGGAGAAAAATAGTTGGTTCCTGTTTTGTCATACTTCTGATTTCAGGCAAATAGCTTTTCAACAGAGCGCTGTTATAAGAATGAGTTTGGATATCTTTACCAAAATTGATGGCAGTTTGCACCCAGGCGTTGATTGGAACAATATTTTTCACTTCATTAGGAGTGCAATCGGATTTCCTGCAGTTAACTAACAAATCTTTACTTTTTAATTGCTGAAGACTAGATATCCCAAAATATGTTCTTAAAAATTCAATTTTTTTATGTTTATGCAACCCTTTTTCAATAATCTTCAAAGATTTGATGAAAAAATTCATATCGAGAAGAGCGAGTACTTCTTTATCATTTTCCAGTTCATCTTGAATTTTTTGCTCAATAATTTTTTCATCATAAGCTTTTTGCAAGTTAATCCACACGCCAACAGATGTGCCAAGCATAGTAGCTAATTTTTGAGTCATTTCATTAGAAATATTTGCTTTCCCGTTCACAATTTCACTTACTGTTTTTGGAGTTACACCTAATCTTTTAGCTAATTCTTCTTGATTAATTTCCATATCTTCTATGATATTTCTAATGTGTACTCCTGGGTGAATAAGGATGCTTGATTTGTATTCATTTTTAATCATAGTGCTTTGTCACCTCCAAGAGAATTATTGTTGACGATGAACGATAAATTATATTTATGTCCTTTGTGTCAAATGGGTTTCCTTCATCATCGATCGGTATAAGAATAAGACGAAATCCCGTTGATTTTATAAGATCAATAGCAAATGTACCTAATCGATCACCATATAATGGGTGGAGTCGGTAAGGCGGTATCTGGGAAACATCATGCAATATTTCAGCATTTTCAATGAAGTCCATTACTTCATGAAGTCTATCTCCAACGCGCAAGCCGAGTTCTTTTACAGCTTTACTATGATCATTACATATTTTTCTTATCTTATTGTCCTTATACTGCACCTTCATTATATATGATATGTCCTCTCATTGCCTTAAAAAAATTACGATTTAGGTAATTTTTTTGTATTGTTTACGTAATAATTATGTTGGTAGCAGTAGTTGTGTTTTGTTCACTCATACTGTTTTACCTGTTTCGACATTGGAGAAACAAACATCGCGATATCAAAGGGGTTTTCCAATGAACGTTACTTTGAGTTCTCCGATAAAAGACGTTACTACGTTACTATCTACAGGGGTATTGGCATTTTGATTCACTGCTGTTAGCTGATATGGATTTGTTCATGAGGCACTATCACCTGTATTTGTGCAGCCAATCAAGCTGAAAATAACTATTGTAATCTTCCCTTGATTTATTAAAGAATATTTTTGCACTCATATTCTTTAACCTTTCGATAAAATGTTGGCTTAGTAAGATTTAGTTTATCCATAGCTTCAACAGCTTTAATCGTTCCATTTTTCCACTCACAATATATTTTTTCGAGAGCTGACTGATCCACCTCAATTGGTTTGCGTCCCTTATATTTTCCCTCTCCTTTAGCTATTGCGATTCCTTTTCTTTGTCTCTCCAACATGCACTCACGCTCAAATTCGTATATACCAGCAAAGATTGTTAACATTAACCTACCCTGAGGTGTTGTAGTGTCTATATTTTCCTTTTGGCTTATGAATCCCACACCTTTTTCACTCAGTCCATCAACGATCTTTAGAAGGTCTACACTCGATCTTGCAAGCCTTGAATAGCTCTTTACAACTAAGACATCACCTTTACGAACAAAACCGAGCATCTCTTGTAGTGCAGGTCTATTGGTGTCCTTACCCGATATTTTATCAATGAATATACGCTCCGCACCTAACTGGTCCATAATAATCTCTTGTCGTGCTTCATTCTGTTCTGCAGTGCTTATTCGGATGTAACCAACTTTCATATTTTCAACTCCTTTATCAGTTTTTGATATAATTATATCATTAACTGTAATTAGTTTCAATAGGATATCATTTATTTATGACACGTTTCTTATATAAATATCAATTTATATGATACGTCAATATGATATTTATATCAGCATCAATAGACCACGCCCTAATGACTAACTGAAAGTTTCTTATTATCAAATTTTAACAAATAAAAAAAGAACCATCCTGAAGGGGGGTGATTCTTTTTGCGTTTTTTGATGCTGATTTAATTTAGTCTATAATGAACCCATGGATTCGGACACAATTTTTAAAATCTAAGTGAATCTGCTATAATAAAGGCAGTTAAATCTGCCAGAAAGCAAGAGGTTTAAATAGATATGAAACGACGACAATTTACACCTGAATTTAAAGCTAAAGTTGTGATGGAAATGCTCCGGGAGGAAAAAACCCTCAGCGAAATTGCTTCTGAGCACGAGATTAGTCCCAACCAACTACGTAATTGGAAAAATGAATTTGTTGGTAATGTAGCGAAGGTCTTTTCCGAAGGCCGGGATGCTAAAGAAGGCAAAGCCAAAGAAAAAGAAATGGAACAGGATCGCAATGAATTATTGGCAAAAGTCGGTCAACTCACAATCGAGGTTGACTGGCTAAAAAAAAAATCTGCTGAAATGCTTGGACCTGATTACGAGAAGAAGTTTACTAAACGTCCACTCTAAGCTGAGCATTACCCGACAGAGTAACCTTTTAGAGGTTAACCGCACCAGTGTGTACTATGTGCCTGTAGAAAAAAATCTGGAGTATGAAAACAGGGTAAAAGAACGCCTGGATTATTGGCACACCAGAATGCCTTATTTGGGTGTTAGAAAGCTTAAGATAAAGCTTGAAACAAAGCTTGAAACTGGTGATGGCATTAAAGCTGGCCGTAAATTTATAAAACGCTGTATGGCGGATATGGGTATTTATGCAATGTATCCAAAACCCAATTTATCAAGACGCAACTTAAAGCATAAAATCTATCCTTATTTACTCAGGAATCTAGCCATTACAAAGCCAAACCAAGTTTGGGCAATCGATTATTCCGATGAATAAGTTATTCCGATGTTTTAGTTCAACTTCATAATAAAAACATCTTCCCTGCATAAAAGCTCGGAATAATTTATGACTTAATATTGATTGCT
>Ga0209748_1001517_pt1 | contig 11406 bp, 10 predicted proteins | sample BarGraIncu00421A_FD_185490 | JGI IMG/M metagenome (GOLD analysis project Ga0209748, IMG submission 185490) | Arctic peat soil microbial communities from Barrow, Alaska - Barrow Graham LP Incubations 004-21A (SPAdes) (version 2) | ecosystem: Environmental > Terrestrial > Soil > Wetlands > Peat... | reverse complement strand
GAAGGGTGACACGGAGTACGCCGCGGGTCTCGTCGCCTTCAACGCACTCATGCAGGTGTTCTTCTACAGCGTCTACGCATGGTTCCTGCTCACCGTGCTGCCACCGATGATCGGCCTGAAGGCGACCTTGGTGCCCGTGACGATCGCGCAGATCGCGGCCAGCGTCTTCATCTACCTGGGGATCCCGTTCATCGCCGGCTTCACGTTCCGGACGCTGATGGTCCGCGCGAAAGGCCTGGATTGGTACACCCGGGAAGTCGTCCCGCGCATCTCGCCGGTGACCTTGGTGGCGCTGCTCTTCACGATCGTGGTGATGTTCTCGCTCAAGGGGCAGATGATCGTGCGGATCCCGCTCGACGTCGCCCGGATCGCGGTGCCGCTGCTCGCCTACTTCGCGATCATGTTCCTGCTCGCGTTCTGGCTGCTCCGCAAGATGACCGGGGACTACAAGAAGACCGTCACGATCGCGCTGACGGCCTCGAGCAACAACTTCGAGCTGGCGATCGCGGTCGCGGTGGCGGTGTTCGGGCTCAAGAGCGGCGCCGCGCTCGCGGCGGTCATCGGGCCGCTGATCGAGGTGCCGGTGCTGATCGGCCTCGTACGCCTCTCGCTGTACATGCGCGACCGGTACTTCGCTGGCGAGACGGCGGAGCTGGTCGCGGCCTGCGCGGTCGAGGACGCTCTGGGCACCTGCGATGACGAGTGACTACGCCCCCGGCACGCCCAGGACCTCGGCCAACGCCCGCGGGTCGAAGTTCACGATGCAGGTGTCGCCGATCTCGAAGGTCGGCGTGATGACTTTGCCCGCCAGTTCGACGCAGCGGGCCCGCGCTTCCTGGTCCTCGTCGATGTCGATGAAGTCGTACTCATAGCCCATCTCGTCGAGCCAACGCAGGGCGCGGTTGCAGTCCCCGCACCAGGAGCGGCAGTAGACGAGGATCGGCGGCTGGGTGCTCATGGGTGTCCCCCGGTCGGTTCGGAACGTGATCGCCACGTTCGGGCATATTCGACTCGACGGGAATGTACCCCAGGGCCGCGGGAGGCACGCCATGTGCGCGAACGCCACTCCGAGCAATGCAGCTTTCATGGCCAACCTTCGCAAGCCGATGCCGCTCGAGCGCAAACTCAAGCTCCTGGCCGGCAACACGTGGATCAAGATCTCGAAGCGGCAGTCGTGCTGCGGCCATCCCGGAGAGCCCGGCTGTTGAGAGTGACCGCGCCCCGGACGGGGTCAGAACGCTCTAGAAGGCCATCTGCGAGGCGAACCGCGCGGCGATGCGACTCTCGGGCATCCGGAGCTTCTCGTCGATGAGACGGACCGCCTGTGTCGGAAAGATCCCGGCGAGCTCGTGCTCGTCGATCCACGCGATGCGCTCCTCGCCTGGAGCAGTCACGATGATGACCCGCCCCTCGCCGGCGAGCCGGACGCCGTAGCGCTGGGGAAGCATGGCACGGACCACTTCGAACCACACGCACATCTCATCCATGACGACCTCCTGTGCCGATGTGGGTCTGTCTGCTTCGGGTGAGTGCGCGTCATAGGACCCGCACCGTGCTGCGTGACGTCTCGCCACCGAGTCTGAGACCCTCCCGCACGCGCGAAAAGGGGTTGGCCGAAGTGTTCACAGCAAGTTTGCGGGCTGTTCACAGAAGGCGGGGACGCGACGTCGTGGCGCGGGTGCTACGCTTCTCAGCGAACCATCGACGAGGGGGCGGCCGTGGGCGACGCAACGGTGTCGATCGAGCAGTTCGGACTCGGCGACGCCCGCATCAAGGAGTTCGCCCGTCTGCCGTGGCGCCTGTATCGCGGCGACCCCCACTGGACCCCGCCACTCACGATGGACCTGCTCGGCAGCCGCCTGCTCGGGGCCAAGGGGCTGCTGACCGCCGATCACCCGTACCACGCGAGCGCCGAGGTGACGCACTTCCTGGCCAAGCGCGACGGCCGCACCGTCGGTCGCGTCGCGGCCTCGGTCAACCGCCGCTTCAACGACCACTACGGCTCGAAGATCGGCTTCTTCGGCTTCTTCGAGGTCGAGGACGACGCGGAAGCGGCAGCCGCACTGCTGGATGCGGCTCGTGCGTGGCTCGTCGAGCGCGGGATGACCGCGATGCGCGGTCCGGGCGAGTACTCGAACGCCACGCACGAGCGCCAGGGCGTGCTCGTGGAGGGCTTCGAGTTCGACCCCACCGTCGAGCTCACGCACAACCCGCCGTACTACGGCACCTTGCTCGAGGGATACGGCCTGGCCAAGGTGAAGGACTACGTCGCCTACGTGATCGACTTCGACGACGTGCCCCGCGAGCGCATCGAGCGCCTCGCTGCGGCTGTTCGCAAGCGCGACCACATCGAGACACGCTGCGCCGACATGGAGCACTTCGCCGAAGAGGTCAAGCTGATCGTGCGTCTCTACAACGAGGCCTGGTCGGCGAACTGGGGGTTCCTCCCGCTCACCGATGAGGAAGCCGACGCGCTCGCTGAGACGCTCAAGCCCATCGTCGACCCGGGGCTCGTGCGCTTCGCCTACATCGATGGAGAGCCGGTCGCCGTGTTCGGCGCCATCCCCGACCCGAACTGGGCCCTGCGACCGCGGTGGAAGTGGTACGGCGATTCGGACGCCGTGCGCCTCGCCCGCCTGCTGATCATGCGCCGGCACATCCCACGCGTTCGGCTGATGTTCTTCGGCATCCGCCCGCAGTGGCGCCGCCTCGGCGTCGATGCGGTACTGTTCCAGGAGCTCTACGAGTACGGCGCGGCCCACGGCTACCGTCAAGGCGAACCGTCGCTGCTGCTCGAGGACAACGACATGGTGATCCGGCCGTCGGTGGCGATGGGCGGACACGAGTACAAGCGCTGGCGCATCTACGAGATGCCGCTCGCCTGACAGCCGACCGGGGGGCCGCGTGCTCAACGCGATCGTGTTCGTGTGCGGCGCCGCGCTGATGGCGCTGGAGATGGTCGCCGCGCGCGTCCTGGCGCCCGCCCTCGGCAACTCGATCTTCGTGTGGGGCAGCGTCATCTCCTCGGTGATGGTCGCCTTGAGCCTCGGCTACTGGCTGGGCGGGCACCTCGCAGACCGTTTCGGTGCCTCGAAGACGCTGGCGCCGGTGATCGCCGCGGGCGGGCTGCTCACGTGCCTCGCCCCTGCCGTCGCGAGCGTCGCGCTGCCGTGGGCCGCGAACCTGGGCCCGCGTGCCGGCTCGCTCGCCGCGTCCGCGCTCATCTTCTTCGCCCCCTCGCTGTTCATGGCGATGGTCACGCCGCTGGGCCTGCGCCTCGCCGCCTCCAAGGGCATGGCGCACATCGGGCGCGCGTCCGGATCGCTCTCGTCCATCTCGACGGGCGGCAGCATCGTCGGCACGTTGGCCACGTCGTTCTGGCTCATCCCGCTCCTGTCGCTCGAGCCGTTGGTCGTCGCGATCGGGTTCACGCTCTTCGGCGCGGCGTTCGCCGCGATGCTGCTGCCGCTGCTGTACGCGCCGCACCAACAGCCCGAGGACGCCTCGGCCGGCCGTCTGCGCACTGCTGCGAAGATCGACCGCTTCTCGACGGCCGTGACGGTGGTGCTCGTCGTGGCCGGCTTGTCGGTCGGAGGCTGGGTGCTGTGGAAGATCGCACCCGCGCCGTCGGTCAACGCCTTCGGCGAGACGGTCCTGTTCCGGCAGGACACCCAGTACCACCGCATCACCGTCACCGAGGGCGGCACGACCCGCAACCTCCGCTTCGACGCCACCCGGCAGTCGGCGATCGACATGTCCGACGGACTGACCAGCGGGGTGCGCTATCCCGACTACCTGCAGCTGTCGCTGGCGGTCAAGCCCGACGCGACGCGGGTGCTCGTTCTCGGCCTCGGCGGCGGCGCTGTCACCAAGCGCTTCCACCATGACTATCCGGAGGTGACCGTCGACAGCGTCGAGATCGACCCGGCGGTCGTCGACGTCGCGAAGAAGTACTTCGGACTCCCCGTTGACTCGCGCTCCCGCGTCTACGCGCAGGACGCCCGTCGCTTCGTCCAGACCGCGACCGGCACCTGGGACATCGTCGTCATGGACGCCTACTACGCCGACGCGCTGCCGTTCCACCTCACGACCCAGGAGTTCTTCCGCGAGACCAAGGCGCGCATGGCCCCCGATGGCGTGGTGGCCTACAACGTCATCAGCGCTCTCGAGGGAGACCGCAGCAAGCTCTTCCGCAGCCTGTACCGGACGGCCGGCTCGGTGTGGACGCATCTATGGGTGTTCCGCGTGAACGTCGGCCAGGGCGGCGACCCGACCCAGCGCCAGAACCTCATCGTGTTGGCCACCGACGCGAACGTGACGGGACCGGAGCTGCTCGCCCGCGTACGTGCGCGTGTGGACGGGCGCGTACAGGTTTCCGGTTTCGCGGAGATGGCGAACGACCTCTACACGACTGCTGTCGAGACGTCGGACGTGCCGGTCATGACCGACGCCTACGCGCCGACGGACTCGCTCATCTCGGTGGACTGAGCGCGAACGCGTCTAGCGGACCACGAGACGCGCGTAGACGGACGTCGAAGCGGTATAGCGCGCATCGCCCAGGAAGCGGGTCCGCACGCGGTAGGTGCCCTTGAGGAGCACCTTGTAGCGCAGCGAGGTCCAGGAGCCCTTCGAGTCCGTCGTCCGATTGACCCGCAGCCACGTGTGCGATCCGGGCTTCAGGATCTCGACACGCACCGACTCCCCCGCTGCCGCGGGCCTGAAGGTACCGGTGACGGTCACGTAGTGGTACCTGGTCAAGGAGGTGTGGTCCAGACGTACCGTGATCGAGCTCGGGCTCGGCAGGCGGAACGACCAATGCAGCTGCACGTCGCCGGACGCACCTCCGTGACCGTCGACCGCGATGCGGTACGTCGTGCCTGCGACCACGCTGAAGGCGATCCTGCTCGCGTTCGTCAGGACGTCGCTCGCAGCCGAGGCGCGCGCGCTGAGCACGGACACCGACGAACCGGTGTAGGCCGCCAGGTCGGTTCCGAAGTCGCTGCCCGAGGTGTCGATCGAAAGCATCCCGGTCGCGGGCGCGGTCCACGCGTACCACACGCTCGCTCCGCCGAGGTCCCCTGCATGTTCCGGCTCCCCGACCTGCTTGGTGGCGCCGACGTTCGTGCCTGAGACTGTGCCGGAGGTGCCGGAGAGCGGCTGCGCGTCATCGAAGACGTCGTTGGCCGGAGCGCTCGGAAGTCCCGTGACCGACAGCGTCACGGTCTGCCGCGCGGACCACGTGCCGCTCGCGCACATCGCGCGGAAGCCGATGGTGTGGGACCCCGGAGAGAGTGCCGCTGTCGAGAACGACGGGCTCGTCGAGAGGACCCCGTCGACGCTCGATGTCCACTCGTAGGCGGTGATGGCGTGGCCCAACGAGTCGGTCGCGTGACCGGAGAAGGTCACGGCGCCACCCTGGTCCGCCGGGCTGGGAGATGCGGAGTCGATCGTCGCGGTCACGATGTCCGGGAGGACGGGGGGTGCGGCGAAGGTCCAGTCCAGGTTCACGGCGCCCGAGACTCCGGCCGCCCACCCGTCGACCGCGATGCGATAGGTCGTGCCCTCGGTGACATGGAAGGCGATCATGCTCAGGGTGCCGTGACCGACCGCGTCGTTGTTGGAGGCGACAGCGGTCAGCGCCGAAACGGACGTACCCGAGTACGCGGCCAGCGCCGTGTCGAAGCCGCTGCCGAAGGTGTCCACCGTCAACGTACCGGTGGACGATGCCGTCCAGCGGTACCAGACGCTGGTGGTGCCCTGACCCGCGGCATGGCTCGGCTCGCCGCTCTCCTTCGTCGCCCCGACGCTCGTCCCCGCGACGGATCCGCTCGAGCCGGACAGCGCTTGCGCGGAATCGAATGCGTCGTTCGCGGGAGCCGCGGGCGCTGCCGCCGGCACGAACGTGACCATCTCGCGGCTGTCGTAGGTCGCGTTCGGCCCCGAGAACTGCACATAGACGTCGTCGGACGTGTACGCCGGCCAGTTGTCGTGGACGATCATGTACTCGGATGAGACGCTGCCCGGCGTGTGATCGTAGCCGACGCCCGTGATGGCATGACTTCCGTACGGGAAGGCTTTCGGGGCAGTGACGTTCAGATTCTGGAACATGAGGACGACGGGCCTGTTCGCATCGATCTCGCCCGTGTACGCGGTCCAGCTGAAGTTGTTGGTATCGTTCGAGCTGAACGAATAGCCACCGACGCCTTGGGCGTAGCGGGTCAGGCCCGGCGCGACATCATTGCTGTAGGTCGAACCGCCGCCGTCGACGTCCTTGCAGTGGAAGTAGACGTGGAGGTCGTTGACGAGCTTCTGCCATGCGGCGCCGCCCCGAGCCGGGGTCTTGTCCGTCAGGAGCTTCGGGTATGCAGACGCCCAGTACCCGATCACGTCGCCCGCGGCAGTCGGCGCGCAACCGCTGTAGTAGCCGCCGGCATTCAGGTAGGGAGATGAAGCGTACGTCCCTGTTGCGGCGGGAATGGTGCCGGCGTTGTACTCCGACGATGTGTAGTTGTACGAGAACTGGTCGTAGTCCGGCATGTTCGCGATCATCTTGTAGGCAGTGCCGATCGACGAGACCGCAACCGCACCGGCCGTCGAGACCGGCGGTCCCCGGACGGCCTCTGACGACGTCGCCTGCATCAGTGCGCCAGTCGGCACGGTCTCGGTCACGCCGGTCGTGGCGACCGTCTCGACGCCGTAGGACAGCGGTCCCGTGTAGACCTGGCGCTTCACGCGCGGGGCGCCCTTCGCTGTGCCCACCCTCGCCTGTGCGGCGGAGTCCGACGAGAACACCGGGGCCGGGTTGCGCGAGAACGCGAGCACGGGGTTCAGCGACGGCAGTGCGTCGATCGTCGCGTAGCCCGCGTAGCGGCCACCCGCCGTCAGCGTGACGACGAAGACGGCGACACTCCCGTCGGGCCCTTGGACGGGGACGATCTGTGACACCGTCGCTCCGCGCCAGTCGGCGAAGGCGCCGCCGGCTCGAAGGATCTGCAGGAAGCGTGCTGTGTCGGCGCGGGCGGCTTCGGGCGACTTCCCGAAGAGTCCGATGCCCTTGGTCGCGGGACGCGACGGCGCGCCGGCGGCCAACGACAGAGCGGGCGCGGAAAGAAGCGCGGCCACTACGACGGCCCAGCCGGCTATGGCGAGGACTGAGCGTCGTGCGACGTGCGACGTGCTCGACATCAAGCCTCCATCAGGCGGGACGGTCCGATCATCCTCGAACGGGGCCTCGAACGCCGCCGCCGGAGGTGCCCGGGACCCTCATCAAAGCGAACCGCGTGCCCATCCGGCGCGACCCAAGGAGTCGAGCGGGGACGCGGCTCTCGGACTCTACGATGAGATGTATCGGCTGCCACGGGGCGGGACGATAGGGTCAGGTTCGCGACCGGTACCCGGCGACCCGGGGCTCGTCCTACGGGTCCGTCACTCAGGCTCAGAGGACCGTCCCGCACCCATCGGTCTCGGATGCGCAGACGGCGACGCTGACTCGGTCGCGTCCGGCCTCCTTCGAGACGTAGACCGCACGGTCGGCGGCGCTCACGAGCGCGTCTGTCGTCGTCCCGTGCGCGGGGAATGTCGCCACGCCGAGGGACACCGTCACGTGCACGCGCTCGACCCCCGCGGCAGCCATGACCTGGGACAGGCGCGCCCGCCAACCTTCGGCCCGGGCGAGTGCGGCCGCGGCGCTGGTGTCGGGAAGGACAACGACGAACTCGTCTCCGCCATACCGGCAGGCGATGTCACCTCGCCGCGTCCCGACCAGCAGCTCGACGGCGACGGCCCGGAGCATCGCATCTCCCGCCGAGTGGCCGTAGGAGTCGTTGACGTCCTTGAAGTGGTCCACGTCGAACATGATGACGCTCACCGGGCTTCGATCGCGGGCAGCGCGGCTCAGCTCCCGGTCGAGTTCCTCCGCCAGATAGCGACGGTTGTGAAGACCGGTCAGCGGGTCGCGAGTCGCCTGCTCATGGAGCTCCTCGTGCAACTTCTGGATCTCATCCATCCGCACTTGGAGATCGACGTAGGCGGCCTGCAACGCCTGCTCCGCCTCGATCTGTCCGGTGATGTCGCGCAGGAGGAACAGGTCGCGTGCCTGCCCCTCACCGTCGCCTTCGAGCCGGGAACGCTCGACTCGAAGGAGGGTTCCGGCCGGCGATGCGAGGGTGGACGCCCGCTGCTCGTACACGGCGGTCACGGCATCCTTGCCCCGCTGCGACCAGTCGGAGAAGACGTCGAGGGCGGGAGTCCCGGGCGCCGGCATGACCGCAAGGTCCAGCAGACGTACGGCCGCGGGATTGATCTCGAGGATCCGGCCGACACTGTCGAGCACGATCAGGCCGTCAGCCATCTGTTCGACGATCACCTCGCGCGGGACCAGCACCAGATCGAGCAACCGCAGATGCCAGATCGCCCATGCGAGGATGGCGCCGGTGACGGTGAACGTGAGCGCCGGATCGAGCCCGACGAGCCAGCCCGGAGCCGCCAGGTAGACGACGCCGCCGGCCCACGGGAGGAGCGCCCCGACGATGATGGCCGCACCCTGCGTGCGGTAGACGCCGTGCGCCTTCACAGCGGTGTCCACGAGCAGCAGCGTCGCCACCAGCGCGAGCGCGAGTGAGTACAGCGTCACGACCCAGAACACCGGACCGTGCTGATAGACGATGATACTCGGGCGTCCGACCAGCACCGTGAAGCCGGGCCACAGCAGGTGGTGGAACCGGTTCGTGAAGGCGGCGACGATGCTGACGAGCGGGACGACGAAGAGGACGGCCGTGCGCCACCCCATCGATCCCCGCACGCGGCCCGAGTACTGGAGCGCGAACAACAGGAACAACACGGGGGCGGCGGACCCGAAGTAGGCGAACTGCGCCGCGGTCACGTGCCCTGCGAGCGTGACCGCTGAATAGTCGAACGCGTCGGCCAGCGACCACACCGCGGTCGCGACGGCCATGAGGAAGAGCCACCAGCCGCCGGGGGCGCGCCGGATCCGGAACGCGAAGAATGCGGCGAGTACGCACACGGCTGAGGCAACGGCGTAGATAAGGGTCAATCCCGAGAACTGGAAGGCCACGTCTTGTCACATCCGTGTGCTCTGAAGGGTCTCACGTTGCAGGCACACTGTATGCCATGGCGAGCGGCATCGGTAGCGCACGGCCGGCTGGCGGCGAAGGGACTCCGCCGCGGGCCCGTGGGATCTCGGCCATGGACGATGCTGCAGCCCGGTCAGCGTCTGCGAATGGCCCACACGACGACGACGATGACAACCACCAGCACCGCAAGCCCGAGCAGCGGGAACAGCCACCCGCCGCTCCCACTCATCATCGTGCCGTACCAGTTGCTCCCATAGCCCGATCCGGAACCCATCATGGACTGCTCAACTCCCCAGGGATGAGATGCGCGCTCCGCACGAATGCGGCTACTGAGGCTGTACCCTCCGGGAGCTGACCGGCAAACCGCACGACGGCCGCAGACATCGCGGGCGCCCGCCAGTCGTGAGCGCATTGGGCCGGGTTTCCAGTCCCCTTGGCGGGGGTAAATGAGGAGTGAAGCTGTGCGAGATCGTGTCGATGTCGCACAGCTCCGAGGTTCGTCGGATCGAGCACGCGAGGTCCGAGTCGACACGGAGTCAACGAGACCTGGGAAGGACAGAACCATGCTGTGGACCATCTTCGTCATCCTGGTCATCCTGTGGCTGTTGGGGTTCTCCTTCAACATCGGCGGCGGGTTGATCCACCTTCTTCTGGTGATCGCGGTGATCGTCCTCATCTACAACCTGATCACGAGTCGCAGGGGCTGAGCCCGCGCCCCAGCTTGAGAGGCTGAGGGTAGCAACTGTGGAATTCGTGTTCATCGCGATCTTCCTCGTCGTCGCCTACGTCGCGCTCTTGGTTTGGCAGAGGTGGAAGCGCCGCTGACCTTCCTCTGCCGGACGACGGGCGACACGGCGATCCTGCTGATGATGACCGACGCCTGCTTGCCGACAGGCTCGCTCATCTTGGTCGGCTGAAGGCCGCGCCTCAGGGATTCGAAAGCGCCTTGAGGTGCGCGATGAGCTCCGTGAGTTTCTGGTCGCTCAGGTCCCAGCGCGGCATCAGCACGCTCAGCATCCTGCCGTGGGCGTCGATGCCGTTCCGAACGGCCGTACCGATGCCGGCGTCTGTATACCCGGCCTGCATCAGGTCGTCGTAGGTGATGGGGGGCGCGAAGGCGCTCCCCCGCTCGACCGGCACCGGTCCGCCGTCGCCGAACGTGCCGTGGCAGCGGGCGCAACCCGCCATCGCCAGCGCACTCGCCGGGACGCGCTGCACTGCGCGAGGGATCTGGGTCTTCTCGCCGCGCACGCCCGCGCGGAAGATGCGTGCTCCCACGCTGTCGGGATCGCCCGGGCCGCCCGCATGCGCGATGCTCCCGGAGCCGTAGGCGATGCGGCTGACGACGTCCGCGCTGAGGACGCCGACCGGAACGCTGGTCAGCATCAGCAGCAACGCGATGACCGCACCCGCGTGTCTCACGCCGCACCTGCCCTGCCTTCAGAGCGGTTCATGCGACGTGGGCCAGCAAGAACCGCACCGCTGTCGAGGCACCGGCAGCCGACAGACCACCCGCGTCCCCTCCGAGCGGCGAAGGGGCCGGTCCGGAGGGGCACGGGTAGTCTGTGCCCCGCGGAGCGGCGGGCAAAACGCCCGACGGCACGACCGCCGCCACGCCGTCCGGACGGGACGGGCCTCGCCCGGCTTCACCGCGCCTGACCCGCGTCGTATACTCCCTACGCGCTACAAGCCCTCGTAGCTCAGGGGATAGAGCAACGGTTTCCTAAACCGTGTGCCGCAGGTTCGATTCCTGCCGGGGGCACCACAGACCTCACGGATCGGGCCGGTTCCCTGCAAAGGGGCCGGCCCGACGGGTTCGGCGTGGCGGTCCCCACTGGCGAGGTCGCCCGATTCGGGTATGACCATAGCGGGATCGGGCGAGCCGCCAGAAGGATGAGGTCATCGGTCGGGGGCTGAGAGCCGTGGGCTCTGCATCGGCGTGGATCGCGCTCGTCGCAGTCGCGGTGTGCATGGCGCTCGTCGGCGCCCGCGCGAAGCGGCGCGCCCTGTACGCGATCGCCAAGACCGTGGCCTCGGCGGGCTTCGTGGCGACAGCGCTCGCGTCCGGAGCCACTTCGTCGGCGTGGGGCTCGATCGCACTGGCGGCGCTGGCGCTGGCGGCGATCGGAGACGTCCTGCTCGCCCTCCCCGGATCGCGCATGTTGCGCACGGGCCTCGTGGTGTTCGCCGCGGCCCACCTCGTCTTCGCCGCAGCGTTCGCGGCACGCGGGATCGGTCCGTGGCCCCAGACCACGCTCGCCGCGACCGCCGCCGCTCTCGCCGTGGCCGGTACGTGGCTGTGGCTCGCCCCTCA
>Ga0209748_1001516_pt1 | contig 11408 bp, 8 predicted proteins | sample BarGraIncu00421A_FD_185490 | JGI IMG/M metagenome (GOLD analysis project Ga0209748, IMG submission 185490) | Arctic peat soil microbial communities from Barrow, Alaska - Barrow Graham LP Incubations 004-21A (SPAdes) (version 2) | ecosystem: Environmental > Terrestrial > Soil > Wetlands > Peat... | reverse complement strand
GAGCCTTCCGTATCGAGGAAGACAATCTGCTTTTTGACGAATTCCATCCAGCTCATGCGCTGGGTAACTCCTTTTTGATCCAGCGCTTGGTCCAGGCGCTTGAGAAGGGCCACTTTTTCCTCTAACGGGACGCTGAAGGGGTCGATTTTGTTGGGGCTGGAGAAGGCGGCGGTGATGGCATCTTTTTCGGCCAGACGCACCGGAAAGGTGACACGTTCGGCAGCGGTTTTGGCGTTATCAAAAGCTTTGTTAAAGAGGGTTTGCACGTTTCCGAGGTCTGATGAGGCCGCGAAGCCCCAGGCGCCTTTGTAAAGCACGCGCACGCCGATACCACTCTCCTGGGAGGCGTTGAGGGCTTCCAGGTTGCCGTTGCGCATAAAGAGGGTGTTGGATTCTTCGCTGGGGTACCAACGCGCATCGGCGTAGCTGGCGCCTTTGGCTTTTAGCCGGTCGAGCTGTAGTTTGAGGTCTTGTTTCATGATCACTCCTGTTGCTTGTTGCAATAGGCTAATTATAGCGGTCTGCGTTTGGATTGTTTCGTTTTTGGCCAATAAGTTGTTTTTTAGCATAAGGGCGGACTGTTAATCCCGCCCATTTTTCTCTCTTAGGGAACGATGAAAATCGTTAAATCTTGTAAATTCTGACGTAGGGGAGGGATAAGCTTTTTCGCGTTCCCTCCCGCATCTTGTCATCCTGAGGCTCTGCCGAAGGATCTTCTAGTCGCAAGTCACCAAGCGATTATTCCGCGCTGTGCGAAGATTAGCAGACAAAAACCTCTTTAGTCGGAAGCGACCCGTTAGCCCAGCCCAAACCCCGCTGAATAGCAATAACTCCTGAGATCGGACCCAAGTTAACCCCAAAAGGCCATATTGAAAATTCGTCTCCAACCAAAATAGGCAGTCTTTGTACAAAAACCATCGCTTTTCTATAAGACTGTATTAGAATTCACCCTGTCATATCGATAACCATCGAACTGAGGAACCGTGGAAACCATTCCAACCAATTTACCCACCATCATGAAAGCCCTTGGCGATGAAAACCGCCTGAAAATCTTAAGCATGCTCGAAAGCGGCAGCCTGTGTGCCTGTGAAATGCTGGGTAATCTTCATATCCGTCAGTCCACGCTCTCACATCACATGGCCATCCTGAGTGAAGCCGGCCTGGTTTCTTCCTGGTCGGTGGGCAAATGGACGCATTACCGCCTTTGCGCGCAAGGCATCGAGCTCGCCCACACCTTCACCGGGCAATTACAGGCAACCGCCGCCACCCAACTACCTGAATTCCCCGCCCAGGCAAGTTCGACCCCTGCCTGCGCCTGTGCAACTGAGACAAGAACAGAAACAGAAATGAGCATCGCATGACCATCGGCAAATTCATCCAGGACCAAATTTTAGGCATGAAATGGCTGCAAGCCCTTATTGGTCAGCTCCTTGAGCGCCTGGGCTTGGACCTCAGCCTCAACTGGGTGGGCGCTCTGCAGTTTTTCATTTACGATGTCATCAAAATCCTCATCCTGCTCTCAATCCTGATCTTCCTGATCTCATATATCCAAAGCTACTTCCCACCCGAGCGCACCAAGCGCATCCTCGGCAAGTTCAACGGCTTGCTGGCCAAAGTGATCGCCGCCCTGTTGGGCACGGTGACGCCTTTTTGTTCCTGTTCCTCCATCCCGATCTTCATCGGCTTCACCAGCGCGCAGGTACCACTGGGGGTCAGCTTTTCCTTCCTGATTTCATCCCCGATGGTCGATTTAGGCTCCATTGTGCTGTTGATGAGCATCTTTAACGCCAAAGTCGGTCTGGCCTACGTCATCCTCGGCCTGGTGGTGGCGGTGATCGGAGCTTACATCATCCAGGCCCTCAAAATGGATGACCAGGTGGAAGATTTTATCCGCCAGATTAAGCCCCTACAGGAGAACGAAGAAGAAGCCATCACCCAAAAAGCGCGCTGGGCTTATGCCTTCGAGCAGGTGAAAATCACCATCGATAAAGTAGCTCCCTATGTGCTCATCGGGGTAGGGATTGGCGCATTAATCCACAACTTCATCCCACAGGCCTGGGTTGAAAGCCTGCTTGGGGGCAGCCATTGGTACTCGGTGCCGCTGGCTACCCTGGTGGGCGTGCCCATGTATGCTGATATCTTCGGCACCATCCCGATTGCCGTGAGCCTGCTGGCCAAAGGCGCCGGCCTGGGTACCGTGCTTTCCTTTATGATGGCGGTCACCACCCTTTCGCTGCCCTCGATGATCATGCTGCGCAGGGCGGTCAAACCCAAACTGCTGGCAGCTTTCATCGCCATCGTCACCGTGGGTATCATTCTGGTGGGCTACTTTTTCAATGCATTCCAATATCTCTTCGTCTAAGGAGTAATATGCCGCTTTTCAATTTTGCAAAAAAGGAACCAACCCCCGAAAACATGCACCTCACCCCAGCCGGGGACGCGCTTTCAGTCAAAGTTTTAGGCTCTGGCTGCAGCAAGTGTAATTTGCTGGAGAAGTACGCCTGCGAAACACTTGATGAATTGGGAAAACCCTACCACCTTGAGCACGTGCAGGATTACGTAGAAATTGCCAAATACGGCGTCATGCAGACGCCGGCTCTGGTCGTCAACGAGAAAGTGCTGGTTTCCGGCCGAGTGCCAACCCGCTCAGAACTCAAAGAAATGCTCGCAAAACTGTAAAACTTTCCTGACCTTGCAGAAATATCTCCTGGTAATAGGCCGGATGACGAGCGCCTACTCGTACGTTTACGCGTCCACGGGCACCATGGTGGCGGCGCTCGGTTTGGCGGGCGGGGGTGTGGATGAGCCGGGCGGGTTTATGCCAGGCCTTGGAGGTGCAGGAAGCCTTGCCCGGGGAGCGGACGCTGGATAAGGCCTTTGCCAGTTTGGGGCGCTTGGAATGGGTGCAGACGCAGTGGGGCAAGCGCGGGGAGCGCTTGTATCGGGTGGGGTTGACCTTAAAATGGGACAAACTCGGTCTAAGTATTTGCTTGAGACCTAAAGGTCAAGAGCAGCGCAGGATGAGGACAACGGAGCGATTATAGGATTCTTCTGTACGGAAACGCCTGCTTTCTCTTGTTTTCTTCGGTTATACTTGACTGAAGAAGGTGTGTCTTAGCGAAATTGATTGGGAGGGGAGGGAATTATAACGAAGCAGCTAAAATGCTTGATGAATTGAACGAGCGGGAAATTCACGCTGTGAACACTGTTTTGAGAATGGAACATGAACGGTGTAAACAATAAATTTCGAGTTGAATGAGGGAGGTTTTCTTATGGGCCAGAAAAGCAAACTGATAACATGTAAGCATTGTGGAAATGAAATCGCGGTGAGCGCAAAAACGTGTCCTCATTGCGGTGGAAAGAACAAAAAGCCAATTTATACAAAGTGGTGGTTTTGGGTTATTACCATAGTATTTCTTATTGGAGCCATCGGCAGTTGCGGAAGCAAGGACAGTTCCTCTACTAAGAAAGAGACAACTACAACCGTTGCCCCTCAGAGTACCAGCATTATTTCCACCAAGGAAAGTACACCCGTAACCGTAGTGAAGGAAACTAAGCCAACTGCTACTGTAGAGGAAATCAAGCCAACTGCCACTGTCGAAGTAACAAAGCCAACTGCTACTATCGAAGTGACAAAGCCTAAGGACAATGTTTCGATTGAATATATGAATGCATTAATAAAAGCTGAAACATACAGTGAAATTATGCATATGTCCAAACAAGGTATTTATGATCAATTGACATCTGCATACGGCGAAAAGTTCGCGGCAGATGCGGCACAGTATGCTATCGATAACATGAGTGCCGATTGGAATGCAAATGCGCTCGCAAAGGCTGAAGTTTATAGTGATACGATGCATATGTCTAAACAGGGCATTTATGATCAGTTGACTTCTACATACGGCGAAAAGTTTACTGCCGATGAGGCTCAGTATGCTGTTGATAACATGGTTGCTGATTGGAATGCAAACGCTTTGAACAAAGCAAAAGTGTATCAGGATACGATGGCTATGTCTAAGTCAGCAATCTATGACCAGCTTACATCTTCTTATGGTGAGAAGTTTACTGCTTCTGAAGCTCAGTACGCTGTAGACCATCTAGAGTAATTTATACGGAGGGACTCTTTGAAAAAGCTTCCAGCAATATTTTTGGCAATGATAATGGTTGCTTCTTTAGGCGCCTGCAGTTCAAACAATTCTGCAAATAAGCCCACAGCAGCAAGCACAGTTGAACAGGCAACAGTAGCGAGCACTGCTGAACAGGCAACAGTTGCAACCGAGACCCAAGAGGTAACTAAAGAAGCTAGCAAAGAAGATGAGCTTGCTGCAGATATGGCAGCACTCGAGGCTATTGGCGAGGTTGAAGTTGAAAACGGCATTTTGACCGTTTCTATCACTATGCCCAAAGATTTCGTGACAGAGGAAATTACCCAAGAAAAATTGGATGCAGAAGCAGGCAACAGTTACTTATCTGCAAAACTCAATAATGATGGCACCGTTACCTACAAATTGACAAAAGCACAGTATCGCGCAATGCTTGATGGTATCACCAAAGGTATGGAAGAATCATTCCAGGAAATGATCAATGATGAAAACCGCAGCATTAGAGAAATAAAACATAATGACACGTATTCTGTATTTGATGTAACTTTGGATACTGACGCAGTTGGGCTTGGAGATTCCTTCACTGTACTTGCATTTTATATGTACGGTGGCCTTTATGGAATTTTCAGTGGAAACAAAATAGATAATGTTATTGTTAATTTTTATGACCCAGCTGGTAAGCTGATTCAATCTGGAAACTCAGCAGAACAGGCAGACTAAAAATATTTTCATCATGATTACGTCCCAGGAAAGAGAGGCAACTTTCGTCCTGGGATTTTTTTAATAAAAGGCTACAAACGTCCTTGACCATATTCTGCAGAAAAGGACCCCGCCACCTTCAAATTGGATTTCACCTTTTCCTTCATGCAACTAGCACCTGGTTGCAAAAGCGGCTCAAAATGATGGGAAAAGGGCGGGCGGGCATGGTAGATCGCACCAACGGTTGAATTTTAATATATTGAAAAAGCCGGAAGGATTTTCATCGCTCCCTACGAAAGAAACGAAAGCGTAGTGATAAAAACCAGATTTCCCGCGCCGTGCCTGGGGAGCGGACGCTGGATAAGGCCTTTGCCAGTTTGGGGCGCATGGATGGGGTGCAGACGCAGTGGGGGAAGCGCGGGGAGCGCTTGTATCGGGTGGGGTAAAGCAACTAAGGAAAAAGCTTTTGGAACGGATCCTCTTCTTTAGCTAATTCACTCCAGTTAAAGTTATAACGATACTTCTTTGGGATTCTAGATGGAAAGCTAATTCCGAAATATTCTCCTATTCCAATAGAATACTCTGAGTCAATATCCCCAATGCTCAATCCAATTGATCCAAATGCTTGCGGTGTGTGGGTACCAAATTGAGCGCTTAGAATTACAAACAAGCCCGCTACTGCACCAATAACGTTTCTCAGACTAGCTTTCTGGAGTTCATTTACCCTTTCGTGCTTTATAGAATTATATGCCTTATACCAGTAAGGACTGAACCCAATACTTTTCTTTAAGTCGCTGAATGGTGATATAACCTGTTTACTCCCGTTCCAATAAGGCAGTTTGACTTTGTATTGTGATAAGAAATGGGTTTTTTCCAATTTGTGATAATCGGAAATATCCAATCTTTCACTTTTAGAATAGCCGTTTTCTTTTAATATGGCTTTTGAATTAGCTTCAAATTCGACACATGCCCGAAGAATGATTTCATGACTTCTAAAAGAGTAAGAATCCAAGTTGTCATCACAAGGTTCAATGTAATCTAGCAGAGTAACAAAATCCTTTTGGATCAGGGTGAATGCTCTTACATAATTTATTGGAGCAACGGCGAACCTTTTATCGTTCACATATCGTCCATTCCCACTTTCGGCATATGAACCATCAAGTAGCTGGCGATAGGTTCTGTAATAAGGTTTATTAATCGCCATTATTTTCTCCTATGATTACGAACAATTGATGCTAACGCGATCAAAAAGATGCGCCCATCATTAGCTATAATTCTAAACTCTTAAAATGAATTGAGGTGAATTGCCCGGGGAGCGCACGCTGGATAAGGCCTTTGCCAGTTTAGGCAGCTTGGAGGGGGTGCAGACTCAGTGGGGGAAGTCCAAGCGCTTGTATCGGGTAGGGTAGGAGGGGAAACATAATTATTTACAATGAAACTAAAATTTGACAATTAAAAAAACGACCACATTTGGAAGCTATCTTGCTTGATCTTTTACGATACAATTAATGAATAAATAGCACGTAAATAAACTTCGAACGGGGGCTTTTTTTCTACATACAGATATATTTTATTCATTGTGTTTACAATTATGAATTAGGGAAGGAAACAATGAGTAGTCTACCCGAAGAACATTGGAGAGAAACTGAAAAGTTAGCAAGGAGAGTTCCAAAGGATAAACTCACTGAGTGGCTCTTGTTTTCAGGATATTTTCCTGAACCATACGTCCTTCCTCCCTGCTTTGGAGTACACAGTTTCCCTGTAAAACCGAAACAGTATTCACTCAGAGCGACGGAATTTAGACCACCCCAGAGTTCACTCATCTCAATTACCTATCCTAAATCATGGCTAGCAGATCGAATTTTTTCAATAATTGATCCAATTATTTATCATGACATCATTCTCGACCTTGTAGAAAATTATGATCAGACTCTAAATTTACTCTTCGCGCCAGATCAAAGGATTTATTCATATAGTTTTCCTATTGCTGTCTCGTCTTCTAGTTCTTGGGGCTTAAGTAAATTAAGAGCCGGCAGATCAATTTACGAGTTCCTGGAAATGGCAGAAAATGATTTGGTTGCTGAAGCGCACAAGTACAAAGTCGTGTTAATTATTGACATCAAGAATTTCTATCCTTCTATTTATACACACTTACTTGCACACGCATTACACCACCCCCTTAGTGAAAAAAAATATACAGACCTTTCTTTATTTGGAAATCGTCTGGACTGCCTTTTCCAATATGCCAACTCGAGAAAAACAAATGGCCTACCAATCGGCCCAATTGTATCTGATCTAGCATCTGAGATCCTTCTTGCATGGGTTGATTCTTGTATTTCTACAACGTTGTCTAATAGTAGAATCGCTTTTGAAGCTGTCCGCTTTAAAGACGATTATAGAGTATTGTGCTCTTCCAATGACGACGCGGAAAAAGTCTTAAGAATTATTCGTAAGGAGTTGATGAAACAAAACTTGTTTATTAATGAGGAAAAAACCCATATCCTGGATTTACCTCAAGGTTTGTATAGAAAGTGGACAAGAGAGTATGAAGAAGTTTCTTTGAAGAAGGTTGATGATATTACTTTCAAAGTATTCCAAAGAACCTATTTGAAACTATTGGACATCGATAGCCAATATCCCGGGTCGGGAATGATAAATAAGTTCCTTGCAGAATTAGTCGACAAAAATTATAAATTGAAGACGGCCTTTACTAACATGGAAACGATTAAGGCATCAAGTCTTCTTCTTCTCTTAAGGACACGATTTCCGAAAGCTCTTCCACAGGGTCTCGGTATTTTAGAGTTACTGTTAGATAACACTAATTACCGAATAGCTAAACAAATCGAAGTTGAAATCGCAAATGTGATTGATGATAATGAAGACTTCCTATATGATTCAATTTGGTCGTACTATTTCCTTAAAAAAAGAAATGCTTCTGTCCCTATTGTAAAAGAACTTATAAAAAACCCATTGTTTGCGTCCATATATAAAGATCGACAGGAGTTCTTCAAGAGTGGGGTTACAGATGGCATTGAGTTATACATACCCATTCAATCAAATAACATGAAGTTGGTCGAATCTTTAGATGTTTTCCCATAATCTTATTGTTAAATGCACCAAGCAAATTTTCTAAACCTGAAATATTAATAATTTCTTGTGCCACTAAGAAAAATTCAATGTTTTTATCGGAAATGTGGGGAGTTGTTGTATCCCGAGGGGTAGAGGGGAAATAGACAAATATGGCTTAATTATTAATTTAGCACTCTAACATAGGCAAAGAAGATGATATGATACAAATTGCATTTATTAATGCCAGAATGGGACTATTATTCTTGCGAAGGGGTGGTTTGTGAAAATCCAATATCGATTGATCTTTTTAGGGTTAACCTTAGCAGTACTCATTTTGGTTGGGTACTATATTACCGGGAACTTCGATTTCATTACTCAAGACTTCTGGTTTGCATCAGGATTTTTGATGCTCATTTTGATGGCCTTGATCGACCAACCATTCTTTTCTACTGAGGCTAACGTCTTTATGAATGGCACAGCAGGGCTTTCGCTATTATTAGTAGAGAATTCAGCGAGAGATGGATTTTGGGTTTTTTTCTTGGTTTTTTGCGGGTGGCTAGTTGTTTCAAGTTATGTGAATATGGCACTATTTGCCTACTGCCCAAACAAATTTGTAAAATTTAGAAAAATAGTTTCACGATTGAACCAGATTTTGGGAAAACCTACGCTAATTTTCTCTGCATTTTTTCTGTGGGGAGTTTTCAGACAAGTTGTTCAGGGAAGTTTAAAAAAGGCTGATGCACTCTTTGTGTTTTGGGCAATTTTCATTCTTCTTAATGTCCCTGAGATATCTAAAGCATTAAGTAATTTTCTCGACAATGTTTTCAGAAAAGGTAAACAATCAGAGGATGTGTTAGGTTCAATACTGAACGTAAGTAGCCCAAATATCCTTGACATCCAATTGAATGCAAACTGCTCCGATATATTTGTGGGTGAACCGATTACTTTTACACGGGCTGATGGAATTGAGATTGGTGATGCATTGATTTTAGATATAAGAGAGGTGTCAGGATGCCGTTTGGTAAAGGCAGCAATTACTAATAAGACGGTCGATTGGAAGTATATATCTACTAATCCGGACTCAGTAAGAATAATCAAGGCTAAAGGAATGCCAATAAATGATGGAATTCCGATCAGTTATGTGGATGTAGGTTCGACTCTAGACACTCTCAAATTTCGTCTTCGTCCTGAACTATGCATGCAACGGGGCATGATAATTTTTACTAAAGTGGAAAAGTCAAAGAAGGTATATTATCAGATTACAGAAGCAATTATTACTACAGAATCTACTAAGCTACAAAATGAAGTTCGTTACGTTGTTGGTACTGCTAACCAATTAGGTATATGGAATTCGGAGAAAATGCATTTCGAAGAATTCCCTTGGGTTCCACAGGCAGGAGAGTTAGTGTTTATGGAATCGGAGAAAAATACCATTATTAATACAATTCCTGATTCACAATCGCTTTTAGGGTGGATACCAAAGTCTCAATTTCCAATTTTAGCTGACCTTAATGATTTGGTTACGCATAATACAGCAATCTTAGGAGTAACAGGAAGTGGAAAAACTTATCTAGCCCTTTATTTAATCAATGAGTATATTAGGTTAGGAATAAAAGTACTCGTCCTCGATATTTCGAGAGAGTATTTTCCTTGTCTATCAAAACATAATCCGTATCCGATTCATAACGTAAATGAAATAGATTCTTGGTGGAACAGTGACAATTCTTTGGGAATATATCAATTTGGTGACTCAAAAAATTTTACATTGTCCACAAAGCTTTTTGTTGAAAAAGTTTTTAGTTTACTTTCAATTCAAGAATTGAAACCTGGAGTCACCATACCTGCAAAAATATGCATAGTATTAGAGGAAGCGCATTCGCTTATTCCGGAATTTAATCAAGTCTCACTACCGGGTGACAAGGAATATGTAAACGGAACCGCACAAAAAATTTTACAAGGCAGGAAATATGGCATAGGCAGCTTGATAATAACCCAAAGGACCGCTAACGTCACAAAGACAATATTAAATCAATGCAACACAATTATTGCGTTACGGTGCTTTGATCAAACCGGTCTAGATTTTTTAAAGAATTACATGGGTCAGGATTATGCAACTGCTCTGACAAGCCTTAGTAACTTTAACGCAGTTGTGGTCGGAAAAGGATCACTTTCTCAGACTCCTGTTATCTTCCAGATTCCTAATCGAACTGAATTATTCGTAAGTAATGAAAATTCCGAGGAACATCCCTAATATAAATTTCTAAACTTGTTGTTCAATGCCACCAGTAATAAATTGCTCATCGGTAAACCCATAGAGTGACAAAACAGCTTTATCAATAGCCTTTCTATAAAATTGGATGACATCATTCCTGGGACTAGGGCTTGTCGTTTCTAGAGAATTGGCATGTAGCCTCTTTAATTCCGACACCATTGCTTCAATTCGGCCAATTAATACCGAGTGTTCAGGCTTAATTTGAGGTAAGGGAATCTGTTCAACATGAATTTTCTTTACTTCGGCCAGGGCTTCGCCTTTTTCTGGGTTCATAAAAGAATAGTAAATGTCCATAAGTTTCGAGTTCAATATTGCAAGTGCGAGATTATAGGAAAAGTATTCTTGTTTGGCAATCACAATATGCATGTTATTCCTGCAAATGAAACCTTTTCCGATTATTGTAGCAATTAATGAATCACCAGTTTGCCTTACAACAATTTTCTCGTTTGCTGAAAATATTCTGGGATCTCTTGGAGCAGCTAACCAAGGACCGTATAGAACCCAATAATTATCATTCCAAAAGCATCTGTATTGTTGGATAAGACTACCTCGGAGTAATGGCGACCAGTTTTCATCTGGACGGTCACCTTCATGAACAAAGAGTTGTTCAGAAACAATCTTTCTGGTTTGCGGTGGAGTTCCTTTTCCAACTTCGAAAGGTTTAATACCATTGTATACATTGAAAAGTTCTGACAAGGGTACGGAAGCAGCCTCGATTTCTCTACAAAGAGTCTGAACCTTTTCATTGAGGACTATGTTGATAGGTTTGCCTGATGTGAGAATAGTACTCCCAGTCAAGTTGTGAAGGAAAACAATCTTTTGGTCGACCATAGTATCAACTTGCACTAAATCATTTGGAAGTGTTCCTATTCTACTTCTCTGGAAAATCAGTATTTGGGTATCAACTACGGCCTTGAAAACTTTGTACTTTAAATATACACACTTCAACCACTTATAATCCGATGTAAGGTGATTTCTGAGTGAGGAATTATTTATTAATAACATCCATGTGTTCGAGACGATTACACCTAACAATCCCTCCGCGTGAATAATTTCATGATATTTTTCGAGGAAAATCAAACATGTATCAAGTGAAGATGTTTGAAATGAATAAGTGGATTTAAGGTAATTTTTTTCTTTGTTTTCCAATATTCCGGTATACGGCGGGTTGCCGATGACGGCATCGAAACCGCCAGCGGCGAAGACTTCGGGGAAGGCCTGCTGCCAATCAAATGGATTGACGCGGCGGACCTCCTCCTCATCGG
>Ga0209748_1001510_pt1 | contig 11427 bp, 10 predicted proteins | sample BarGraIncu00421A_FD_185490 | JGI IMG/M metagenome (GOLD analysis project Ga0209748, IMG submission 185490) | Arctic peat soil microbial communities from Barrow, Alaska - Barrow Graham LP Incubations 004-21A (SPAdes) (version 2) | ecosystem: Environmental > Terrestrial > Soil > Wetlands > Peat... | reverse complement strand
ATTTTCCATCGAAATTTACCAACTTTATTATTCATTATTAACCCCCTGATTTTTTATTTCCTAGTAAAAACTGCGAGCTAATGAAAACTTTGTTATTTATTTCACACATTTTGTTATAAAAATAGTGCCCTGCTTATGCGCTGCATTTGCAGGGCTCCCTTTAAATCCTTTTATGACGCCTTTAATTCTTTGTGCTGTATTGGTTCAAGTTTTGCCATCCATGCCAGTACCATTCCTATGCCGCAGACTCCGGCACAGATCCACAATGCGTAACCGTAAGCTGTTGCTTTGTCAGCACCGTTTTTCAGTGCCCAGTCGATAACCATACCGGTTATTGTAGGAGCAAGCACTCCGGCTAAAGCGCCCAGTGTACCCTGAAGCCCGGTATAAACTCCTGCCATTGAACGGCAGATATATGGCGCTACCGAGAAGTAACCGCCCATAGTCAGGCAAAGAAATCCATAGGATAGTGATACAGCTGCAATAACCATTGTAGGATCAGATACATTTGCACCTATGAATATAAGTACTGCGGCTCCGGTCATACCAACCAGCTGCACAATCTTACGTCCCATTCTTTCACCAATCTTTTTTGATGCAGCATCTGCGACAAATCCACCTATAAAATAAGTGAAGAAGCCGACTATGAAAGGCATGGCTCCGGCACTGATTTTCATGCCACGTCCGATAGTAAAGTAATTTGGAAGCCATGTTGTGCAGAAGAAGTACATATAGTTGGCACAGGCATAGGACAGTGCCATATACCATACTGCAGGAGTTTTCATAACGTCTGCTTTAGTGATGTTGCCGTTTGGAACTGCAATCTGAGCAGCATCTGGCATTGTTATATAATCAAGTTCGGACTCGTTAACTTTAGGGTGATCCTTCGGAGCCGATCTGCCTACTATTAGCCATATTATTACCCAAACCGGAAAGATAAGGGCATATACGTAAAACAGTCCTTTCCATCCAAAGATCGGCAGCAGCCATGCTGCCAGATATATGTTGATAGCTGATCCTGCAGGGCATCCTGCCTGAACAAGCCCGCATGCCACTCCGGATTCCTTCTTTGGAACCCATCTTGTGAGACAAGACATAGCACTTGGGACTATACAACCTTGAGCGACACCTTCAAGAGCACGAACGACCAGCATAAGGCCAATTGAGACCCCTATCACTGGAGTAAGAGCAGTGAACAGCCCGGATAACAGAAGGCTCACTGTAAGCACCTTTCTGGCTCCGAATTTGTCGGCAATTGCGCCTGACGGAATCATTGTAATCATGTAGCCTACAAAGAAAGCAGTTGAAGCATACCCGAATTGAGTTGAGCTCCATCCGTACTCCGCCATTATTGATTTTCCGGAAACTGAAAATACGGTTCTTCCCAAAAACATTATCATGTATGAAAGTGCTAATGTTACCGCTACCGCCCAACGCACGTTTGTTCTTTTTAAAATGACGTTGGTTTGTTTTAAAGTATTATTCATAAAAAATCCTCCTGTTTCAAATTTATACATTTCGTTTTATTAATATTCGTTCTTTTATAGTGCTGCTTTTGATATAATGTTAACAAAAGAGATCGTACTTTTATGGAGGTGATAAACGTGAACTTGAATCAATTGTACTATTTTAAAAAATTGGCTGAACTTAAGCATTTTACACTTACCGCAAAGGAATTGTTCATAACTCAACCAAGTTTGAGCGGTTCTATATCTTCACTTGAAGAAGAACTTGGTCTGGAATTATTTCATAGGCAAGGACGAACTATAACTCTTACAAAATACGGCGAACAATTCTACAAGCATATATCTTCTGCTTTAAATGAGCTTGAAAAAGGTATCGAGTATGCGCAGGAAGAATCAGGTACTCTTGGAGGTGTAATCGATATAGGTTGTATTCCAACAATTATCGGTGATTTTCTGCCCTTTGTAATCCATAACTACCAAAACAAAGTTAATTCTAAAACCAAGTTCAACATATATAATGCAATGTCCCTTGAAATAATCGAAGGGATAAAGTCCGGCAAATACGATGTTGGCTTCTGTTCCTATGTCGACAATGAACCGGGCATTGAATTTACACCTGTATTGACTCAGGAACTCATTCTTCTTGTAAATGCCAATCACCATCTCGCTTCTCAAGAATCAGTAAGCCTGGATGATCTGCATGATTTTAGTCTGATTACATATCGTAAAAATATCCCTCTTGGAAAGGAAATTATGAAACTGCTGCAAGCACACGGTCTCCACGCAAACCAGGCTTTCGATGATGAGATAACAATCGGGGGCGAGGTATGTTCAAGTGATGTGGCTGCAATTACAGCTCGAACGCCTTTTCTTGCTCAGTTTTCTAGCTTGAGGTCAATTAAACTCGATGTGCCGCCGGATACCAGGAAAGTCTACATGTGTTTCAGCAAACCTGTCTACCATACAAGGCCTGTAGAAATTTTTACAGACTATGTCATTAAGAATGAACGCAAAATATAATATCAGGAACGCCAATCCGCTCTCATACGGTCTAAAGGGATTTTTATTAATCCCTTTTCTTTTTCGTATGCGTATATCTCGAAACCCCTTTTGCATCGAAATGTGCATTCAAGGCAAGGATCTTCATCACAGTAAGCATACGCATCTTCATCCGCCAGAGCAAATACGAAGTATGTCTTCTTTGGATTTGTAACATACTTGAGTTGTCCGCCTGTAAATGTCTTAAGATAAATCCACTCCAATGAAACATCTTTCTTATTGGTTTTCCAGAATACTTCTACTACATTATCGTTATAACCGCCTGTTATTTTATAATTGATTTCCACAGCCTCGGATACATCGTTTGCGTTTTTGCCTTCCAAAGGCTCCATCTTCTCGCTACAGCAAATGGGACCCGTTTTATTCCTTACAATATGCGCCTGAAAAACGCAGCCGCAGCTTCTGCAATAATAGAATATCACTTCAGAGCATACACCCCTTGGTTTTGTGGTTTCCCTGGATCTCTTAGGTCCGTATTCCTGTTGCAACAAAACTCCTCCTCTTCTCTCCTCATCCTTGCTTTCAAGTCTTCGCTTAATATTCCCTTTTTTACCTTTCCGCTGTCAGTCCTCTGTATCTTGTCTATAATCTCGATTCTTTCAGGCCAATAGCGTTTAGGAATTTTTTTTCCTCTCAAATGCTTTCTAAGTTCGTCCTTGTCCAGAGACTCAACTCCGGGTTTCAAAACAATATAGGCACATATCCTCTCACCAAGTCGCTCATCTGGCATTCCGATAACCGCCTGGTCTTTAATCTTAGGATGTGTTGAAATATATTCGCTTATAAGATTCGAGTTCAGATTTTCTCCACCTCTAATTATCATGTCTTTTTTTCTTCCAATTACCTGGATGCTGTTTTTTTCACCGCCTATACACAGGTCGCCGCTATAAAACCATCCGTTGTCGTCTAAATCTTTGTCTGTCAGATTTCTTTCATTTAGGTAGCCTACAAAAACATTAGGCCCTCTTGACGCTTCTTCGCCAATTACACCCATTGGAACTTCCTTATGGTTGTCATCGACAATTATAATTTCCACGCCCTCCATAGGCCTCCCAGAAATACTCCCCAGCAAATCAAGGGTTTCTTCCGGCCTAACAAAAGCATGTGGAGCGCTTTCTGTAGATCCATAAACTTCACAGAGCTTGATTTGATATTCAAAAGCACCTTTAACCATATATCCAGGTATCGGGGCTCCGCCGCAAAGGTAAAACTTCAGACTAGGGATGCTTGATGCACCACTCCTCATTTCACCTAAGATGTCAAAAATAAATGGAGTAGGGCCCATTGAATAAGTACATTGTTCCATATTCATCAGGTCTATGGCTTCAGTGCTTTTAAATTTGCTTTGCAGTACAACCTTTGCGCCCATAAGCATAGGTGCAATGATTCCATGGTTAAAACCAGTGGCATGATTTAGGGGTGCCGGCATGAACATGATGTCTTCCTTAGTAAGTCCCAGTTCCTTGTTGAAGTATTTTTCACTGAATATTATATTGTTGTGTGTTAGCATGACTCCTTTTGCTATTCCTGTTGTCCCTGATGTCCAAAGGATGGATGCGACATCGTTGCTCTCCGCTTTGACATTTCCTTTGAAGATGGTCTTCTCTGCAATAATTTCTTTTAAAGTTACCGATTCACTCTTTTTTGCTTTGAGATTGTCAAGAAGGACTATATGCTCCAAAGATTTCAACTGATCCTTTGCAGACAAAATCTGTTCCTCATAATCAGTTTTGTGGTACCAGGTTGGGCAGACAAATATCTTGCTTTCGCTGACTTTCATCAGGCTGGCTATCTCGTCTCCGCTGTAGCATATAGCTATTGGATTAATCACAGCCCCCACCTTGAGGCATGCAACCGTGAACAGAACAAACTCGCTCCAAACAGGTATCTGGAAGGAAATCACATCCTGTGGTTTGATTCCCTTCTCCAGAAAATATGAGGCTATGGCTCCAGACTTTTCGTCCACTTCTTTGTATGTGTACCTGCATCCTTTATCATCAATCACGTATTCCCGGTCGCCATATTTTTCAACAGACTCATTCCAGTAATCCAGAAGAGTCTTATCTCCCCAATATCCTTTTTCTTCATATATTTTTTTTTGTTTTTCATTAATTTTAATTCCGCTAATCATTTATTATCTCCTTTTTTCAAAGAGTATGACGAAAGGAGTTTGCAATTCTTTATTCTTTATCCTTTATTAACTTTAAGCTCCTTTATAAGTGCTGGAACTACCTGGAATAAGTCTCCTACGATACAGTAATCTGCCACTTCGAAGATTGGCGCAGACGCATCCTTGTTTATAGCGATGATTGTGTCTGATTCGCTCATTCCTGCAACGTGCTGAACAGCTCCTGAAATTCCGCACGCTATATAGATCCTTGGTGTAACAGTTTTTCCAGTCTGTCCAACCTGTCTTGCCTGAGGCATCCATCCTGCATCTACAGCCGCTCTGGATGATCCTACTGTTCCGCCAAGAAGATGTGCAAGTTCCTGAAGCATTGCAAAGTTTTCTGCATTCTTCATTCCTCTTCCGCCGGATACTACAAACTCAGCCTGTTCAACTGGAATTCCGCCTTCTTCTTTAGCTGCTAAGAAATCTAAAACTTTTGTAGCGATGGCAGCTGGATTCACCCTTATGTTTTCCCTTACTACCTCAGCTTTGTTGGTTAAATCTTTGTCTTTCTTCTTGAATGCGTTTGGCCTTACTGTACCCATCTGTGGACGAGTATCTCCGCAGATGATTTGTGCATAAAGGTTGCCTCCGAAAGCGGGTCTTTCCCAAACAACATTTCCTGTTTCTTCTTCGACGCTAAGAGCAGTACAGTCTGCAGTAAGACCTGTTCTTAACGATACGGCAATTGTCGAGCCCAACTCTCTTCCCCTTATAGTAGCACCTATAAGAATTGTGTTAGGGCTGTTTTTGTTTATCAGTTCCAGGAATGCGTTTCCGTATCCGTCTGATGAGTAATCCTCATATTCATCTCCCTGAACGACATATATTTTGTCAGCGCCGTATTCTTCTGCGCCTTTTATTGATTCATCTACATCCTTGCCAATGACAACAGCACATAAATCCTGTTTAAGCCCGTTTGCTAAAAGTCTTCCCTGACCAAGCAGTTCAAAACCCACATCTTTTGGCTGTCCCTTGAAGTTTTCAATAAATACCCATACGTCCTTGCAATTTTCGAAATTCATTACCCGAAGCCTCCTTCTATAACAATTTTGCTTCTACTAGCTTTCCAATTAAAGATTTCGCCGTTTCTTGAGGGTTAACAGCTTCCATCACTTCGCCTGTTGCATTACGTTTTGGTGTGAAGGTTGCTTTAACTCTTGTTGGTGATCCCTTGAGACCTATTTTTGTTTCATCTATTCCTGGCAAATCTGCGAAGCGGATCTCCGGAATATCAGCCTTTAGGGCATCTATTACTCCCTTTATTGTTCTGTATCTTGGCTTGTTGCTTTCCTTTAATGAAGTAACAAGTACCGGAAGTTTGGCTTCGAGAACAACCACGCCTTCTTCTACTTTCCTTTTTATGATAACTTTATCGTCTTTCTTTTCCATGTCCAGAACGTAGCTGACCCTATTCAATCCAAGGTGCTCTGCAATACTGGAAGCTGTCTGTCCTGTATCTCCGTCAATAGCCTGTATTCCTCCAAGAATCACATCAAAAGGTCCAATTTTTTTGATCACCTGTGACAGTATGTAGCTTGTTGCATAGGTGTCAGAACCACCGAAGGCCCTATCTGTTACCAAGTATGCTTTATCGGCTCCCATTGCAAGAGCTTCTCTTAATACCGTCTTCGCCTGATCAGGACCCATGGAGATTACAGTAACTGTTCCTCCATTTTTTTCTTTCACTCTTAGCGCCTGCTCTAAAGCGTTTTTATCGAACGGATTCATTATACTTGGAACTCCAGTACGAATAAGTGTATTTTTAACTGGATCTATTTTTATTTCTGTTGTATCAGGAACCTGTTTTATACAAACTACGATGTTCATTTGACTTCCTCCTATCTTACTTGTATTCGCTCTTTAAACAAGATGCTATTGTCAGTCTCTGGATCTGGTTAGCTCCTTCAAATATCTGGAATACCTTTGCATCTCTCATGAGTTTTTCAACCGGGTATTCTTTGCTGTATCCATATCCGCCAAAAACCTGAACTGCGTTTGAAGTGACTTCCTGAGCAACGTCAGATACGAAGCATTTAGTTATTGCACCTTCTTTACGAACCAAGCTTCCATTGTCCATCAGCCTCATTGTATTGTTAACCAACGCTCTTGAAGCTTCAATTTTCATTGCCATATCAGCAAGCAAACCCTGCACCAGCTGGAAGTTTATTATTGGCTCTCCAAACTGCTTTCTTTCTTTTGCATACTTAACTGACTCATCCAATGCTCTCTGCATTATTCCTACTGCTAGTGTAGCAACGAAAGCCCTTGATAAGTTAAGTGCATTCAGCGCGAGCTTGAAGCCAGATCCTTCTGGTCCGAGCATTGCGGTCGCAGGTACTCTTACATTTTCAAATGTTACATCTGTTGTATTTGATAGTCTTAGTCCCATCTTGTTCTCGTGATTTCCTATTACTATTCCAGGTTCATTAGCATCAATTACGAAAGCTGATATTCCCTTCGCTCCTAGGTCAGGACTAGTCTTAAAGAATCCTACAAATATTGCAGATATTGCTCCATTTGTAATGAATGTCTTTGCTCCATTCAGTATATAGTCGTCGCCGTCTTTAACTGCAGTAGCTCTCATCGCTGCAGGGTCCGAACCGGCACCCGGCTCTGTAAGGCAGAATCCTGCGAAGTTTCCTTTTTTGATAACCTCTGCGAAGTGTAAGCCTTGTTCCTTTGTTCCAGAAAGAATTACATTTCTTAAAGCAACGAATGTAGTTACAAATGTTATCGCATAACCGGCATCTACTTTAGCCAGTTCTTCAAAAATCATAGCTGTGGTTTCATAGCTTAAACCGGTTCCCCCATATTCTTCAGGTATCTCAAGCATGTGGAGTCCCATGTCGAAGGCCCACTTGAATAGCTCTGGCGGACATTCACCTTTTTCATCTGCTTCCTGAACGAATGGCTTTATTTCGGTCTCTGCCATCTCTTTTACGAGAGCAAGCAACTCCTTCTGTTCATTGGTATAAATTAAGCTCATTTATTTCACCCTTCCTATTAATTTTTTAGAAGCTTTAAACCTGTTACAGCTCCGGATTCTATGCTTTCTTTTACTTCCGCATCGCTGTAGCCAAGTTCCTTCATGATCTCTGCAGTATGTGCTCCCTGAGGTTCGCATATTTCAAGTCTAATCTCTGGATTTGACTCGAATAAAACTGGATTGGTAGGAACATTTCTCTTTCCTGAAGGGTAATCCACCTTAGCAAGAATGTTGTTTGCCCATACCTGCTCGTCTTCATATACATCAAGAGGTTCGTTTGCAGCTTCACATGGAAGCTCGTTTTCTGCCAGCATTTTTACCAGATCCGCCCTGTTTATCTTTGCAATAGCTTCATCAAGCTTGTCTATTACTTCACGGTTAAGTTTTTCAGCATTTATCTTTGTGCAGCTTGTGTACTCAGGATTGTCCACCATGTCGCTTAGGCTCAGCAATTTCATGATCTTATTGTAGTCTCTGTCATATTCAGGACAGCACATAACAACCCATTTTTCATCCTTTGTGCGGTAGCAGTTATTGAAAGGGTTCACAACTTCTTTTCTTGTCTTAGGATACTGGTTCCCGTACTGTGCTGAAATCATTGCAACACTAAGCATAAATGATGCTGAATGCTGAAGACTTACAGTAACCTTATCACCTTTTCCTGTTCTCTCTCTGTTGAAAAGTGCGCCGTTGATCCCGGCTGCAAGAAGCAATGAAACCTGGAAGTCGCCAAATCCATTAGGCGGATTCATTGGTGAACCTCCCTTTTCGACAGTTGTTCCCAGAACTCCGCCTCTTGCCAGGTAGCATGTAGCATCAAAGCCAGGCGTATCCTTCATAGGTCCGTTTTCCCCATAACCTAAACACTGAGCGAAGATAAGTTTTGGATATTTTTCTTTAAGCGTATCATAGTCCAATCCAAGCCTGACCAGTCCTTTTGACCTTGTGTTGGTAACAAATACATCCGCTTCTGCAAGGAGCTTATTCATAACCTCAAGCCCGCGTTCTGTTTTAAGATTGATTGTGACAAATTTCTTGTTCATGTTTGCAACGTCAAAAGCCAGGTTCTCATCATCACTAAACGGCATATTGAATACCGAGCCTTGTCCCCTTGCCGGGTCGCCTTTCGGAGCTTCAACTTTGATGATTTCAGCGCCCCATTCTCCCAACACTCTGCAAGTGGTAGGAGCAGCTAAATATGTAGTCAAATCTACTACTTTAACACCACTTAACGGTCCCATTTCATTCCTCCTGTTTAATCAGCCAGTTTACATAAGTAGCCTTTCGGACCCAGCCGGTCAGAAAGGCTACCATATTTCAGTCAACAAATTCAGTTAGTAAATTCAGTCATTATTAGAACGCGCTGTCTATAACTCCGTCGAACTTTATAAGTTTTCTTGCAGCTGTGAGTCTCTGAACTGTTCTTGGACCTTCTTCAAGCCACATTGCACGGCAGTCTCTGTACATTCTCTCGACCGGTCCGTATACGCATTCTTCGAAGTATCCTATTCCGCCGAATATCTCCAGCATGTAGTCTGAAACTAATTTAACAGTGTTTATTGAGTGGCATTTAGCCATTGCAGCCTTCAAATCGATCTTGTCTCCAGCAGGGTCTTTTTCGAACTCGGCAGCAAAATCGTAAACCATCATTCTTAATGCGTGGATTTCAATTCCCATGTCAGCTATAGCCTGCTGTATAGCCTGTCTCTTTACTAATGGCTTTCCAAAAGTCACTCTGTCTTTTGCTCTTTTTACTGTCATTTCTAACATTCTCTGAGACATACCAAGGTTGCTCGCAGCTATGTGAGCTCTTGATACTGAAAGTGAGTGCATAGCGATCTTAAGTCCGTCGCCTTCATTTCCAAGCAGGTATTTCTTGTCCAATTTCATGTCAGTGAACTTCAATCCTGCATGTCCTGCTCCGCGGCAGCCCATCATGTGAGGCATTGGAACTATTTCATATCCTGGAGTATTAACCGGCACGAAGAATGCTGACAGTCTGTGGTCTTTGTCTGCAGTTGGATCTGTAACAGCGATTACATATGCGAACTCGCAGCAGTCTGTGTGTGATATAAGTGTTTTTTCTCCGTTGATCAGGTAATAATCGCCTTTGTTTTCTGCAAGTGTATGAAGATCTGCTCCTGTACCGCCTGTTTCTTCAGTAAGTGCGAAGCAAGTGAACACTGTCTTGTCTGCAAATTTGTCCATCCATTCAGCTTTTAATTCTTTGCTGCCGAAGTCGTCAAGTATTCTCCAGTTCATGTCAGCTGCATAGTGGAGATGCATACGCATTCCGCCTGGGCCTCTGCTGAACTCTTCCTGAACCTGTAGTATTTCTAATTCGTTCAAGCCCCATCCGCCGTAAGATTCTGGCAGGCAGCACCTGTATAAATTGTTCTCAATTGCAAGGTCAAAGAATTTCTGTGGGAACTTATTGGTCACCTCAACTTCTTTCTGAATTTCCTCGAAGGGACCTTCAGTAAGCTCTCTGATCTGTTTTAAATACGCTTTAAATTCCTGTTCTGTTAATTTAGACATTTTCTTTCCTCCTTGATATTTGGTTAACATATTTGATATTTTTATAACGCTTTCTACAGTTTTCATTATACTTTCGTTTTCAGAATAGTTCCAATCGTTGCTATTCGCTATTTTGTAATCGTTTAATAGGTATTGCCGATACATGAATTTTTGTATTTAATAACGCTCTTTCATGTGTTATTATTTGTAGCATGGATTTATATACAAACTTTGACTGGAGGTTCAAAATGAGTAAAGCTAAGTATGTATCATTAGCAGTAATTAGAAGGCTCCCAAAGTATTACCGATATTTAGGGGAACTTATGAATAGCGATGTAGACAGGATTTCTTCAGTAGAACTAGGAAAACAAATAGGCTTTACATCTTCACAAATAAGGCAAGATTTAAGCTGCTTCGGAGAATTTGGCCAACAGGGATACGGCTACAATGTGGCAGATCTTTATCATGAAATCAACTGCATTCTGGGGCTTTCCAAACAATATAACGTTGTAATTATTGGAGCTGGGAATATTGGCCAGGCAGTAGCAAATTATCATGGTTTTAACAAGATGGGTTACTCGATAGCAGCGCTATTCGATAAGAATCCTAAAGTTGTTGGAATTAATATCAAAGATATTGAAATAAGGGACATCGATACATTAGATGAATACCTGATTAATAATGAGGCACACATCGGAGTAATATGTGTACCCAGCAACAATGCTCAAGATGTATGCGATATCCTTATAAGAAATAATATTAAAGCTATCTGGAATTTTGCCCCGATAGATTTATCAGCTCCGGATGATATAACAATTGAAAATGTTCATTTAGCCGATAGTTTGTTCATATTAACCTATTTATCTAATACTAAATTAATAGGATAGCATGCTCATGACAAAAATAAAGCCCTCGAAGATTTCTCTTCGAAGGCAGCATCTGTCTGCATCTATTCCACGGATGCTTCTATTTCTATTAATGGCAGATTGTGTTTTCCCCTGATCATATTTTCTATCTCAAGAGCTGTATCCGTATTTTCTTTAAGGTAGAGTTTCGAGTTCTCCCTGCCCTGTCCGAGACTATAAGGTCTTCAATATTGACTCCCAGTCTGCCCGCATAGGACGGATCCAGGGCATGTTCAGCATCGATAAAGGCCGCCGCACCTCCTCGTTTCTGCGCTTCCGCCACTATATGAAGGGCGAGAGTTGTCTTTCCCGAGGATTCCG
>Ga0209748_1001509_pt1 | contig 11433 bp, 4 predicted proteins | sample BarGraIncu00421A_FD_185490 | JGI IMG/M metagenome (GOLD analysis project Ga0209748, IMG submission 185490) | Arctic peat soil microbial communities from Barrow, Alaska - Barrow Graham LP Incubations 004-21A (SPAdes) (version 2) | ecosystem: Environmental > Terrestrial > Soil > Wetlands > Peat... | reverse complement strand
CGCCGATTGTTCATTCATGATTAATTCATTTGAAAAAATAGATGAAGAAATCAAATTTGACCGGATTGTCTCTATCGATTTTATTGAGCATATTTCCGTTGATGAAGGGAAGGCTTTCTTCAAAAAATGTTACAATTTATTAAATCTTGGGGGGCGATTAATTGTATATACCTATCCTAATACAATCCGAAGAAGATTTGGATATAAACTGATAAGAGTATCAGGTTTTATTAAATGGAAACCCTTACCGAAGAGGGAACCTGATACGATTTCGGATCATTATAAACAGTATCATCTGAACGAGCAAAACTATTTCAGTCTGAAAAAGAGTGCCATGAATGCGGGTTTTGGTAAAGTCGGAGTGCAATATATTGACCTTAGCATAAAAGATTCGTTTTTAAAGAAAGTTCTGATCCATACTCCTTTCAGACATCTTTTTCTTAAAGGGCTGACTCTGATAGCAGACAAGTAATTAATTAACCGCTATCCGGTTTAATTGTAAATATTATCTTAGCGTTCTCAAAATGTTTTTATCTGAATCTGATAATGTAAAATCCGATTGTGAAATTATATCATGTTAAAATTAATTAAAACATCATTTAAAGACACAATCATCTATGGTCTGGGCAACATAGCGGTTAAGATCGTTGGGTTAGTACTGATCCCTATATATACCAATCAAAAGTTCCTTTCCATAGACGAGTTCGGGATTATGGGAATACTTGATATATCCGCACTTGTTTTAACTGCTGTACTTGCATCTGCATTGCCTCAGAGCCTGGCAAGATGGTTCTGGGATAAAGAGTATAAAGACAATCAGAAAGGCATTTTTTTCATGTCTATTTCGACTCAAATAATTGTCTCATTAGCCTTCTGCGTGGTGTTGATTCCGCTTTCCGGAACCTTATCTGTAATGATATTTTCAAAACCTGACTGGTCAAGGGTAATCACATATGTAATCATTGCTTCCGCTATCCAGGCAATAAATAATGTCATCAATACACTTATGAGGCTCCAGTCAAAATCAGGCCTCTATTCTTTAACAAATATTTTCAAACTGATTACCGTATTATCACTTACCCTCTATTTTATACTGTCAAAAAGGATGGGGCTCGAAGGCATCTATCTTGCGCAGGTGATTGGCAACGCGTTAGTTGTTCTGATTCTCCTGGGTTATGCCATAAAAAATTCCAGGGTGTACTTTGATAAAACCATTTTTAAATCGATGAATGCCTATGGGTTCCCCTTATTGCTTGCAAATATTTCAGCCGTCCTCCTGAATGTAATAGACAGGTATTCTCTTAATTCTCTGGCTCTTCTTAAATATGTAGCCTTGTATACTTTTGCGTTTAAAATAACCAGCGTTTTAAAACTGGTTATTGTTGACTCGATCAAACTGGCGCTTGGACCAATGATGATAAAACGTATGGATTCGCCCGACAATAAAAGATTCTACTCAAAGGTTCTTCTCTATTCTTCTTACGTTCTGATGTTTGCAATTGTAGGAATTTCCTTGTTTTCTTTTGAAATAATCAAAATAATAGCTGGTTCTAAACAGTTCTGGGATGCAGTGGTGATTATCCCGGTTTTATCTTTGTCAATTTTCTTTGTTAATATGAAGGAAGTTACTGTTTACGGGTTACATATTGCAAAAAAAACCAGAATAATCGGAATTATAGTTGTTTTCACTTCAGTTTTAAGCCTTGGCCTTAACTTATTATTTATCCCGTTATGGAGTATTACCGGGTCTGCAATTGCAACTCTTCTATCGCAGTTTATTTATTGGTATGCATGTTATTACTATTCTCAGAAAGTATTCTATGTACCTTATGAAATCAGGAAAATAGCTTTGATGTTTATTACCGGTGCTGCTTTGTCATTTTCCTGCTTATTTCTGAATGGGATGGATCTCCTTCCCAGGATGATAATTAAAATAATATGCGTCGTCAGTTTCCCTTTCATCCTATATCTATTTAATTTTTACGAACCTATAGAGTTGCAGTCAATCAGGGGTTTTGTTGTCAAATGGTCCAGGATTAGGGACTTCAGGCACAATCTGAAATCTCTGAGAGGAATAACGGATGATGAGTAATAAATTCAGGTAAATACATAATTTTGTCTTTCTTCAGGTCACTAATCTTATAAACTTTACAATGCAAATAAAAAATAAAATCAAACCCATTCTGCCGCATCTGATTGCAGTTTTAATATTTATTGTGGTTTCTTTCGCATATTTTTATCCTGTTCTTGAAGGCAAAGTTCTGAAAGCCAACGATTCAACAGTCTCTAAAATCAACTCTAAGGAGATCCTGGACTTTCGTGAAAAGACCGGACGGGAACCATTATGGACCAATTCGATTTTCAGCGGGATGCCTGCATATCTTATTTCTACAAGATATCCGGGAAACCTGATTAAGTATGCCGATTCATTTCTCAGGATGTTTAAAATGCCGGTATCTGTATTGTTTCTCTCGATGCTGGGATTTTACATCCTTCTTTTAATTTTTGGAGTTAATGCCTGGCTAGCGATCGCAGGAGCTATCGCTTATGGCTTTTCATCGTTTTTCTTTCAGATTCTCGGGGCCGGACACAATACGCAGGCAATAGCGCTGGCTTACATGGCTCCGATGATCGGAGGGATTTATTACACCTACAGACATGATGCAATAAAAGGAGCTTTATTTACTGCTTTTATTCTCGCTCTCGAGATTCAGGCAAATCATCCACAGATCACTTATTACGCAATGATCTGCCTCCTCATTTTCGGAATTGTAGAATTTGTATATTCCTGTAAAAACAAATCGGTAATTAAGTTTCTTAAAACAACTGCCTTACTGATAATACCGTTTATAATCGCTATCGGGATAAACTTCGCAAGTATCTATACAACCTATGAATATGGAAAATATTCAATCAGGGGAAAATCAGACCTGACTGCTGTAAGTAAAAATGTCACTTCAGGATTAAACAAAGATTATATCACAACATGGAGTTATGGTGTTGATGAAACATTTAATCTCCTGATACCTAATTACAAGGGAGGATCAAGTCATATGTTTGACCGCAATTCAGAAACTTATAAAGCATTTAGTCGGAATAACAATCAGACTGCTTTCAAAGAGTTTCAGAAATACTGGGGGACTCAACCCGGCACTGAGGGGCCCCATTATGTGGGGGCAATTGTTTTCTTCCTTTTTGTTCTGGGATTGATCCTTATTAAAGGTCCTGAAAAATGGTGGCTTCTGGCGGCAACCATATTATCAATAATGCTTGCCTGGGGGAAAAACTTCATGCCCTTTTCAAATCTGTTCATTGAATATTTTCCGGGATATAACAAGTTTCGGGCAGTAACCATGACTCTTATAATTGCGGAGTTTTGTATTCCTCTTTTAGGATTCCTTGCTCTTAGAGATATTTTCAATGGCACTACTTCAAAAAAAGAAATAATCAGGGGTTTAAAAATTGCTGCCGGGATTACAGGAGGATTTATCTTGCTGGTTATTATAATACCAGGTTTTGCAGGTTCGTTTCTTGGACAAAATGAAAATGATCTTCCCGGATGGCTCAAAAGTGCTTTGATAGCCGACAGAAAAGGTCTGCTAAGAAGTGATGCCTTCAGATCGTTGGTATTTATTTTACTCTCTTCAGGTGTTATACTTGGTTTTATTTTTGATAAACTCAAAAAGGGGTATGCTATACTTATAATTACCTTACTGATTGTTCTTGATCTGTGGACAGTAGACAAAAGATATCTTGACGCTGACCGGTTTGAAAGACCTGCAGCAATTCAAAAATCATTCTTACCTACTGTTGCTGATGCATTTATCCTTAAAGATCCCTCAATACACAGGGTACTCAACCTCTCTGCTTCACCATTTAATGATAATTCCCCGACATCTTATTTTCATAAGTCTATAGGAGGTTATCATGGCGCTAAAATGGAGAGATACCAGGAGCTCATTGACTCGTGCTTTTATCCAGGAATAGCTCTGTTCGGAGCTGCTGCCAACAATGCTAAATCTGTTGAGGAACTTCAGGTGGCATTTAACAATACCCCTATTCCTTCTCTGAACATGCTCAATACTAAATATGTAATTTATAATCCCTCAGCCCTGCCTTTAATCAATCCGAATGTCCTTGGAAATGCCTGGTTTGTTGAGAAACCGGTTATTGTAGAAAATGCCAATAAAGAGATTTTATTAATGAACTCCTTTAATCCTTCAAAAGAGGCAATAATTGATAATATTTTTAAAAATCAAATAACAAAATCATCTTTCCCTGTTCAGGAAAATGAAAAGATAGAGCTTGTTTCATATCAGCCTGATGAGTTGCTATATAAATACTCTGCCCGTGAAGAAAAACTTGCAGTTTTTTCAGAAATTTATTACCCTGCCGGGTGGAAGGGTTATATTGACGGAAAGGAGAGTGAATATTTCCGTACAGATTGGGTTCTCAGAGGAATGGTTGTTCCGGCCGGAGATCATGAGATAAAGTTTACTTTTATGCCTGCTTCTTATTATGTTGGAAATAAAATTTCCATGGCAAGTTCTGTATTGCTTATCCTTTTGTGTGCTGGTTATTTCCTTACTAAATTTAAAATGAAATCTAAGTCGGAATAGTATGGTGCATCATAATGCATGCCCGCTTTGTTCTTCTGAAAAAATAGTTTTGCAATTCAGATGCAAAGATCATTTTATCAGCAAAGAGGATTTTTCAATATTTAAATGTTCCATATGTGATTTCTCATTTACACAGGATTACCCTGGAGAGACTGAGATTGCCAGATTTTACGAATCTGATGATTATATATCACACAGCAACACTTCAAAAGGTTTTTCCAATAAGCTATACCTATTGGCAAGAAATGTTATGCTGCGAAAAAAGAGACAGCTCATTAAAAATGTCACCGGACTGAAGCAGGGAGCTATACTCGACATCGGCAGCGGGACAGGTTATTTTGCGGATACTATGAAAAAAACCGGCTGGCAGGTAAAAGGAATAGAAATAAATGAAAAGGCCCGTAACTTCTCCATATCACAATTTAAATTGGATATTTCAGCGCCGGATAAAATATCTGTGTTGGAGACAGATAGCTTTGATTGTATCACCCTCTGGCATGTACTTGAACATTTTCATGATCCTTTTAACTATGTTTCAGAAATCTACCGGTTATTAAAGCCCGGTGCCAATTGCATTATCGCATTGCCCAACTGCAGCTCGTACGATGCAAAATATTATGACCGGTTCTGGGCCGCCTACGATGTTCCAAGGCATTTATGGCATTTTAACCCAGATACATTCAGACTTTTTTCTGAAAAATCCGGATTTATTTTAGAAAATCTCAGAATCCTTCCGTTTGATGTATTTTATATTTCTCTCCTGAGTGAAAAATATAAAGGTTCCGCTTTCCATTTTTTGAAAGGAATTTTAAAAGCGGGCGTCTTTGCATTTATGTCGGTTTTTAATCAAATGCGGAGTAGTTCAGTTATTTACATTGTCCGGAAATCTGTTCATCAATAACGGTCGAGCCAGCGATATTTTCTGGAATTATCCCCAAACTTAAGAGCAACAGTAAGTTCATGTGTTCCGTAGGTGATTCTTTGAATCTCCTGTAAAGTGAAATCAAATGCATATCCAAAAAACATATTCTGGTACTTTACACCAATGTTTGCAATTATAGCACCGCTTGTACGATAAGCAAGCCCGGCCCAAAAACCCTGATTATAAATATATGTTGCGCCTATATCAGCCTGTGGTTTAAGCTGTTCCGACATTTTTACAAGGAACGAAGGTTGAATAATTGTATAACTTCCCTGACTAAAATCATATGATCCGAAAAGATAATACTGCCTGCTCATTGCAAAATTTTTATAGGCAGCACCTCCTATTTTTGCTGAGGCTTCGGAGAGCTGATCTGCAGAGAAACCAAAGCTGTATTTGGCGTTAAGAAGATATGCACCAAAAGACACATCAGGCACAAAAATGCCGCGGCGAAGATTATTGTTTAACCATGGCTCATTCGGGTCTTCAAAATTTATCTGCTTTTCATCAATCTTATAATAGTACCCGGTGAAAGCGAGTCCGAAAGAAAGTTGAGTACTGTTTTGCAGCCACATATGATATGCATAAGAGGCCTGAAAACCTGTCCTTTGAATCAATCCATTCTTATCACTGAATATATATCCGCCAAACCCAACCTTCCCGTCGGACTTTGGCCTGTAAACTTCCCTTTTTACCCTTGTCTGTTTCAGAATATAGCTTTTTTTGAGCATTCTTGTCTGCCAACTGAATGAAAAGGTCCTGGGTGCTCCCGAATATCCAACCCATTGTTCTCTGGCAGTCAGACTTACACTGGTATACCCATCACTTCCTGCCACTGCCGGATTAATCAGAAATTTATTATAAAGGTACTGGCTAAATAATGGCAGTTGCTGTCCATAGGTCAGGTTGCCTATCAGAAACAAAAATAATATGAAAGTCAGTCTTCTCACTGAGATCAAAAATATTATAATTTACCTTACTATAGTTACATTACCAACAAGAGGTTTAGTCCCGTTATGCAAATCAATTATATAGTGATAAGAGTCAATTGGAAGCGAAGAGCCATTGCTTGTTCCATCCCATGGTTTCGGATATCCTTTTTCTGATCTCCAGATACTTTCACCCCACCTGTTAAATATTTTTACTTCCATTGATGGATATAACTCAATCAACCCAATGTTCCATACATCATTAATAAGGTCGCCGTTTGGCGATATTGCATTTGGAATAATAAGACAAGTCTCGTTTAATGGTTCAACCTTAACCGAGTCTTTTAATGAACATCCGTTCAAGTCGGATACAATTACTTTATATAATCCTTTTGGAATATTTAATAAGTTTCTGTTAGATGAGTTGTCTGACCATCTGTAAACATAATCAGTTCCCCGGACACCTCCGGTTACATTTGTTCTGATCTCTCCATCAGGCTTGTCAGGACAGAATGGTGGGGAAATATCGAAGACTAGTTTTATTGAATCAGGTTCTGTAAGAGTAATTGCTGCACTGGCCTGGCAGTTATTTTCATCTGTTACAATAACATTATAATTGCCAGCAGGAAGATTCGTCCTTGATTTGCCAAAAATTCCATCAGCCCAGAGATAATCAACTGTTTTTACCTGATTTAACGGTAGAATATCTATATTACCAGTGCTATCTCCGGCACAATTTATATTAAACCCCCCTGCAGTGCTTTCTGATAAGTTGATTGTCATTGTTAGTTTACCGGGCTCTGTAAGATCAATAGTTTCAGTGGTTTTACATTCCCTGTTGTCAACGATCAACAAATGATAAGATCCTGCTTTAAGTCCGGAAATATCTTTTGTTGTTGCAGTGAACCCATTTGGTCCTGTCCATGTGTAAACAAAAGGAGCCGATCCTGTTGTCGGATCTACATGAATGAAACCATTTGCCATACCATTGCAGCTTATGTTATATTCGTTATAATCAGACACGTTTTTAGTATAAGTTATAGGAGGAGGCAGATAAACACTTATTGTATCTTTTTTGACACATCCATTGAAATCTGTGACGGTTACCTCATAATTTCCTTGTGTCAGACCGGCAATATCTTCAGTTATCGCGCCGTTTGACCATAAATAGGAATATGGTGCAACACCTCCTGATACTGTAAGATCAATTGACCCGTTATTAAAGCCGGGAGACAGACAGGTAATATTTGTCGCAGAAAGATGTGTAAGGTAAACAGGAGGCTGGGTCAGAATTATATCTTTTGAAGTGACACAATTATTTGAGTCGGTTACAACCAGATGATATGTACCCGCAGAAAGGGCAGGTTGATCTTTCTCTCCATTAATTATTCCTGATCCGTTTGTTGTACTCCAATTGTATTTATAGTTCCCCGGGCTTCCTCCTGAAACTGCGATGCTGATCCAGCCGGTACTAGTTCCATAACAATTAATACTATAGGCTCCATCTGATGAAACAGAGGTAGTTGGGGGGCTTATTACCAGTGGTGATGGTTCAATGAGAGTAAATGATGGTGAAGGAGTCAGAATACAACCATTCAGGTCCAGGACGCTACAGGTATATACTCCGGCTTTTAAACCGGTGATGTCTTTTGTTGATGCAGTAAAGCCGGCAGGGCCAACCCAGGAAAAGACATAATTACCTGATCCGCCCGAGATAGTCATATTAATAAACCCATCACTATTCCCATTGCATGAAATATTGAAGTTGCCATCAGGAGTTTTAGACAATTGAGAACCTGCTAATTGCATACCAGCTGGCTCAATGATTTCAACGGTTACAATTGTAATACAGCTTAAAACATCTTTTATCTCCAGGAAATAGGTCCCTGCAATCAGATTATCTATCCGATTGGTATTTATTGGTCCGGGAATATTTCCATTGTATGTGTACCACCTGTATGTATAACCTCCTCTACCACCTGAAATAGCCTGGATCCATGCAGATCCATCATTATAGCCTTTGCATGAGATATTAAAACTCCCGGCATAAGTTGCTTTATGAATATCGGCAACAACCGGAGGAGGAACTCTGAATACTATTCTGCTAAGATTCTCACACAAATTTACATCTTTGATAACAAGTGTATAACTTCCTGCACCAAGATTATTGTAATACGTGTAAGTTGTTGGGTCCAAGAGATTATAATTATTTGTAAATAAGCCGCTATATAAAGTATCAACATCATTTTTGACAACCCAATAATTATATGGAGGAGTAATTCCCCCTGTTACAGAAACAAGAATAGTTCCGTCTGTAGAACCAATACAGCTAATATTGAAATTACCGGGGGGGATCTGTAAGGCAGAAATTAATGGATTCGCTGTTTTTGGAACAATACTTATAGAGTCCTTGCGGTTACAGCCGAGATTATCTGTCACTTTAATGACGTACTTGCCGCTTGACAAATTTGCAATGGCCAATGAATCAACTTTATGATATCCTACCGGTCCATCCCATACAACATGATAAGGATCGGCTCCTATTGAAATAGAAGCTTGTAAAGCTGCAAGACCTGAACCTCCTGAACAAGTAAATGGTTTAGTGACAACAATATTCTGAAGAGGATGGGGGTGTATTTTTACCTCACTGACAACTTTTTTCCCGGGTATGCATATTGCGTTATCAACCTTAGGTGTAATTGAATAATAAACAGACTGTAAGATATCCGAATTATTCTGGTACTGGAAGCTTATTGAATAACCGGGAAGAAGGTTGACTGCCGGAGAAGTATTTCCAACTACAACTCCCGGCCCGCCTGTAACGTTTACAGTATAATCAAATCTCATTGCACCTGATGTCATAACTGTCGGCGATGTCAGAACAATTTGAGTATTTACCGGAGCCTGGGGTGTTCCAACATAACAAATAGCTGGATAAAGATTATTCGGGACAACACGTGGTGTTGGATTGACCGTTACAGTAATGTTCTGTTCAGGACCATCTGAACAACCTGTAGGACTTACAGGTACTACCTTATAGGTCACGATCTGAAAATGATCCGAATTATTAATCAGCTTGTCTGCAATAACTTGATTATTTGGTAAGCCATTTGCCGGGGTAGTAAATCCTGTTACTGCTCCTGTCGTTGTCACCAGATACTTGAATGTGATAAGTCCGCTGGTAAAGACACTGGGACTCTGCAATTGGATATTAGTAGTCAGACTATCACATTGTATAGTATTTGCCGGTACAGGGTAAATCCTGGGTGTCGGATTGACAGTGAAAACTACTATCTCTCCAGGATCACTTGTAGAACATATCGGACTAATAGGTACTATAGTGTAGGTAACTGTCTGAGGTGCATCAGTGGGATTATGGAGTACATCAGATATTACATAATTATTCGGTAATCCTGCAACAGCAGGAGTAAACCCGGTAACTCCTCCTGTTGCTACTACAGTATAATTAAAAGTAATCACCCCGCTGCTAAAAATACTTGGGCTGTATAATATAACATTTGTCGTACCATCATTACAGATCGTTTCTGACCTTGTGCTCGGTACTACTTGTGGTGTCGGGTCAACCGTGATAACTACTATCTTGCTTGGTCCTGCTGCACAGCCTGTTGGACTTATCGGCACTATTGTATAGGTAACCGTTTGTGGTGTATTGGTCGGATTATGCAGTACATCGGATATAACATAATCTTTCGGTAAATTTGTAACCGGTGTTGTAAACCCGGTTACCCCACCGGTAGCTACTACTGTATAGTTAAATGTTATTACTCCACTGGTAAACGTACTTGGGCTTCCTAAAATAACACTTATTGTAGCATTATTACAGATAGTCTGTGCCAGTGTGCTCGGTACTACCTGTGGTGTCGGGTTGACTGTGATAACTACTATCTTGCTCGGTCCTGCTGCACAGCCTGTTGGACTTATCGGTACGATCGTGTAAGTTACTGTCTGAGGGACATCAGTTGGATTATTCAGTACATCAGCTATCACATGATCCTTGGGTAATCCTGTAACAGGTGTCGTAAACCCGGTTACCCCACCTGTGGCCACAACTGTATAATTAAAGGTGATCGCTCCATTGCTGAACGTACTCGGGCTACCTAATATAACATTTGTCGTACCATCATTACAAATCGTCTGCGCCAGCGTGCCCGGTACAACCTGTGGTGTCGGGTTGACTGTGATAACTACTATCTTGCTTGGTCCTGCTGCACAACCAGTCGGACTTACCGGTACGATTGTGTAAGTTACTGTCTGAGGGACATCACTTGGATTATTCAGTACATCAGATATCACATGATCCTTTGGTAATCCTGTAACAGGTGTCGTAAACCCGGTAACTCCTCCCGTGGCCAATACCGTATAATTAAAGGTTATCACTCCACTGGTAAACGTACTCGGGCTTCCTAAAATAACACTTGCCGTACCATCATTACAGATCGTCTGTGCCAGTGTGCCCGGTACAACCTGGGGTTCCGGATTGACTGTGACTGTTGATGTCTGTGCCGGCCCGTCACTACATCCATTTAGCTTTGGAGTAACAGTATAGGTAACTATTATTGGTATATCACTGCTGTTAGTTAATGTGCCCGTGATGGTGAACGGTAATTCTGACTTAAGCTTTGTAAACCCTGCTGAAGCCGTACCTCCTAAATGAGCAGCGTCTGTACTGGTTACTACCAATACATAACTAAGATTGGCAGGTGTTGTAGTAACTGTCGGACTATCGATTTTCACATTTACATTACTCCCGTTGCATACTATCGGGGTAGTTGTAACTATTGTTGCCTGTGGCGTCGGTTCTACTGTAACGGTAACTGTCTGTGCCGGCCCGTCACTACATCCATTTAGCTTTGGAGTAACAGTATAGGTAACTATTATTGGTATATCACTGCTGTTAGTTAATGTGCCCGTGATGGTGAACGGTAATTCTGACTTAAGCTTT
>Ga0209748_1001508_pt1 | contig 11435 bp, 11 predicted proteins | sample BarGraIncu00421A_FD_185490 | JGI IMG/M metagenome (GOLD analysis project Ga0209748, IMG submission 185490) | Arctic peat soil microbial communities from Barrow, Alaska - Barrow Graham LP Incubations 004-21A (SPAdes) (version 2) | ecosystem: Environmental > Terrestrial > Soil > Wetlands > Peat... | reverse complement strand
GGAGACAGGACCTCGTGCAGGCGTCGCAGCGTCTTGTAGTAGCCGCGAGAACGCACAGCAGCGCCGAACCGGCGCAGCGGGCCGCTCCCCTGGACGGGCTGCACTGCCTTCGTCTGCCGATCTTCAGCTGCGCTCACACACGTCCTGTCGCTCGGCCTTCCGTACCGCACTTTGTAGCACACGAGTGTTGGGGAGCCCTTGAGCCGACCGCGGGGGCTGGCATTACTTGAAGCCGCGTCACACGGCGGGAACGTATCCGGTGAAGATCTACTGCTACCGCTACCAGAAGGGCGCCACGGGCCGGTACGGATGGGTGCTGCGCAAGACGGTTTCCGCGAAGGCTTACGACTACCATCCGCACTCGGGAGCCACCTACACCAAGTACTCGGTGAAGCTGTCGCTGCCGTACACGGGCAAGTGGCGGATCCGCGCCTACCACGCGCCGGACTCGAAGTACGGCCCCACATACTCGGCCTACCGTTACATCACCGTCAGGTAGGAACGCCCGGGCGAGATGGGTCGACGGCCGGCAGGATCCACTCGTCCGGCGACTCGCGGCTGCCCGACCAAGCGCGGTCGTATGCCGCGTCGCACCGGCAGAAACGGCACCAAGGCGCACCGACCGCCAGGAACAGCAGCACGTCGTACCCGTCGCAGGCTTCATCGAGGGCCAGCCTGTCGCCGCGGCCGATGGGCAGCTGCGCTGCGAACCGATCCGCCAGGATCCCTGACATCGCGATCCGGGCGCACGAGTAGACGGCGCCTTCGAGCAGGAACGGGCAGCGCCGCTGCCTGCCACACAGTCGGTACATCTCGTCGGGGTCCTTCGTGCCCTCCGGGTCCATAGGTACCGTCTGGAAGACGCGCACCCGAGTGCTGAACGTGCAGGCGACGCCGTGCTCGGCGGCGCGCGCCTTGATGAGGGCCCGGTCGAGGACGATCGGGTAGCTGGTCACCTGGAGTTCGACCCGTTGAGCGGCCAACACATCCCAGAACGAGTCCGGCTGCACGGCGAGCAGCAGCCCGTTCGTCACCAGGGCGATTCGCGAAGATGGGAGATGCCTTCGCGCCGCGATGACGAACCGATCCAGCTCCGGATGCAGAAGCGGCTCGCCACCCATCAGCCTTACGACCGCCACGCGCCGGAACAGCACCGCCAAACGCGCGAAGTCACGCTCAGCCGCTGCCGAGTCGGCGAACCTCTCCGGACTGACCGGGCTGTAGTGGGAGCAGCTCCGACACTTCAAGTTGCAGTGATCGACGAGGTGCATCTCGATGTAGGGCAGAGTGAACCTGAGCCCGGCCGACCTGAAGAACGGGGTCGTGGCGCTGAGCCAGCGCTCGCTCGCGAGCATTCGACGCCACCAGACGGTGGGCCCCCACACGCGACGAACGAGGCGACGCGCCCGGCGACGCGCGAGCCGGCGCGCGTAGTCCGCGAACCGTCCGTCGCGGACCGCCGCGGATGCCGCGCGGATCCCCATCAGACTCCTCGGGGGAAGGGGCTTCCCGATCCGGGGCAGCGACCCGCTTGGGCGACGACGTACTCCCTGTACCAGGCCATGGCGGCGAGGGCGCGCACGGCGGCGACCGGCGAGTAGAGGATGACCGGATCGTGTCGCGCGCCGCCCGGGAAGGTCGCGGCCTCGAGGGGACGCAGGGGGACGTTGATGATCGGCTTACCCGTGCTCGCCATGAGCGCGGTGACGCGCTCGAGGTAGGCGATCTCGGCAGCGTTGAAGTTGCCGCGACCGGGTCCGCCCGCTGCGCCAGCCGACAGGGCGTCGTCTGAAATCCAGCCGGTAGACGGGCTGCGGAGGATGCCCAGCGCGACGACTGCGTCCACCGCCTCGCTCTCGGCGAGCACCGTCAGAGCGCGGTTCGCGAGGTCCGGGCCCACGGCCGCGACGAGGTCCACGGGGTTGCCGCGGCACCAGTAGCCGGGCAGGAGCTCATCCAGTGCAGCGAGGACGCTGGGCTCCAGCGGTGCCAGCTCGAGGCCGTTGCGGGCCACCTCGTCCGCGGCCAGCACGCCCCAGCCTCCACCGAGGGTCATGACCGCCACGCGGCGGCCCGCCGGCAGCGGGAGTGCGCTGAGGCACAGCGCCAGGTCCAGGCTCTCGTCGGGGCCTGTGCGTACGAGGCAGCCCGTCTGGTGGGCTGCGGCCATGAAGACGTCGGCCGAACCCGCCATCGCACCGGTGTGCGATGCGGCTGCGCGGCGTCCATACTCCGTGAGGCCGCCGCGCAGCACCACCACCGGCTTCTTCGGCGTGATGCGCCGCATCACATCCATGAAGCGGCGACCGTCGCCGGTTCCTTCGAGATACACGAGCGCGGCGGCGGTCTGGCCGTCATCCCCGAGCGCTTCCAGCACGTCGAGCGCGCTCGTACTCGCCTGGTTGCCGACCGACACGTACTTGTCGATGCCGACGCCGCGCCGCTCGGCCCTGGTCACGAGCTGCACGCCGATGTTGCCGGACTGCGAGACGATGCTCAGGCCCCCGGCTTTCGGCCGCAGCTCCAGGAATCCGACGGCGTGGAGGCAACTGTGCGTCGCGACCAGGCCCATGCAGTTGGGGCCGATCAGCGTGACGCCTGACGCCCGGGCCGTCTCGACCAGCTCCGCCTCCGCGGCGGCACCCGCCTCTCCCGCCTCGGCGAAGCCCGCGGCCACTACGAGAGCGACTGGGATCCCGCGCTCTCCGCACTGCTTGATCACGGCGTTCACGTGAGCGGCTCCCAGCGCGACCAGCGCCAAGTCAGGAGCCTCCGGCAACTCGGCGATGGTGGCGAAGGCAGGCAGCCCGCATACGGTACCGCCGCGACCGTTCACGGGGTAGATGGGGCCGGCGAAGCCGCCGTCGATGAGGTTGCGGAGCAGGGATCCGCCCCACTTGACAGGGTCTTCCGATGCGCCGACCACCGTGACCGACCGCGGCGCGAACAGTGGCGTCAAGTCGGGGGACGAGGTGACACGGGGGGCGGAAGGATGTGCGGAGCCGTTTCGATCCGCGGACGGATCGAGGATCACGAGTGCGTCGGCGGCCACCGGCGTCGCGCCTTCCACGATCAGCGGGTTCACGTCGATCTCTGTGACCGCCGGGTGGTCCATCGCGATCTGCGCGAGTGCGCGGATGGCGGCCGCCAATGACGAGCGATCAACGCGCGGCAGACCGCGAAAGTCGTCGAGCAGCGCGCTCGCCCTGATCCCGGAGAGCATGCCCTCGATGTCCCGGTCTTCCAGAGGCGTCACACCGAGTGCGATGTCCTTGTGCGCCTCGGCGAAGATACCTCCGACGCCAAAGACGATGACGGGGCCGAAGAGAGGATCGCGCTTCATGCCGATCATGAACTCGCGGCTTCCCTGGACCATCCGCTCGACGAGCAGCTGGGCGTCCTGACCTTCTGTGAGCGCCAGGAGCGAGCGAACCGCGGTCCGGACGGCCTCGTCTCCGCGGAGGTCAAGAAAGACCAGTCCGCGCTCTGTCTTGTGGCTGATGCCCGGTCCGATGGCCTTGACGGCCACCCGACCGTCGAGGCGCCGGGCGATGGCTGCGGCCTCGTCCTCGCTGCGCGCGACGCCACGCTCGGGTACGGCGATCCCGTAGCCGGCGAGCAACTCCTTCGCCTGCCACTCATCGAGCGCGCCGAGCCCTTGGGCCACGGCTGACGCCACTACCGCGGCTGCCGCGTCGCGGGCGGCCAGCTCGGGCGTCACCATGCCGCGTTCACCCCCGCGCGCGTTCGATCTCCCCTGCACAGTCGCACCATGACATGTACTCCCGTATCCCGGAGGCACTGAGGCGACCCTCCACCCTCGGACGGCCGCTCCCCAGAGTATAGGGAGTGGGCTTGTCGACTGAAACGCGGCCGCAGCGTTGTGCGCGCGGCATGCCGTTCAGCACCACCGCGCGCCCGACCGTCGCAAGCTCTCTCAAAGCGTCCTCCGGCTCCGACTCGTCCCTCACCGCACGGAAGAGCTGAGATGTCTCGGCGCCGGCGCACGTCGGGCCTTCCCGAAGGCGGACCCGCCGCGGCCGCCGGCCAGCCGGCCCGCCGGCCCAGGCTGCGTTGCGAGGTAGCGCACCAGCCTAGGCGGGAGGGTCGAAGCCCGACGCGTAGCCGGGTCGAGCGCGCTCGCGTAGAGGATCCGTCCTGAGGCATCGACGAAGACCATGAAGTCGACGCCGAGGTTGCTCAGCGTCGACTCCCCCAAGTTACTTCGGATGTACGCGCTGTCGTGCTGCTTGACGAAGTGGAACGTATCGTCCCAAGGGGCCCAGTCGCCGCATACTGCGGCCAGCCTATCCAGCTCGGACGCGACCACAGCCGCCGAGTTGTCGAGAACGCCGTTGGCCGCCCTCGTGTCGGCTTCGTTCGACGCTTGCGTGCCGTATACCGCCGCTGCCGAAGCCATGGCGAGCCCGAGCACGAGCGCCGTACCCGCGATAAGGGAGATCGTTCGCGAACGAACACCCACGTCGGCTCCACCCCCCTGGACGCGGTGCGGTGTTCGGAACAGCCACGTCACCGCGGAGGGGTATATGCCCACGCATCGGTGTCCTCACCCGCAGACGGGAGCTTGCAAGCGCCCAGTCGACAGTGGCGACATGCGGGTGCACGGGGCAAAGACGCAGGTAGACCCGCCTGTTGTGCAGACGGGCCTACCGATGATCGTGGTGCCCCCAAGGGAATTCGAAACCTGACCTGCGGGGTTTCGACCGGGTTCTGCGGGTCTCGCTCCCCGACCCCCCGACCAGCCCGTGGCGGCCGTCGCCACGCGCGTCCTCGTAGGAGGAGGCGCCACCTTGGGGCGGCGCCTCCTCACGATCGTTCTCGAGCGTTCTGTCCTGAGCAGACATGCGCTACGGCGTCGGATAGCCCACGAGTGCCGGGTCCACCCATACCTCGCCCGAGCTCACGTCCCAGCACAGGACCTGTTGGTCGTACCCGCTGGCCTCGAACAGCGACCCCATGTCGCCGATGCCGAAATCGTGCCACGCCGCGTTGACGAACGCGCCGCTCCTTTCGTGGCCGGCGGTGAGCCACACGCGTACGATCTGGTCGTTCCACGGGACCGAGTGCGCGTACGCGGGAAGAGCCAGGGCGTCCGCGAAATCGCCGAGGAGTCCGTAGCGGTGCCCGTCAGGTTGGCTCACCGAGTTCCACGTCTGCTTCACGGACGAGACCACGGTCCAACCGCGCCCGTCGATGACCTCGATCATGTCCACTCTCACAGCTGCGAGGTCGCGGCTGGTCCGGTCGGCGACCGGCGGGATGTCGTACCACGTCGTACCGCCGGCGAGCGGGTTCAAGCTGGGGTTCACGCCGCTGTGGAACGTGTGTGGCGAGGGCGGAGGATCGGGCACGTTGTCGTCGGAAGCGTTCCAGTACTCGCCGCGCGCCCAAAAGTCGATCGCCTTCAGCGACGTGTTCAGGCCGATCTTCTGGTACTGACCGTCGAACTTGAAGCGATACAGGCCCCACCAGGACTTCACGTCCTCGCTCTCGAACGGACTGCCCGGTATCTGGTCACCGAACCAGTTCGCGTGCGCGGTCCATGACACGCACCAGTGCTCGCCGCCGCCGGCGTGCTTCATGTCCTCTACGCTGTAGTCGAGCCACGTGGAGGCGTCCGTCTCCAGGCCACCGACGACCGCGGCGGAGACGTCGGTCTGGGTCCTGAAGCCGAGGCACCGGAACTCGAGCTTGTACGAGCCGCCGGGGAGCGAGATGTTGAACGCGCCGTCGTGAGGCGAGATGTCCGCGACGACAGTGCCCGTGGTGGTCCTCACGATCATCCTCGGGTCGTCGTTCGTGGCTACGGGATCGTTGATGGCGGGATACCCGCCCTCGTCCGTGATCGTACCGACGAGGTAGCCGGTCGTGGTGGGCTCGAGCGAGATGTCCAGCGGGGACGAGACCCCAGGCGTGATCGTCACGGTCTTCTCGGATCGCACGAACCAGGGTTTCGTCGTCTTGACCGTGTAGGTCCCCTCCGGCACCCGGGTCATGTCCACGGATCCCGACGGGGTGGAAGTCGTGGTGATGCTCATGGGCCCGGACAGCACGACGGTGGCGCCCGCGACGGGCGTCGTGCCATCCGCCACGTGGACGGACCCATCTATTCCGCCCCACCGGTTGAGCAGCAGCGTCATCCAGAACGCCGGAGTAGCGATCACCGTGTAGCGGTCGGCCGGGTCGCGCAGCAACGTGACCGCGCGCGTCACCGGGTCGGACGGGACGAAGTGGGACTTCGTGGCACCGATCACATAGCGCCCGAGCGGGACGTCGTCGAAACTGACCATACCGCCCTGCGTTGACCGAACCCACGTGCGGGCTTCGCCACCCACCGTCGTCCCGGTCAGAGTCACCGTGGCGCCACTCACCGGCTCCAACTGCCAGGGATCATCAGCCCACGTCTCATCCGAGACGGTCAGGTGCAGGTTCGCTGTCTCGGGCGGCAGGAGGAAGTACACGGACAGCGCAGTGCTGTCGTTGCCATCGCTGGTCTGTGTGGTCTCACCAGCGGGTGTCACGCGCACGGCCAGCGGCGCCGGGGTGCGTGTGGCGTCGTCAGGCACCGTCCAGTGGAGCTGGACCGATGTGGTGCCTTTCACAGAGAGCGAGCCGAAAGCGCTGGTGTCCACGACGGCGCCCTCGTACTCGAGCGTCGCGACACCACCGCCGGATGCAGCCCAACCAGCGTTGCGGATCTCCGCGGTCACGGTGATCGGGGAGTTCTGGCGCGGGATCGCGCGATCTGATGCGAACGAGGTATGCGCGGCGTCGATCTCGAGGTCATGCCGCATGCGGTCGTTCGCCTTCGGCTCGGCGGCCAGGTCCTTATAGAAGACGCGATGGGAGTAGTTGTTGGCCGACCCGGGCCACCTGACCCCCAGTCACCGTAGTACACGAGGCGCGCGTGTCCGTCGGATCCCCTCGTCAGCGAAGGCATCTCGTCCAGCCACGACCCTGCCGTCACCACGAACGGCTTGCCCACCGTGGTGTCCGACACTTCCATCTGCCACAGCCGGTTCGGCATGCCGGACAGGATGACCGACGCTCTGAACACGATGGTCTGGGAGCTGCCGTTGCACACGATCGAGGGCATGATCGCCGCCTGCAGCGGCTTCGTCGTGTTGGCGGTGGAGCAGTCGACGATGCGCCGCGGCGTGGTGAGCGCCTCCGCCGCGGTCCCGGGTAGCCGCATCAGCATGATACCGTTCGACGAGTAGGTATGCGCCTGATCAGACCAGACCGCGTAGGCCTTGGTCCCGGCGTCGTTCGCGGCCATCTCGGGCGCCCAGTCGTACGCCAAGCCGCGGGGAGCGAGAGTCGTGTTCGTGAGCTGCCGCCGGTCGATGTCCACGGAGTACGAACCCAGGGCCGAGGCGACACGAGGCACCAACCGTGTGTAGAAGAGCTGGCTCTTCCCCGTCGTGCCCACCGGCGTGAACTCGAACCACATCACGTGGACTCGGCCCGCACTGTCCACCTCGACGTTCGGGACCTTCATGACGTTGGTCCCGTTGCGCTGGGACAGAGCCGGGGTGCCGAAAACTGGGTTCCCGCTTCGCCGGATCGCCGTGTAGTAGATCGTGCTGCGCGGGCCGGTACAGGCGTACACGATGTGGGCCGTGCCGTCAGGACCCACGTCCACGCGCGGGTCCATCATGTCGTAGGGGTAGGTGTCTTCCGCGATCCCGCGCCGCCACGCCGTCGCGCCGTCCGGAGCGATCCGGGCGGCTTGGATCGAATGCTCGTTGATGGTGGGGCCCTCACCACGCCACACGACGACCGCCCCGCCGTCGGCGTCAGCCGACACGTCGCGCACGGAGTTCGCCAGATCGATGTCCTCGTCGACGATCACGGGGCCCACGACCGTGTTGCCGAAGGCGTCGAGGCGCCGGTACCAAACGATCTTGCGCTTGCCCAGGCCCATGTCCTGGATCCACACGACGTGCGTGAGTCCGTCGGGCCCCGTGTCACTTCGCACGACTCCGGTGCCGGAGATGATCCGCGTCGCGTCGAGCGGCCTCGGCACGCCGTAGCCGTTGACGTAAAGCGGCTTGCTGGGGGAGTAGCCAAGGTTGCCTGCCGCGTCGCGCGCGACGATCCGAACGGTGTACGCACCCGGCGGCGCCGCGACGAGTCCCGTCAATCCGTCCCACGTCATCGTGCGCCCGCCGCCTTGCGCCACACTGGGCACCGTGGCGCTGTGCACGAGCACGTTCGCCGGCGAGCGGACCTCGACGGTCGCGCCGAGCGGAAGGTTCCGGTGGGCATCGGTCAGCGAGAAGGTGACGGTCGTGGACTCACCGATCGAGGGCGAGAAGGTCGGTGGAGCGACCGCGCTGACCGTCGCGACCGGCTTGGTGTTGTCGACGTAGACCGTCTTGGTGGCCGGGTTGGGCTTCCCCGCGTGGTGGAGCGAGTCGACCACCCAGATCTTGATCGCATAGGTGCCGTCGCCGACCCAGGCGGCGTGATGGTCCTTCAGGTTCCAGGTGGCCGACTTAGCTCCGCTGGTGAAGGACTTGTTCGAACAGATCGTCTTCACGAACGTCTCGACTTGTAGACCTTGACGGTGACCTTGCCGCTTCGACTCAACCGGAAGCGTACGGTGACCGCCGCGGGAGCCACCAAGCGTGACACGCTGGCGGGCAAGGCGGTCACGCCGGTGATCGAGATCGCGGCCCCGACTGGCCCGGCGACGGGCACCAGGACCGGCTGCCACGGTGCCGCGAGAGCGATCGTCGGAACGAGCAGGACCGACACGAGCGTCCCAGCGACGGCGAGCCGCAGGCTTCCACACGTTCTGCGCATTGTCCCCAGCCCCCTGAGGCGCGGGCCGCGCGTGCCCCTCTGGCGCGAACGCCCCGACGTTGTACCCCAACCGGGGTTGCCCCAGACGAAGGTCGCGCTACGCTCGGTGGCGCGCCGACCCGAGGTATCGGTCTCCCGACGAACGCTTCAGACCGCAGGAGGCGCCGCGCGCTATGGGATGGTCGGATACCCGATCAGCGCCGGTTCGACCCGGACCTCACCCGAACTCACGTCCCAGACAAGGCCTGGCGGTCACAGGCCGCCGATGCCATCGAGACCACGCTGCTCCCCAATGTCGAAGTCCTCCAGGGCCAGCCACGCCCCCCAGAATCTGGACAGGTCGATGGCGGATCCCCTTTCCGTGCCTTGCTCGACGCGCCAAGGCAGAACCGGCCTCGCGCGCGCACGACTGCGTCGCAATAGCCCCGTTCGGGACCGCTGACACCTCGCTATGTGCCTTTCGTCGCGGACACGTTTCCCCTCTGGAAGGCACGTCTTGGGCACACCCCTGCCCCGTCAGGCACAGCCAGCCGTCCGTCGCCATGGGCAAAGACGCAGGTAGACCCGCCTGCTTCGCAGACGGGTCTGCCGATGATCGTGGTGCCCCCAAGGGAATTCGAAACCTGACCTCGGGGTTTCGGCGGGGGTCTTCTCGTCCCGCCGAGTGCCGCATCGTCGCAGGTCACGAGACATGTCCGGAGTACAGTCTGCCGCGTCGCGTCTCAGCCCGATTCAGCCTGTTTCAGGGCGCTTCATCCGCGCAAGGCACGCGAATGGCACGCATCGGCTCAGTGAGCCTCCGTCAAACCCGGGGCGCTTCAGTCCCTCGCCGTGTGCAGGCCACGGCCGCAACAAGGCGGTCTGGACTCAGCTCCTACCGCGCGTGATCAGGTTGTAGATGAGAACGATCACCGCGATCACGAGCAGAAGGTGAATCAGCCCGCCGCCGACGTTCAACGAGAACCCCAGCAGCCACAAGACGACCAGGATGACGAAGATGGTCCACAACATTGGTTTGCCCTTCCCAAGCTCGTTGACTCCCGGTCGATTGTGCGAGACAGCCGGATCTGGCTCCGCGTCACTCCGTCTATACCCCTGCAGTGCGCAGCGCCATCGGTGTCGCCGGGTCACAGCGCCAACCCGCGAACGGGGCGCCGGAGTCCGTCTCGGCGCGCGCGGTGCGTGCTCGAATGGCGAATCGGACGTGCCTGCGGAGGCCGCCCGCGTTTCCGGGGGGCCTCAACGGGACCATCGCACCTATCCTGATGTTCTTCATCTTCAGGATCGGGAACGACGAGAAGATCACGGGCCGGTTTAAGAGCCCGCTTTGGGTGAATGTCTTCGGCTGGGTGGCGACCGCGCTCATGGGAGCGGGCGCCATAGCCCTCTTCGGTCTCGCGGCCCTGGGGAAGTAGCCGCGGGTGCGCCTAGTCGGCCCGTTTCGGAACGAGCACTCCAACGGCGCCCGGCACGACAGTCACGTCCACCGGCGTCATGCCGGCGTCCTCTCCGTCCGCGAGCACGGCCTGCCGGGGCGTCGTCTCTACGTGGATCTTCTTGCCGCGCCACCGGCTCATCATGCGCGGCTGCTGCCCTTGCGCCGCGTCCGCGGCACTGCCGATGAGTCCCGGCAGGTCGGCCCGCTGCACGACGACCACGTCGAGAAGCCCGTCCGAGACGTCGACGTCAGCGGCGATGCGCAGGCTGGAGACTCCCACCATGGCCGAGTTGGCGACGAGCGCCGACAACCCCTCGCACTCGACCTCAGCGCCGTCGACAGTCATGCGGTAGGTGGTCATGGGCGCGTCCGAGATGGCCATGAGCCCGGAGAACGCGTATGCGAGCCAGCCGAATCGGTCCTTCATCTCTTGGGTCGCGGCGCTTACCATGTCGGCCTCGAACCCCGTGGTCAGGCGGAGCACGAACCACAGCTTGCCCGAGCGTCCGACGTCGACCCGCCTGACCTCTCCGGCCTCCCCCACCGCGAGCGCGGCTGCCTCGGCGAGCCCGGGCGGGATGCCTAGATCGGCCGCCAGCGCGTTGCCCGTGCCGCCCGGCAGCAGCAGGATCGGCGGCCCACCCTCAGCCAGGCCGGACACCACTTCGGACACGCTGCCGTCCCCGCCGTAGGCGCCGATGAGGTCGTAGCCCTCGTCGGCCGCTTGCCGCGCCGCGATCACGCCGTCGCCGCTCTTGTGCGTGATGTCGACTTCCCAGTCGATTCCCGCGGGGGCGAACACGTCGTTGAGTACGCTCAGGATCGGCTCGGGCCTGCCCGCCGCCGGGTTGATGATGACCTTCACGCGCATGCCCGCTGCCTCCTTGGGAGTACGAGCGTCAGGCCGTCGACGGCCTCTGGCGGTTGAGCCAGTCCTTCTCGAACGCGCGGATCCGCCGCTCGATGTGCGGCGCGTGTGGGTCGGCCACGGGCCGATGCGCCACGATGAGGTCCATCGCCTCGTCCGCGGTCATTCCCCGGGCGATGAGGATGCACGCGGCCATCGCGACGCTGCGGTGGCGCCCGGCCCGGCAGTAGATGAGCACCTGTCCGCCGGCCGCCATCACCAGCACGGCTGCGGTCGCTCCCCGCCTCAGCAGGAACA
>Ga0209748_1001505_pt1 | contig 11445 bp, 9 predicted proteins | sample BarGraIncu00421A_FD_185490 | JGI IMG/M metagenome (GOLD analysis project Ga0209748, IMG submission 185490) | Arctic peat soil microbial communities from Barrow, Alaska - Barrow Graham LP Incubations 004-21A (SPAdes) (version 2) | ecosystem: Environmental > Terrestrial > Soil > Wetlands > Peat... | reverse complement strand
GCATGGCTAAGGGCGACAATGTCATCAAAAATCGGACATTCTGCCTCGCCTGTGATCTGCTTTCCATGATCCACAGAGAACAGCCCAAATTGAGGCGAGGAATGACAAATTTGTCTGGGATTCTGAGGCGGTTCATGGGTTTGAAAGATGCCTTCTGTGAGATATCCTGTCCGGGGTCAGTGAGTGCGACTTATCTGATTACAGGATCAAAAGTCGAAGTATTTCTCAAGTTTCCCCTGATTGATGGATGCACCGAAAAGATTGTCCTGAATGAGCTGGGGGCTAACTGGTTCGATACTTACACGGATTCAGATGGGTGTGTCTTGAAAGGGAACGAAATAGGCAGCTGGGACGAGATCCATGCTGACGAAGCAACATTTCAAGATCTGGCAAACGGACTATCGTTCACTTTGAAGAAGGTTGATGGTGCCAGGATGTTTCGGGGAAGAGAACTTGTGCCGGGTCGTCTGGCCTGGTCCGGCCTCGCTTATATATTGCCGCCCCAAAGAGACGAATTGGCTTATTCTATTAGTATAGGCAACAAATGACAAAAATTCTCCTGATATATCCCTATTTCCGCCCCGGACACAACCGATCTGCCTTTCGGTTCCCACCATTGGGATTGGGCTACCTGGCTTCAAGCCTGGAAAGAGACGGATACCATCCACAGATACTAGACTGCACCTTCCTGACGCATGAAGATGCATTTCAAAGGGCGAACGAAGCCAAAGCCGACATTGTAGGGATTTATAGCATGGTGACAATGAGGAGCGTCAGCCTCATGTTTGCTAAGAGGCTTCGTGATCAGTGTGACCTTCTCGTTGCCGGCGGGCCGCTTCCATCTTGCGATCCGAGCCCTTTCTGGGACGATTTCGACCTTGTTGTCAGGGGCGAAGGCGAATCTGCAATTGCGGAGATCGTGCAGGCTTATGAAGCAGGTTCAGGCTATGGCAAAATTGCGGGGCTGGCATACCGCAAGGAGGATCGAACCATTGAGACGCCGCGGAGAGAATTGCAGCTCGACCTGGATCAGATACCCTTTCCGGCCAGGAATCTCTTCCCGAACCGGATGTACATGGACCACTGGAAAAAGCATTTCGGCTACTCCGCTACAACGGTTATGACCACCCGGGGCTGCCCCTTTAGTTGCGAGTTCTGCAGCAATGCCGTCTTTGGGACGTCTTATCGGGAGCGTTCTTCAGAAAATGTTCTGAATGAGGTCGAGGAGGCTCTTGCTCTGGGCTATGAACGAATTCATTTCGCCGATGATGTATTCACTTTGAACAAGTCGCGGATATTGCGGATCTGCAAGGATATCAGTGATCGCGGCCTGGACTTCAAATGGGAGTGCCTGGGCAGGGTGGACTCGATTGAAAGGACCACGGCAGCGGCTATGAAGAGAGCCGGTTGCGACAGGATACTCTTCGGGATCGAGTCAGGCGACGAAGCCACATTGCGGCTCATGGGAAAGAGGATCTCCCTGGGACAGGCAGAGAGAGCCATTGAGGCGGCAAGGTCGGCTGGGCTAAAAACGGGTGCATTTTTTATTCTCTGCTATCCGGGGGAGAACGATGACAACGTGCTCAAGACCATACGGTTTGCAACATCTCTTCCTCTCGATTATCTCTCTTTTACCATGCCATACCCACTGCCGGGAACCAGGCTGTTCGAGAGGGTCAAGAGCAAGGCAGTAAGAGACTGGGACGGCAGGACGAGTATGCTGTCTGATCACACCCTGACCTTCGAGAGCGAATTTTCAGAGGCAAAGATGAAGTTCGCCATCCTCAAAGGTCAGGTTCAGTTCGGCCTCCGGAAGAGGCTGGGGCGTGGGGCATTTCTGGTGAATAGGCCATTCGAGATGTTGACGAATAGAGTTTTCAGGATCATGAAATAGAACGGCGTCTAGCAGCTGGAAGCCTCCTGATTATGGCGTTCTTTCGGGCCATTGCCTGGGTTCCGAAGGCCAGTGCCAGAGTAACGACAACAGGAAGGGCTTCCGGGACACCGGCTACGGCTAGCAATTGCTGCTATCAGAGAGTCTATGACCGGCGATCCTCTGCCTGTGTCTAAGATGAAGACGGCCGCAGATATCACCAGTACCAGGACTGCCTGCCTCTTGGCCAGATGTTCGAGTTTTATCTTGAGCGGCGGCTCTGCGGGACTATTTTTGATCATGCCCGCAATCCTTCCTAGCTCCGTGTCGGGACCTGTAGCTGTGAGCACGGCCCTGCAGTTGCCGTAGGAGACGATGGTTCCCACGAAGACCATGTTCTTTCGGTCTGCCAGATCTGACAATTTGGGCAGGATCGCCGTGCTCTTCTTGACTGGCAGCGATTCCCCTGTCAGAGAGGATTCTATTAACTCAAGGGATGTCTCCTCCAAAATGCGGCCGTCCGCCGGCACCTTGTCTCCTGGATCGAGAAAGATCACGTCGCCTGGAACTAGATCCACTGCCGGGATTGTGACCATCGTGCCGCCTCTGATGACGTCGGCTTCCGGAGCCAACGTCTCCCGGAGCGCTTCCATGGCCCGTTCTGCTTTATACTCCTGGACGAAACCTATTATGGCGACGAGAACGACTATTCCAAGAATAACGTAGGCATTGGTGGTCTCACCGGCGATATAGAAGATCAGGGCCGCAAAGATCAGCACCAGAATCATATAATCTTTGAACTTGCCCAGAAAAATCTTCAAAGGGGAGGGTTTAGTAGGGCTTTCCAGTTGATTGGAACCGTTCTCGGCGAGCCTCTGGGCAGCATCTCCAAAGCTAAGGCCCTTTGGTCCTGAATTTAGGGCCGCCAGGACCTCAACAGTTGTCATTGAGTGCCATAACACATTGCAGACTCTCTTGGGGCGAGATAAAAAGACTCCGGCAATTGTAGAAATAACTAACGCAATCTCAAATGGAATCTTGAAACAAGATCTCTGAAATTGGGATAAAGGCGATCCCCGAGCAACGCTATCGAAATCCTGTCAAACGCTTTGGAAAAGCTGCAGGAAAGTCTGAAAAAGAATTTTCAATCGATCTCAACCATGGTTGGTGATTCGTCCGTAATGGTGAGCGAATCAGGCTCTTCGGGTATTACGAGCCAGGCAATGATGTAAACCAGGAGACCTCCGCCGGCGCATAGCACCAGAATCAAAGCGATCAGTCGGATAACGATCGGGTCGATGTTCAAGTACTTGCCCAGACCGCCGCATACGCCCCCAACCCAGCGATCCTCCTTCGAACGATACAATTTCTTGGTCATGCTAGCTCCTATCAGTTCCCATCATTCTCATTTATATAATATAGTCGCGACGAAATGCCCTGAAATTTGATCACTTCATAGAGATTGATCCGGATGTATATAAAACCACAGGGATAGCATCACCCGACACCAGGGGTTGGTCCTGATCATCTGCACCGCCTCAAGTAGGTCATGTATCTGATTAGAGGAACCTATTCGAAAAATCGAAAAACCCAACTTTGTCCGATTCCGCTTTCTCCTATCGGGCCCTTTCCCAATTGCGGAGAAACGCGACTATCGTCCCCGCTATGCATAAGGCGGCCGCGATGATCATCACATTGCTTATAGTTGCACTGAGCAGTTCCGGCTTTGCATCCAGGACTGCTCCATGATAACCGGCCAGGTTAAGCTCCCGGGTGAGCAGAAGCGTGGAGACGGAACCCCCAGGGCCATGCCCATATTCCTCACCGCCGAGGAGAGGCTGGAAGCCGTGCCGAGCATCTCTCTTGGCAGAGCCGTCATGATCTCCGTATTAATGGGACTCTGATAGAGAATGCTTCCTATTCCCAGGATTATGAATGCGGCGTAAATCGAGTTTATATCATTTTGGCGAATGGCTCCTCCCATGATCACCAGAGATGCGGCTACTATTATCATCCCCAGGGCAGAGCTGTAGCGGTAATGATATCGGTCAAAGAGCCAGCCTCCGAAGGGAGAGCCGAAAACCAATATGGCAGGCACGATGAGAAATACGGTGCCGACTCTTGCCGGCGAATAGCCCATGACTCCTTGCAAATAGAAGGGTCCCAGGATGAAGACGGCAAAGTTTGCAATGATGAACAATATTATGCTGATGACCGGAAGAACGAACTTCCTCTCACGGAAGATGGATAGATCCAGGAGAGGCGACTTCTGCTTCGACTCTATCCAGACAAAGGCCATCAGGGATACCAGTGTTAGTAGGCCCTGGAAGGCTTCGGTGGATGTGATAGCGGTGCTGGACCCCAGGTCTCCCAGGAATAGCATTAACGATACTATGAAAACGATCAGCACGGCGCTGCCAAGCCAATCCAGGTCCAATCGCTTTGATTTCGCCTCTTTTATTCTCATGTATCTGGCTGCCAGGGCCAAAAGCACAATGCCGATAGGAAGGTTGATGAGGAATATGTATTTCCAGCCCACAAAGTCAACCAGGTAACCGCCCATCATAGGTCCGGCGATGCAGCCCAGGGAGACGGTGGTGCCGATGTACCCCATGGCTCTGCCCTGCTCTCCTCGGTGGTAGAGCTCAAAGATTATTGCGGTGCTGATGGAGAAGGCCATGGCCGCGCCCACTGCTTGAAGGGCCCGAAAGAAAATGAGCATGCCAAGGCTTGAGGAGAGGCCGCAAGCGACGGATGCCAGAGTAAATAGAACAAATCCCCCTAAAAAGATTCGAACCTTGCCGGTCCGATCGGCTACTTTTCCGAAGACCAGGAGAAGGCTCGTCACCGTAACCAGGTATGAAGTTATCACCCACTGGGACTGGGCCACATCAGCTCGAAAATATCGAGTAATGGTCGGAAGGGCAATGGACACCACCGAGCCATCTATAACGAACATGAAAATGCCGAGCAGGATGATGAAGGCCACAATATTTCTGTTGGCGACGGCTGGCTCGTATGAACCGGAGAGTGCCGAGTCTTCAGGGGACGTATGTAGCTCTTCTCGCCCTTTTCGTGTGCCATCTCCAAGCCGGTCTCCTCCGGCATCAATGCTCGCATCTCTTGGTTGGATCGGTTGCAGTTTCACCAGGGAGCAATGAAAGCATGTTGAGGTATATATGCGTCACCGAATGTGCATCACCGAAAAGTTGCAACGCAATTTCGGCGAATCATTTCGCCCTGGCAACTCTCCGAAAAATCCATGGATAACTGATACCCGTCAAGAGCCAGGCGGCATTGACGCGGCAAAGACATCCTTTCTCTGAGCAATCCTGTATCCTGTTACAACCTGCCTCTTTCCGCTCAGGCTTCTATCTATTCCAGGGTCTCCCGTGTCCACCAGGAGATAAGGTAGCTCCGCCAGCTTATGGGGTGTGGAGACTATTATCAGGTTCTCCGTGCCCACCCTCCTTACTACTGCTGCGCTTATCTGCTGGCTGCCTCGACCCAGGATGAAGCCCTGCGCTCCTATGGGGGATATGATGATCTTGGCGCTCTTAACCCTATCCAACAGGTCCAGCAGGTCTTTCTCAGCGGCATCTTTCAGGATCAATTTCCCATTCTGAACCACATCTACGCCCAGCAATGTTTTCCCGACTCCCAAACCCTCGGCTATCCTGCCTGTAGTTGTTCCCGCTCCTATAATATAGGCTGAGCCGTCCCTCATGAACTCGCAGGCGAATAGAGCTATCTGGTCCTTGAACTCCTCCTCGCTTGAGGAACTATAGATCCTCTTTCTATCCTGCACAAGCACAGGAAGGTATGGCGTCTTAGCTACGGCATAAAGCCTGGTCTGCAGAACTCCAGAGCGGTAGAGCTCTTCGTCTACATCCACGATCTCTGTATCTCTGGCTTTGAGTTCGCCCCGGACAAAGCCGAGCGTCAGCTCTGCTGCGGCTTCAGGGCTGATGGCAAAGACACCGGAATGCATCTTCACGCCTGCCGGAATGCCAAGGATAGGCACCTGATCTGTCTTTGACGCCACATCCCGCGCCGTCCCATCGCCTCCGCAAAATAGGATCAAGTCCGCTCCGTTTTCCAGGAAAGCCTGGCAGGAGGCTTTTGTGTCATTCGAGCTGGACTCTTGCGAGGCTTCATAGACTACCTCATAATGAAGGTCGCATTCGTGCAAAGCCCTTTCGCCCATCTCGCCGCTGGCGGTAAAAAAGAGAAGGCTTTTCGATTCCAGGGCGAGCTTACAGAGGCATGCTCGGGCTCGCTCGGCCGCCTGGGGTTTGGCTCCCCTGGCTCTCGCCTCTTCGGCCAGGCCATCCGTGCCTTTAAGGCCTACAGCTCCGCCCATGCCTGCAACGGGGTTGATCAGGAAGCCGATCTTCCCCGCTCTTCCTGCCATCAGAACCGAGGCCCTCAAACCTGGGGCAGCTTGGCGAGAGACTGCTTCACCAGATCGGCGGGATACTCGTAGTCTATTAGCTTGCCGTCGTTATAGGCATCGTAGGCAGCCAGATCGAAGTGACCGTGTCCTGTCAGGGAGATGAAGATGATCTTCTCTTCGCCCGTCTTACTGCACCTTCTTGCCTCTTCAATGGCGGGCTTTATGGCGTGAGCCGCCTCCGGAGCGGGAATTATGCCTTCTGTGCGGGCGAAGAGGGTGGCCGCTTCGAAGACCTCGTTTTGCTGCAAAGCTACCGCCTCGATCAGGCCGTCGTGAACCAGGTTGCAGAGCAGTGGCGCGTCTCCATGGTAGCGCAGGCCGCCGGCATGAATTCCGGGCGGTATGAAGTCGTGACCCAGGGTGTACATCTTTATCACAGGTGCCATGCCCGCGGTGTCGCCAAAGTCATAGGCATAAAGCCCCTTAGTCAGGCTGGGACAGGCAGAAGGCTCGCAGGCCACCATGCGTAGATCCTTCTTATCCTTCATCTTATCGGGAATGAAGGGGAAGACCATTCCCGGGAAGTTGCTCCCGCCGCCGCAGCAGCCGAACATGACATCAGGATAGTCGTCTGTCATTTCGAACTGCTTTTTCAGTTCCAGACCCTCAACGGTTTGATGGAGAAGGACATGATTGAGCACGGACCCCAGTGCATAATTGGTATTATCGTGGCTCGCAGCATCCTCTACCGCCTCAGAGATGGCAATGCCCAGGCTTCCCGGTGTGTCCGGCATCTTGGCCAGGACTTGTCGGCCATAGTTTGTCCGATCGGACGGGCTGGCGAGGCACTCTGCCCCCCAGACGCGCATGGCGCTCTTGCGGTAGGGTTTGCTGTCAAAGCTTGATCTCACCATGTAGACTGTGCACTCGAGGCCGAATAGACAGGTGGCCAGGCTCAGAGCCGAGCCCCACTGGCCCGCGCCCGTCTCCGTGGCCAATCGCTCAATGCCCTCTTTCATATTGTAGTAAGCCTGAGGAACTGCCGTATTGGGCTTATGGCTTCCTGCCGGGCTGACACCCTCATATTTGTAGTAGATCTTGGCAGGCGTCTTGAGTGCCTTCTCCAGTGTTGCGGCCCGGTACAATGGCGTTGGCCTCCAGAGCCTGTATATGTCGCGTACCTCTTCCGGGATGTCTATCCAGCGGTCCGTGCTCATCTCTTGCCGGATGAGCGCTTTGGGAAAGATCATCTCCATATCCTCGGCAGTGAGTGGTTTTAGCGTCCCGGGATGCAGAGGTGCGTCCAGGGGCGTAGGCATGTCTGCAGCAACGTTATACCACTTCTTGGGGATCTCTTCCTCGTCGAGCAAGTACTTGATCTTCATCTGGACACTCCGTTTTCCAACTATGATGTAGTCTCTTGTACATCATTGATTCATCTGCTTTATTTAAAGGCTTTGAAATAGTCTGAAGACTTTTTAATTGATTTTCTGGCCCGGCAAGGTTAAGATTTATTTATCATGGATGAGATGGCAATCCTCATGAGTGGCCAAACCCTGTCGGAGAAGATATTTTCCAGAGCGGCAAGTAAAGAGGTGCGATCTGGCGAGTTCGTCATGGCGAAGATAGACGGAGCCATGATTCACGATATCACCGGTCCCTTGGCGGTCAAGGGATTCTATGAGATCGCGGGCAAGGATGCCAAGGTCTGGGACCCCTCCAAGATTGTGCAGCTCTTCGATCATCAGGTGCCTGCGGATAGCCTGAAGGCGGCGGAAAATCATATCATGCTGCGCAAGTTCGCAGCAGAGCAGGGCATTCTCAACTACGATATTTTCTGCGGCGTATGCCACCAGGTCATGCCCGAGAAGGGCCATGTGCTTCCCGGGAGCATAATCGTGGGCACCGACTCGCATACCTGCACCTATGGGGCCTTTGGGGCCTTTGCCACAGGGGTTGGATCTACAGACATGGCGTCCGTCTTTGCCACGGGGTCGCTCTGGTTCATGGTGCCCAAGACCCTGCAGCTCATGATCGAGGGAAGGCTGCCTTCTCGCGTCACCTCAAAGGATGCGGTGCTTCGCATTATAGGCGATATCGGGGCGGATGGCGCCAACTATCTGGCCTGCGAGTTCAAAGGCGAAGCCGCATCCCGGATGAGCATTCCCGAGAGGATGACGGTATCTAATATGGCCATTGAGATGGGGGCCAAGGCGGGCATCTTTGAGCCGGATGAGACCACTATAAATTACCTGGGGGACCGGGTGGCGGATAAAGCGTCTGTAAAAGCGGGCATCGTCCGGGGAGACGAGGATGCCGTGGTCTCCAGGAAGAGCTGGAATGCGGACGATCTCGAACCCCAGATCGCTATGCCCCATAATGTCGATAACGTCTTACCCATAAGCCGGGTTCCCAAGACAAAGATCGATCAGGTGTTCCTAGGCTCCTGCACCAATGGCCGGTTCGAGGACCTAAGCCAGGCTTCGGAGCTGATGAAGGGCGAGCCCGTGGCTAAAGGGGTGCGCATGATTGTGGTTCCTGCCAGCCGGGAGGAGTACATGAAGTGTCTGCACGCCGGTCTCGTGGAGAAGTTCATGGAGGCGGGGGCGATGTTCGAGTCGGCCTGCTGCGGACCCTGCATGGGCGGAAGCTTCGGCCTCCTGGGTGCGGGCGAGCACGGCCTCTCCACCTCGAATCGTAACTTCGTCGGCCGTCAGGGCAGCCCCCAGGCCTTCGTTTACCTCTGCTCGCCAGCCACAGCCGGAGCCAGCGCCATCACCGGGTACATCACCGACCCCAGGGAGATTTGAAGCCGGGCAGAATGCCCCAACACTGAAAGAAGCGCTTTGTGCGTTCTTGGTGAGCTTTGTGCTCTTTGTGGTAGGAACTATGACTGCTTGGTTTCAAAAGGAGGCCACGAGATCTACCACAAAGCTCACAAAGAGCACAAAGGACGTACATAGTCGGCTGACCAGAGAGTTTTTGGATTTCGATAAAGATGAAAATTGCACTCAAGCTCGCCTACCTGGGCGATAACTACTACGGCTTCCAGCGCCAGCCGGATCTGGTTACCGTGGACTCGGAAGTGAAAAAAGCGTTGGCCCAAATAGGCGTCATCCACGGCGACTTCTGCTATGCCGGACGAACAGACAGGGGCGTCTCGGCCCTGGGCCAGGTCATCGACTTTTGGATAGATGAGGACAAGGCCAAGCTGACCCGGCCCAGGTGCGTAAACGGGCGGCTGCCCCGCGATATCTGGACCTGGGCCTGGGCACGGGCGCCCATCGGCTTTTCCGCCCGCTGGAATGCCCTGTGGCGGGAGTACCGCTACCTTCTCTGGCATCCTGGCCTGGACATGGAGAAGATGTGCGGCGCTGCTGCGCAGCTGTTGGGCGAGCACGACTTTCGGAACTTCTCCTCGGCCAAGGTTGGCACTATAAAAACGGTGCAAAAATTAGAGATCTCTGAGCAAAATGGCCTTTTCATCTTCGATATTCGGGCGGACGGATTTCTCTGGAATATGGTGCGCAAGATCGTGGGGGCCCTGGAGAAGGTGGGAGCGGGCCAGAAGGACGTGAGCTGGTTCGCGGATCTTCTCCGGCCGGAACTGAACCACGGCGCGCCCACGGCCCCTGCAGAGGGGCTCATCCTCATGGAAGTGGGCTACGAGGGACTGGAGTGGCAGGTGGACGAGTACTCCCGGGCGCGAGCTGCCAAGGGGCTGGCAGGGACGGTGCAGAGCAGGATGGCAGGGGCGAACGTGGCGAGAGAGATGGAGATGGGGATGAGACCGTAACATCAGTACTTCAATCTCGCGAAGCGTTATATGACTGTATTCGGGCGAAGCGTTTTACGCGTACTTAATTATATATTTAGGAAAAAGGCCACAGAATTTTTTTTTGAAAGGGCTCAGGCCAAAACTTGCAAGTTATGCATAGCGCCTTATGCAACCCATCCAAGTGGCCTAAATCCTCTCGTATCAAAGTCCTCATTCCAGCCACTACAAGAATGGAGATCAAGTAAAACTGAGTGGTTGCTGATATTGATCAATTGATCTTATTGCTATCGATTCGGCAAATATGGGAACGTGGAGCGCAACATCATAGGGTTGGACTCAAAAAGCATCCTTATAATAATATCTTGCCATTTAGAGCATATCGAGAAAATGGATGATGGATTTCAAGTTATATGCACTACTTCGAGAGAATGGATATCTGCCCGTACACGCGTCAGCTCGTTCGCCTTGGCGAATGCAACATTTGATTAGGTCATTCCGAGGGCTTTGAGAGCTTAACTTTGTTGTTCCAAGCAGCGGCAATGTTGGGATCTCGCCTGATAGCCTCGTCATAGGCTTTTATGGCTTCTCCGTACTTCTTTTGGTCATCGAGAGCCAAGCCTTTGTTGTACCAGACCTCAGCATCATTGGGATTTATCCTGATAGCCTCATCATAGGCTTTTATGGCTTCGTCATACTTGCCCTGATTACCTAGAGCACTGCCTTTGTTGTACCAGACAGCGGCAAGATTGGGATCTCGCCTGATAGCCTCGTCATAGGCTTTTATGGCTTCGTCATACTTGTCCTGATTACCTAGAGCACTGCCTTTGTTGTACCAGACCTCAGCATCATTGGGATCTCGCCTGATAGCCTCGTCATAGGCTTTTATGGCTTCATCATACTTCTTTTGGTTATCAAGAACCAAGCCTTTGTTGTACCAGATAGCGGCAAGGTTGGGATCTAGCTTGATAGCCTCGTCATAGGCTTTTATGGCTTCGTCATACTTGCCCTGATTACCTAGAACTAAACCTTTGTTTTGCCAGGCCTTGGCAAGGTTGGGATCTAGCTTGATAGCCTCGTCATAGGCTTTTATGGCTTCATCATACTTCTTTTGGTCATCTAGAGCACTGCCTTTGTTGTACCAGGCCTTGGCAAGGTTGGGATCTAGCTTGATAGCCTCGTCATAGGCTTTGATGGCTTCGTCGTACTTGCCTTGATTACTGAGAGTGATGCCTTTGCTGTTCCAGACCTCAGCATCATTGGGATTTATCCTGATAGCCTCATCATAGGTTCTGATGGCTTCATCATACTTCTTTTGGTCATCTAGTGTTACAGTTCCAAATCAACATATCAATACCCCGTGGTCCTTATCAACAACAATCCCTCCAGCCATTTTATCCA
>Ga0209748_1001503_pt1 | contig 11447 bp, 18 predicted proteins | sample BarGraIncu00421A_FD_185490 | JGI IMG/M metagenome (GOLD analysis project Ga0209748, IMG submission 185490) | Arctic peat soil microbial communities from Barrow, Alaska - Barrow Graham LP Incubations 004-21A (SPAdes) (version 2) | ecosystem: Environmental > Terrestrial > Soil > Wetlands > Peat... | reverse complement strand
ATGGTAGCTCAGAAACGGCAGCTAACATAAGAAAGGCTTGGCAATTCTCTCAGGCGTCTCTTGACGTTGCCATGAGTTGGAATTTAGCTATCAAGGAACTTGGAACAAAGATGGCTAGCGACAATATCGGTGTCAAGTTTGAGGGGTTCTCCGCAGCCGCTCTTCTTATCGCAAGTATCGCTGCTGGTATTGCATTCAAGGCAAGAGAGAAGGAAAGAAAAGAGTTACAGGACTACGTTTCTCAGAACAAGATACCTATCAGAATTGGTAGCAAGATTATCACCATCCCTGAGGGCTTCAACACGGGGGCCATGCTTGAGAATACAATCTCAACCATTGTTGCGGGAATGATGAACGGAGATTCTGTTGAAGAGATTTCTGGCGGGCTGGCTCAGGATGTATACGGTGGCCTCGTTGGAATGATTGGAAGAGACAGCGACCCCGGTATCAAGAGCATAGCGTCAACTCTGACGCCAACACTATTTGAGCCTATCACGAGAGTTTTACTTAATGTGCAGTACGGTGGCGGTGAGATTGACCCCATGACTTGGGGCTTGAACTGGACTCACTACTTCAAGAGCACCACCAACGTAGCAAAGAATCTCGCACAGGAAATGCACGACCTATCTGGTGGAAAGCTGGACATCTCACCTATCAAGATGGACTATCTTGTTAAAGCCTATCTTGCAAGGTACGGAACCGCACTTACCAAGCTGGATAGCACCGGAGCTAAGAGTGCCGTCAGTGGATTCGTGGCTCAGCAGTTCGTTGTTCCAGTTCCAGAGGGAATCAAGACACAGGCGTACTCTGACTGGCAGGACGGATATGCTAAGATAGCTGACGACCTCGCACAAGCCAAGAAGGGGAACTATCCAATGTCTCAGCTCATGGTGAATGACTTCCAGCTATTGAGCAGTATCAACAAGCTGTTCCCTAAGCAGACTACGGCACAGGGTGTGTTCGCACTATCACTCTATGGCCTTACCGTCCTTGACGCCTATGCTCAGCACAGGAAGGAAAAGGTACAGAAATAAAGTGACCTAATCTCTCCACGGAAAAAAATTCAGAAATAGACTTTATTTTTAGGTATAAAAATAGCCCCTACGGCAGATACTTTTGAAAGTATCCGTTGTAGGGGCTATTGCCATATCTTGCCATACGATTGTTTCTCAGGACTATGGTGGATTAGTTTGCTTGTTTGGTGTATATGTGCTCCTTTTGATTTTAGAGCATCACCACGGGGCTTATTTAAGGTAGTCCTCAATATTTATTGTTCCCTTAGTAATTCTTCTATGGTCGTTAGCACAAAGTACCACGCATTTGTCTTTTTCAGCTCTTGCTTTGGTAATTAAACCCCATTGAATAAATTGACTTGCGGTTCCAATTTTAGTTAATGGGTCTAGGTGGTGAAGGTCAAGAACAACCGGGTCTTTTTCCCCGCACACGAGACACCCCTGACTTGCTTTATAGTCAGAAAGTTCTTGGCGATTCTTTTTTGTTCGTTCGGCTCTCTTTTCCTTTCCCCCGTTTTGCCAATACTTCTTAACTCTTGCTCTAACTCCCTCAGGGTCAGGGTGGTCAGCTTGATACTTTTTAATATAAGCAGCTCTGACTTTCTTATCTTTGTACGGCATATTCTCTCCTGTGGATTAGTGAGGGATTATATCCCCTCTCACTACTATACCACAGTACCCGGAGAAGAAGATTGCGACTGGCTTGTGGGGCCACGTTTTGAACACCACCAGAGGTCAAGATACTTTTGCCAGATACGTTGAAACTCAGTCGTATCTGCGACAAAGCGTGCACCGTAGAGGTCAACTACTGCGATTCTACCGTCCTTAGTGGCGTGAACGAGTATCCCCCCGGAATGAATATAAGTGTGTTCTCTTCCCGTAACTGGTGCGAGATTTTTCGCATCCAAGATGCTTTGGGGGGAGACAAGCCTTCGTTCCAAGTGATGACATATCTCGGCAGGATTATAGCTGACGACGGACATGACACCTTGCTGTATAACCTGACGGGAAATCCACGTAAAAGCTTCATCTAAATTCCCAAGATAGCTTCCATGATTATGTTCATGCACTTTCCCTCCTATAGCCGGGGAACGGAAATGTCCACTCTTTCTGTCCACTCGTGCCACAGCCCCACGCGATACACTTGGTCTATCTTGCACTCAATCATTCTGTCAGTATACTCTGCCTTAAACATCTGGATTGTTATTGCTATAGCTTCCTCCACATCAAGAGAAGGTGAGGGGAGATACTCCCAATGATAGGTGCTTGGGCTATCAGCGAAATTGTAGATGAAACGAACAGACAGAGATTCGTGCCTTATATGTGGCATAGTTCATTTATCTCCCTCATACCCTCTCCCGTCCACACGTTATGCTTAACGCTGCGATGGAGTTTTTTAAGGATATAGATTACGTGTTCCTTGTCAACGTGGTGCCCCTCGCTACCTTCAAAGGGTTCATTGAGAGGAATGAAACCAAGTTTACGACGATGAGATTTTTGTCGAACAGAAATAGCCTTTGCTCTATCGGGATTGTCGGCTCTCCATAAACGTAGATACTCTCTGTTTTTTTCTAAATGTAATGGTCGGTATTTCTTGTCATAAATTGCTTTCTCTTCCTTGTGCGACAACCCATAGACTCTTGCTCTCTCCCTGTGTTTAACGATGGCTATAGCGAGCAAGTTGACCATCCACAGTTCCCGCACCTTTTGCAGCCCTCTTCCTTAATGATAGGAGAGCCGCACACTGGACACTTCTCAACACCTTGGATTACCTGATTCTTGCGTGAACCGTCACGATAAACAGTAAAGCCCCTTACGCCATCTTTCCATGCCATCTGCATCAATTCCCATAGGTAGGAGCTATTGTAGTAGCTCGGTATCGCTATGGTCTTGGATATGTTATTATCAATGACGGCTTGTAGCGATGCGAGCATCTTGAGATGAGCAATTGGGTCAATCTCTTGTGCCGTCTCAGCAAGCTCACGTAGTTCTTGTGGCAGCGAAGGTATTTGCGTAAGAATCCCGCCTTCATTTTCAATCTGACGTATGAGCTCTGGTGTGGCCTCAACCTTATACTTAGCAAGTAGGGTTCTGAGTATTCCCGCTTCAACGTGGTACGTCTCATCTCCAATTCTCCTTTCATATGTATAGCTGAACACGGGCTCTACTCCTGACGAGCTTGTGTCCAGTATCATGCTTATCGTGCCAGTAGGGGCAATACAAGTAATGACAGAATTCCTAGCGATAGCAGTACCAACAAAAGCCCCTTGAATAGCATCGTAAGGCCCCTTTTCATCTGCGAGCTCCGCAGAGCAGTTCCTTCCAGTATTAGTGATGATTGCGAGAAGGTCTGTTGCGGCGTCTCTTCCTTCTTCTGAGCTGTACCTGTAACCGTTGAGTAGAAGCCAGCCATGTAGCCCGGTAACTCCGAGTCCAATCTTACGGGTTTTTTGTACAGCTCGCTCAATGCCGTCAACTGGATAGGCGTTAAGGTCAATTGTGTTATCAAGGAAGCGGACAGCCGTTCTGACAACGCTCTGGAAGCGGTAAAACTCATCCCTGCTTCTGAAAACATTTGCGAAGTGTTCAAGGTTTATACTCCCTAGGTTACATGCCTCCTTATCATAGAGGCTGACTTCACCGCAAGGGTTCACCCCGGTGAGCGGCCCTAGCCAAGGGGTCGGATTGTTCTTCTCAATCGTGTCGGTAAAGATAACTCCGGGCTCCCCGTTCTTAACCGCGTTCTCAAGTATCAGGCTCATGATGTGAGAGGCTTTGACAACCTTAACCACCTTGCCATTTACACGTGAGAGCAATTCCCAGTCGGCATTGTCACTCATGCAGGCTTCCATGAACTTATCGCTGATAGCCACGCTGATGTTGAAGTTTGAAAGCTTGCCGTCAACGAGCTTGCTATTGATGAAGTCCTCAATCTCAGGGTGGTCTGCTGAGAGCAGAGCTATATTAGCTCCACGCCTCTTTCCTCCCTGTTTGACGATGTTCGTTGCTGCATTGAATACCTCAAGGAATGATAGGACACCAGATGCCACCCCATGAGTGGAGCGCACAATAGCCCCCTTCTCCCTAAGCTTGGAGAAGGAAAAGCCCGTGCCACCGCCATGCTGTTGTATCAGGGCCATGTCCTTGATAGCCTGAAAGATGCCCCCCATTTCATCTGGAATGTCTAAGACAAAACACGCAGACATCATTGGATAGTCAGTACCGGCGTTCATCAATATGGGAGAGCTTGGCATAAAATCACCAGAATCCATCATAGCGAAGAACCTTGCCGCCCAAACATTCCGCTCTATTTCCTGACTTGCAATAAAGGTTGCCACTCTTCTAAACATTCCTTCTGGATTTTCGCCCGGCAGCAAGTACCTAGATTTTAAGATTGGGGCAATATAATCATTAATTATCATGTTTTTCCCCCATGTAGTCGTTTAGGTCAATCGTACCAGCCTCTACCCTTCTATGGTCATTGGCACAAAGGACAACGCACTTTGCGGCCTCTATTTTCATCTTCTGCAAACTTCCCTTCATGCTGGCAATGGAATGGAGTTTTCCAGACGGGTCTACGTGGTGAAAATCTAACACCACCGAATCGGTCTCTCCACAAACAACACATCCATGCTTATGTTTGTACCGTGCAAAATATGCACGTCTCTCGGAGACCAGTGCTGCCTGTCTTTCCTTGCCACCATACTTGTAATAGTTGTTCCGTCTATACAGCTTGTGTTTCTCTGGATGTTCTTTTATGTACTTTGCGTTTTTAGCGAGTATCTCTTCTCTGTGTTCAAGGTAGTAATTGTGATAGTAATCTTTGTCCATAGCGGTCTCCTTAAAGTACCGTATTTATTCGCACGGTACTTCTCACTACTATACCACAACGTCTGGCGTAGTGGTCGGAGACTGCGTTCTAGGGGTACTCTTTGAACACTTTAAGCCCGGCGTGTGCCCTTTGGCACAGCTTTAATCGCAAAGGCGAACCGGTAGTGCTGGCTAGACGCACCCATTCCATATCTCGTTGCTCGTCTAATTAAGGTTTCGTCGGCATTCCTGCCACGGATATGTTTTACGGGAACCACCAGCTGCTGGCTGCTACGATTCCGCTGTTACACATCCCACCCCCGCTAGCGTAGACAGTTAGGGATATAGTACGGAGGGTGGGTCTTTCTATCGCACCAGCGATACTTCATTGATATATAAATTCGCACGGCTGTGTTGACCGCCACAATTAAGGGCTCGCCTAGCTTCCGGGGCCATATGTCCGGGACTCTCCCTCACCGTGCTTCTGGCTGGCGTGCCATTGTTCCCATTAAGGCCGTGTCATTTAATCCGTAGGGAATCTGTCGGAACCAGCGTTGGTTAACCATCTTGCGTTCCTTAAGGGAACGTCTGGTCATTTAATCGGAAGCTAGTAAGTTAGTCCGAACCAACTATACTTCGTGTGCGTTAAAGGTATAGACTAGGAGCGCTAGTCGGGGGTCATTGATTCCAAAAAACCAGCGGCTTCATCCTTGGTGAGGGCAGTGATGAAGGGGATGCCCGTATTCTTGAATAGCTCTTCGTGAGCTGCCTCAAGGTCTGGAACCTTCTTGCCGTCCTCATCCTTTGAGAACATAGCAAGGATAGCTGAGTGTTGAATCTTAGTGCTCATTTCGGGAATCATGCCAGTAGTGATGTAGATAAACATCTGACGAACCTCTGCGTAGAAGGCATTAGGCTCAATAGCCTTGCCAGCGTGAAGAGAGCTCACGGCATTGCAGGAATTGCCCCTAGCGATACGTTCGTCCTTATCTCCCGTGGCCGTAGAGGCCAACTTGGGTGCTGGCTTTCCAGTTGCCGCACTAGACGTACTGTATGGCCTTGCTCCGGGAACCTCTGCAACCTTCGTCCACTTGCCAAGCTTCCACTCGCCCTTGTATCCAGCCTTGGGAGAATCCTTATAGGAGAGCTCTCCATCAAGAACATCTCCAACCAAGAGGTCGGCAGCACCGGCCTCATCACCAATCCAAGTGAAGCATTCAACCTCAGAGCCATCTAGCTTGCTGACTGTTAGAATCTGCTTTAGGTAGCTGCCTGCCTTCCTAAGCTCGCCCTTCTTTACAATAGTGTAGTCCACTCATACCTCCCTAGATTACGATAGTATGAACTTCGCTGGCCTTAAGGTCAGCCTTGATTTCACCATAGCGCTCGCCAGACTCAATAAGGAACTCAATGAAGAAATCCCAGTCCACTTTGGAATACTTCTGTCCGGGATGAAATTCCTTGTGGATGCTTTCCTTCTTGTTCCAGATTGTGATAGTAAGCTTTCCAATCGCATCCCTGAATTCGTAAGGAGGAATAGCGTAGTAGCACCTTCCATGTGCGTAGAGCTCACAGCGTGCCTTAATTCCAATCTCCTTGTCAATTTCAGCAGGGGTCATCACGTTCTTGAATCCAACGAACTCCACCGTACCGTCCTTTAGGTCGCGGCATTGAATCTCGGTTCTCTTGCTCATCTCATCTCCTTTGTCTACCCTGAGTTTAACGTAATCCATGAACTGCGGATTGAAGTACCAATCGTCTCCAACGATTCCATCTGCGTTACTAGCGGCACTAAACAGTAGCATCTGAATGGCCCTATCTATAGGCACTTTCCACACTCCTTAAGGAAAGGACAGTATTCTCTGTACCATCTCTGAGGATTAGCCTCAAACTTTCCCTCGTTAATACATTGTATCGTATTCTCAATGTTACGCAAGGCCACAGATAGTGAAGAGGTCTCTTGCACCTGATAATCAAACAAGCCAACCTTCTCATATTGGAATCTGATAGCGTCTGGAACTAGGATTGAGTAGAAAGCCATCTGGTGATTTGACTTCTTCTTGAGGGGATTCTTTACAAACTTGTGGTCAACAACACGATAGAACTCAGCGCCACCATGTTTCGCTTCATTATCTACTATGGCGTAGATAGCATCAATCTTACCTACAAGGGTTCCCAGTGTTGGATGCTCTAACTTTATTTCCTTCTCTACCGCAACTGGTTTTTCGCTTTCCTGATGTGATAGCCAGTTGTTCCAGTATTCTTCTGTTATCTGGATAAGCTCGTATGAAGGCTCAGTGACGTGGGCAAGCAGGTAGAGAGCATCCCAGTCAGGGCTATAGGCTCTATCCATAAGCCAGTGTGCGGCACCATCATGGAGTACAACTCCGAAAGCTGAGCCCTCAAATACGGGTTCCTTCCAGTAATCCACCCAACGGTGCTTGAAGTATAACGAACACTTAGTATAACCATCTAGGCTCGTAGCACTAAATTTGAAGGCCATCTATATTCACCGTTTGCCTCTCTCTCTTGCAATAGTCATATTTCTTCTTGATTGCACGTAGCCCGCCAGAGAGGTCGTGCCTATCGTCAATCTCCTTCCAAGCGAACTCGGTCAACCAATCATGTGCAAAGTCCTCACTTAGCATGAGGTTCTTTGAGACGTGAAGCCTGTTGAGATAGAGCCTTGACTTTGAACCATATCTCCTGTATAGGGCTAAGTCCTCATGGAATACCTTAAGAAAAGCTTTCATTATAGCTCAGCAAGCCTTCCGTTGACATTGCTCAAGTCCACCTTCAAACCTACTCCATTTCCTAGGGCGGTTGTATTCTTCGCCAAGGTGTACTCTGTAATGCCATCGCTTTCCCTGCGTTCAACGAACATGATTGCAGAGGCTGAATATTCTAGGGCACCTGAGCCCTTGAGTCTTGACAGAGGATTCTTTGAGCTCGCCTCTGTCGGACGGGAAAGTTGTGAAACGAGAATCACTCTCGTATCGTGGCAGCTGTTCCTGAATGTCTGAGCAATCTCTGCCACAATCTTTTCTTCACCCATCTTTCCATCAATAGACATGAGCTGAGCATAGTCAACAATCACAAGGTCGGGCTTTACCTCATTGATTGAACCCAGTATATCCGATAGTTCCTTGCTTGTCTCATCAATGAGAATGTTGTCTGTCCAGTTCTCGGTCTTGAGAAACTTCTTTACGAAAACCCGGAACTCCGCATTGCTAGAGAAGGCGTGATAGATAGGATAATCCAGCGTCATCGCAACGAATCTAGCGAGTAGGAGCTCTGCCGACATCTCAAGCGAGATGAAGAGTATCCTGCCATCTTCCTCTGCAATCTTCTTCGCTATGTTCATCGCCAACTGGGTCTTGCCATGACTGGTCGGCCCCGCTATGATGAGGAACTGTCCAAGCTCAAAGTGAAAGTTCTCATCAAGCTTCGTGAGCCCTGTGGTGATAACCTTGCGGTCAGCCCAAGAATCAATCTGCTCATCAGTGAAGAGTTCTCGCAGGGTCTTGGCCCTTGAGTAGCTCCTAAGGTGCAGGATAGCCTTGCGTATCTTCTCAACGCTATACTCTTCTGGCTTGTCCTCTGCCTTGTGCATGAGGTCAATAATCTCACGCCTGCTGGTCATCCCAATGAGCTCCTTAATAAAGGGCTCAGGGTCTATCTTCCCCTCCGGCATGGGCTGAGTGATAATTGGAATCAGCGCTTCCTTCCCTTCCTTCTTAAGACGCTCAGTAAGCATGACGGTATTGACGGCACCCTTCTTGATAATCTTGAAGAGGTACCTGTTGTCATCTACGTAAAAGTCCTGCTCCTTGAGAGGTATCAGTGCTCTCGGATTCTGGAGCATATAGAGAAGCATCAGCTGCTCGTATGTGTTGTTGTAGTCGCTGTAATCTTCCATTTGTCACCCTGCCTTCCACTTTACAATAAATTCCTCAAGGCTATGTACCATATAGTAGCTTCCCCCCGCAGCCTCAAGTTCGGTTTGGAACTCTATTTGATGTGGCCCCTGTTTTCCTTTTGTGGCCTTGGCCTCGACAAAGATGGTTCTACCATCACGAACAATGGTGTAGTCTGCTGTTCCTCTCTTACTACCAAGCCCTTGCTGGTTTCGTATATAAAAGAAACCCCACTTCTTCCAATATGTACGCAGCGCCTTGCATACTTCTTTTTCAAGAAGAACCTCCTTAGGGAGCGCCATAGGAAGTAGCTCTACCACGGAACCCTCCTTCTCTGCGACATATGGGCTGGTTCTATCCAGCCCCGGCCACTGTTCTCTAGATGCTTGAATCTTGTCTGCGTGCGTAGTCTTTGAGGACATTGTAGCACTTCTCCGTGTCATCTACGTCTGCCATATTGTGAGCTAGGATGTAGTCAAGTGATTCCTTATCTCCCCTAGCTGCACCGGCCCAGTATTTGTACTCTAGGTGGGTCTTATCAGTCTTGCCTATCAAGGTTCTGCTTACTGTTTCAAGTCCATTGCGATTGAGTCTAAGTTTGAACTTGGCCCAAAAGTAAACATCATCGTGCTTGATGGAACCGAAGAAGGGAAAGTCTATCCCGTCAATGAGAGCTCTCGTTCTAGCGAAGGGAATGTCAAATCCCTTCCCATAGAATGTCACAATCCTATCAAATTTTAATAGGTCTGAGACGAAGTTCTCCACGAGCCTGCAATCGGTCTTGTCATTATCGTAGTTCTTGACATCAGCCTTAGTCAGAGTGTCACAGTAATAGTTCCCTGTGGCTTGGTCTTTGATTGTATAGGTGAGCATGATGCCAAAGTTGGCCTCAAGGTTGCTGGTCTCAATGTCGAGGAAACCAATCCTTTGAGCCATGAGCGGCTCTCCGGTTGCAACGTAGCAGTCATAGTGCTCAAGTCCGGTATGTCCATGCTTACACCTGAATGCAGCAGCCTTACGAATTTCGTCAAGCTTCATGCGGTGGATAGGAGCTATCATTATTTCTCCCCAACTTCTTTCTGTGACTGGTCTTTGGTAAATACTATGTCACCTTCATCGCCCATATCAACGAAGCTCAGTTCCGTATCGGGAGCAAACATACCAACATGGATAACGATGTCATCTAAGGTTTCATAGTCGCCAAGTCTCATTACGAAACCGTCACCGTTCTCGGTAGTTCCATACATTCTAATCATTTCTTCTCCTTTACAATTTCGATGCGAATAGTGGACTCCGGGGAAAAGTGCCCGACTGGAATATCCAAAATATCTCCCTTTGTTTCCAATACCATATCGTCAACCCCTTCTTGAATCAGATAGACAATAACTTTCATCTTTTCCCCTTTGCCCCAGTCAATAGCTGGATGCGCTGTGATGTGGAACGCTGTGCCTTGTTAATCATATCAACGGCCCTGTCACATATGTCCTCTGCATTATCAATGATTCGCTGTAGGTCTCCCTTGGCCTGATTGAGCGGTGAGAGGACTGCTCCCCTTACTGAATCAACATAGCCATTGAGAGCATCAATCTGTGCCTGTGTTGAGGGGGCAACAAGGATGTCCTCATTGCCCTCATTCACTGACGAACGCAGTGCGTCTGCCAGTGCCTCTTCGGCCACGATTGTTTCAGCTAGAACTTCCTTCTGAGTCTGAGACAGTTCAAGTGTGAACTTCATCGGCATGTGTTGGCAGGTGCTCTTTTGGAGTCATGCCCCGTAGGATTTCCACTGTCTCGTCAACTACCTCTTGCATTGCCTTGAGCAGGGTACAATCCTGCTGTTCCTCGCAATTCTTGCACTCTTCATAGTCCACTTTGATTTTCACACTTACCCCCTTGCTGCCATTGCAGCCTCTACTTCTTGCTTGAACAAAAAATTGTAGGCAACGGCATTTATCTTTGCCATGCTCTTACCCGTCCAAACGTTGTGACGGATACTGTCGTGCAACGTCTTTGGCACATGAATAACCTGCTGGTCGTCCACGTGATGTCCTTCACAACCCACAAACGGAGCATTCAGCGGGACGAAACCAAGTTTACGGCGCTTGGCTCCAATCTTACGTTTAGATTCCTGCGAACCAGTCCTCCAATTTGCGGCACCAATCTTCGCTCGCGTTTCAAGAGACACTGAGTGCCCCATGCGTGCGGCAGAATTCTTTTCCCGCTCTTCGGGCTTAGAGTAGCGTTCCCTTAGTGCCGCTGACATTTCTGCTCTAGATTCTTCTGAGGGGGAATGCCCTAAGCCATTCTGGTTTCCCATCAATCCCACTGAAATCCTTGCTTTAGTTTTGTCTGAACAGTGTTGTCCAAGCCTCATGGTCTATTCCTCAAACTTAGTGTCAATAGAGCGTTTCGCAAAGGTTATGCCGGTTTGTCCTTGATATTTTCCACTCTTTTGGGCGTAACTCATGCGGGGATTATCAATGCTATCAAATCTGACTTGACAGATTCCATCTCCCTCACGCAATTCAAGTGGGGCAAAGCCAGCATTGAAGAGCTCTAGGGTAACTTGCCCCTCCCATCCGGGCTCTAGTGGGGTCGTTTCAATCATAAGCCCCAATCTGGCCCACGTGCTCTTACCTACTATTGTAGCACAGATGTTCCTAGGAATCTTGAAGTATTCAAGAGTATGCGCTAGGCACATCGTGTGT
>Ga0209748_1001501_pt1 | contig 11463 bp, 13 predicted proteins | sample BarGraIncu00421A_FD_185490 | JGI IMG/M metagenome (GOLD analysis project Ga0209748, IMG submission 185490) | Arctic peat soil microbial communities from Barrow, Alaska - Barrow Graham LP Incubations 004-21A (SPAdes) (version 2) | ecosystem: Environmental > Terrestrial > Soil > Wetlands > Peat... | reverse complement strand
GGTGCGCGACGCGGGAGCCAAGGCTGTCCTCTTCCTCAACCGCCGGGGGTTCGCCTCGTTCGTGCTGTGCCGCGAGTGCGGCTACGTCCCACACTGCGACAGCTGCTCCGTGGCGATGACCTACCACGACGTCGGCAAGCGGTTGATCTGCCACCACTGCGGCGCGACGCAGCCGCTGCCGGCCCGATGCCCGAAGTGCTCCAGCCCGTACCTGCGCCAGTTCGGGACGGGGACGCAGCGGGTGGAGGCGGAGCTCGCGGCCGCCGTCCCGGGGCTGCCGGTCGTCCGCATGGACGCCGACACGACCGGCGGCAAGGGCGGGCACGAGCGCCGACTCGCGGAGTTCGAGGCGATGCGATGCGGAGTGCTGCTCGGCACGCAGATGGTCGCGAAGGGTCTCGACTACCCCGAGGTCGAGCTGGTCGGCGTCATCAATGCGGACACGACGCTGCACATGCCGGACTTCCGTGCGGCGGAACGTACCTACCAACTCCTCGAGCAGGTCTCCGGACGTGCGGGGCGCAGCGCCGCCGGTGGGAAGGTCGTCATCCAGACCTACTGGCCCGACCACCCCGCCATCCTGGCGGCCGCGGCGCACGATGCGGACGCGTTCTACGCGACCGAGCTGCCACTGCGACGGGCCCTCGGCTACCCGCCGTGTGGTCGGCTCGCACGTCTGGTGCTGACCGGCAGGGACAATGCTGCCGTCAGGGCCTCCGCCATCGCCGCGGTCGAAGCGCTCACCGGGGCCGCCGCCTCGCTGGCCGGGTGCGTCGTCCTGGGACCGAGCCCGGCGCCGATCGCCAAGGTCAAGGACGCCTGGCGCTGGCATGCGCTGCTCAAGGCCCCCGCGGGATCGGACATCGCCTCGGTGGTGCGAGAGGGCCTCGAGCGGGCGAGTCTCGCCGACGGAGTGTCGGCGGCGCCCGACATCGACCCCGTCGATATGCTCTAGCTCAACGGCGCGGTGTAGAATCGTGAGCAGGGCGTCGCGTCCGGAACCACGCGCGACGCCTGTGTATCGCTCCGACGACCCACGGGACACGATGGACATCCTCGAACACCCCAACCCCGCGCTCAAGCAGCACGCTGCCGACGTGGATCCGAAGACGGACGCGAGCCTGCCCGCCCTCGTACAGGCGATGGCCAAGGCGATGTACGAGGCTCCCGGGGTCGGCCTCGCAGCGACCCAAGTGGGCGTGCAGAAGCGCATCATCATCCTCGACATCGACAAGGGTCTGATGGCGCTCTGCAACCCCCGCATCGTCGAGACGTCCACCGAGACCGAGATCGACGACGAGGGCTGCCTGTCGTTCCCGGGCGTCTACATCCCGATCGAACGCCCCACCGGCTGCGTGTGTGAGGCCCTCGACCTCAAAGGCAACCCGGTCCGCCTGACTGCCGAAGGTCTGTTCGCGAGGGTCCTCCAGCACGAGACCGATCACCTCGACGGGCTGCTCATCATCGACCGGGCCACGCCCGACGAGCGCCGTGCGGCACTGCGCCGCTACCGAGAGGCGAATGAGGCGCGCTGAAGCCGACGGAGGTGGCGCGGTGAGAGTCGTCTTCATGGGGACGCCGGCGTTCGCGGTCCCCACCCTCGAAGTGCTGCTCGCCGCTCAAGAGGTGGTCGCGGTCTACACACGCCCGGACGCAGCGTCCGGGCGCGGCCGCCGCATCAACGCGTCCGCAGTGAAGGAGCGCGCCCTCGAGGCGGGCGTCCCGGTCGAACAGCCGGCGTCTCTGCGTGACCCCGCCTCCATCGACACCCTGCGCGGCTACGCGCCCGAACTGATCGTCGTCGCTGCGTACGGCGTCATCCTGCCTCGTGAGCTGGTCGGGCTTCCGTCACTCGGATGCGTCAACGTTCACGCGTCGCTGCTGCCCCGATGGCGCGGCGCCGCGCCGATCCAGCGCGCGATCCTCGCGGGCGACGACCACACCGGCGTGTCGATCATGCGCATGGCGGAGGGGCTCGACACCGGCCCGACGTGCGCGACGGACCGTACGCCGGTCGACGGCAAGGACGCTGCGGGCCTGACCGAAGAGCTCGCGCGTATGGGCGCGCGCCTCCTCGCCGAGAAGATGTCGTCAATCGCCGCGGGCACGTGCGCGTGGGAGCCTCAGGAGGAGTCCCTGGCCACCTACGCGACGAAGGTCACGGCCGCGGATGTCGCACTCGAGCCCCGGCTCACCGTCGAGGACGCATGGCGCCGCGTTCGTGCCTCGGGCCCCAGCGCCCCGTGCCGGGCGCTGATCGACGGGCGTCACGTCACCGTTCTCGCTGCGACCCCAGCTCCTCGGGCGGCGGCCCCCGGAGGTGTCCTCGTCGACGGCGCCTTGCATCTCGGTCTCTCCGACGGCGCCCTGCGCGTAGATACGCTCGTCCCCGAAGGCCGCTCGGCGATGGCCGCCACAGACTGGCTGCGCGGAGCGCGGCTCGCAACCGATCCGTATTGGAGCGCCTCATGAGCGTCGCCCCCGCACGCCGCGTCGCGCTACAGGTCCTCCACCGCGTGCGTGAGCGCGGTTCCTTCGGCCCCGAGACGCTCGACGCGATCCTGCGAGCGTCGGGCCTCAGCCAGCGCGACACCGCGTTGGCGACACGGCTCACCTACGGCGTCCTCCAGACCCTCGGCACGCTCGACGAGGCGATCGACCGCTTCGCCCGCGTGCCGACGGCGCTCGAGCCGGGCGTGCGCGACGCGCTGCGGCTCGGCGCATACGAGATCCTCTTCATGCGCACCCCCGCGCGGGCGGCGGTCAACGAGGGAGTGGAGGCGGCGCGCCGGGCCCGGCCCCAGACGGCGGGTCTTGCCAACGCCGTACTGCGCCGCATCGCCGACGAGGCCGACGTGTTCCCGTGGGGCGACCCGGCGACCGACGAGCAGGCGCTCGCGCGAGTGACCGGTCATCCGCGCTGGCTCGTCGACCGCTGGATCGCGGAACTCGGTCGCGCGCGCGCGACCGAGGCGCTCTATGCCGACCTCGAGCCCGCGCCGCTCTACCTGTGGGCGAACACCTTCAAGGCCGCACCGGTCGAGATACTCGATGCCCTCGAGGCGGACGGCGCGCAGCCGGTCGCCGACGTGCCTCCCGGCTGCATCCGAGCGCAGGACGGCTCCGCGGCGGTCCGGGGCGAAACGGTCGGATCGGGACTGGCCCTCATCACCGACGCCGCCGCGCAGCTCGCGGCGCGTGTCCTCGGCGCGCATCCGGGAGAGGTCGTCATCGACGTGGCCTCGGGCCGCGGCACCAAGACGGCTGAGATCCAGGCCTGCAGCGTGGCTTCGGGCGCGCCGTGCGACCTGTATGCCCTCGACATCCACCCGTTCAAGGCCGACGTCCTGCGCCGCAGGATGGCCGACCTGGGTGTGCCGCAGGTGACGACGCTCCTGGGCGACGCCACCGATGTCGCGTCGGTCGAGGGCCTGCCGGCTGCGGGCTCGGCGGCGGGCGTCTTGGTGGATGTGCCCTGCAGCGGGCTGGGAGCCCTGCGACGCAGGCCTGAGAAGCGCTGGCGCGTCACACCGGAAGACATCGCGCGGCTCGCCGTGTTGCAGCGCAGCATGCTGGACCAGTCGGCCACGCTTGTCAGCGTCGGCGGCGTGGTGGTCTACTCTACGTGCACGATGAGCCGCACGGAGAACGAGGACGTGATCGCCGCGTTCCTCACCGACCAGGCCGGGGCATTCGTCGCGGGAGACCTCTCCGAGGCCGTCCCGGTCGAGTGGAGGGGCGACATCAGCGATCAGGGCTTCTTCCAGTCCAGCCCGCGCGTCGGCGGACCTGACGGTCATTTCGTCGCGTTGCTCGTACGCGTTTCGTAGACGACCCGCCGCACACGCGGGGCACAGTGCACGTATCAGGGGAGGCCGCATGCGCACCACCAGGATCGTCGAGATGCTCGAGGTCACCGAGGCAGCCGCGCTGGCCGCGGGCCGTTGGATGGGCAAGGGCGACAAACACGCGGCCGACGATGCCGCCGTCGAGGGCATGCGCAAGGCGTTCAACGACGTCGATATCGACGGCACGATCGTGATCGGCGAGGGCGAGCGCGACGAGGCCCCCATGCTCTACATCGGCGAGAAGGTGGGGAAGGGCGGCGAGGGCATCGACATCGCCGTCGACCCGCTCGAGGGCACCAACCTGACGGCCTATGGCCAGTCGAACTCCCTCGCAGTGATGGCCTTCGCCCCGAAGGGCACGCTCCTGCACGCGCCGGACACCTACATGAACAAGGTAGCTGTCGGCCCTGACGCGTACAGCGCGGTACACATCGACGCCAGCGCGACGGAGAACGTCCGAAACGTGGCGAAGGCGCTCAAGCGCGACGTCGAGGACCTGGTCGTGTGCATCCTCGACCGCGAGCGTCACATCGAGCTCATCAAAGAGGTACGCGCCGCGGGCGCGCGTATCCGACTGATCTCCGACGGCGACGTCTTCGGCGCCGTCGCCACCGCGATCGAGGGTACCGGCATCCACCTCTACCTCGGGATCGGCGCGGCGCCCGAAGGCGTACTCGCATGCGCCGCGATGAAGTGCATCGGTGGCTGCTTCATGGGCCGCTTCGCTTGGCGCAACCCCGCCGAGAAGGCCCGCGCGGTGGAGATGGGCACGCCCAACATCGACGGCGTGCTGGACATGAACTGCCTGGTCAACACCGATGAGGCGGCCTTCATCGCGACCGGCGTCACGGACGGCGAGCTGCTTCGCGGAGTGAAGTACTTCGGCAACGGTGCGCGCACCAACTCCATCGCCATGGACGCCAAGTCCAAGACCGTCCGGTTCATCGATACGATCTACCGCACCGGCGACGAGAAGTTCTGGGTCCGGATGGACTAGGCGCTCGACCCGCCCAAGGACTGCGCACGACGAAGGGCGGCCCATTGGGGGGCCGCCCTTCTCAGTTCTCGCGTCGAGATCGGCTACTCCGCGGCGGGACATCCCGCACAGCCGCCACCCGACGGGCACGCCGGGGGCGAGACGGGTTCGGGCGCCGGCACCTTGCGGTTGTCCGTGTTGTGGAAGCCGCTACCCTTGAAATGTACGCCGACGGCGTGGAAGACCTGCTTGGTCGCGCCGCCACACTCGGGGCACGTCACAGGGGAGTCGTCCCGGGGCGATCGCGTGACCTCGCAGACGGATGAGCACTCGATGCAGCGGAAATCGTATGCGGGCATGGTTCGGACGACCTCTCCGGTCAAGCGACGGCGGGTCCCCGTCGAGTCAGGGGACGCGCGGCATGATACTGCCCCGGCGCGACAAACGGCAAGCGCAGGCTGATATACTCTCCGCCATGAAACCGCCCTCGATGCCTCATCCGGACGGCCACCGCGGCGTCTGCGCCCGGTGCGCTGCGCGTCTCGCGCGTCTCCCCGGGACCCTCACCCGGCTCGCCCTGGCACTGGTCGTGGGCGCATCGGTCATCGGCTTTGCGCCGGCGACCGCCAGCGCCGCCACGGTGGCGCAACTCAAGGCGCAGCTGGCGGCGATCCGCGCGGACTCTGTTCCCGCCGGCAACGACTATGAGAACGCCACCACCGAGCTTGAGAACACCCAATACCGCATCAAGCAGACCGACGCGCGCATCAAGGCCCAGACCAAGAAGCTCGGCACCGCCGAGAAACGCCTGGGCGCCCGGGCCGACGCGATGTACCGGGAGGGCTCCAGCGACGGCATGCTCGAGTTCATCCTCGGCTCCCAGTCCTGGGAGGACTTCGTCACGCGCATCGACTACGTCACCATCATCGCCTCGAGTGACGCCGCGCTCGTCGACGAGGTCAAGGTCACCCGCGCCAACCTGCAGAAGGACCGGGTGCAGCTCGTCGCCGACGCCAAGGTCCAGACCAAGCAGGCGACCGCGCTCAAGATCCGCTACAACGCACTGCAGTCGAGGCTCTCGGCAAAGACCGCCGAGTACAACCGCGTCCTCGGACAGATCGCGGCGCAGATGGCCAAGGAGCATCCGGGCAAGGGGTCGTTCCCCGCGGGGCCCAACGGCATGGTCTTCCCGGTGCGCGGCAACCACTACTACTCGGACACCTGGGGCGCTCCGCGCTCGGGCGGCCGCCACCATATGGGGACCGACATCATGTCGCCACGCGGGACGCCCGTCGTCGCCGTCTCGAGCGGATCGGCGCGCGTCCACTGGAACAGCCTGGGCGGTAAGTCCATCACGCTCACCGGCAGCAACGGCTGGTCCTACTACTACGCGCACCTGAACGGATACGCGATCAAGAGCGGGCATGTGAAGGCCGGGCAGCTCATCGGATGGGTCGGGAACACCGGGAACGCCAGCGGGGGCGCATGCCACCTGCACTTCCAGATGGGGCCCCACGGCAACTGGGTCGACCCCTACTCCTACCTGAGAGCGATGGAGTAGCCGCGCTCCGCAGCACACCGGTGTTAGCATGGATGGCGCGGCCGGATCCCGGCCGCGAGAAGGACCGTTTCGGGAGCCGCGTGGATCGCGGCTGAGAGGCGGCCGGAGCGACGGCCGCGACCGAGGATGACGGCGCCGGTAATGCGGCGCCGCACGACGGTACGGGGCGCAAGCACCACCCCGTTCGCATTCCTCCCGCGGTCAGCGATCGCCGGCGTTCGCGCCGGCTTCCACGAGAGGGGTTGCCGCATGGCCGCGAACCGCACGAGAGTCGTCGTGGAGGCAGGGCTGTCGATCGCGCTGGCCTACGTTCTGGGCCGGTTCATGCTCTTCAAGCTCCCGTTCGGCGGCTCCGTCTCCCTCGACATGCTGCCGATCCTCGTCTTCGCGTTCCGCCGGGGAGCCGGACCCGGCGTCTTCGCTGGCGCGCTCTACGGCGTACTCAACTACACCATCGACCCTGTGGGCATCGTCCACTGGGCGCAGTTCCTTCTCGACTACGCCGTCGCGTACGGTCTCGTCGGCATCGCCGGCTTCGGTTCGGCCGCTCTGCGCGCGCGCGTCGCGAAGGGGAAGGCGACTGCGGCGATGTTCACGGTGGTGGCACCCTTCGCGCTCTTGGCCATGTTCGCCCGGTTCGCGGCTCACTTCGTCTCGGGCGTCGTCTTCTTCGGCGCGTACGCCCCGGCGGGACAGCCCGTCGCCCTCTACTCGCTGATCTACAACGCCACCTACATGGGACCGTCCGCGGCCCTGTGTCTGATCGCGGCGATGTTCGTCCTGCCCGTCCTCGAGAGAGCGGTGCCCGTCCGATGAGACAGGTGCTCGTGGTCGGAGCGGCGCCCGCGCCGCACGCCGACGCCTTCTACCGCTCGCTTCTCGCCTCGGCCTGCGCCGTCGTCGCCGCCGATGCGGCGGGCGAGTGGTGCACGATGCTCGGACGTCTCCCGGACGTGGTCGTGGGCGACTTCGACAGCGCCGATCCCGACGAGGTGGACCGGCTCGAGCGGCTCGGCGTCCGCATCGAACGTCATCCCGCCGACAAGGACGCCACCGACCTGGAACTCGCAGTCGCGGTCGCCCGGAAGAGGTGGGAGCTGCCCGTGTGCATCACGGCGGCCTTCACCGGCCGGCTCGACCATACGCTGGCCGCCCTCGGGCTCGTCCTCCGGGCCGGGCGCGGCGCCCGGATCGCCGAGCCCTCATGGCGCGCCTGGCCCTGCTGCGCCGGCCGGCCGCTGTCGCTCGACCTGGCGCGCGGCACGACCTACAGCATCCTCGCCCTCGAGCGTTGCGAAGGCGTGACCGCGCTCGGAGGGCGCTGGGCCCTCGAGGATGCTTCGCTGGAGCCCCTGAGCGGACGTGGCGTCAGCAACGAGGCGACCGGCTCCGGCCTGCAGGTCTCCGTGCGCAGCGGCAGCCTGGTCGTGATCGCCAACGACACCGGGGTCTGACCGGCCGCCTGCTCACCGCCGAACGCAAAGAAGCGCCGGATCGGATCTCCCTTTGGGGGGAACCGTTCCGGCGCTCACGTTTCTGCGCGGATCGTACGGCCGGGGCGCGCCCCGGAATGACGTGCTAGCCGCGGGTGACCTTGCCGGCCTTCATGCACTTGGTGCAGACGTTGACCTTCTTCACCGTGCCATCGACGACCGCGTGGACCCTCTGGATGTTCGGGCGGATCGTGCGGTTGGTCACGCGGTGGGAGTGGCTGACGTTGCGGCCCGCGGACGGGTGCTTCCCGCACACACTGCATACCTGCGACATCGTGTATCTCCTTGGTCAGCCCGTCGCGGTTGTCGACGCGCGGGTGCGTTTTCATAGAGGTGAAGCGCACGGCATGGTAGCACAGGACGCGCGCGCACCTCAACCGCTCATGCAGAGGCCCGCTGGTGCGCCGGATGGCCCGTGGCGGTTATACTCCGAAGCGCACCGGGCACTGCCCGGCTCTCCGAACGCCGCGTGGAAGAACGGACGGCAGATGATGCAGTATACGCGCGACACGCTCATCCGCGACGTGCTCAACTCCGCGGCAGGTTCGCCCGCCGTGTTCGAGCGCTACGGACTCGGCTGCCCGATGTGTCTGGCGGCCGACATGGAGACGCTCTCGTCCGTCGCAACGATGCACGACATCCCCGTCGACGGACTGATCGCAGACCTGAACGCGCTCGACATCGATGACAGCGAGGTGGGAGCATGACCGCACCGTGCACCGGTGAGATCCAGATCGGCAACGACGTCCTGGCCGACATCGCCGGCTACGCGGCGCTCGAGTGCTACGGCATCGTCGGCATGGCCAGCCCCACGTTGCGTGACGGCGTGGCGCAGCTGCTCTCGCTCGACAAGCTGCGCAAGGGTGTGCGCGTCTCCAGCGATGGTGAGGGGGTCGTCATCGATCTCTACGTCGTTGCCGAGTACGGGACGAACCTCGCGGAGGTCGCGCACAACATGTCCGACCGGGTGAAGTACGTCCTGACGTCCCACGCCGAGGTTCGCGTGGACGCCGTGCATGTGCATGTCCAGGGCATCAAGGTTCGCAAGTGAGCGGCAGTCCGTCTCGCGACATGGCGACGGCCGTCTCGTTGATAACCGCGGCCGCCGACGCTCTCAAGGAGCGCCGCGACGAGGTCAACCGCCTCAACGTCTTCCCGGTCCCCGACGGCGACACCGGGACGAACATGTCGCTGACGATGGACTCGGTGACCGCGGAGGTGGGCAAGCTCGGCAATGACGCCTCACTCGCCGACATCTGTCACGCCGTCACCCACAGCTCGCTCATGGGGGCGCGCGGCAACTCGGGCGTCATCCTCAGCCAGATACTGCGCGGGCTGTGCGAACCGCTGTCATGCGCCGACCACGTCGACAGCGCCCTCGTCGCCGCCTGCTTCGAGCGCTCGGTGGCCGTCGCCTTCCAGGCCGTGCGCCGCCCTGTGGAGGGCACGATCCTCACCGTCCTGCGCGATGCGGCAGAAGCGGCGAAGCCGGCTGCGGAGAGCGGTGCGGACATCGGCGGGGTCCTTGAGGCCGCTGTTGACGAGGCGTACGAGTCGGTCAAGCGCACGCCGGACCTTCTCCCCGTGCTCAAGGAGGCCGGAGTCGTTGACGCGGGCGGATACGGCCTGGCGATCCTGATGGAGGGCTTCGCGTCCGCGATGCGCGGCACGGGAGTGCGAAGCTTCGACGTCACGGCCAGCACCGCGGTACCGATGACCGTCTCCGAGAACGACTGGGACGACCAGGAGTACCTCTACTGCACGGAGTTCCTGCTGTTCGGGCACGACCTCGATCGCGACGCCATCGAGGACTTCATGGCCTCGATCGGCGGGTCACAGCTCGTGGTCGGGTCGGCGGACGAGCTCAAGATCCACGTGCATACCGACGACCCCTCGCGGGCCATGGAGCACGCCCTGGAGCTCGGCGAGGTGGCCGAGGTGCATATCCACAACATGCGTCGGCAGACCGAGCAGCGCGCCCAGGGCCTGCGCGCCGAAGCCGAGGCCGCCAAGCCGCTCGGATTCGTCGCGGTCGCCGCCGGCGAGGGACTTGCGGCTATCCTCAAGAGCCTCGGGGTCGACGAGATCGTCTCCGGCGGCCAGACGATGAACCCTTCCACCGCGGAACTCCTGGCGGCCATCGACAAGGTGCCCGCACGCGCGGTGATCGTGCTTCCCAACAACCGCAATATCGTGCTGGCGGCGAACCAGACCATCGGCATCGCGACCAAGCCCGTAGCGGTCATCCCCACCACCTCGGTGCCCCAGGCGTTCTCCGCCCTGCTGGCCGCGGACCCGGCCGTGTCGATCGAGGACAACGTGGCAGCCATGACCGAGGCCGCCGACGCCGTGCGCACCGGCGAGATCACGACGGCGATCAAGGACTCGAAGGGCAAGGCCGGGACGATCAAGGCCGGCCAGCTGATCGGGATCGTGGACCACGAGATCGAGGTGATCGGCGAGGACCTGGCCGACGTGGCCGGACGCCTGCTCGACCTCATCGCGGAGGACGGAGAGGCCGTCACGCTGCTCGCCGGCGAGGGCCTCGACGATGCGAAGCTCCAGGCGATCGCCGACGCGATGGCATCAGCGCACCCGGACCTAGAGATCGAGACGCACCGCGGGGAGCAGCCGCTCTACCCGCTCATCATGTCCGTTGAATAGGGAAGAGGTACCGGCATGCCTCGCATCGCGGTAGTCACCGACAGCACGTGCGATCGCGGCCCCGCCGCGCTCGCGGCGATGAACGTCACGATGGTCCCCCTCAAGGCCCACTTCGGCGACGTCACCTACCTGGACTGGATCGACCTTACGCCGACCGAGTTCTACCCGAAGCTGCGCGCCTCCGCGCAGCTTCCCACGACCTCCCAGCCCACACCGGGCGACTTCGTCGACGTCTACAAGAGGCTTGCCGCAGAGGGCTTCGAAGGGATCGTCTCGATCCACTTGTCGCAGAAGCTCTCCGGCACCGTGGAGTCCGCCCTCATGGCTGCCGAGACCTGTCCGATACCGGTCCGCGTCGTGGACTCCACCTTCGTATCGTGCGGCCTGGACTTCGCCATCGAGGCCGCATGCGCGGCACGTGACGCCGGCAAGAACCTCGATGCCGTCGAGAAGGCGGCCCTGGCCGCCGTCGCCGGGACGGAGCTGTTCTTCGTCGTCGACACCCTCGACTACCTGATCAAGGGAGGCCGCGGCACCCGCGCGCAGGGGATGGCTGCCGCTCTTCTCAAGATCAAGCCCGTGTTGCAGGTCACGGGCGGCGTCATCGAGCCGTTCAAGAAGTCCAAGGGCACGAACAAAGCGATCCGCGAGATGGCCGAGCACGTCGCCGAGCGGTCCCGGAAGCTCGGGCCTCTGAACATCGTGGTGGTGCATGCGGTCGCCACGAACCTTGCCGACGAGCTGTGCAACGCCATCCGTTCGGCCGGAGCCGACATCGCGAGCATCGCCGTCGACGAGATCGGATCGGTCATCGGCACCCACGTCGGCCCGCGCGCTGTCGGTGTCGGCTACGCGCCTGCGCGGTGACGCGGGATTGAGCCGCGCCGGCTCACAGCGCATGGACCGGCTCGCCGCGCTCGA
>Ga0209748_1001494_pt1 | contig 11492 bp, 10 predicted proteins | sample BarGraIncu00421A_FD_185490 | JGI IMG/M metagenome (GOLD analysis project Ga0209748, IMG submission 185490) | Arctic peat soil microbial communities from Barrow, Alaska - Barrow Graham LP Incubations 004-21A (SPAdes) (version 2) | ecosystem: Environmental > Terrestrial > Soil > Wetlands > Peat... | reverse complement strand
TTGCTCGCGGGAACGCGTTGGCGTACCGGTTTGTGCCGTGGATGTCGAGCTCCTTCTCGAGGATGGTCTCCATCGGGAACGGGAAGGTCGCGGACTCGGGCCAGCCGATGAGTGTCACGGAGCCGCCACGTGCTGCCAAACCGGGAGCCGAGGCGCAACCAGCCGCCGAGCCGCTGGCGTCGAAGACGAAGTCAGCACCGCCGTCGGTGAGTTCGGCGATCCGAGCCTCCGGAGACTCCTCGCGGAAGTTGATTGTCGCGTCCGCCCCCAGCTGCGCCCCCAGCGCGAGCCGGCTAGCCAGACCGTCGATCAGGATCACCCTGGCCGCCCCGAAAGCTCGGGCCACAAGCATCGTCACCATTCCAATGGGGCCCGCTCCGATGACAGCAACAGTCGAAGCCGCCGTGAGGCCACTCCTCGTAACCGCCTGAACCCCCACAGCCAACGGCTCCACGAATGCACCGGACTCCTCATCCACCGAGTCGGGGAGCACGTGCGCGAAGTCAGCGGGCACCACCGCGTAATCCGCGAACGTCCCGTTCACCGGCGGTGCCGACATGAAGACCACGTCGGGGCACAGGTTGTACCGGCCTGACTTGCACAAAGCGCAGCGACGGCACGAGATGCCGGGCTCGATCGCGATCCGAGCACCCACGGAAGGGCCGCCGGACGCGGCCGCCTGGACCACGACGCCGCAGCATTCGTGTCCGGGGATGTACGGGCGGTCCACCACGAACGGACCGAGCTTCCCTTCTTTGTAGAAGTGGATGTCCGACCCGCACAGGCCGTTGGTCGTGATTCGCACGAGCACGTCGTCGTCGCCCGCCTCGGGCACGGACACGTGCTCCAGCCGGAGGTCCCGTGGGGCGTACAGCATGGCTGCCCGCATGCTCGTTCCTGACGCGGTCATGGTGCTCCTTCGCACTCGTGGCCGGTGGCTGTGTGCCCCGGACGCATCGCTTGGATCAGTCTTGCAGAAGTTCGGGAAAGCACTAGCCCAAGGCAGTGGCTGGCCCCGCAGCGTGATCATTGGGGGTGAAGACGGTCTGCTCTGCCCTGCGCGCCGGGCATCACAAGGGAATAGTTATGGGGCATCCCCCGGCACGTGCGTGGTGATGGCGTTGAGCTCGGCGGCAACAGAGCGTCTGCAACTCGCAGGCCCCTGACCTGGTTGAGGCGGCGCAGATCGTTGATGCCGGGTTCGACGAAGCTGGCGCGCTCGCAGCGACCACTCTGATCGCAGAGATCGCGCTCGATGCAGGCGGCTCCCGCCGAAGGACATCAGTGACGATCTCGGGCATCGGCTTATTGGTCCTGGTGGGGGTGGTTCGGAGCGGGCGATGGGGCGATGGCGTTCGGCAGGTCCTTCCTCTTTCCCACCTCGCCGAGCGGGTGGGTGAAGAGCACGTCTGACCAGGAGTAGCCGCGCATCTGCATGAGGGCGACGGCGATGCAGTCACCCCAGGCCGCGTGCATGAGTGTCGATCCCATCGCGAGCAGGTTGCCGGGATCCACCTGATCGGCGACCTCGAAGATCTGCAGATAGTCGGCAAGTTGCGCGAGCTCGGACGACTTCTCACTCGTGAGCGCGACGATCCTGACCCCGCGGTCCTTGGCTCGTGAGCAGAGGGTGTTGATCTCGTCCGAACCGCCTCCCCTCGAGAGTGCGATCAGCACATCCCTGTCGCGGAGAGCGCCCATCCCGCCATGCAGGGCGTCCGATGGCTGAATGTACATCGACGGAGTGCCGCTCACCGAGAAGATGTGGGCCATACGACGTGCGATCGTGCCGGATGTGCCCGACCCGGTTGTGAACACCGTTCCTGTGCAGTCGTACAGCACCGCGAGAATCTCGTCGGTGACGTCATTGAGCACGCCAGCCACGGCCCCGACCGCACGGGCTTCCAGTCGGATGCGCTCGATGGCGAGGTCACGGAATTCCTGGTTCATGACTACTCTCTGCAGCTTGGGTGATCTTGGAGCGGCCCATAGCCCATCCTCTCGCTGGCTGAGGGGATCGTTTCAGGCAGGCACCTACGTCTCCCCGCAGAACGTGACGGTGGCCGAGTGGCTTGGCCGCTGGCTCCTTGCCGCTTCGGTGCAGCTGAAGCCTTCGACAACGGCGAGCTACCGCGCCAAGGTCGAGACGTACCTGAAGCCTGCCCTGGGCTCTGAGCGCCTCCAAGCCCTATCGCCGCTCGCCTGTCAGCCGTCTGGCGAGAGATGGCCGAGCATGGCGGGAAGGATGGCCGCCCGCTATCCCCGCGCAGTGTCGCGTTCGCCCGTGGCGTGCTGCGCAAGGCGTGCGCCGACGCGGTGGTGGAGCGCATCTTGGAAGTCAACCCGGTGGCTGGCTCTAGAGCGCCGAAGGCGGACGGCAAGCCCAAGCACGTGACCTGGACCGGCGCTCAGCAGCGCACCTTCGTGGAGGGGGTGGAGGGCTCCCGCTGGCGTCCCGTCTGGGTGCTCGCCCTGGCGACCGGCCTGCGGCGCGGAGAGCTATGCGGGCTCACGTGGGGCGACGTGGACCTAGAGGCCGGGGTTGTCAGCGTGGAGCGCTCCACGACGCAGATGGGCCGCGAGGTGGTCACCACCTCACCGAAGAATCACGAGCGCCGCCGCGTCGCCCTGGACGCCCACACCGTCGCGGAGATGCGGACCTGGAAGAAGGCTCAGGCGGCCGAACGGCTCCGTGCGGGCGCGGCCTACGCCGACGGGGGCCAGGTGGTCGTCTGGGAGGACGGCAGCCCTGTACTGCCGGACTACCTCACCAAGCGGTTCGTGAGTGACCAGGACGGCCTGGGGCTGCCGAGGATGACGCTCCACGGCACGCGCCACACCCGCGCGACGACGCTGCTACGCGAGGGCGTTCCTGTTCACATCGTGGCGAAGCGGCTGGGACACAAGGACGCCAGCGTGACGCTCAACGTCTACGCCGACGCGATCCCCGACGACGACACGCGAGCCATGGACGTGTTCAGCCGAGCGGTCTGGGAGGCGTAGATGGTCAGTGCGAGAGCTGCCAGGTCAGGACCACGCCCGCGATGGCGGCTCCGAGCGTGAGGAAGGTCAGCACGACTCCAACAACTGCGACCTTGAAGCTGCTGGCGCCCGAACGCCTGCCTTCTGCCCGCATGTCCCGAAGCGTCTGCCCCTGTTCGTTGAGCTGGGCGGCCATTGACTCAAGGACCTCGAGTTGCTGTGCGGCTAGCTTCTCGGAGCTCGCCATCGGTGGCGGAAGCAGCTTGATGGGCAGCTCGTCTCGGGGCCAGAGGTCAGCCTGCCGGACCAGGGGAATGGGCTTGGGTAGGAACTCAGCGACGTTCTTGCCTATGGCGTGGGCAGCGTCACTCCCACGACGAAAGAACGGAACTTGTCGAAGGCAGGCGCAGCGTCACTGCCCAAGACGAAAGAACGGAACTTGTCGAGGGCAGGCGCGAGATCGGCGGCGAGCTTTGCATTGAGCTCCTTCGCGTCAGCGTGGCGCGGATCGTCGGGATCGTTGAGCGCCTTCTTGAGCTCGGCGAGTGTCATGCCGCTCGCGTCAAGTGGGAGGTCAAAGTCGGAGCTCTCGTCGTCCGCTTGGGCGCCATCGGCCTGTTCGCCGTCGGCTGGTTTGCCGTGTGCGCCCTCATCGTCCGCCGTATGGTCCGGGTCCTCTACTGGCACGTCGCAGACACCTCCCGATAGGGAAATTAGCAAACCGTTAGCAAGAGACCGCGGAGGTGACGCGGCGGTTCAGGAAGTTCGTCCCCTGACTAGGCCTTTCATCGGTGGGGCGGGTGGGGCTCGAACCCACGACCCAGGGATTATGAGTGAATCCGAACCCGCTCTGACTAGGACATATTGCACGCTTGTTGCACGACGCGCGCTTCTTGAACGCATTCAATGCGGACTTGTGCCCATTTCTGCCCATACCCCCGCGTGTATGGGTCGTTCGTCACGGGCTTCCTCCACCCACATCGTGCAAATGAAACTGCCTTCTGGCAAGGGAAGACGCTGTCATCTGACGACCGCCAGAGGACCGGGCGGCCGGCCCCGCAGCACCTCGTCGTCGAGTCCCGATCGGAGGACCCTGACCCAGGGAAACGAGCACCAAAATGCCACCCAGGCTCAATCAGTCCCTGCGTTTAAGCGTGGCGACTAGGGCAACCACTAGTGCACGAGATTTCGTACCACTATTTCGATGCAGTATCCCTTGGTCAATAAATACCCTCATGGGGTATCAATGTTTGGGGCGGGGGTACCGGCTGAATCGGTGGCTCGAGGTCAAGATCTTGGCGACGGTCGGCTGGGGGAGTCACTGGGATGCGCAACATCAACCAAGGCCGTCTGGATCTCGCCTCCCTTGATAGCGGTTCTCGACTGCGGGACGGCGAGCGGACGCGGTGGGCTGGAGAAGAACCCGGTCTACACAGCGAGGGGAGGGAATCGATGGGCGCGGCCTCAGCGCATGGCGTTGAAGATCTCGTTACGGGCGGCGGGGAGGACAGCTTGCGCCAGCCGGTTGCGACGCCCGGTGTTTTCGTTGAGCGCGTTGACGCGCGCTCGCAGGGCCAGGAGACGGTCCGTTGCGCCCCTCAGATCGTCGGCCGGTGGCGTAGGGACCTCGGCCTGTTCGAGAAACGAAGCGGGAACACGTTGTTGCCCGGCCGTGCCTGTAAACGCCGCCTTTGCACGACTGATGAACCAATCTGTCCGAAGCACCGCCCAGATCCACTCTGTGTACATTGGATCGCGGGGCCGGATAACATGGAACTCTGTCGATCCGTATCCGATCTCTCCGTTAACTCCGCTGTAGATAGCGGACTTGCCATTCTGCATACACGGGGTGATGCGAGCGAAGATCAGGTCTCCGGGGACAAACTGTCGGTAGCCAGATGATACGTCGCCGCGTGTTCGCGCGATCGGAGTTACGATCATTCCAGTGACCGCGTCTACGGAATCCATCGGGACGAAGTCAACTGGGGTGTCTGCAGCAACTCGCAACGGACGCGGGCCGACTTCGGCAAGTTCCTCCATCCGGCGGGTTGGCAAGGCGTCAAGCCACGCACTGATCGCGGGGTTGACCGAGGCCTCGGGACGCGCGCCGGAGATGGTGACTCTGTCACCTAGCTCGCTGAGGTGTTTGGCAATTCGGTCCTGATCCGGGAGGGACGGCAACGGGATCGACGATGATTCAAGGGCCGTTCGGCTCAGCACCTTATTCCGGACTTGGGTCCCTGGGCTTGCCTGCCGCATGAGCGCGAGGCCGACATCGCTGCGAAAGAACTCGAGCATGTACCGGAGATTCACCCGTGCACCCGGTCGCGGCACGTACGGATAGAAGCGACTCGAGCAAACGCGACCTTCATCTTTGTCATCAGCGAGTGCGACGGCGCCCTCCCAGGCTTGGATGTTGCTGAAGACCAAGGACGGGATGGGGAAAGTGAAATACTTCATGCTTCCCATCTCAGCCACGGTTGCGGGCTCGCGCCGCAACATCCCTTTCCCCCACGAGTAGATGCCAACCCGTTGGTAGGTTTCACCGCCCTGGAGCTCGACGGGGTCGCGTACAATTCGCAGCACTTCACCCAGCGAAACCCAATCAACCTTCACAGCGCAAACCCTTCGATCGCTTGCTGCAGCTCCTCGTACAGCCGCAGAAGGTCGCGCTCGCTATCGATCAACGTTGCGACGAGCTCCTGGGGGGAGCGGCGTTCGAGGTCGTCGAGGCGATGCGGGTTGTGCAGGTCCAGGTTGAATCCAGAGGCGCGGATCGACTCCAAGTCCACCTTCCAGGCTCGCTCATTCTCGACGCGGCTCTCGCGGCTGGGTCCCCCCCACCAGGTGGCGCAGTCGGCGAACTCCTCGTAGCCCATTGGCTTGGTCTTTGTGTAGTTCTTGCGGCCCTCGGGCGCGGGCATCTCGTAGAACCACACCGAGCCCTGGGGGCCCTTCTCGAAGAAGAGCACGTTGCTCGGGATGATCGTGTAGGGCGCGAACACTCCGTTTGGCAGTCGCAGCACGGTGTGCAGGTTGAATCGGCGCATGAGGTCGGCCTTGATCTTGCCACCTACGCCGGTGTCGAACAGAACCGAGTTGGGGACAACGATGCCGCACCTGCCGTGTGGGCTGCGTTCGATACGTGCCATTACCGACTGCAGGAATAGCCAAGCGGTCTCGCCCGTCCGGAACTGGGCGGGGAAGTTTGCCTGGACGAGCTTCTCCTCCTCACCGCCGAACGGGGGGTTGGTCAAAACGATGTCGACTCCAGCGCGACGGACGTCAGCCAAGGGCAAGTTCAGAGAGTTTTGCTCGACGAAGTTCGGGCGGTCGATGCCGTGCAGCAACAGGTTCATCTGACCCAAGAGGTGCGGCATCGGCTTCTTCTCGATGCCGCGAAGGCCGGCCTTCACTTGGTCGACCTCGGTGGCCGACACATTGCCCGCGATCATGTGCTTGTACGCCTCGATAAGGAAGCCGCCCGTGCCAGCGGCGGGATCCAGCACCGTTTCGCCGGGGCGCGGATCGACCTGCTCGACGATGAATCGGATCAGTGGACGAGGCGTGTAGAACTCGCCAGAGTCGCCGGCAGCGTCACGCATCTCGCGCAGCATGGTCTCGTAGAAGACGGCCATGGCGTGCATCTCGTCGCGATGAGAGAACTCGACCTTGTTTACCTGGTCGACGAGCTGTCGCAACAGGTGTCCCGACAGCATCCGGTTCGTGGTGTCCTGGAATACCCGCGCCAGCGTGTCACGCGGATCTCCTGGCTTCCCGGAACCCCGCAGTTCGCGCAGCGTGGGCAGCAGGTCGTCGTTGACCAACCTCAGGAATGGCGCGCCGGTCACATCGCCTGCGGCCGCCCATGTCCGCCACCGTAGGCGTTCGGGCAGGACGGGGCGGTAGCCCTCCTCGAGCGCCTCGCGTTCCTCTTCGAGGTCGTCGAACGCTTTGAGGAACAACAACCATGCCAGCTGGGGGAGACGGTCGAGTTCGCCGTTGAGACCCGCGTCCTTACGCATGATCTGGCGAGATTGGTTGATCACGGCCTGTAAGCGAACCTGGGTGGTTTGAGTGGGAGACTTCGCGGTAGTCACCGTTGTTCCCTTTCGTTGAAGGCAGTGAGGTAGAAGCTGCGCACGAGCTCCGCGGCGCCATCGAGTGTGCGCTCGTCCAAGCCGATATCGGCAGCCATGCTCGCGAAGGGCGCGCGCCAGTCTCCCGGAGGGTTGGGCAAGTCAGACGGCGGTGCGGCGGTGTCGCGCTCGGCGAAGACAGCCTTCACCGCATGTGCGTAGCCCGCGGGCTCGAGGAGGCCTTGCTCGACAAGGAGGGCGAGGTCCACCAGGTCTTTCACTCGGGAGGACGGCCGCTCGTGGGCGTAGATCCGCGCGTATGCATGCGTCTTCTCCGCGGCATGTCGCGTCAGGTCGACGCTGCGCACTGCGAACGGTTCACCACCAAGCACGGGGAGAACGGTGACGGCGTCCAGCCCGTCGGTCGGCTCTCCCGCCCGAGTGACGATGTCGATGGTGACCGTCGCGAACGGGCTCCGGGCCACCTGCACGTCGACGACAACCCGCCATGTGGACGGCATCTCATCCTCCGCCCGTACCTGACGCGGCAACCGGACGACGAACGAGCAGTTGTCGGCGAGATCAACATCGAGGGCCTCATCGAGAAGGTCCTGCAGGTCGGAAGCCGTAAGGCCCGCGGCATCCCAACGCAGAAGGTCGAGGTCCTTGGTCGTTCGGGCGGCCAACCCGAGCCGCAGCTCGAGGCTGAAACCGCCCTTCAACACCCACCGAGGGTCACGTGACAGGCGGGCCAGCACCCGCTGGAACACGTACCGGTTGCGCACGCGTTCTGGGGGAACACCCTCCTGGGCAGCGATGTTACGCAGGCGGTGATTGAGGCTGACCAGCCGGGGATCAGCCATCGGTCTGTGCCTTCGCCAGCGCCCGTTCGAGGCGCAAGGCAGCGCGATCGGGCGCGTCTGAGGCGGCCCGGAGCACCCGTCTCCTGGTGGTCAGACCCAGCCGAAGTGCATCCGCCATCGATCTATCGACCTGCTCCTGGGATGCGTCCGACACGGCGGCGTCCACCAGAGTGCGCAGGGGAGTTGTCACAGCCCAGCCCCGGCGAGCTTCGCGCTCGTCCGTGCCGACCTCGCCGACGTGCAGCGCGACCATCTCGTCGACCGCACCGAAGCCTGTGGGAACGGTGAGGTGAACCTGCACGGGATCGACGTCGGAGAGACCATGGATGGCCAGCGCGGAATCGTGGGAGACCACCCCTCGGCCGTCGCTCCACAGCGTCCACCGGACGAACACGTCGTCGGGATCAGCCGGCCATTCCGGGAGCCGAAAGATCCCTCGGTCGATGCGCACCCAGTTGCCCGCGTCGGCGTGATACTTCTGGGCCTGGTAGGAGTAACCCGCCTCCAAGGCTTGGGCCGCGGTGAAGTAGCCGGCCTGCTGGAACGCCACGGCATGTAGCGCGCGGCGGAGATCCTGACGAGGACTGGGCACCGCATCACTCTAGCAGCCTGATAACTCAATGTAATCTTTAGTTTGATGCGGAGTAATGGCGTAGAACTACAGATTTATGCGCTGTAGAGCCATTCCTGCACCCGGTCCAGTTGCGCGCGAAGTCCGTCGCCGCCACCGAAGAACCGCGCCAACTCAACCGGCGTTCCCAGCTCGCCGATGGGTGTGAGGCGGAACACCTCTGACGTCTCCAGGTCTGCAACGCCGAACTCCTCGTAACGTGCGAGCAGGCCTTCCAGGACCGCACGAGCCTGCACGGTCTGTTCCGCCAACTCGGCCGCGTGCTGCTCGCAAACACGACGAACGCGCTCGGCGCGCGTACGAGCTGGCCGGTTCCAGGCCAGTTGCTGGAGCACGTCCAGCGGATCACTGTCGGCCAACCCGGCGGATTCGACGAGATCGGCGACATCGATGCCGTGCCCTGCCAGGGACGCCTCCAACGCGTGACGGGTCGGGGCGCTGGCCCACCGCTCCCGCAATGTCGCCTCGTCCCCTTCGGCGATGATTCGCTCCCGGACCCAAGTGCCGTATTCGGTCAGCAGCAGCCGACCCGATGCCGTGTCGGGGACCAGCCGAGCCTCGGTGACGACGCGGAAGTCGCCGTCGTCTATATACAGCTTATGTATTGGTGCTGGGCCTGGGTCGACCTCCGGAGGATTGTGCATCTCGAACGGCGGGGTGGGTTCCGCCACATGCGGGTCGCCGGCGTCCACTGGGGCGGTGACGTCGACTTGGGGGTCGGTGCGCTGGACGTCGACCACCTCCCCATCAGCGTCGACGGTCTCGACGATGATGTCGACGGGATAGCCGTCGAATGCCGGATCCTGGAAGTGAGATGTCGCCCCGACGTAGTCGATGATCTCGAAGCTGGTCTTGCCCTTCTCGGGGAACAGCCGGGTGCCTCTGCCGATGATCTGCTTGAACTCGACCATGGACCCGACCGGTCGGAATAGCACGACCAGCTTGAGGTCCTCGACGTCCACGCCTGTCGATAGCAGGCGCGAGGTGGTCGCGACGACCGGGCTCGACTTGTCCGGATCGGTGAAGTCGTCGAGCAGGCGCTCCCGCTCGCCTTCGATCCCCACGATCCGGACCACCCACTCGGGGTCGGCGGCGACGAGGTCAGGGTTCTCTGCGATGAGCGCGCGCCTCATCTCGTCCGCGTGCTCGGTGTCGACGCAGAACACCATGCATCGTGCGGTCGGATCCTTCCGGAGTATTCCGGAGAGGTGACGGGCGGCCAGCTGCGTCCGAGCCAGCAGCGACACAACCCGCTCAAAGTCGCGGGTGGTGTACACACCCTCGGGCACCTCGCGTCCCATTCGATCCAGCTGGCCGGGGGCAGGTTTCCAACCTTCAGCGTCAGGGGACAGGGCGACCCGCCGTACCCGGTAGGGCGCCAGATAACCGTCCTCGATGCCCTGGCGCAGTGTGTACCGGTAGACCGGGTTGCCGAAGTAGTCGTAGCTGTTCACGCGGTCGCTGCGCGGGGTCGCGGTGAGCCCCAGCTGGACGGCGCTCGCGAAGTGTTCGAGGACCGCCCGCCAGGCCGAGTTCTCCTCAGCGCTGCCGCGATGGCACTCGTCCACGATCACCAGGTCGAAGAAGTCCGGACGGAAGGACTCGAACAGCGACTCCCGATCACCGCCGGCCGCAAGCGCCTGATAGGTGGCGAAGTAGATCTCGCGGCTCGGGTCCACCCCGCCGCGGACACGACTGAGCAGGTCGGCTCCGAACGCCGGAATGAAGTCCTTCCGCATCGGTTGCGAGAGCAGCTGATCCCGATCGGACAGGTAAAGCACGCGATAGTTGCGTTGCGGGCGCACTGCGGCCTCGTAGGCGCGCAGCTTGGCCACGATCTGCATCGCGGTGAACGTCTTGCCCGTGCCGGTCGCCATGAGCAGCAGGACGCGGTGCTGCCCCCGAGCGATGGCGGCAAGGACGCGGTTGATCGCAACGGACTGGTAGTAGCGAGGAGTGATCACGTCGCCGGCTGCGTTCCGCCGCCCACGGTTCAGGGGTTGCTGGAGTAGTGAGGCGCCGTCTGCGTCCAGGTCGAGCATCTGGACGTATTCGTCCCAGGCGACCGCCGGGGCGGCGAACTCCGTGACCCGGAGTTCGAGCCCGGTGCGAAGGTTGTGCTCGATGATGTCTACACCGTTGGTGGCGTACGCGAGCGGTGCGTCTAGCTGTTGCGCGTAGCGCAGTGCCTGCTGGAGGCCGTCTTCAGCGGACCGGTACTGGCGTTTGGCCTCCACCACGACGGTCGGCGCGCCGGGGACAGCACCGAACACGTAGTCAACGAAGCCTGACCCAAGCTGTCGCGTGACTCCGCCGAGTGTCACCACCCGCTGAGCGGCCACTGGAAACTGCTCGGTCACCTGCTCCGGTTGCCACCCAGACGCCTCGATGGCGGGCACCACCAAGTCGCGACAGGTGTCGCGCTCCTGGGGTCCGGGCCGAGCCATGGCCTCAGGCTAGTGATAGTCAGCAGGGGATGGGCGCAACACCTCGCGCTCGACGTGAACGAGATTCGGCTCGAGTGTTACTGGACAGCACCCCACAGTTACCACTCACACTGAAGCCATGACGGACTTCGCAGCCACCTGGGCGAGAGTGCAGCAACACGCCGGAGACGTTTTCACTACGGTCACCGGCAAGGAGTTCCGGTACTTGGCGCGGGACAACGCCGTGGAGATGCAGACCACCAACAGAGTGCTGCCACGGTCGGACTTCGAGAAGGCGCTCGCTCGCATGCGGGTCGGGGGCCTGGGCGAACTTCAGGATCTTCAAGGTCCGTCGTACATCTATGCGATCCTCAATGACCCCCGGGTCAAGTAGCCGTCGACTTAATCTCGGCTAGAGCGGTCGCGCGAAGGCGTTGAACGGGTTGTCGTGCGTCAGCCCTGTCAGCGTCGTCTCGTCGATGCCCCTTTCTCGGAGCTTGGGCAGCAGCAC
>Ga0209748_1001491_pt1 | contig 11512 bp, 8 predicted proteins | sample BarGraIncu00421A_FD_185490 | JGI IMG/M metagenome (GOLD analysis project Ga0209748, IMG submission 185490) | Arctic peat soil microbial communities from Barrow, Alaska - Barrow Graham LP Incubations 004-21A (SPAdes) (version 2) | ecosystem: Environmental > Terrestrial > Soil > Wetlands > Peat... | reverse complement strand
AAAAGGCGAGAGTAAGATATCTGTCCAGGATTATGCTGTGGCAATGATAGACGAACTTGAAAAACCTGTTCACCACAGAGAAAGGTTCACAATTGGTTATTAAATCTATTTCTGAATTAATATTTTTTTATTTCAGAATTCAAATGATAACCTGACTGATGCCCTGTGTGTCTAGAGGTCAATCCTGACCTCTTTTTTATATCTCCAATATTCCAGTCACCTGTTCCGTATATAATTTTAACGATTAATTAATTTTGCACTACCTACTGAATATCTGTCACCTTGCACGGTAATTTCAGATGAAGCGGTGTTAATTTCGTGAAGCTCGCCAGGTGTGAGGTCTAAAGCTGCTGCTCCAAGATTCTCACTTAAACGATGCAGCTTTGTAGTGCCCGGAATCGGAACAATCCATGGTTTTAGTGCAAGTAACCATGCGAGTGCAATTTGAGCAGGTGTAGCATTTTTTCGCTGTGCAACTTTTATCAGCAAATCTATAAATGCCTGGTTTGCTTTAAGGTTCTCAGGTGATAAACGAGGAACAGTACTGCGGAAGTCTTTACTGTCGAAAGTTGTGTTTTGGTCCATTTTTCCTGTCAGGAAACCCTTGCCAAGCGGGCTAAACGGTACAAAGCCAATTCCAAGTTCTTCGAGAGTGGGTATAATTTCTGCCTCCGGTTCACGCCACCATAGAGAATATTCGCTTTGAAGTGCTGTAACAGGCTGAACAGCATGAGCACGGCGGATTACCTGCACACCTGCTTCTGAAAGACCGAAGTGCTTCACTTTTCCTTCTTTAATAAGGTCCTTCACTGCACCGGCAACGTCTTCAATAGGTACGTTAGGGTCAACCCGATGCTGGTAGAATAAATCAATAACTTCCACCCTAAGCCGTTTGAGCGAAGCCTCAGCAACTTGTTTGATATGCTCGGGACGACTGTCAAGTGCAGAAACTCCGGTTGTGTCAAATCCAAATTTTGTGGCTATCACCACTTTACCGCGAAAAGGAGCCAGAGCTTCTCCTACCAGCTCTTCATTAATAAACGGTCCATAAGCTTCAGCAGTATCAAAAAAAGTAACTCCGCTTTCTACTGCTTTATGAATAAGAATTATCATCTCCTTCTTATCAGCAATAGTTCCGTAACCAAAGCTCATTCCCATACAACCAAGTCCCAGTGCGGAGACTTCAAGGTTGCTTTTTCCTAATTTGCGTTTTTGAATTCTCGTTTCCATAATTCTACCTTTATTATTAGAATACAAAGATAATTCTGAAACAGGCTTTATAATAACTAAAACAAAACTATTTAGATTAAAGATGATCTATGCAGTTTTATATTGAGAGGAATATCCAAATGTTGGATAACCTGATAATGTCACAGTCTGTGTAGCGAGAGTCAGGAATGATCTTCCAACCTCATGATTATGCACCATAAGATTTATCAGAAAGACTATCAACTTAGGTGAATAATTAGTATTTTTAGGTCAAACCTATGCATCGCATAAAAAAGTCTTTATAGGAACCTTTATTTTTTTTAAAATCTTTGAATCAGACAGAAAATGAAAAGAAAGAGATTATTTGTAAAATCAAGACGGGATTTCTTAGGTATCCAAAACGGAACCGATGCTCCCACAGCCTCTTCCCGACGTGACTTTTTGAAACTCTCAGCAACTGCTGCCCTGGGTATGGGAATAGCTCAACCTCTTGCGGCAGCCGTCAGGGGATCTCAATCCTCAGATCAGATTAAACCCGCATTCAATCAGGGTAAGGACCCATACGCACTCGCCGCGAGGTTCAATAAATTTCTAAGGGTTACTGATGTGACCGATGGTCTCGATGCTGTAGGACGTGCCGATCTGACATTAATGGATCCATTAATCCGCCCCTTGTGGATGGGTATGCGTTTCTGGGGACCTGCCGTTACGATGCGTGTCATCCCAACTAACCGGCAAATGCCTGTTATCGACCGGAAAGATGCGTTGCTTCAGCATGAGCTCTGGGACAAGTCGGGGGGAACACATGCCAAACTCATCACAAAACCCGGGTGTGTGATAGTAACCTCTACAAACGGAGCCCGTGAATGTGGTTTTTGGGGCTCGAATAATTCAATGGGTATGCAGGCAAATGGGGTTGTCGGGATAGTCAATAATCATCAAGAATTAATGTTAATGGTGAAGATTATAGAAATTCAAAAAATCTGTGTGTTGAAGATATCAGAAGAAGCCGATAAAAATACCGGGATGAGAAAGTTCCCACTCACGAGACAAATAAGTATAAATCCCTTGCAATTGTCTATATTCCAATCCTGGTCAGGGAATTAGAGCATTATCAATAATATTCATAAACTCAACTTAAATAAAGTTCTGTAAAATGAAAAAGAATCAATACGCTCAATACATTCTGATAATCGTAATTTTGATTTTATCGTTTAAAAGCCCTGAAAAAGTGAATATATGGATGATTGGCGACTCCACAATGGCTAATAAGAAGGCAGAAGCTGCTCCGGAAACCGGATGGGGAATGGTTTTGCAGCAATTTTTTAACGATGGAGTCAAAGTACATAATCATGCAGTAAATGGCCGTAGTTCGAAAAGCTTTTTGTCGGAGGGCAAATGGAAATCTGTTTGTGATAGTTTAAAAAGGGGCGATTATGTCATTATCCAGTTTGCACATAACGATGAAAAACCAGATTCTATTCGCCATACAGAACCTTTTACCACCTATAAACAAATATTAAAATTATATATCGACGAAGCGCGTTCAAAAGAGGCTATCCCTGTTGTCTGCTCCCCAATAGTGCGCAGGCATTTTGATAACACCGGGAATTTGAAAGACACCCACGGAGACTATATTAAAGTTGCCCGTGAAATTGCCACTGAGACCAACACTCCCTTTATTGACATGGAAGCTAAAACCCGTAAACTTGTTGCTGAACTGGGTCGCGAAAAATCAAAATCACTTTTTTTATTTTGTGATCCCGGAGAATATATAAACCGTCCAAAAGGTATTCAGGATTCAACACATTTAAACAGCTATGGCGCTCATCGGGCTGCTAGTCTGTTTGTTGATGGTATAAAGGAATTAAAATTGTCTATAGTGAGCTGTTTAAAATAAACCCCAAAGGTCGAAAGTTGTAAGCGGTTTAATTAAATATTTTTTACCAGTTATCCCTGATCAAGTCTTACTTTAAAATAGTTGCCTCAAAAGGAGAGGCGGGTAATCCTTCAATATTGTACAAATTAGCACCTTCAGGATAACTTTTTATCTGCTCCGGCTATCGCAAAATAATTTAAGTCACCTCCACCTTTAGTCGTTAGACCACTGCCAACGTGGTCAAATTCAATTTTCATACTGTCTGCTTCTATAATGCATGATTTATAAATAGGACCGGAGTAAACAATTTTTTCATTGCCATATGCTAATTTCCTGGCTGCAAGGGCTAATCGTTCGCCAACAACTTTTTTCTCAAGAGGGTGTATATCATTCCATTCACCTGCATCTATCGCAACTGCCATTCCAGTATTCGGGTCAGATAAAGATTTTAGCTGACCAAACCTTAACTGGGCCCATTGACTCTCAGAAGGCAGATAGCTGACTTCCATAAAATTTGGTAATTGTACAAAAAGAAACGGGAGAGATCCCAGCTGCCATTTATTTCTCCAATCGGCGATCAGTGCAGGAAGCAGTTGCTGATACTCCTCCGGCTTGCCTGAATTGGATTCACCCTGGTACCATAAAATTCCTTTCAGAGAATAGTTAATTGCAGGTGCTACCATTGTATTATAAAGTCCGGTAGGTTCATTCTGCATTGTGAGAGTTGGAGTACCCCTTCTCGTCTCAAAGACAACCGGACGAAAGACCTGTCCGACTTTATAAAGCCATTCACCTCGTAAATCAATGCTGTCGTTACCCGCAACAAGATAATAAGGTTTGCCAGGTACAAATCCTCCTTTGCCTGAATTGTTGGTCACCTTGATTGCAATTAGATTTTCCCCTTCTTTTAATAATCCTGAAGGCAGATCATATCTCCGGGGAGGATACTGGTAGGTGATTGATCCTGAGGGGACACCATTGATATATACATTATCAGCATCAACTATCCGGCCCATGAATAATTTTGCCGGTTTGCCGGTCATAGATGCCGGGACATTTACCACCTTTCTGAACCAGACAACGCCATTTAATCCTTTGACCCCCTGATCGTCCCAATATCCGGGGAGCCAGAATTTATGCCATCCTTCAGGAAGATAAGTCATATCATACCAGGGTTTTGGGCCATTCAACCCTTTATCAATAATCCTTAGTGCTGTCGGGGGAATCTGACCTGCCTCATTTCTTTTCCGGGAGGCTGCCCTCATTATTGGATTCATAAAAGCCGTATCTCTAAACCTTTCGATTCTGAAAGCATACTGAGGAATCTCCTTAAACCCATCCTCACTTATCCAGGCTTCTATAGGCGTTCCTCCGACGCTTGAATTGATAATTCCAATTGGCACCTTATATTCTTTATATAAACTTCTGGCAAAGAAAAAAGTAATGGCACCAAATCCAAGTACATTTACCGGTGATGCTGATATCCATTTCCCTGCAGGCAGATCTTTATGGATTGTGATGACATCTGAAATTGTTGGAATGAAGAAATTTCTTATTTCCGGAAAATTTGCACCAGCTATATCTTCAGGATATTTTTCCTTCACTCTTTCCATATTCAGAACCATATTGGACTGACCTGAACAGAACCATACATCGCCTACTAAAATGTCATTTATAGTGATCGTATTGTTCCCTTTTACCACCATAATATGCAGCATCACGGGCCAGATCACGGGCTGTTTTGGGAACCGTTCCGGAGTCGGTGGGATAAGCCTTCAGAAGGTTCCCAGCAAAAGGACCATAGCGCATCCGGACGCCTTCGATATACGCTTGCGGTGTGTGGGGAGGAGAGAAACTTGCTCCCTCATCTGAGTTGTAGCCCACCAAAATAGGTGTGTCATTGAATCGGTTCGACTCATAGAGGTTGTATTGATCATCGGGGATCACCCATCCATCAATTATGGGCCATGACATCCCAAGCCCACGGCCCGCCGGGAGTTTGTCAGCGTCTATTTTCCGCAGTTCGGCTATTGAGGAAACCCCAGCGCTTTTGAGGTAAGCTTGCCCTTCGACCTCTGCATTGGCGAGGCGTTTCAGGTTCTCACCGGGGAAGGTAGTAGGCCGTGGAGGCCCGAATGACCCGCCGCTTTGAGAGATAGCGCCATGAAACAGTCCTTTAGCAAGTGGCGAAGCACACAGCATGCTAACAGCGATCCCTCCGGCCGATTCACCGAAAATTGTAACCCTATCAGGATCGCCACCGAATGCTGTGATATTCTTCTGCACCCATTGGAGACCAGCGATCATATCGAGAAGGCCGTAATTACCCGAAACTTGGTTTGGGCTCTCTTTGCTTAACTCCTTGTGTGCCAGAAATCCGAGTTGACCAACGCGGTAGGCGATACTAACCAGAACTACATCCTTCATAGCCAGATTCTCACCGCTGTAGTTCTTTTCTGATGTGGCTCCTGCACCGAATCCACCGCCATAGATCCAGACAAGCACAGGGATGCGGTCACCCGAAGATTTCGCCGGCGTCCAGATGTTAAGGTACAGGCAGTCCTCGCTCTTTCCAGAAGGAGGATTTCCTCCCTGTATTGGTCCTGGAGCAAACTTTGTTGCTTGCCTCACTCCTTCCCATTTAGAGGGTGGCTTAGGTGCGCGCCACCTGAGATCACCAACGGGCGGCGCAGCGAACGGGATACTTCTGTAAACTGTTAACATATCTTCTGACGTTCCCTGCACCAATCCTTCCACGAGTCTAACCGGAGAAGGTTGCTGTGACATGCCAAGTGCGGTATAAAACACCATAAACATCCCAACTAAAAATGGTTTCTTCGTCATAATATTTGTACTAAATTGATAAGTATTGAGATTCAAATTCTAAAAGATCCATAATACCAGAAGTTTACTGAATTGTTACTAGCGTCATTTTAAGATTCCGGACATCCGAACTGTTCCCATACCATATTTCATACTCACCGGGAGTGACAGCCATTTTACCGCTTGTCCGGTCGAAGAACTCGAATGAAGAAGTAGGAAGGTTAACTAGTGCCTGACCCGATTTTCCGGCAGCCAGTTCAATTCTCTTGAATCCCTTCAAAGTTTTAAGAGGTCCATCCGTATCATTTGCTTTGTGTACATAAACCTGGATGATTTCTGTTCCGGCCAGTTTCCCTGTATTTGATACAGGAATAGTGAGTTCAACATTCCCATCCTTGCTGATCTTATTTCTCTGGATCTCGGCAGTCCCGATTGAGAAAGTTGTATAGCTCAGTCCAAAACCAAAGGGGAAGAGTGGATCAGACATATAACGATAAGTCCGTCCTTTCATCGAATAATTCTCGAAATCGGGCAACTGCTGTGAGTTCTTGTAGAATGTGACTGGGAGCTTACCCGATGGGTTAAAATCGCCAAAGAGTACATCGGCCACAGCCTGACCGCCAGATTCTCCTCCATACCAGGCCTGGAGTATAGCATCGCAGGTTTCAGTTTCAGGAACGAATCCTATTGCAGATCCTGAGCAATTCACAAAAATGACTTTCTTCCCTGACTGTTTCAATATTTTTATGCAATTACGTTGAACTGCAGGTAATTCGATATCAGTACGATCGCCACCTTTAAAACCCGGGAATGACACCGGCATTTCTTCTCCTTCAAGTAAACCGGAAAGGCCTCCGACAAATACGACAACATCGATTCCTTTCATCTTAGCTATCAATCCGGAATAATCCGGGTCAATCTCTCTTCCGAAGTTAAATTCGATGGCTGCCTGCCAATTGTAACGCTGCATAAATCGTATTTCGATTTTATATTTCTTACCCTCTTCAACTTTAAAATAAGTCTTTGAAATCATTGTCCTCCAATCCTCAAATTTTGTGACTGATTTATCATTTACCAGCAACTCAAAAGAACCCGCAGCCCCGTATTTGATTACAATCTCTTCAGTTTTAGATGGTATGAACTCGGTTTCAAACTTTGCAGAAAATCCTTCAAGCTTCACTCCCGGAGCTAACATATTCTTTCCTTCTGTTGCTAACTTTAAGGGACCGGCAATCTGTTGATCAGCAACCAAATTGCCAGAAAGGTTATTATTATTCCAATAAGTGGCTTTGAATCCCAGCTTCCCTTCAATGGAACATTTCGTGATATAACTTTCAAGTACTTTATTATCAACAATATCGCATGCTTTATCATAAAATATCTTATCGGCAGATACCTTTGTTTTAATACCATCGAGAATCGTTATTGTGCGGATGGGTGTTCCATTATAATTACCCCATAACACTCTGGCATTATCAGAATTAGGCCCAAGCACAGCAATTTTTTTACCGGATTTCTTTAGCGGAAGAATATTGTTTTTATTCTGCAGTAAAGTCATTGTTTCATGTGCCATATCAAGTGCAAGTTTTCTATGCTCTTCATTGTTTATAACGGATACCGGAATTTTTGTCCATGGTACAACATCATCATTTTCCATTTCTCCCAGGTCGAAACGTCCGATAAGCACTCGTAATAAACTTTTATTTATATCCGCCTCTTTGATGAGACCTTTTGAAATAGCTTCCGGTAATTTTTTATAATTATAATCTTTCCATGCGCATTCCACGTCAGTTCCTGACGGGATGCTTCTTGCTATAGCATGAATGGCATCCGAAGAGAATTTATGGCCATTATAAAAGTCAGCTATTGCATCACAATCGGAGGTAACAAGATATTTAAAGCCCCATTCATCACGGAGAATTCTTTGCAACAACCTCGAATTACCACAACACGGTTCATCCTCCAGACGCTGATAAGCACACATTACTTCCCTGACATCTGCTTCCTGAACCAACGCTTTGAAGGCAGGTAAATAGGTCTCATACAAATCTTTTGGATCAACATTATTGACATTAAGCGAATGACGGCTCCATTCAGGACCAGAGTGAACTGCAAAGTGTTTTGCACAGGCCAGCAACTTCCTGTACCTGGCATCGGCAGGTCCCTGTAAACCTTTTACTACTGAAATACCCATTCGTGAAGTAAGGTAAGGATCCTCACCATAGGTCTCCTGACCTCTTCCCCAGCGTGGGTCGCGGAAAATATTCACATTGGGAGTCCAGACCGAGAGGCTGAGGAATCGTGTGTTTTCCTTCCCTTTTTTTACTGCTTCATTATATTTGGCACGGGTTTCATCAGAAACAGCGTCGAAAATATGATAAGCCAGGGAGTCATCAAATGAGGCAGCCATACCTATTGGTTCAGGAAAAACGGTAACCTTATCATTATTGGCAAGTCCATGAAGGGCCTCGCTCCACCAATTAAACTTTTTTATCCCAAGACGAGGGATAGCATCTGATAGATCGCACATCAATGCGGCTTTTTCTTCCAGGGTTAAACGGGATATCAGATCTTTAGCCCTTTCTTCAGAGCTTAAACCCGGATTATTAAAGGGATACTGCTGGCCCTTTACACATAATGACAGTAAAATGCTTAATGCAATCAAAAATCCTTTTTTCATACGAAACATTATTTTATTGGGTAATATAATTATAACAGTGTTATTGTTTAATGAGTCTGACTGATAGAACAGGAACATTGTTCAGATAAATCCGGCCTATATAGAAACCTTTTCGCATATCCGACAGATCAATACTGATATTCTGCTCACCTGATTCTGCGATCTGATCGGCAATCATTTTAACATATCTGCCTGATGAATCAAACAACCGGATCTCGCATCTGCCCCCGCTGTTGAGATTGAATCGAAGCAATCCTCTTTCATTTAACGGATTGGGATAACAAAAGACTTCCATTGAAACACTTTGGTCCTGTATTCCTGTAGCGATTGTTTCAAAACATCCCAGGTCAGGCGCTATACCTGCAAAAGACAATCCTACATTCACCCCTGCATCAATCAGATCGCTTCCTGGAACAAGGTGCAAATAATCCATTTCTGGAAGGCTTCCGTCAGCTTTTCTTGGGCCGTAGGCAGGTGTTTCATCAATGCTTATGAAATCTCCGGTGGTAACCACAAAAGGGGCCATCCAGCTATTTTTTTCCAGGTCGGCAAAATTGCCTATCTCAGCTATTTTGCCCAGGTCAACACAATTTTTAACTACCAGCACTTTCCCGGCTGCAAGCGCCTGAGTTATCCTGTAGTCAGCTACCAGGTTTCTAAATCCGGTGCAGTTATATAATATCATTGACCCTTTGTTGTTGTTCTGATCAAATCCTTTTGCCTTGTTTTTAAAGGCAAGACATTTTTTCAGAGTGAAGTTATGTTTAAGTGTTTTATCATCACTCCCTCCCATCTTAAAGCCATTTCCATTGGCATTTGCTCCAGGATCAGTTCCATCTTCCAGGTAACCGTTCTCAAATGCCCAGCAGTTTTCTATCGAGGTATTCACGTCATCTGCTCCCCTCAGGTATCCATCCCATCCGTCATCACAATTTTTCCAGGCCCTGCAACCGTAAAAAGAATTTCCACTGCCCACTGTCATCTTTGCTGCAAAGCCATCTGCATCACCATAATCGGGAGGATCGGCATTATAATAAGAATCACAGTTCAGGATAGTGTTATCGGAGGCTCCATTATCGAGCTGTAACCCGCTGTCCCTGTTCCTGTAAAAAGCACAGTTTTCTATGATGTTATGGCTCCCGCCTTCTATCTTCATACCATTGTCACCTGCTCCGGTAATGTCAATCCCATTTATATGCCAGTAACTTCCGGTCAATCTAATTCCCCAGTTGCTGCTACCCAACGATTGTCCTGAAAAGTTAAGCACAGGCCGTGTTCCGGGATAGGTAAACAATGAGATTACGGACCCGCTGGTTCCGCTTTTGGCTATTACAATAGTTGCGACAAGATTATAACTTCCCTCTTTAACATATATGTAATCGCCTGTTTGAACCATACTCACCGCTTTTACTATTGAAAGGAAAGGATCCTGCTCAGAACCACTACCGGTATCGGAACCGGTTGTAGTTACATACCAGTTACGGGCAGTAACAGACTGTGACAGAAAAAGAAAAGTGAGCCAGATCAGTATAAAACGGTGGATTGATCTCACAGTTAAACATTTCCTGTTCTGATACTTTGTGCTAAAGCCACCCATTGCTATAAAATAAATATTTAATGATCAGATTTGAAGACTCATTCTTCCTGTTTTGTTCTGCGGTAGCACAAGTTTCCGGCCAAAATTACATAAACTATCTGAATTGATGGAACAATCATTACCTTAAAGCACAGGGTTCAGGGCCCAGAGCTCATTGTGAGTGAGACATGCAGCGATTATCAGACTGCAAGACTGCGCGACCGCAAGACAAAACGGAGTGAGGGTTTGGGAACTTCAAAAAAAAAGAAAGAGGTCGAAATTGACCTCTTGCCTTGTTTGGTACCCGTCTCGGACCAATATACCCCATTCCATATTAAGGTAATCAATGTTGGGGTAAGGGATGCAACCTATGTTTTGGATGGGTTGCTATATCATGAATCTGATTTGCGCATAGAGGAGCATTCCGGTTTCACAGACCATGTATTTGCTTTGATGCACCTGTTAGGGTTCCGTTTTGCACCACGAATCCGGGACTTGCATGACAAAAAATTATACATTACCGATTCGTCAGATAACTATCCTACCTTAGAGGCCTTAATCGGTGGAAAGATTAACCTGAACTGTATCCGTTCTAATTGGGATGATATACTTCGATTGGCAACGTCCATACAACAAGGTGTTGTTACAGCTTCACTAATTGTACGTAAAATCGGAAGCTATCCACGTCAAAATGGATTGGCCTTAGCTTTAAGGGAACTTGGTAAGATCGAACGTACCATATTTATGTTGAACTGGTTCGACCCTGCATTACGCCGTAATGCTACGGCTGGCCTCAATAAGGGAGAAGCTCGCCAGGCAGCAAAATAAACAGCCCAAAAAAGGGAAGTACAGACCATTAAGACCTTATTGATAACATTGCATCTACTTTTTTTTCGCTAACGTACGTTAACTTCCGTTTCGTGAGCCGACCCCTATTACTACCAACAGCAAAAGCGAAGGAACTTCAAAGAATTTTTCAATTCAGGAACGTGAAAGGATTAAGCCACAGGATATACTACAGTTTGATGTAGGTCATTTTTGCTGGATCCTTGTGGAAGGCAGTAACAAGGAGTTTAATACCCGTTTTAAAAACATTTCTTGTGAGCCGGTAAGCATGCCAGAGAGGAACTTTTTCTTTGATGTAGAGAGTAATTTTGGGGTTATCCATGCACAGATTAAAGAGCTTGTTCAGTAAAAATTATCCGTATGGTTTAGTAGCTTCCCAGCTGAACGAGAAACATCGGCAATGGCGGCTGGCGCCGCAGACACATTCTAACATTATACTATGATCGCCAATGCACAAGCAAGAGTTTGGCAGTCCGTCCCTTCACTGCCAAACACTTGT
>Ga0209748_1001490_pt1 | contig 11513 bp, 10 predicted proteins | sample BarGraIncu00421A_FD_185490 | JGI IMG/M metagenome (GOLD analysis project Ga0209748, IMG submission 185490) | Arctic peat soil microbial communities from Barrow, Alaska - Barrow Graham LP Incubations 004-21A (SPAdes) (version 2) | ecosystem: Environmental > Terrestrial > Soil > Wetlands > Peat... | reverse complement strand
GGGACTTAATGTTTTGAATTTATGTAAACGAATAATGTTCTAATAAAAAATAAAGAAAAGGTGGGGATCGTTTTGAGTATATCAAAAGTTAACGCGATAGATTTATATAAAACCATGTTAAAAATAAGAAAGTTTGAAACAACAGCTAAGGACTATTTTGCAGAGGGAAAAATTCCCGGTTTTGTTCATCTCTATATTGGTGAAGAAGCCATTGCTACAGGAGCCTGTGCTAATTTAAACGAGGATGATTATATTACCAGTACTCATAGAGGTCATGGACATATCATTGCTAAAGGCGGAGATTTGAAACTCATGATGGCTGAGCTTTTTGGAAAAGCTACCGGATTAGGAAAAGGTAAAGGCGGTTCGATGCACATTGCCGATGGAACAAAAGGGATACTGGGTGCTAATGGGATCGTTGGTGCAGGCCATGATATAAGCTTAGGCGCAGCATACAGTGCTCAGTACAGAGGAACACAACAGGTATGTGTATGTTTCTTTGGGGATGCTTCCACAAATCAGGGAACATTCCATGAGTCGTTAAACATGGCTAGCGTATGGAAACTTCCAATCGTTTATATATGTGAAAATAATTTATATGGTATTTCTACATGCCAGGCTAAACATCAGGCAATAAAAGATATTTCTGTAAGAGCTGCTTCTTATGATATGCCCGGCATTACCATCGATGGAAATGATGTTTTTGCTGTAAGTGAGGCAGCTAAAGAAGCAATAAAAAATGCAAGAGATGGCAAAGGACCTACACTTATTGAATGCAAAACTTATCGCCAGAGAGGACATTTTGAGGGGGAGCCTGGAAATTATAAACCAGTTGCAGAACAAGAAGCGTGGCTTAAAAAAGATCCTATTCCCAGAATGGAAAAACTGATGTTAGATAACAAGATAGTAAATGCAGATGAACTGAAATCCATACAATTGGATATAGAAGAACAAATAAAAGCTGCAGTGAAATTTGCTGAGGATAGTCCATTGCCACCACTGGAATCAATGGTGGAAGATGTTTATACCGATATTACAGAGGAGATGAGAGTAAGATGAATATCACATTTTTAGATGCAATAAAAGAAGCAATGAGAAGAGAAATGAAAAAAGATGAAAGTGTCTATGTTTTAGGAGAAGATGTAGGATGCTTTGGCGGATGTTTTGGTGCTACAGCAGGTCTTTTTGATGAATTTGGAGATAAAAGAGTAAAAGACACTCCTATTACGGAAGGAGCAATTATTGGATGTGCAGTAGGTTCTGCAGCTACCGGTTTAAGACCAGTGGCAGAGCTTATGTTTAGTGATTTTTGTACGGTTGCAATGGATATGATTGTCAATCAAGCAGCAAAAATGAGATATATGGTTGGAGGAAAGATCACGCTTCCAATGGTAATAAGAATGCCTCTTGGAGCAGGCGTTTCGGCATCTGCCCAACATTCACAATCCCTGGAAGCTTGGTTTACACATATTCCGGGTCTTAAGGTAGTATATCCAACAACTCCGGAAGATGCGTTAGGATTACTTATGACTTCTATCGAAGACGATAATCCAGTCATTTTTATGGAACATAAACTTTTATATGGAGTCAAAGGTGAAGTGCCTGATGATATTAAACCGATACCTTTAGGTGTGGCCAGGGTGCACAGAAAAGGAACAGATATAACGGTCATTGCCACGGGTAAGATGGTTCATGAAGCTATCGAAGCTGCAGAACAATTATCGAAGGAAGGAATTTCTGTTGAAGTATTAGATCCAAGAACATTATATCCTCTTGATAAAAAAGCAATATTTGAATCAGTCGAAAAAACACATAAAGTACTTGTAATCACAGAAGAAAATAAAAGAGGTGGTTACGGCGGAGAAATTTCTGCGATGATAAGCGAAGAATGCTTTGATAGTCTTGATGCTCCGGTAGTTAGAATAGGTGCCTTAAATGTTCCGATACCATTTGCGAAATGCCTTGAAGAAGTAGTAATTCCAAATGCAAAAGATATTGTTAACGGAATTAAATCACTGTTCTAGTCCGCTGTTCTAGTCAAAAAAGGAGGGTACCCCTCCCTCCTTTTAAAATTAGGGTGGTTGTTTATGAGTAAAATTGGGATAATTTTAAACCCTTCTTCTGGACCTGAGACCAGAGTTCATCTTGCATAAGTTGGGCTTTCTTTAATTATGGGGTGCGAAAATTTGCGAAGAGAATGAGTAAGTCAATTTTACGAAAAGATGCTTAAGCAAGTTTCTGAAGAAGGGATTTTAAAAACAACAAACGATTAAAAATAAAAAATGGGAGGATTAATATGGCGAAAATTATAGTAATGCCAAAGCTTGGCTTAACAATGGAGGAAGGAACCATTAGTAGATGGATCAAAACGGAAGGGGAAAATATAGAGGCAGGAGAGGCACTGCTGGAAGTGTCCACTGATAAGTTAGTGAATGAAATTGAATCAAGTGAAAGCGGCGTGGTTAGAAAGATTTTATTCCCGGAGGGGGAAAATGTTAAGTGTTTAGAACCAATCGCTATTATTGCTGCTTTAGATGAAGATATATCGAATCTACTTGAGGAAACTGGTACAACTGGAGAAGTTGAAGTTGAAAAAGAAGTTGACGCCCAGATTAAGTCGGTGAGAGTTGAAGGAGAAGTTCCAGGCAGAATAAAGGCAGCGCCAATAGCTAAAAAACTCGCAGAAGAAAAAGGAATTAATCTTGAGTTAGTAACAGGTACAGGCCATAACGGAAGAATAGTGCTTAAGGATGTCGAAGATTACATTGAAGAAAACAAGACGAAAATTTCTCCAACAGCTGCCAAAATGGCTAAAGATCTGAATGTTAATGTAAATGATATTGATTCTAAGGGAAGAATTATGAAAGAAGATATATTAAAAACATTAGGAACAAACGAGGAAACGTCACTCATTAAAACGCCTGAATTGGATGAAATAGTGATACCTTCAATGATGAGAAAAATAATTGCAGCTAGAATGCTGGAAAGCTGTAGCATATCTCCAATGGTAACTTTTAATATGGAAATTGATACATCAGCACTGAAAGAATTCAGAGAAAAACTTAAAGAGAGTTTTAAAACAGCAAATGCTAAATTAACGTATAACCACCTGTTAATGAAAATTGCTGCTAAAACTTTAAAAGAGTTCCCATATATGAATGCCAGCTTTGATGGAAAAGAAATAATACTCCATAAATCTGTAAATATCGGTCTTGCAATATCGATTGAGGGCGGACTGATGGTTCCCAATATAAAGAATGTTCAGGATAAATCTCTTCTAGACATAGCATTAGAAACTGAAGAAATGATTATAAAAACAAAAGAGAATAAACTGCTTCCTGATGATGCGGTTAGAGGAACTTTTACCATAAGCAATATAGGAATGTTTGGTATCGCTACCTTCTCACCCATAATAAATCAGCCTGAATTAGCAATTCTTGGAGTCAATGCAATTGTTGACAGAGTGGTTGCTGTTAACGGTGAAATAGTAATCAGGCCAATGATGAATTTAAGTTTAACGGTAGATCATCGCGTAATAGATGGCGCTATGGCAGCACAATTCTTGAAGAGGTTCAGGGATATCGCTGAAAACCCTTTGTTATTGTTAATGTAGGGAATCGACAAAACCAGCAAGGAACAGTTTGAAATATAATATTTAATCAAATTTTAATAATGTCTAAAGGAGGATTTGAAAATAATGGCTAATAGTGATAAAAAAGAAAATAACGTTGAAAAAAAAGTTCTTATTATAGGTGGAGGACCTGGTGGCTACGTAGCGGCAATCAGAGCAGCTCAGCTAGGAGCAAAAGTTACGGTCATCGAAAAACAATGGCTTGGCGGAACTTGCCTAAATGTTGGATGCATACCAACGAAAGTACTTTTACATACGGCAGAAATATTAACTGAAATGAAACAAGCAGATTTAATAGGAATAAGCGTAGAAGGAAATTTCGATGTCGATTGGGCATCTTTGCAAAATAGAAAAAAAGCCGTTGTAAAGAAGCTTGTAGACGGAGTCAAATATCTGCTTAAAGCTAATAAAGTTGAAGTGATTGAAGGCAAAGCATCCTTTATTGATAAAAATACCGTTAAAATAGATAAAGAAGATGGGTCATCTATGGAAATGACTGCAAGCGAAATCATCGTGGCAACGGGATCAGAACCTTTTATACCACCAATTAAAGGATCGGATTTAGAAGATGTCATAGACAGTACGGATGCTTTATCGTTAGAAAAAATTCCTGAAAGTATTGTTATTATAGGGGGAGGTGTTATTGGAACTGAGTTTGCAACTGTATTTAACAGCTTAGGTTCTAAAGTCACAATCGTTGAAATGCTGCCATATATCCTTCCCCCAATAGACAGAGAAATCGGAGAAATGACGAAAAAAACATTGAGTAAAGAGGGAGTAAAAATATATACCGGAGCCAAGGTAACGGGTATTGAACAAGGCGAAAATGGCATTATTGTTTCAGTTTTGCTTGGTGATAAGGAAATGAAAATTGAGGGAAACAAAGCTCTGGTAGCAGTTGGGAGACGAGCGGTAGTAAAAGGATTAAATATAGAAAATGCCGGGGTTGCACTTGACAGAGGAAATATTGTAGTTGACAAGAGTATGAAAACAAATGTTGAAGGAATATATGCGATAGGTGATGTAACAGGGATTAATATGCTTGCCCATGTAGCTTCTGAACAGGGAGTGGTAGCGGTTGAAAACATAATGGGAATGAACACTAAAATGGATTACAAAGCCGTTCCGGCATGCGTATATACCAAACCGGAAATTGCTGCAGTAGGTTTAACGGAAGAAGAAGTAAAGGAAAAGGGTATCCCTTACAAGGTTGGAAAGTTCCCTTTGGCAGCCAATGGAAAGGCACTTATCATGAATGAAACAGGTGGTTTCATAAAGATTATTGCAGATGAGAAATATGATGAAATTTTAGGAATACATATATTAGGGTCAAGAGCGACGGATATCATTGCAGAAGGAGCACTGGCTTTAAGGATGGAATGCACACTGGAAGAAATCATAACGACAATACATGCACATCCAACCGTGGGAGAAGCAATGAAGGAAGCCGTTCTTGCCGCCAACAAAAAAGCGATCCATATGGTCAATGGGTAACTAAGAGATGCTATTTGTTAAGCATAGCAATACAGATCCCTATAAAAGCCATGCCATAGAAGAATTCTTGATGAATAAGTTTGATGAAGATTGTTTTATGTTGTGGAAAAATGAAAAGTGTATTCTAATCGGTAACTATCAGAATGCTTACAGTGAAATAAATACGGATTATGTAAAGCAATATAATATTCCTGTTGTAAGAAGAATTACAGGAGGAGGCACGGTATTTAACGATGAAGGAAATTTCAATTTTTCATTTATTAGTTGCAATGTTGGTGAGGATTGTTTTGATTTTAAAAAGTTCACGACTCCAATTGTCCGGGCTCTCAACAAACTTGGTATTAAGGCCGAACTATCCGGAAGAAACGATTTGACCATAGAGGGTAAAAAGTTTTCTGGAAATGCTCAGTACAAAAGTAAAAATAAGGTGCTGCACCATGGTACCCTGCTGTTTTCTTCAAATATATCTGATTTAGCTAATGCATTGAAAGTTAATCCGATAAAGATTGAAAGCAAGGGAATAAAATCCGTTAAAAGTCGGGTCACTAACATTTGTGATTATCTTAAAGTTTCCATGACAACTGAGGAATTTAAGGAGTATCTTTGTAACGAAGTCTACAGTAGCACTGAAAATGCAGAAATTTATGAAATTACAGAAGATGATTGGAAGGAAATTAATCAAATAGCAGCAAAAAAGTATGCAACCTGGGAGTGGAACTATGGAAAAAACCCTCAGTTCAATATGGAAAGAGAAAAGAAATTTATAGGTGGCATCGTTAATGTTTCTATGAATTTCAATCAAAACAGAATTCAAAATGTGAAAATTCATGGAGATTTTTTCAGTCAAAAGGATATAACGGTTATTGAAGATGCTTTAATTGGAGTATCTTATGATCAAAAGTCAATATATGAGGCTCTGAAGGATTTTGATATGCAGGAATATTTTATGAACATATCCAATGAGAACATTTTGGATGTATTAATTTAATGAGAGGAGCGTAAATGATCTCTAAAAATAAACCGGAGTGGTTAAAAATAAGAATAAAATCTGGAGCTAATACGGGGAATGTGAGTAGTATATTAAAAAAATATACTTTGAATACTGTTTGTGCTGAAGCAGACTGTCCCAATGCATATGAGTGCTTTAGCAGAGGTACCGCAACATTTATGATTTTAGGTAAAAATTGCACCAGAAACTGTAAATTTTGCAAGGTTATTAAAGCTGAACCAGAAGAGTTGAACCCAATAGAGCCGATAAATATCGCGAAAGCTATCAAGGAAATGGATTTAAAGCATACCGTTATCACCTCTGTGACAAGAGATGATCTTCCGGACGGGGGAGCAGGTCATTTTGCCAGTACGATTTCAGAAATTAAAAAAAATTGCCCGAATGTTACGATAGAAGTGCTCATTCCTGATTTTAAAGGGGAATATGATTCTTTAAAAAAAGTTGTTGAAGCTAAGCCGGATGTCCTAAATCATAATGTTGAGACAATATCGAATCTCTATTCTTCAGTAAGACCCATGGCAGTATATAAACGTTCTTTAGAACTCTTGAAAAGGGTTAAAGAAATAGACGACAGCATATTTACTAAGTCCGGATTTATGGTTGGTCTTGGTGAAAATGCAGAGCAGGTTATAGAACTTCTAAAGGATTTAAAAAAGGTGAACTGCGATATTATTACAATAGGACAGTACCTACAGCCTTCAAAAGAGCATTATGAAGTTAAGGAATATGTAAAACCTAGCAAATTTAAAATTTACGAAATAGTAGCCAAGAATATGGGATTTAAATTTGTCGCCGCAGGGCCATTTGTCAGAAGTTCTTATCATGCAGAAGATGGTTTGAATAGTTTGAATTGAGATTAGTTATATCCTGGATCCTAGGTCGTATTTCCGAAATTTATACGGAATATTAAAAGTTTTTATTAATCTATCCTCGAACCTTTCATAAAATTGCATTAAGTTATAAGTTTATCTGTTTACGGGAAATTGGAAAATAACAAAAATAAAGGAGATAAAATGAAAGCAGCAGTATGGTATGGAAATAAAGATGTTAGAGTGATGGATGTACCTGAGCCACCGGCACCTCGTAAAGGGGAAGTGAAAATCAAGGTCGAATGGTGTGGAATTTGCGGATCCGATTTACATGAGTACATTGCCGGTCCGATTTTTATACCAACAACGACACCTCATCCGTTAACGGGCAAAATAGCACCACTTATTCTTGGACATGAATTTTCCGGGACGATTGTTGAAGTGGGGTCAGAGGTTAAGGGGTATAAAGTAGGCGACAGAGTTGCCCCAGATGCCTGTCAAGTATGCCATGAATGTAATCCATGCAAAATTGGAAAGACCAATGTTTGTGAAAAACTGGCATTTACTGGCTTAATGGCAGATGGTGCTTTTGCGGAATACGTTAATGTTCCGGACTATACCCTGTATAAGATTCCAGATAACATGTCCTTTGAAGAAGCGGCTTTGATTGAGCCACTTGCAGTAGCGGTTCATGCTGTACGCCAGGGACCCCTTGTTGAAGGTGATAGTGTTGTTATTTTTGGAGCAGGAACCATTGGATTGTGCACGCTTCTCGCTGTTAGAGCGGCTGGCGCTGGAAAAATATACGTAATAGAATTAGCAAAAGCAAGAAAAGAATTGGCGAAAAAATTGGGAGCACACGAAGTTTTAGATCCCAGTGAAATTGATATTAATACAAAAATTAGGGAACTTACAAACGGCATAGGACCGGATGTCGTATTCGAATGCATCGGCAATGATAAGGTAACGCCTACAGCCATCGAAGTTGCTAGATCCGGGGGTAAAGTTATCCTTATGGGAGTTTATGAAAAAGAAACTAGTCTTCAGATGAACGCGGTCGTATTTACGGATAAAATCATTATTGGTTCATTAGCCTATGCAGGAGATTTCAAAACGGCAATTGATTTAGTATCCGATGGACGTATTGATGTATCGCCACTGATAACTGGAAAGATACACCTTAATGATATTATCGAAAAAGGCTTTGAAGAACTGATCAATAGAAAAAACGAAAATGTAAAAATCATTGTAAAACCAGTTTAACAAAAATCTGATTAGGAAACTTCCGAAAAGTTCAACATTCAAAGATAGTGATACGATGTGCATGGTTTATCATGAATATTGAACAACACATTGTGCTTATTTGCGTCATTTGTTTTGAAATAAGTGCTTTTCGGAGTTTTCATTAGTACCTGATTTTCCGTTTAATAGATAACCTCATAAGTCAATGCAAATGAATATGGGTCCGGTAGAGGAGGTTAAGAATATGAAAATAGTCTGTATCGGGGACAGTATAACACATGGGTATAAAATTAGAACTTCACAAATCTGGACAAGCTTAATTCAAAAAATCAATGAAGTTCAGGTTTTGAATAAAGGAATTATTGGAGATAGTACTACAAATATGGTAACAAGATTTCATGAGGATGTTATCGAAAACAATCCTTCTCATGTCATTATTATGGGTGGAATCAATGACTTGATTAGTGGAGTACCAACTGATGTTATTTGTGAAAACGTATTTGCCTTAGTTCTTCAAGCTTATGTGAATAATATCATTCCAATAATAGGCGTTCAATTTCTTACCGAACCATTAACAGCTGCAGAGTATTGGCCAGATGTAGATGATTTTATCAAGTTAAATAAAAAATTATCAGATCTGAGAAGATTGCTTTTAGAATTATCAAAAACATACCGTATAAAAATCATTGATTTTTATACGGAAATGAAGAAACACATTAAAGCAGGAAATAAATTAAATATCTATATTGACGGATTGCATCTAAATGTTTTAGGTAACGAGATCATAGCCAGTGTAGTAAACACTTATTTAAACAAGACCTATTCAAAAGTCAAGGCGGTTCGATTCCCCCAGCTAAATTTAATAAGAATAACAAGTGTTTAATTCTTTTATGAGAGAAAACGTTTAAAGAAGAATATGGAAATAGTAAAGAGTATCTTTGCTATTTTTTGAAATTTAAAATATTTGGAGGATAAACATATGACTGCAACCGGTGAATTATTAGATATGGCTGAGATTGACATGACAGAAGAAAGTGGTCAACCAATCAAAGATGGGGAATACGGCGTATTTAACAATATGAACAACGCTATCGATGCAGCTTATATTGCCCAAAAAAAATACATGAAACAACCAATGGCCTTCAGAAGTAAACTGATTAGTGCGATGAGAGCCTTCATGCTTAAAAAAGAAAATATGGAAGTGATTTGTCAAATGGCTGTTGAAGAAACAGGTATGGGCAATTACGAACATAAACTTTTAAAGCACGAGCTGGCAACAACAAAAACACCGGGGGTTGAAGATCTTGTATCTGAAGCATTTGCCGGAGATCATGGATTAACGTTAATTGAGCATTCACCTTTTGGTGTTATCGGAGCTGTTTCCCCGTCAACAAACCCCAATGAAACCGTGATCTGCAACTCCATCGGCATGCTTGCCGCCGGGAATACCGTTATTTTTGCCCCTCATCCCAGTGCTAAGACAACCAGTGCTCTCACAATTAAACTTTTAAACAAAGCCATTATGGAAGTCGGAGGTCCGGAAAACTTAATTGTTACCACCGCCAGTCCATCCATTGAAAGTGCAAATATTATGTTTACCAGCGATAAAATCACGATGTTATGCGCTACCGGTGGTCCTGGTGTTGTAAAAATCGTATTAAAAAGCGGGAAAAAAGCCATCGGAGCCGGCGCAGGTAATCCGCCTGCCCTGGTTGATGAAACAGCAGATATTGAAAAAGCGGCAAAGGATATTATTGATGGTTGCTGCTTTGATAATAACCTTCCCTGTATTGCAGAAAAAGAAGTGGTGGTTGTCGAACAGGTTGCAGACGATCTTGTAGCGAACATGAAAAAGAATGGGGCCTATGAATTAACCGATGCGGCAAAAATAAAGGAATTGGAAGAGCTGGTTATTCCCGGTGGCAGACTCAGTCGTGATTATGTGGGAAGAGATGCAAAAACAATTTTAAAGGGCATTGGCATTGACGCAGATCCAACAGTCCGGGTTATTATTATGGAAACAACTAAAGATCATACCTTTGCTGTTGAAGAACTGATGATGCCGGTTTTACCCATTATTCGGGTTGAAAATATTGCCGAAGGGATTAACGTTGCTGTGGATTTAGAACGGGGTAATCGACATACAGCGATTATGCATTCGACAAATGTTAATAATCTGAACGAAATGGCAAAAAGAGTACAAACCACTATTTTTGTTAAAAACGGCCCTTCCTATGCAGGAATCGGTGTAGGCGGCGAAGGTTATACAACCTTTACGATTGCCGGACCAACCGGCGAAGGCCTTACATCCGCCAGGACCTTTACCCGTAAAAGAAGATGCGTATTGGTAAACCAACTTTCTGATACTGAAGCAGCATTTCATTATACTACTTTCGCAGAAAATTACTAGTGTTCGTTGTAGTGTTACTTAAATGTTAAATAAATATCAATGTATTCTTTATGACCACAACTCTTTTTTAATTTCCACAATATATCAATTGAAAAAGACTGATGTTATCATTTTCACATAGACAAGGGTTGGAAAAATTTATTATAAAATGAAGGGAACAAAATGAATTATTCCCATCGTACCTGGGTAAGCGGTTGGTACAGCAAACAACGGCTTAAAGTCGCAAAGCTTCACGAAACTATTGTCAATCAGAGAAAGGACTTCCTGCATAAACTGTCACGGCAGATAACCAATGCCAATGACGTGGTGTGCATCGAAGATCTCGACATGAAGGCGATGTCCAAAGAAACCGATACTCTCAAACTGGGAAAGGCCACTGCCGACAAACAGTGGAAAATTATCGAAGAGGATTGGCGAAATCGGGAAAATTTCGGAAGCTACAATGATGATATTTTGTCATTTATATAGCAAGAAAAAAATAATTTAGTTTATTCTTAAGGAGAAAATTTAATGCCTAAAAAAATGATGACAATGGATGGAAACAATGCAGCGGCACATGTGGCCTACGCTTTTACTGAGGTTGCTGCTATTTATCCAATCACACCTTCATCCACCATGGCGGAGTATGCCGATGTGTGGGCTTCCCAGGGTCGAAAAAATATATTTGGTCAAATTGTAAAAGTTTCTGAAATGCAATCTGAAGGCGCCGCCGCGGGCGCTGTTCATGGTTCATTGGCGGCAGGCGTTTTAACAACAACCTTTACTGCTTCGCAGGGATTATTATTAATGATCCCGAATATGTATAAAATTGCCGGTGAATTGTTACCGGGTGTTTTCCATGTGACTGCGCGTGCTTTAGCAGTACAGGCACTGTCTATTTTTGGAGATCACAGTGATGTTATGGCTTGTCGCCAAACC
>Ga0209748_1001485_pt1 | contig 11522 bp, 16 predicted proteins | sample BarGraIncu00421A_FD_185490 | JGI IMG/M metagenome (GOLD analysis project Ga0209748, IMG submission 185490) | Arctic peat soil microbial communities from Barrow, Alaska - Barrow Graham LP Incubations 004-21A (SPAdes) (version 2) | ecosystem: Environmental > Terrestrial > Soil > Wetlands > Peat... | reverse complement strand
TCACGTCCTTGATCTCGCCGATGAACTGCGTGTGCAGCCCGAGCTCGTGCACCTGCACCACTTCGCACTCGAGCACGAGCGGGAACTCGTCGACGTACGGCGCGTCCACGAGCTCGCTGCGCACGGGGGTGAGGCCGGTCTCCGCGAACTTGTCGTGGTCGCGTCCCGAGGCGATGCCGAAGTAGTCGGCCTCGACGGCGTTGCCCTCGCCCGGCAGGCTGATCGTGAACGCACGGCGCGCCATCAGGTTGCCGTGGGACGCTGTCGCGGCCCGCAGCGAGATCGACACGCACGGCGGCTTCGAGCAGGCGATGCCGCCCCAGGCCGCGGTCATGGCGTTGGCGACGCCGTCGGGGCCGTAGGTCCCGACGACCAGCACGGGCGTCGGATACAGGAGCGTCTTCGCTCCGAGTGACTTCTTCATAGGGGGTCCTCCGTGTGTTCGAGCCGGCGATCCGCTTCGCGGTCACCCCCGACACGATAGCGCACCCGGGTCAGGCCCCGGCACGCGATGCCAGGCGCTCTATGGCCGCGCTATCCGCACGCTCTCGAGCGTCACCCCGGGGCTTCCGCCGACCGAGCTCATCGTCAGCGTGAGCGAGCTCCCGTCGGCGAAGACCAGCTTCTCGCTGTCGACGATCCCGCCGGACATGGTCTGGCTCGCCGTGAACTTCAGGCCGGGGTCGGCGTTCGCCGCTGCGGCGATGCGGTCCCACAGGTAGGTGGCGGTGTCCTCGGGATCGGGGGTGAACACGGTCTCCCCGATCGTGGGGCGCGCGGCGGTGTACAGCATGTCCGCGTCGCTGGTGCCCTTTCCGGGCGCGGGTCCGAAGGAGATCACGTTCCCCGAGAGCAGCATCCACAGCCCCGCGAGCAGGACGAGCACGCCGACGACGGCGAGCGTTGCCTTGAAGATCGGACGTATCCTGACCACCAGTCCGGCCGCGGTCAGCAACGCCCCCGCGATGATGAGGATCCAGGTCGTCACGATCGTGTCGCCCCCTTGAGCGCTTCGTCCATCGTCGATGTCAGGTCTGCCATGATCGAGTACGGCTCGATCGCAGACAGCCCGCGGACAAGAGCCGGATCGAGGGTGCTCACAGCGCATCATCCCGTTCCAGCAGTGGCCGAAGGTGCCGATCATAGAGGTGCTCGGCCTGTTCGCGGCCGCGAACGGGATAGTCATAGAGATCCAGGTACAGCTGGATGTCTGACGCCGCACTCATCCCGCCCTTCGGGACCTGATCGTCGAAGAAGGCGGACACACGGTAGTAGGGCTCCGCGACGTTCACGTTGCCGCCCCGTTCGACGACCCTCGCGCCCAATCGCGCGAGCACCTCACCGGCGTCGTCCAAGTCCTTCACGTACAGATCGATCGCATCGAAGTCGGCGTGACGGTCGACCAGACTCGCGCCTGCATGACCTGTGAACACGTACTTGACCCCGGCGGCATCGAAGGACTCAGCCACGTGGGGCATGAGCGACTCGACACTCGCCGCGGGAAGGAAGTAGCTCCGGGCGGAGGATCGCTTGCGGCTACGATACGACACGACCCAGTCGTTCAGCAAGTCCTCTGCGCGACGCAGGACGACCTTGTCGCCGCGCTTGCCGACGTATCCCCGGCGTTCGAGTTCGGCGACGACCTTGGAAACGTACCCCGCGGTCAGTCGTATGGCTTCGTCCTGAGAGCTGGCGATCTCGGCGATCTGACGCACCCCCAGAGGGGCCGGCTGCCTCATCAGAACGCGAAGGACGAGCGATGCCTTGTCCGAGAACGGGTCGCGCTGTCCGCGCGCCTCAGGGCTTCGGCTGGGAAACCCGCGGCGGTCGACGTGGAGACTATCGGCCATGAGCCATGCGTTTCCCGCGAAGTCGATGAATGCCACGTGCATGTCCCGAAGCAGCTGCTGGTTCTCAGGGCTGAAGTAGGGCGATGCCAGGACCGGGATCCGCCTCGGGTCGCTCATCCCGTCCTCACGGCGGAGCAACTCGGCGGCCTCGATCAGGCGAGCCCTCCCGCCCACGCCGAGTACTTCGATCAGAAGCTGGGCGCCTCCGACCGGTACTCCAAGGTCGACCTGCGCTGCGGCGCTGTGGCCTCGGTGTCCGTTTGGGCGCACGTCCAACACACGCCCCGGTAGCACTTCCCGGATCGCACGCTCCAACTCCACCATATCCTGGTCCTTAGCAGCCATGTTTCCTCTAGCGCTTGTGTTTCCCATATGGGAAACACCGTACTCTGAGGAAACAGCAGACGCAAGAGGACACATGCACTCTGTGGATCCAGCGATACTAAGTCCAGGCCTCGCGGAGCCCGCCTCCAGGTAGGAACCTCGGAAACGGAGCCCCACACAAACCCGGGCGTTTCAGTTGCAGACTTCACGTTCGTGCGGCTGACCGGTGTTCCGTCGGTTCGTTCGCGGCTGTATTGGCGTCAGACAACGAAGATTCTTCTCGTGGTCGGTGACCTGAGCCTGAGCATCCGTCGACCTCGGACGAACTGGACCCGAAACGCCGCAGCGTCCCTATCCGAATCGGATGATTGGCCCAACCGCTCAGGCGATTGTCGGGCGATTGCATCTCACGAAGGCCCCCGGATCAAGCGCCGATTCCCTGCGCACGAAGTGCGTCAAACAGCTCCCGGCACAGCGCGGCGCACGATGCGGCGATCACGTCGGGCGGCTCTGGCGCCGCAGCTTCAGCTGCAAGCTGGCTGCCCAGAGAGTCAGCGTCGCCGAACAGACCTGGCAACTTGCCAAGCGCCTCTGAGGTGACAGGCTCGGCAGTCGCGTCTGCCAGCAGACCGACGAAGCCCTCGGCCAACCGAGCGCTCGGAATCGCCTGCAGCAGCCGAAGCACGTCCAGCGCGTCTTTGGGCTTCACCCTGTCCGCCCGGCCTCGTTCGAGCGCGCCAGCCGCGACCCGCTCAGACAGCTTGATTGTCTTTGAGATCAGCAGAGCGGTCGGACCAGCCACCTTCATGGTGAAGGTCGGGAGTCCGTCGCTTCGAGCGCCCCGATGCTCAGCACGCTGTGGTCCACGAGCGCCGCTTCCAGCCCATGGACCTTGAGCATCGAACCCTTCTCGTGCTGCGGCACCCGCGCAGCGCGCCGCCCCGCACCCCCAAGTGCGTCGGGCACGAGAAGATCGACGGTCACCTTCGCGGGCACCCCGGCGATCTCTCGCATCGACGCCCAGACGCCCACCAGTTGCCTGCCATCTCGCTCGTCGAGGAAGAACTTGGCCTTCCGCATCACAGAAGCGATCTCGGGATCACCGGAGAGCAGGCGCGGGTCGATGGCGACATCCCCGTCAGTCGTGAACTCGGCGACGGCGAATTGCGCAGCGCCCGCATGGAGGTAGATCGCCTGCGCCCCGACGAGCACGAGCGCATCGCGATGACCCTCGAGCGCCTCAAGCGCGTCGAGAAGAGTCCTGCGGGCGACGACGTACTCCTCGCTATACACGCCAGGCCTCCTCGTGAGAGAGCATCCACTCGATGAGCGCTTCTGCTTCTTCTGGCCCGCGCCCGGAAGACGTAAGCAGATCGGCGACGGCCTGTGAGGGAGACACGTACGTCAGACCTTGGTCGAGGACCGTGCGCTCGAATACGACGCTGTCGAACGGTTCGACGAGAAGGACGTTTGCTCCAGTGTCGGCGGGAAGCAGGCCGAGCGCGTTCGCGGCCTCGTCCAGACGTTCGACGTAGACGACCCCGAGCCGCGCCGGAGCGATCGGAGCCCGCCGACCGGCGGCAAGCGAACCTGAGATCGCGTAGGTCAGCCCGTTGGGGCCGTCTTGTTCCCGCAGGCCGTCGAGGAGCGTCGGCAGTCCCCGAGGCTGAAGATAGGCCGTGGCGAGGTTGGAGGAATCCAGGGAGTAGTCCTTGGCCCACGCGCGCAGGAGGTTGGGCCAGTCGACGCGGGTGACCGGACCGCGGGGTTCGCGTCCCACGTAATCATCTCGCTCGAGCAGAGCAAGCAGACGTGAAACGTAGCCGGGGTCGATCTGCGCGATCTTTGCGATCTCACGTGTGCCGAGCGGCGGATTGAAGTCCACGAGTGTCCGCACGAGCCGCCCGGCCTTGGCCCCTTTGAGGGAGCGCGCTGGGCGCTGCATCGGCTCCGGGTCCTTGTCAGCACCGGCGCGCTCGATCGCCACAGCGGGAGTGTCGAGCCGAAGATACATGTTGCCGGTCAGATCGATGTAGCCGGACCGGAGTGTTCGCAGCCGCTCTCGCGTCCGTTCGCTGAGAAAGCGAGCGACGACGAGAGGAGTCGCATCGTCGTTTCCCCACCGTCGCATCTCGAAGCGAGACACGAGTGGCTCCACGTCCTTGGGGTCGAGCCGGCTCTTCACTTCTATCGTCAGGATCGACGCCTGCTCATTCGGCCCGACGATGCGCACAACCGCATCCGGTCCGAGGACGTAGCCCCGCTCTTCGACCACGTCCACACGCCATGTCTCAGGCAGGCGCGAGCGAAGCTCGTTGAGGGCTCGGGAGAATGTGGTGTTGTCTGAAGTTGTAGCGTTGCGCATCATGCACAACATAGTAGTTCTAGACAACACCTACCGCAAGCCCGCCAGCGCCGACTATCCCCAAAACGCTCCGTACCGGTTCTCATCGACGATCGCGACAAGCGCCGCCAGGTCCGAGGTGGGCGGCACGGCATCAAACACATGCCACTCGAGATCGGCGCCCATCCAGTAGAGCGTCCATTCATCACGGGAGCGGAAGTAGCGGAACCTGGCCACACCAGCTCGCGTCCAGTCACCCGGACTGCCCTCCCACGGAGGGCGCTCCTCGAAGACCGACACGGCGTGACCGTCGATGTCGTAGACGCAGCGCAGCTCGTTCCGATGCTCCGGCGGGGACGCGTCTCGGCAAGACTCCCCCACGGTGGCATCGATCAGTCTCAGTTCCAGCTCGCTGAACGCCACTAGACTTCACCCGGTCCTCATCACAACCACTGCTCACACGAACAGGCTAGCCGAGGACGCGTCGCGCCGGAAGGAGCGCTCGACGAATCGGCCTGGGCGCCAGCGAGCGGCGCGGCTGTGACCCGATCCGCGTGTCAATTCGACCGAAAAGGGCGCCGAATCGGCGTCAAGGCCCCGTTTCCGGGGCCTTGACGACTCTATCGAAATGCGCGTTTGCGCAGGTCAAGCATGGAGCCGACGCGGGGATTCGAACCCCGGACCCCCGCATTACGAGAACACGAAAGCGCAGGTCAGACGGGGTATTTGCACTACTTTCAGGCACAATCCCGACGGGTGCCGAGGGTGTCAGAAACACCCCGCGACACTCAGAAACAATCAGATAAGCGCACGGATACAGCGCACGGAGAGGAGGTGGTAGGGACGAAGCGGTTCGAGTGGCACGCGAAGGACATACGACCAGGCGGCGGGGACGCCGCGATAGCTAAGGGGAGTGCAGCATGAGGGAAGCAATGGCTGTTCCGGTGAGTGAGTGGGGCGAGGGCGTCGGCGTGTCGCTGTCGACGGTGGCGCGGCGCTGGGGAGTCAGCGAGGACGAGACATGGGAGTTGTTCGGCTTCATCCCGGGAATCAGCCACGACACCGATGTTGAGTTGACGATCCGCGTCGCTGAGACCGGCGAGAGGCTGTGGATGGCGCAGCACATCCTCTACGCCGAGCACGACTTCCCGGATCTCGCCAACGGTCGGGGACGCGAGGTGCTGATAGCGATGCGGGCGCTGAGCGCAGCAGTGGAGGAAGCAGAGCCCGACATGTTCAGCGAGCTCCTGCACGAGACGGGAATGGCGGGAGAGCGCCTGTCTGCGGACAGGCTGGCGGCTCTGGCGGGCCTGGAGCCTTCGGGGCTGCGTGCTGAGTTCGTCAGGCTGAGAAGAGTCCTGGACGAACGGCTCGAGCGGCACCTCGCCGAGCGCAACGCAGGCACGGAGGCATTCGCTCTCTGATCGCGAACGAACAGGAAGCCCGCTCCCGATGCTGGGGGGGGCGGGCTTCCGCGTTCGTTGGCCGGCACGGTGACGAAGAGGGGCACGCGGCCGGGGTACCATCGCGGAGTGAGCTACACACCGATGGGAGGAGGTCATGATGGAGGTAGAGGACATGCGGACTGGCTTTCTGGACAAGGCGGGGCTGTCGATCGTGCTGGATCTGCTCAAGCTCAAGCCGGGGCTGGTTCTGTACGCGCGCGACGAGGACGGCACAACGCGGGCATACGTGCTGGTGGAGAACGGTCTATGGCTAATCGCGGAGACGCCGCTTGAGCACCGTCACGGTGCTCACGCGATTGAGTTCCTCCCGTTTACCGCAATGCGGGAGATCGTGGCGACTCTGACGAGCGACGGGCGCGAGACCGTGATGAGCATCGCGGATACGCGCTTCTACGCGGGCCTCGCGAGCACGAACCTGGAGATTCGTCCCGTGAGCGGCCCGGCTTGGACCATCCGCGGCGAGTCGCTGGCCGAAGGTGCGTCGAGTGACGCAGACGAGCGCCTGTCCGAGATGTTTGCCGGTGTGTTCGAGCTCTGCCGCGCCGCCTCCGAAAGTGGGGTAGCTGTGCGGATCGTCTCGCCAGGCGACCTCGAGGACTTGCCGCCGACCGGAGACTAGGCCCTAGCGCACCAAGGGCCCCTCGCGGTTCCACGAGGGGCCCTCTTGGCGATCACCGTTCCGAACGGTGCGCACCTCTTTCGCGTTGCCGGCCGGACTGCGGGTACGGTCGACACGCAGGGCAGGTGTGCGTGGCGGATTCATGGCGGATTCGCACTTGGATCACGCGGACGCTACCTCGGCGGTCCTGCAGGGGCCGAGCGCAACCTCGTGACGATGGCTCTGAGGATTCTGGGTGACCGGCGAATGGCTCGTGGTATCGCGAGCAACGCCGGCGGGAGAAGCAGCAGCGGCAGGTCGAACAGCCAGACTGCGGGCTTATCGCGGAAGAAGCGCACCATCAAAGAAGCGGTAGGAATGTTGTCCCAGCTCCGATGCGCACGAAGGGAGCGTATGTCCCGCCGGTTCGTTGCGTATCTGTCAGTCAGGTAGAACGCGAAGACGTCAGGCTGGTATCCAAGACGGTTCATCTCGGAGAGCACCTCAAGATGCTTCATGCCTAGATAGAGCTGATTGCCATTGCTCGTGCCCCAGCGGGGATTACCAACCCTCACTGTGACGAGATCACGTGCCATGACGTAGGCGGGCACATCATCAGCGAGCATCTTCATCACTGCCGCAACGTGTATCCACTGGCTTCCCACGTACCTTGCCAAGTCCTGCCCAAGCCAACCCGTGCGTCGAATAATCAGCGACGAGACTGCAGCAGTTCCCCATTCAGTGAGTCGGAAGAAGGAGTCGCCCTCGCACAGGGCGTCCGCTTCATATTCCTTCTTCGCCACGACAACATTCTTCGCGATGTCCAGAAAGGAGACTTGGCCGACAATGACCGCAACGTCCGGATTCTCATCAATCACATGCAGCGTGTGGGCGAGTGCTCCCGGCATGAGGAAGTCGTCGTCACCGAGGATGTGAACGTACTCGCCACGGGCTGACCTGAAGATGGCGTCGACGTTTGCGTCATATCCTATGTTGGCTTCGTTCCGCCTTAGAGCCACCAAGGTCGGATGCCGCTGTGCACACTTGCTCACAATCTCTGAAGTGTCGTCAGATGAGGCGTTGTCTGAGACGAGCACATCCACGCGGCCCTGGGTATCTGGCGAGAGCTGCGAAAGGACGCTCTCGATTGCCTCCTCGATGTACGCAGACCCGTTGAATGTTGGGATCCCTATGGTCAGACCGGCTGCCATCCTCTGTCCCCTTTGGCTGTCCTTCTCTTCGCCCTCGGTGCCTCTCTTGGCTCGTTCGGGCGCGAGCCCTGCCCATGCTAGCTCACCTGCACCCGCTCCGCGGCACGAACAGAGGGAGGTAAGGTGGGGTAGGTTCTCGCGCCTACCATCGGCCCGTGGCCACGCCGTGACCCTCGCGGCAACGAGCGCCCCGTCACTCCCGGCGGGGCGCTCGCGTTGTCGTCGTCTTGCGGGACACGATGCCCACCCCACCCGGCCCACACGCGACGGGCCGCAGAAACGTCGTGTGCCGGCTCTCAACGGGCGAAGGTGAGCATCGGTCCTTGGGAATGTCGTTAGCGGTCCGACGCCTCGTCGTGGTCGACAGGCGAGTCGACAAGCGCGAGCGTGTTGCCGTCGAGTCGCCACCATTCGTACATGTCACCCGGCGGAAGCGATTCGCGGACGACGCAGGGAAGGCGCCAACGCTCGCAGGTGAACGGGAGACCGGCCTCGAGGTCGCGGACGTAGCCGTGCCAGGGGCCGCCGGATCTCTTGGGGGCGGCTGCGATCCGGTCCCGGTACTTCTTGAGCAGCAGCTCGCGCGCTCGCGGCGCGGGTATGGGGCCGCTGAGCTCTTGTGTGCGCTTCTCAGCCACGATCGGCCTCGCCTTCGGCAGGTGGCGGGTAGTAACTGCCGCACGCTTTCATGCGACGGCGCTGCTCGTCCGTCAGATCGGGGAAGTGGTCGGTCGGCGCGACGCTCACGTTGTCGTCTGCGTCGACTTGCAGCCATTCGTGGGGATCGCCGGCCAGATCGACGCCTGCGGCACGGAGGACGAACCGTGTGCAGTAGTACGGCTCACCGTGGCTGTACCGCTCCAGTCGGCGCGCGCGGTGCGCCTCTTCGTCACCTGGGCGCCTGAACGACGGCATAGCGACTTCGGTGTCGATGAGTGCTTGGCGCACGCCGGGGATGTGAAGCGATGTTGTGAGTGAACCGGTGCGCTTCTCAGCCATTCTTGGCCCTCTCTCTCGCCCATCGGGCATTGACGGCGTTGACGTGGCGCGCGGACTTGAGCACCTTGCCCGACGAGTCGACGAGCACGATGCCTGCGAGCAGCTTCGCGAGCGTGGCCTCGCGCTGACGTTCCTCCGCCAGGAGCGGGTGCGCCTTCGTTCCGCCGGCACCGGCCGAGACCGTGAGCCCTTCGGCGTCGATCTGTGCGGAGATCTCGGTCAGGCGATCGCGGCATTCACCTGCTGCGCGGAGTAGTGCGGATTCGCGGGCATCCGGGTCGCAATCGGCGCGGTCCATCGCACCGACGATTGCGTCGACCAGGGCGCGACCATCGGTGCCGAGACCGCCAGTGATGTGGTCGTGGTCAGGCATACGCGGCCCCTTCCGGGGGTCGTAGGGGTGTGCGGGGCGGTAGGGGCCTCACGAGACGTATGTACGGCCACAGGCGGAGGCAGCACCTTACAGCGGAAAGTCGATGCCACCCACCCCTTCCCTGCCTGGGGGTGCCTGAGCCCACGTGCGCCCCGCTCGGGCCGTTCGTGACCGCGAGCGGGGCTGTTGTGTGTCGGGAGATGCATCGTGTCGCTGGTGCGGGCAGGTGAGGGCGTGCGGCGTGCGGTCCTGTTACGGATTGCAGACAGGTACCGCGCGTCGGTCTTCATCGGTGCATGTGCAGCTGCTCGAGCACGGCATCGAGAAGCGGGTCGGGCGGCGGCCCGAATGGGGTGCCGCGCTTGCCTTGCCCGAGTCGCGGCCACTGGACCGCGGCGGGTTCCGCGTCTGCGTCTGCGTCCGCGGTCTCGGCAGGGCCGTCGAGCTTCGCCGCAAGCGCGGCGACGATCGGGTCGTCAGTCATCTCGCGTCTCCTCTACTTTGTGGCGGCCGGCGCCTTGCGCTTGCCGGCGCGCTCAAACGCGGCGACCTCGGCATTGGCGCGGGCGGTCGCCGCCGGCGTATCACTGTCGGGCGAAACGGGCTGGTAGTCCTGGTCCTCGGGGTCGATCGTCACCTGCCGGACGCCCATTCCGGCCCGCTGCTGTCGGACCTCGAGCGGCTTGCATTCGCGGTACGGCTCGAAAGCGGCGAGGTCTGCGGCCCTGAGCGTGACGCCCAAGGCGAGCAACGCGGCCCAGCGGCCACACCTGCCGCGAGACTCCCAAGCTTCGAACACGCGGCGCCTATGCGATGCGCCCGGATCGGTGGCGAGGGCGATGAGGCTTCCGGTGAGCGGTCCGCCGCTGCTGTCCGTAGTCGCGATACCGGCGAGGTTGGCAGCGTTCACGAGGGCCGCGAGCAGCGCGTCGAGTTCCGCGGCGATCACGGCGGCGTCCATCCATCCGGCGCGTTCCTTGGTGCTGAGCGCGACGATGCGCTCCGCTTCCGCTGTCACGTCCGTGGCGGACGCGCACGCCGTGAGCCTGCCGGCGGCCTCATCGAACGTCGCGGCGACCGTCGAGAAGTTGCCGCTCGCGCTCTCTGCGTAAGCCGTTCGCAACGCAGGCAGGACGCCTCGCGCGATGCGCTCACGGATCTTGGAGCGGGTGATAGTCGCGACGGCCGCGGCTGTCATCGCGGCTTCGACCCGGCCGGGGTCTCCGGTGGTGATCGCCGCGAAGATGTTGCCCTCGAGGTCGGCGGTGGTCGGATCCGCGGTCGCCGCCTTCCAGCCGTTCACGATCCGCGTGAAGCTCTCGGACACGCCGCCGCCTTGGACGGTTATCACGTCCACGTCGTGCAGGAAGCTGTCGATCCTGAGTCGGGGGTCGCTGAGAATGAGGTCCACGATGTCACTCCTCTTCTTGGTTTGGCAGCTGCCCGAAGTTGGCTCTGCCGTGGTTGTCCTTGCGCCTGAGCCGCGCCGCAACGGTCACGGTCAGGTTGTCGGGCTGGTCGGGATCCTTGTCGTCGGGGTCGGGTGTGGGCCCGGCTGTCGACGCTTGCATGAGACTGGCCGCGATGGCGCGCGTACTCTGTTGCACCTCCGGCTCGAGCGGTGGTTCGTCGTCGGCCACGATGCCGCACTTCGCAGCGACCTCGGCGGCAAGCGGATCGCCGTTCAGGCGCTCGTACAGCTCGCGCATGTGCCGACGCCTCCACTCCAGGATCTCCTCGAGTGTCCTGGTCATGCGGTCCTCCTCAGAATGTCGAGGACGTGTCGCGGCTCGAGGGTCACGGTGTCGCCGTATACGATGCCCTCGCCTATCGGATCGTTGTCGAGCGTGCCGGTTATGGTGCCGGCGTCGTTTCCGGTGACGAGGACCCACATGCGCTCGCGCAGGTCTTCGAAGGCGACCTTCACGCAGTCACCTGGCCTGATCGTGTTGAGTGTCACGAGGTCCGGCACGGCGAACGTGTCCGGGTGTCGCTGGTGCATCTGCTGTGCATCTACTAGTCGCATCTCGCGTCCTCTCGGGTCGCTTCGTCCGTCAGTGGCGTCAGAACCGTCAGGAGTCTGAGTGTCGAAGGGTGTCGGGGTCATCGCGATCCCCCGAATTTCTCGCGACTCCATGCCTGCACGCTGGGGGGTAGCGAGTGCTGATCTGCGGGTCGTTCGTCGCCCCCGTCTGCGGGTCGCGGCGCGGGCCGCTCATCGGGTCGCTGTGCGGGCCCTTTGAGTGCTATTACATGGTCTTGAGTGCTATTGCCTTGAGTGCTGTTGCCTTGGGAGTTCTGGTCTTGGGGCTCTTCGGTGTTGCTGCCTTCGAAGTCCTCACGGCTCTCGGGGTAGG
>Ga0209748_1001484_pt1 | contig 11529 bp, 11 predicted proteins | sample BarGraIncu00421A_FD_185490 | JGI IMG/M metagenome (GOLD analysis project Ga0209748, IMG submission 185490) | Arctic peat soil microbial communities from Barrow, Alaska - Barrow Graham LP Incubations 004-21A (SPAdes) (version 2) | ecosystem: Environmental > Terrestrial > Soil > Wetlands > Peat... | reverse complement strand
GTCCCATCCCCGGTGGAATCATGACTTCAATTTGATATCGGTCTCCTGCAATGCGTTGTACAAAGTATTGCTGAGGCAATATACTTACAAAAACTACAGGTTTGCTGTTCGTGACAGTTTTTTGTTTGCAGGCAATAAAAATCGTTAAAGTAAAAATGAAGATCAGTACAATAGAAATATGTTTTCTCATGAGCAATGCAGATTATACAAAATCATCAAATGCCTGATGTATTCAGATTTCCTAATGAAACAGTAACCAGTTTGGTCTGAGTGGGATCATCATCATTGGTTAAACGCAATGAAACCTGGAGATGAAGATTGTAGATATTCAATTCTGTCTCTTTCGACATGATCTTCCCGATTTTAAGGATATCTGAATTAATGATTCCTTCTCTGCGTGATGAATCCGGTCCAAATATTTTATCCCCATGAGATTCTACAAGGGTTGAATCAAAGTCCTGGAAATAAGAGATGTTTGCAATCTCTTCAATTGTGATGACCTGAAGATTTTCGAGTCCTTCCATGTTCAGTGTGAACCATCTGTGAACATTTTCATCCATCAGGCAGCGGTTCAGTGAATCGCTCTGTAAGATTCGTGCACAGTTTATAATGGCCCTTCCATAAAAGTTATTTTCAAAGGAGTAGATCTTGTCAAAAGTGAGTGCATAGCGGATGCTGATTCCGCCTATAATACTGCGCAATTTCGGAAAGAAATGGTAGGCATTGTAGATCCTAAGGACGATTGCAAAATTAGAGGCAAACAATAATGCGTGTAGGGGGGTAGAAAAGATGAGAAATCCGCCATCGCCCGTGCTGATGAAATTTCGTTCTATGCGGGCTTCGTCGTATTCCTGGAATATAAAACGGTGATTTTCCAGACACATCTTGATCGTGGCACTGAAAAGCGTCTTGAACATGAACGGGATCAAGGTTTGTTCAAACTCACCATATGAGCTGTATTGGTAAATGTCAATCCCCAGAACAGATCTTAAATTGATTTCGTTATAATCAACATAGGCATTCAGTAACTCGCGCAGATCTCTTTCGTTGGGGATGTTATTCGTTTTCTCAAATATGATCCTTTGATCGTGATCTGCAAGGATGTTCTGAATTTCATCGTGACTGAGCGATTTTATTGGCTGATACATTGACTCTGTGTTTTTTTATGAAATATAAATCAAAGGTAGTTGTTTTCAGTTTTATTCCATAGGTGCCAGCTGGCTTCAGCCTGTGAAAATAACATTAATTTTCCATTGATTATTTGTGCCCCGTTTTGGTGTGCTTTTTTCATGAAAAGCGTTTCTTCGGGATTGTAAATGAGATCGAATATAAAGTGTTCAGGACCGATGGCCTGATAAGGTATGGGTGGACAATCATTGATATTTGGGGTCATCCCCAGAGGAGTGGTGTTGATAATCAATGTGTTCTCGAGGATAGTGGCTTCTGAAAGTTGGTCATAAGAGATCTGATCATTCTCTTTTGGGGTCCTTGAAACGATGGTATATTTTATACCCAGTTGATTCAAAGTGTAGATAACGGCTTTTGAAGCTCCACCATTGCCCAATATTAATGCGTTTTTATGGTGCTCCTGTCCCTTTAGACTCTCTCTCACTCCGACTACATCTGTATTGTATCCTTTCAGCGAGATGCCTTCAGATGTTCTTAAAAAGCATATTGTATTTACAGCACCTATAAAACTGGCGGTTTCGTCTATTTCATCCAGGAAGGGTAAGACTTGCTGTTTGAATGGAATTGTCACATTGAGTCCGCAGATATTCTGTTCAGAAGAAAGAAGTTGGGTGAGTTTGTCGATGGTTTCAATAGGAAACAGGCGATAGCAGGCATCTTCAATTCCTTCCTTACTGAATTTTTGAGAAAAATAACCCGGTGAGAAAGAATGAGAAAGGGGGTATCCAATTAATCCAAATACTCTCATTTTTATTGAATTTAGTGAACATAAAAGTTGCACCTGATCAAGAAATCAAGTGCAACTTCTTCTGAGGATGTATGTTTTTAGTCTTTCGATTCGTCAATCAATGTTTCGAAATCAAAATCAGCAGGACGATAGCTGACAATGAAATCAAGCAATAGTTCGTCATCACGCAGCAAAGGAGTGTATTCGAAAATTTGCTTCAATGCTGGAAAATCAAGGGTCAGGGCCTCTGCCAGAACTGTAAATGCAGCTTCTTTCTGTCGATTATTATAAAAATAATCAAAAAGCCTGTATTTGAAATCCACTGACTCATAATGATGTTCATATCCCTTGAGTAGGATTTCAATAGCACGGTCGTAATCATTTTCTTCTGCAAACGCATTAGAATAATCGAGCCAGACATCAGGATTGGTGACATCAAAGGAAAGAGATTTTTCATAACAGCCCTTTGCCATCTCTATCATGGTTGTTTCCATGTATTCATCTGCAAGCAGATACCATGTCTCACTGTCATTGGTATCTTGTTCTAAGGCTTCTTTGAAAAGTGATATGGCATCTGCATGACGTCCACGTTCACTCAGAATACAACCAAGACCAACACGTGCATCTGAAGAAGCAGGATCGGCAGCGATTGCCAGTCTGTAATACTCTTCAGCTTTCTCAGGCTCGTTCATTTTCTCATAACACTCGCCTATATAATAATAGGTAAGGCCTTCAGGAGATTCAAAAGCCAGCGTTTCCCGGTATGATTTTAAAGCCTCATCATAGCGTTCAAGGGTAGCCAGTGCATTCCCTTTGTTGAAATATGCAGTAGAGAAAGTTTCATCAATCGCGATTACATAATCATAAGCATCAATTGCCTTTTCATGTTCGAGTAACGAACTGTATGCCAGGCCAAGGTTAAACCAACCGGCCTTTGCATAAGGATAACGATCAAGATATTTCACAAGATAATCGACAACAACCTGAGGCTTTTCAGCCATCTCAGCACAAAAGGATAACTCGAACAAAGCCGTTTCGTTTTCAGGATTGAAATCGATGGCTTTCTTTAAGTACTCCAGTGCTTTATCGTAATTATGTAGATTTTCGTATTCGTATGCAATATTCGAATAAATTTCATCCAGGTTCTCTTCAGTATCGTCAATTGCTTTCTGATACTCCTTTATCGCTTCGTGATAATACTGTAACTGACTGTAGATATCTCCACGCGTACGAAAGATATCCCTGTTATAGGGATCGATAGCCTCTACTTCTTTTAAAATTCGAAGTGCTTTTTCGGTATTGTTTTTGGAAATGAGAAACTGGACTTGTCTCAGGGTAAGACTTATTGTATTGGGATGCTGATCCATAGCATTCTGAAGAACCAGAAAACATTTTTCCAGATCATCTTCCTGCAGATAATGATCTATGATGAGCTCATAGTCTTCAACGTCAAAATAAAAGCTTTCCCCTGCATGCAGCTTAATCTCCAACAGTTTCACCAATTCGTATGCTGGATCCTCGAAGAACTCTTTGTACTCTTCCATATGAAATGAAATGGGTTTCAGCTACAAAAGTACAAAATTTTTAGCAGGTGACAGAAAATAAAAATATTTGAATCTTAAAGTTCTTTTTATTTTGAGCTGAGGTAGCCTTGAATAACTAATAATTCATCTGAATATTTTATGCTTATATTCATTATCCGAAATCCCAAAATGCTCTTTAATTTGTTTATTTTTGCAAAAGCATAACAATAATAGATATTATGACACTTATAAAATCAATTTCAGGTATCAGAGGAACGATAGGAGGTAAACCCGGAGAAGGTTTGAGTCCTTTGGATGTGGTTAAGTTTTGTGCTTCTTTTGTCACATTTTTAAAAAGTCAACAAAAGAAAAATAAATTGACTTTGGTAGTTGGCCGCGATGCACGTGTTTCGGGCGAAATGGTTAACCATATTGTTCTTGGTACGCTGATGGGAATGGGCGTTGATGTTATAGATACAGGTTTGTCTACAACTCCTACGGTTGAAATGGCAGTGATTGATCACAATGCTGATGGTGGAATAATTCTTACTGCAAGTCATAACCCTACACAATGGAATGCTTTGAAGCTTTTAAATGAAAGAGGTGAATTTATATCTGCCGAAGAAGGTGCAGAGCTACTGGGTATTGCAGAAAATGAGGCTTATTCATTTGTAGAAGTTGAACACCTGGGAAGTGTAATTATTGATAATACATCGATCGATAAACATATCGAAAAGGTTTTGGCTTTGCCACTGGTTGATTGTGAGGCTATAAAAAATGCAAACTTTAAAGTTGCCATTGATTGTGTTAACTCTACCGGAGGGATTGTACTCCCTAAACTCCTTCTTGCTCTGGGAGTTCAAAATATTGAGGAATTATATTGTACACCGAATGGTCTCTTCCCACATAATCCTGAGCCTTTGCCCGAAAACCTTACCGAAATATCTAAGGTTGTAGTTAAATCAAAAGCAGATGTTGGTTTTGTTGTAGATCCCGATGTAGATAGGCTTGCTATCGTTTGTGAGGATGGTGAAATGTTTGGTGAAGAATACACGCTTGTTGCTGTTGCAGACTATATTCTGAAAAACAATCAAGGCAATACTGTTTCGAATATGTCCTCAACCCGGGCCTTGAGGGATGTAACTGAAAAGGCTGGTGCCAGTTATAGTGCATCTGCTGTTGGAGAGGTCAATGTTGTTCAGATGATGAGAGAAACCTGTGCGGTGATAGGTGGCGAGGGTAATGGAGGTGTTATTTATCCTGAGCTGCATTATGGCAGGGATTCACTGGTAGGCATTGCGCTTTTCCTGACACATCTGGCTAAATCCGGAAAGCGTTGTTCAGTATTGAGAGATCAATATCCGAATTATTATATATCGAAAAATAAAATTCAACTCTCTGCAGAAATGGATGTAGATCTCATCCTTGAGAGAATTGCTGCAAAATACAAGAATCAGCCTGTAAACACTATTGATGGAGTTAAAATAGAATTTGGGAATGAATGGGTACACCTGAGGAAATCAAATACCGAACCTATTATCAGAATCTATTCTGAAAGCGACTCTTTAACTAAAGCAGATACTATTGCAAAAAAAATAATTGAGGATATCAAAGAGGTGATTAAAGAAAAAATAGTCTAACCGAATTACATGAATTCCTTGTTGTTCATTTTGAAAATAAAATGAAACTTGATGTCTACTATTTCACTGGTTCGAACTAATCCCATTAATTTAGTTGGAGGAACCAGCCCAAAATCACGAATACTAAATTTGTGGGTCCCTTCAACAGTAATAAGATCACCAACTCTGGATGATGAAAAAGGGATATCATAATTTTTGGTAACTCCGGTGATCGTTATAGTGATACCGGCTGAACCCTTCAAAGCAGGCTCAGCTTTATTTTTGTTGGGCAATAACGACATATTCTGAAGTTGAACAAAGAGTTGAGGGAATTGCTTGACCTTCAGCAGTTGCATGAAATCGTGATATGCAATGGGGTTATCCGAAGAAAAGTTTTGAACAGCGAGGGCAAGCTGATTCTGTCCAAAATTGATTTGTCCTTTAATTAATGAAACAGGTATGATGAATTTTTTACTGGTTATCTTATCTCCCTTTTGTATCAGTAGAAAAGAGGCAATGTTTGTTGAACCGACAAGTGTTAAATAACTTTCGTTTTGTATATCTACTGTGATACTATTTTGAGCGCCAGCAAATTGATTTGCCAGGAGAAGGAGAAGCAATATGATGTTCTTTCTGATCATGCCCGATAAAAATTGTTATACAAACAATCCGGCAAAGATATTTCTTTGCCGGATTGGATTTTTGAAAATGTTCTTGTCGATTAGAAACCTACGACTGCCTGGATAACAACACCATGAAATTTAGCATTGCTACGGATATCAGATGCAAGGAAACCATCGTAGTTCTGAGTTACATATTCGCCCTTCATCATGATGTTCTTAGTAACAAACCAACCTGCACTAAATGCTGTACGGTTTAATTTGACATCATAAGAAGTAGTCGCAGTTGGAGCAGTTAATAGACTTGATTTAACTGTGTTATAACGTGCACCAATCCAGAAGTTTTCTGAGCTACCAAAACGGTAAACAAGATCACTTACAAACTGTGTAGATTTGCGTGAAATAAGTTCTGCTTTAGCGCGGCCCTTTACTGTTTCAAGAGTTGTAAACCATTCTAAACCACCAGCCTTTAGGAAAATATTGCCCATTAAAGCGCCAATTTTATCTGAGTAACCAGGATTAAAACGGCCAGAGAAAGCTTCTGAAGTAGTATTGGCTTTTTCAATTACATAAAAATAAGCTGAACCACCACGGTCTCCACCCAAAAGTGTATTACTGATAGAACCTGCAGTATAATAACCTGAACCGGTTACACGTAAACGAATGTTTTCAGCAAGTTGTTTATCGAAACCAATTTTACCAATAAATGCAGGATGATGTTTTCCATCACTTGCACCTGTATAAGGGGTTCCTTTAACTTCATCACCTTTGATTTCGCCATTGGTAACACCAGCAACAGCTAATAAACCATTGTGTTGTACATCAACTTCAAAACCGATTTCAGTTGTAAATTCATCCATAATATTGTTATCAGCAAATGGATTGTAGATAGCACTTCCATTATCTGATCTGCGGAAATGTGCATCACCATAGTTGATTTCCATATGTCCTACTTTTAAAGTGGCATATTTCATCAGGTTATCAAAGAATGCGCTGTGAAGGAAAGGAAATTTGTCAAATTGAATATAACCACCCTTAACCCATGTCTCATTGTGATGACGGGCTGAAAGGTACGATGTAAGATTTAATGACATACCATCACCAAGTTGTACGTCAAAATACATGTTAGCATTTGCTGTATTGAAACCTGGGTTTAATACAATCAGTTTGTTTGGATCTGCTCCGGTAACAGGCACTGGTACAAAATCGTGGCTGTCTTTTAGGTTCTGCCATGATTGTGTAAATGCGCCACCAATTTTTACTTTGACACCGTCAAAATTTACTGAATCAGATTTTCTTGCTTCAAAAACGTTGAGACCGTTTTTGTCATAAGGACGATTTTGTGCAAATGCCATACCGATAAACAGAACAGCAATAAGGGTTAATAGAGTTCTTTTCATTTTCTTTGGTTCTTTGGTTAAAATTTGATTGACTTAATTAAGGTTTGAATTAATTGATTACATTGATTTAAAAGTGACATTGAAATTTATTGTAACAGCATCACCTGTTTTAAGCATTCCCATCATAGCGGTCGGAGATTTCATTTTAAACTCTGACAATTTGAGGGGTACTGCTCCTTTGAATAGAAAACTGCCATCAGCCAGGATTTTACCTGTTGATTTTATGGTTATTTTTTTTGTTTGTCCGGCCATAGTGATGTTTCCGTTTACTGTAGCTTCAATATCTTTACCGGTTAATTTAAATGAAGAAACATCAGTCATCTGAAATGTGATCAAAGGATTCTTATCACTTTCAAAAGCATCATAGGTCTTACTGTCCATTAATCCTTTTCCACTTTTGATGGATTTAACAGGAACTTTAACAACAAGTGACTGGATTTGCTTCCCACCTGAAGTAAGAACCAAATCACCACTAATCTGATCGGTTGTGCTTTCCCAATCGTGAACAGATGAGGTTCCATTAATTTTAATAACTGAAATTTTAGGAACTGATTTATAAGTTTGGGCCTGAACTGTACCCAATGTTAGGAACACCAGACAACCCAGAATTCCAATTGCGATTTTTAATTTTGATCTTAACATAATGATTTTGATTATAATTTTTTTTGTTTAAACTTAATTATTAAGCAATAAAGTAAATAAGCAATGGATTACGTGATTGCAAAATTAATAAATGTTCGATATGAAAAAATATTTTTTTTATTTTTTTTATATAAAAAAGTAAATATTTTTTTCGCAATTATTTAATTGTCACAAAAACAGATTAATACAATTTATTTTGTTAAAATATAAATAAAGTACTTTAACACTTAAATAGAGGTAGTAAAATATGTAAATAAATTATGTTATAAAGATGAAATGTGTAAAATGCATAAATAAAGGCAAATAGAGCAGTGTAAAAGTGATAAGATATAAATAAAATAAATCATATAATAATATATAATATAAACAAGTATGTATTCAAAGTTAATAATATAGACTAATTGAACGCAATATGATGATTAAAAATGGCGCAAAATAATCTGTTTCAAACACAGTCCTGTGATTTTGATAACAAAACTGTTAAATTACTAACACAAGGCCTTTTTTTAAAAAATTGGGGTTGAATTATTATGTATTTATGGAGTACTGTGATTTTACTAACAAAATTGTGATTTCACTAACAAAAGCTAAATATTTATAAAAACATGAAAGAAAAATTAAGTATTTATCCAGTATTGTGATTTTGCTAACAAAATTGTGAAATTATTAACAAAAATAGGTAATTGGCATATGATAGTCAGTATTTTCTAATTTACTCAAAATCCAAAAATTACTAACAAAACGGTGTATTTGTTAACATTGGTTTAGGGTCTGTGAAAAGAATGCATACTTTTATGCATATTTTTAGAAATTATGGTAACAAAAAAGGTAAAAAAGAAAAAAATTAAATATCGCTCTATATTATTTAAAGTAACGGATAAGCAAAAACATATCATTGATGATTATTGCAGAAAGAATGGTTTAAGTACTGTACAACTATTTAAACTGGCAATGCGTGATTTCATTGAAAGAAATGCAACATTTGAATTGCCTGCCGGAGACTACACTTTGAGTGAAAATCAACTAACTATATTTGATGTAATCAGTGAATTAGAACAAGCAGACTAATTTTACGACTGATGGATTATCTGTTAAAGGTCGTTTCATAAGGTAGCCTGTTTGTAATAGATCTTCCCAGCGTTATTTCATCTGTGAATTCAAGATTATCTCCTATCGAAACTCCACGTGCTATGGTTGTAATCAATATATTTAAGCTTTTAAGTCGTTTATAAATATAAAAATTCGTTGTATCCCCTTCCATAGTTGGTGACAAAGCCATGATGACCTCTTTTACACCCCCATGCTGAACACGTACTATCAGCGGCTCTATATTAAGATCTCCGGGTCCAACCCCATCCATCGGTGAAATGACACCTCCCAAAACGTGATACTGCCCTTTAAATTGAGATGTGTTTTCAATTGCCATAACATCTCTGACATCTTCCACTACACAAACCAAACTGCCATCCCTTCCCGGATTACTACATATATCACATATCTCAGAGTCGGAGACATTGTAACAGATTTTACAGAAACTAATTTCATTCCGCATTTTTATCAAAGCATTGCCAAGCGCTTCCACTTCTGAATTGTTTTGCCTTAACAGATGTAGTGCTAATCTTACCGATGTTTTTCTGCCTATTCCGGGTAATTTAGCAAGCTCATTTACGGCTGTTTCAAGTAGTTTGGATGAAAAGTTATTCACGCGAAGTTATTATTGAAAGATTGATGTCAAGTTGTTCAGGAAAGCATAATTTTGTGGTACAAAAATAAGTAAACCTCTCATGAAATCGATTAAATATTCTTCAGGATTAAAAATGATCATAAGTGCACTTCTAATGTTGTGCTTCACAATCTCATATTCACAGACTCAGTCTATCAATCAAACTGATGCAAACGGCAAAAAACAAGGACTTTGGAAAAAACTTGATGGCTCATTGTTGGTTTCTAAAGGAACTTATAAGGATGGATATCCTGAAGGAGAATTTACCTATTATTATGAAAACGGCACCCAAAAAGGGGTATCTATTTTTTCAGAGAAAGCTCAAAAGGTATCTTCAATTGCCTTTTATCGTTCAGGTGTTAAAATGTCTGAAGGAAATTATATCAACAAGCAGAAGGATGGGGTTTGGAAATATTATACCGAGTCCAATATTCTCCTTGCAGTTGAAAACTATAACAAAGGAAGCAGGGAGGGGGATTGGAACTCTTATTATCCCAATGGTGTAATTAATCTGGAGGTACATTATCTTAACAATAATAAATCTGGAATATGGAAAAGTTATTTCCCCGATGGAAAGCTCAAATCAATGATTGCCTATCAGTACGGCCAGACTGATGGGAAAATAGAATATTATTTTCCATCACAGAAAATAATGATCAGTGGAATTTATAGTAAAGGAATGCAGGACGGGAAATGGTTGTATTATGATACTACAGGAAAAATTATCCGAACAGAAATGTATAGTAAAGGAGCATTGACCTTTAGAAATGGAACTTTACCTGAAGTAAATGATACTATAAAGCTTCCGGAACCTCCAAAATTATAATCTATTTGAGTTTTCAAACCATTTGAAAGACAGGTAAATCAAATGACTGATACCAAACAGAACAAGGAAATAAGTGTCAAAAACAGGTAGAAGCATTTCAGTAATAACAGAGATAATGAAATAGCTTCCGGTTAAAATAGAAAAGAGAATCAGTTGTAGACGAAAGATGCTGATCCCTTTAGAATCAGAAATGATATCTAATACAAAAGATTTGCTTGTAGAAACAGTTCTCTGGCTGGTTGTGAAATATTTTGAATAATCAATAGTCATTGCAATAAATGATGAAGTCAGTGAAATAAGTAATAGTACCAGTACTGAAATTGTTACATGCGGGAATGAATTGATTGAAGCCAGCAAGAAAAGAACAGAAAACAGGATAATAAATACCCAAAAGGCAATTAGTGTCTTCGAAAGACTATAAGCATCTGTATAAATTTGCCGGTTTTTACGAAGTGTATTGCTGCGTTTTACAATAAAAGCAAATAATATAATTGAAAAAGTGTAGGATAAAAAAGCAAGATAGAAATCTCCGGCTCTACTTAATTCAGCTGAAAGCCTAAGTGTGGATGGATAAGCTTCTCCGCCATCAAGTCCTACAGAGACCAGCAATTCATTTTTCTTTTCTTCCAGAATAATCCTTCTTACAATCTGCCATTGTTTCATTGAAGCACTATCTCGATGGAGAATAAAAAACAGAACATCTTTTGATTTATCCATTCCAATCGGAGCTATGCCTTTTATTTCAATACCTTCCAGAAAAAGATGAATTGGTTTCTTTTTTTCCGCTGAAAGTTGAAATAATTTCGAAAGGTCATGCACCTTTACCTGAATAAAGGAGTTAAACTGTATCGGATTCTTGAAAGTAGTATATGAAGTGTCTGATTTTAATATATATATACTATCAGAACTTTTTATTTCTGATTTGATAGCATGGGTTTGTTGTTGCTGAGCATTCAGCACTAAAAATGGGTAGCAGATGAATAGCAACAGCATCAATTTCTTCATAACATGATATTAAGCATTGAAATTACAGACTTTTTTTAATACTTCTTTCAATTCAGCAAAATTTTTCACAACCGGAACATTTAGCAATTGTAATCGTTCCATTTTGTGATGACCGTGTGACACCAGAATACATTGTGCACAAATAGCCTGTGCCACTTCAAGATCATGTTCTGTGTCACCAATCATACAAGTTTGCTCAGGTATCAGATTTTGTTCTTCTATCATTTTCTTGGCTAGGTGGATCTTACCACCTCCA
>Ga0209748_1001482_pt1 | contig 11542 bp, 13 predicted proteins | sample BarGraIncu00421A_FD_185490 | JGI IMG/M metagenome (GOLD analysis project Ga0209748, IMG submission 185490) | Arctic peat soil microbial communities from Barrow, Alaska - Barrow Graham LP Incubations 004-21A (SPAdes) (version 2) | ecosystem: Environmental > Terrestrial > Soil > Wetlands > Peat... | reverse complement strand
CTTGCTGCACGTCCTCTCAGGTGAACGAAACGGGGCACCCGAGGGTGCCCCGTCGTGTGCGCTGGTCGGGCTGACAGGATTTGAACCTGCGACCCCTTGACCCCCAGGCCTCGGCCGCACGTCCGCACATGTTCGTCAATGTACGGTTTCCGCAGGTCAGAGGCGTATCGTGTCAAGAACGGACGGCCACGAACGACAACGGACAGCACGCCATTACAACAGCGTTACGTGAAAGGGGTGTGTTCAGAATGGGGATGACGATCGAGAAGGCGCGGCGGATGAGAGGGACGACCCGGCGACCGGTGCCGGTAAGCGAGTGGGGCGAGGGCGTCGGCGTGTCGCTGTCGACGGTGGCGCGGCGCTGGGGAGTCACCGAGGCGGAGACGCGCGAGCTGTTCGCCTTCATCCCGACGATCGGCGACGACGACGAGATGACGTTCCTGGTCGCGGAGACCGGACAGGCGCTGTGGGAGTCGCAGTACATCCTGTTCGCTGAGAGTGACTTCCCGGACCTCGCCAAGGGCCGCGGGCGCGAGGTGCTGGTAGCGATGCGCGCACTGAGCGCGGTAGTCGAGAAGGCGGATCCCGGTATGTTCACCGAGCTCCTGCACGAGACGGGAATGGCGCGCGAGAGTCTGTCCGTGGACAGGCTGACGGACCTGGCCGGCTTGGAGCCTTCAGGTCTGCGCGCTGAGTTCGTCAGGCTGAGAGCAGCCTTGGACGAACGGCTCGAGCTACATCGCGCCAAGCGCAACGCGAGCACGGCGGCTACCGCCTAGCAGTCGCGCACGATGGAAGGGGGACGACATGTCAGGACGGCCGTGGGGCCTCAACCAAACGTTCATGCGCAAAGTACGGCCCGAGGACAAGGCCTTCGAAGTCTATGCCGAGTTTCCGCGCGGCCTGCTCCTTCGCGTGGTGCCGAGCGGGCGGAAGGTGTTCTTGCTCGGCGGTGATCCCGGCGAGTGCATCGTCATCGGCAGGGCCAGCGAAATGACCTCGGGCGAAGCGCGGGAAGCAGCAACCGTCCTCTCGCGCTTCGGCTGCGACGACACCGCGGAGGCGCGTCGACAAGCGAGGACGCTCACGCTCTACGACTTCCTGGATGCGGTATACGCGCCCTGGGTGGCCAAGAACTGCGGCCTGCGTCCCGCTGGGGGCACACAATGCTCGTGGGGAGTACTGGACCGGAAACTCGTATACGAGGACGACACGATCGAGCGCATTGAGGCGGCGTGGGGTCCGGCATTCGGCGAGACGAAGCTGACCGAGATCACGGCGGCTAAGGCATCTGCCGTCAGTGAGGACGCGAGCCTACTGAAAGCGGCGCTGGATCGGGCGGCCGAGTGGGGCTACATCGACTCGAACCCGCTCGCGGACCACACGAACATATCGCAGAGCGGTCCCGTGATCAGCGTCCCCAACGGCAAGGTCGATCGTCAGCTGGTGGAGGATGCGCTCGAAGGTCTCGACAACGCGAAGACCGTACTCAAGAAGCTGCTCGAGTCCCTGTAGCGCGGCTTCGCGCACGAAGGCCGGAGGCCCGCTCCCGATGCTGGGGGCGGGCCTCCGTGTGGAAAATAGGAATCCTGTAGATCGCTGTGACCGTAGGGGGGCGAGCGTTGATACGCTTAAGGGGACTCCCCCCAGTCCTCTACCACGCAGCAAGGACGCGGTTCCTCTCGGCCTTGGCCTCGGCTGCCCTGCTGTCGGCCGCGATCTTGTCGCTGTGACGAGTGCAGGCCGCCTTGTATGCGTCGTAGTCGCTTCCGGTGATCTTGTGGCCCTGACAGGCGAGCGTCCAAGCGTCGCTGAGGTGTACGCCCGGCCGACCCGGTGCGTCGGGCAAGCTTGCGCATTCCTCGTGGGTCATGTCGGGACAAGCGAGAAGGGCCTGGTTCGCGTGCGCCCGTGACTCACAGAATGCGATGAGCGTGCTCTGAGCGTCCACCGCGTTGTCGATGATACCTACCGCCAAGTAGGCTTCATGCCAGGCAGTGGCCGCCTTGCCACCGACCCGCAAGACATTCTGCGACTGCTCGTCGAGTCCGGCGTCGAGATTCAGGTGACGCGCGGCGGCGCCGAGCTTCTTGCCGGCCGTGCCGACGTGACCGGCCCACTCGCTGACCAGGGCGGGCGCCCACTCGCGCATGAGAACACTCAGTTCGCGGTCTCGCCAGTCGTTCAGAGTCAGATCCCATTTCCTCACTTGGGCGAGCTGGTCCTCGGCAAACGCCAAGGTCACCGCCGGATCCGTGGCCGGGTTCTTCTCGGCGATCAGTGCCGCAGCCACAGCCGAGGTCAAGCGGCTAGCATCGTAGGGTGGGAAGTTCGCAACGTCGACCCGCGCGATGAGTGCGAGCTTCTCGGTAAACGCTGCGGGGAGCTCTGCGATGCCCGCCCGACTGAGTGAAGCGGTGATGGAACGCAGCGCGATTTCGGGTCTGGCGTTCATTTGTCTTCCTTTCGGCCCCGCGGGACAAGCCCGGCGAGGGCGGCATCGTCACCGTCTGGAGCGAACAGATTGCGGACGAGCTCCCTGGTGCCGACCTGATCGCGCGCCGCCTTCACGAACTCCGCGACCTCCTCGTCGTCGCCCAACGTGGCCACGAAGTCGAGTGCCTGTCGTGCCGCCCCACTGTCGAAGTCCGACGTCATCGGCTATTCCTTCCTGCTAGGTGTTCCTCGAGCGCCGCGCTGTCGATCATCCAGCGGCCGGCGATCCTCTCCCCGCCGAGCCTGGGAGCCAGCCGCCGGACTGTCCGAGCCGAACACTCGAGCAGTCCGGCGGCCTCACACGAAGACAACCAACCGTTCCCAGAAGTAGTGTGCTCCGCGGTGCGATTCACGGTGTCCGGGCGCGGACACTCGGACAGACACTCGGACAGCACGGTATGCAAAGCCTCTAGGGAGGGTTCGCGTGGACGTTCATTGCGCGCGAGGGCTCGCAACGTGAGATCAACAGCGCGCAATGCCACGGTGACCATCTGCCCGGTCAGGAGCACTCCGGCCGATATGCGCTGCGCTCCCATCGTGCTACTCCTTGTCCTGGTCGAGCTGCAGTCGCGCGGCGACGGCGACCGCAAAGCGAATCGGCATTGAGGCGGTCCTCCGTATCTCGCTCGAGCATGTCCAGCACGTCTGCCGAGGGCCACTCCTCACCGAGCAGACGCCCGATGCCTTCTCTCAGTCGATCTGTCATGCGAACACCCCCTGGGCGCGCAACTCGATCGTGGTCGCATCGGCCAGCTTCTTGCCGAGGACGCGGATGTCCATGTCGGTCTTGATCGTCGCGGGGATGTTGAAGTTCTGAACGATGCTCACGACCTTGCCGCCCGAGCCCGCGACCATGCCCGCGGCCTGTGCGGCCGACGCGATCAGCGCGGGGCCGTTGGCATTGAGCGGGTCGATGACCCATTCCGTACGCTTTTCGGCGAGAGGGTAGAGGCCGGGTTCGGAGACGATCCCGCCTGTGGCCTTGCCCTTCTTGGGCACGCCCGAGCCGTAGACGTGGAGATTCAGGCTGCGCGACACGCTCGCGAAGCTGGCAAGCCACGAGTGGTACTGCGAGTCGTTCACGTTCACGGTGACGGTCGTATAGGCCTTCTTCGGGATGTGCAGGATCTTCGCGATGTAGGTACCGACCGACCCGGTGAGTTCGCCTGTCTTGAGCATCTCGGTCGCGGCGGCCTTGGTGAGTTCCCCACGCTTGACCGCGGCGCGCGCCTCGGCCTTCGTGAGCCCGCTCACCGTCTGCAAGCCGAACTTCCGCGCGTCGTCCAACAGCATCTCCGCTTGCGCGATCTTGAAGGGGTCCTTCGTCTTCCGCGCGGTGGCGAGCGCCTGCTCGGCATCGTCGATGGCGATGATGTTGGAGAGCGCCTGCTCGTGGTCGTTGCGGCCGTCTGAGAGTGTCTGAACCTGCGCCTTCCACTGGGCGGTCAGGTCTGACGTGGCGAGCGCCGCGTCGCTTTCCGAGCCCGTCAGGTTGTCGGTAGACGTGGTGGCCTCGTCCGTCGCCGCGGCGGCGATGCTCGTCTTCTGCGCGAGCGTGAGTTGCGACCATGCTCCGTCGTCGAGCGCCTTCTTGGCGTCAGTCCATGTGGTGGCACCGGTGTCGACGCGGTTCTGGAGATCCTTCATTCCGCCTTCGAGGCCATAGACGGCCTGCTGGTAGGCGGTGATCGGGTCGGTTCGGAGGAACGTGGCCGCGAAGACGGCAGCGGCACCGATAACCGGAGCCATCGAAAGCGCCAGCGCGCCGAACTTGGCGGCAAGGCCCATAGTGGCTACCCCGACGACGGTCTCACCGAGCCCGAGGAACTTGAGGGCAGCGACCGCCATCAGCGCCTCGCCGCCGAACGTGGCGAGAGGGGCCGCGGTTTGCGCGGCATTGACGCCGAACGTGGTCATCTCGGGGCTTACCTCGTGCAGATTCTTGAGCAGCCCGCCGATGGTTCGCGTCTTGAACGTCTCCCACGGCAGCGTCGCGAGTCCGACTTGCACGGTCGTGCCTTTGACGGAATCCTCGTTGTCTTTCAACGCCGCGTTGTAGTCCTTGACCGCCTGAATGTCGGCATTGGAAAAGATGAGACCGTTGGATTGGGCAGCTTTGGCGAGGTCCTCGATACCCTTCTTGCCGTTCGCGAGCACCGGCAGGAGCGCGGTGAAGCCTCGCCCAAGGGCCTTTGACCCAACGGCGAGAATGTCCGTCTTGTCCTTGGCGTTCTTGTACGCTTCCGCCAGATCCCCGAGGACCGCCATGCTCGTGCGGTTGGTCCCGTCCGCGTTCTGCGTCGCCACTCCCACGGTCTTGAGGTTCGTGCCCTGGTTGGCAATCTCCGTTGACAGCGACTTGATGACGAGCGCGGTGGCGCGGCCCTCGACGTTGAACCTGCCGAGAACGGCCGCCCACGTCGAGGATTCAGCAGCGGTGGCCCCGGTAAGCCGCTGGATGAGGACCACTTGCGAGCCGTAGTCCTGGGCTGCGGTAGTCGCGCCGTCCAGCGCGCTCTGGATGCCCTTGCCCGCCGCGACCGAAGCGGCACCGGCAGCGGCAGCGCCAAGCGTGAACTTCCCAACACTCCCGATGAGATTCCCGAGCATCCCCTTGGCACCGGACAGACCCTTCGACATGGACGCGCCGGCGGCATTACCGGCAGCGCCTACGGGACCCACCAGTTGCTGGCTGAGCGACGCGCCGAGCCCCTTGGTGGAGGGCAGAATTTCCACCCAGGCTGTCGCTAGGGTGGCGCCTGTACCTGGCATCTAGACCACCTTAGCCTGCGAGTCGGGGACGATGCGCTGGAAGAACAGGCGCGTGGTGCCACCGGCGGCGACGTATGCCTCGTAGTTCTCGTCGCCGAGCAGGATCTTCATGCTGGTGGTGTTGTCGACCTCGAACACCTTGTCGGGCCACAGGCTCGGCGGGAGCACGGTGATCGTCTTGTCGCCGATGACGATCTCGAGCGGCGGTGCCTTGTCGAGCTCCGCCTTGATGACTTCGGCGAGGTCGTACTTCTTCGGTGCCTCTTGCTGCTTCTTCATGACACTACCTCCGTGTATTCGGTCGGCTCTAGGCCGACGCGGACCTTCTGTGCTTCGCTCCGCGCGAGGGGGGTCAGACACAGATACCGGCCTCACGCATCTGCTGGCGTCTCGCCTCATTGGCCGCCCGCCGGAGCTCCCGCTTTTCCTCGGTCGGCTCGTCGTCCGGCCCCGCAGGGAGTCGGTCGGACGGCGGGGCGCCTGTTAAGACCTTTTTGTCAGGGGGAGTCAAGATCTTAAGTTCGGGGGGTGTGTCCGCCCCTACCTCGGGTACCGTTTCGTCCCTAGCGCCGACCACTTCTGCCCCTACCTCTAGGGGTGTCTGCGCCCCTACCTCTAGGGTCATGTCAGTCCCTAGCAGGACTGTGTAGTGAGTGGGAGTTCGGCCGTGGCGCTCGCGCTTGATGACGCCCCTGTCCTCGAGCGTTCGCAGCGCCCTGGTCACGGTCCGACGCTCGAGGCCGGCCACCGTTCCGATCGTCGACAGACTGGGGAAGCAGCGGCCCTCCGCGTCTGCGTGCAGGAGCAGTGCACTGACCGTGGCCCACATGGCTCCGGAGGCCTGAGAACGGGTCAGGCGCAGGATTAGCTCCGCGTCGAGGCGGGCGTGGCGTCGAGTCACCGCGGCTCGTCCCCGCCTATTGGCTCTCCCGGCTCCGTGGCCGGTCGGTCGGGACACTCGACGCAGTGGTCCCCCGGGCAGGACTCGCACCTTCCGCAAAGTCTCTCGCAAGGCCTGGGACCGTCAGGCGCGGGCATCGGCGGCGCTCCGTCCTGCCTGGACCCGCCTCGCCACGAACCGGATGATCTCCGACTCGGGGATTAGGCGCCGGCGCCCGATCGTGCAGCTGAGGAGATCTCCCTTCGCCATGAGCGCATAAAGAGAAGTGCGGTGGATGCCGAGCTTCTCCGCAGCCTCGGTCATCGGATACAGCAGTCGTTCCGGCCGGTCTACCATGACTTGCCTCCGTCCCGCATGTCCGTGCCCGCGTTGGGCGTCCGTTGATGTCTGGACAAGTGTGCCACGATATGGGACACTCGGACCGTCCCACTTGGGACGACATGCGGGACACGCGATACAGGAGGTCCGATGGGCAGGGTACGAAACAGCGCCAAGGTCGGTCGACTCGTGGAGTGGGGCGACTACGCCGTTCCTCGCCGGGTGAGTTCTACCTTTGAGAACGACGACGATGGACCTCCGGGCACTGCCGGACCGGACTACGCCGCGGACCTCGAGATCCGGGATGGAAACGCCGAGTGCGTGAGGATCACAGTTACCGCGAAGCCCAACGGCCGCGGGATCCGCACCACGGACGTCAACCTTCTCAATATCGAGAGCCTAACCCAGAACGCGTTTCTGGCCGTCGCGTACCACGTCGTCGGGCCCGGACGCGCCTACGCGCTCACCAACAACGCCGACGTGATGTCGGGTGCCAGGAGAGCCATAGGGCGCCACGTGGGGCGCGAATCGGGCGCCTTGCTGCGAGAGGTCGCACGACTCTATCTCGCAGATGGATCAGGCCACGGAATCAAGGCGGTCTACGAGGGCCTTGATGTGCCGCGAAGCACGGCCGCTCGCCGGATCGATAGCGCACGCAAGGAAGGTCTCATCCCTGCAGTTGGTGCTTCGGAAGTGGAGAAGGCGGAGGCCCTAGCCCGGCTCATTGAATTGGCCGCCGCTGAGTCGAAGAACGCCGCCGATCTTGAGAAACACGCGAGACAAGAGGAGCGAGCGAAACACATGACGCCAGAGGAGCGAATGCGCCTCACCGAAACGGACGTCGCGATCGCAGCCCTCGTGCGCGAACGTGCCGCCTTGCGCAAGGGCAAGGGAGCGTAGGCCATGGGCAAGCGCATCGTCAACGCGGACGGGACGTACCGCATAGAGGGCAAGCAGAGGCCCGGAGACGGCACGTGGCGCCACACGGCCAGCGGATGGGCACTGGACCGAATGTACGACGGTCAGCGCCTCCACGTGGCCGCACGGACCCAGAACGAGGCACGCAAGGCCATGCGCGAGCTCGTGAAGCGAATCGACGCCGGACTCCCCCCCCGGGACGCGACGATCACGTTGGGAGCATGGCTCGCTGAGTGGCTCGGCGACATACTCGACGCCCGCCAGAGCAAGCGCGGCCCGCTGAAGGTCACGACCAAGGAGACCTACCGCACGCTGTGCCGGACGCACGTTCTCGGGCGCGAGGCCGATGCCGAGCGGAAGCTTGGAGCGATCCCCGCAGACCCAATCTCCGAGATCCCGCTCGACAAGCTGAAGGCCAGCGACATCGACCGGATGCTCGTCCGGCTCGCGGCAACAGGCAGGTCGGGATCGAGCCGGCGGCAGGTGTATCACATCCTGCGACTGGCGCTCGAGGCCGCACGCCGGGACAAGCTCATCGCGCTCAATCCCGCCGCGGACGTTGATCGCCCAGTTGTCGAGAGTCACGAGGCGACATACCTCTCCCCCGCCGACGTCGTGCGGCTGCTCGAGGCGGCACGCGGGCTGCGCTACCACGATGTGCTCGTGCTGGTCGCTGTGACGGGCCTGAGACGCGGTGAGGCCTTGGCGCTGAAGGTCGGGGACCTGGACTTGGTCTCAGGCGTTGCGAGCGTCAGAGGGACGCTGGCGCGCGTCGGCGGCAAGCTCGTTGTGACCACCACCAAGACCAAGGGATCGACGCGCAAGGTGGTGCTCGTGCCGGCGGTGGTCGACATGCTCGCTCGGCTCGCGGACAAGCGAGACCAGGAACGCGATCGCGCCGGCAACCTCTGGACCGACACCGGGTTCGTGTTCACCACCGAGACGGGCCAGCCGGTGGATCCGCGCAACGTCTTCCGTACCATGCAGGCGGCTGCGAAGAAGGCCAAGCTCACCGGGATCGGGATCCACACGCTGCGACACTCCGTGGCGACCGGGATGATGGACAGCGGGGCGAATGTGAAGGTCGTCAGTGGCCTGCTCGGGCACTCGTCCGCGGAGATCACACTCGACACCTACACCCACGAGACGCCGGAAGCACAGCGGCGCGCCGTGGAGTCGTGGGCTGCACAGATCGGGCTCTGACATGCAGCCGCGCTACGCCGTGGAGGAGGTGCTCATTACAACGGCATTACGTGAATGGCCTCGAAACGAGGAAAGGGGCCTGTCCCGGTTTCCCGAAACAAGCCCCTCACCTGCAAGTTCTTTGGTCGGGCTGACAGGATTTGAACCTGCGACCCCTTGACCCCCAGTCAAGTGCGCTACCAAGCTGCGCCACAGCCCGAGATGCCGACGCGCGGGTCCGGGGAAGATGACCGCTCGGCAGGCGGTAATAGTACGACGAGCAGGTGGCCGGGGCAAGCGCGGGAACGCACCACCTTCGTCGATCGACGGTGGATCTACGCTTTCTGCACCTTCTCGACCGGTCCTCCGGTGACGCCGCCACGGTACTGGACCACGAAGATGTCCTCCAGCGTGATGAGCCCGTCGCCGACCATGGCGCGGAACACCTCCGACAGCGCGATGATGCGGCTCTGGGCGTCGATGACCTGCACCACGACCGGGAGATCGGAGCTCATGCGCAGGTTGTGCGCCGCGTGGATGCGGCTGGTCGCGCCGAAGCCCTCGACGCCCCGCAGCACCGTGGCTCCCGCGCAACCGGCCGTGCGTGCGGCCTCGACCAGCGCGGTGTACAGCGGCCGTCCGTCGTACTCGTCCTTCTCGCCGATGTAGGCGGAAAGCTTCTTCGAGGCACCTTCGAGCGTCTTCATCGCGGTTCCTTCCGTAGCGCCTCGACGCGGTCCAGTACGGCCCGGGCGACGGCGCGCTTGTCCATGAGCGGCAACTCCGTGGCGGCCGTCGTGTCTATCAGGGTGACGCGGTTCGTCGGGACGTCGAACCCGGCGCCCGGCGCGGTGATGTCGTTGGCGACGATCAGGTCGAGGTTCTTGGCCGCGAGCTTGGCGCGGGCGGAGGCGACCGGGTCCCCCGCCTCGGCGGCGAATCCGACCAGCATGCGCGGGCCCTTGCGCGCGCCGAGCGACGCGAGGATGTCGAAGGTGCCCTCGAGCGCGATGGACTCGGGCGCGTCGGCCTTGCGGATCTTCCCCTCGACCGGCGCGACCGGCCGCAGGTCCGCGACCGCCGCGGCGGCGATGACCAGGTTGGCCTCGTCGAACGCGGCATCGACCGCGGCGAGCATCTCGGCGGCGGTCTCCACGCGCACCGTGCGGACGCCGAACGGGTCGCCCAGCGCGGTCGGGCCGCTCACGAGCGTCACGTCGGCCCCGCGGCGCGCGGCCTCCTCGGCGATCGCGTAGCCCTGACGCCCGCTGGATCGGTTGCCGATGAAGCGGACGGCGTCGATCGGCTCGCGGGTCGGGCCCGCGGTCACGAGCACGCGCACGCCCGCCAGCGAACGCGCGCGCAGCGTCTCGCGCTCCACCGCGTCCGCGATCGCGCCCACCTCTGCCAGACGCCCTTCGCCCACATCGCCGCAGGCCAACTCGCCCGTTCCGGGCTCGACGATCACGGCGCCGCGCGCGACGAGCGTCGCGACGTTGGCGCGCGTGATCTCGCGCGTCCACATGTGGGTGTTCATGGCCGGAGCGACCACGAGCGTGGCCTCGGTCGCCAGCACTGTGGTGGTGAGCAGGTCGTCGGCGCGCCCCTGCGCGATCTTGGCGATCACGTTGGCGGTGCACGGCGCGATCACGACCACGTCGGCCTCTTCGGCCAGCGAGATGTGGTGCACGCGCTGCGACGGGTCGTCCCACAGCGAGACGCCGACGGGCTCCCCCGTGAGCGTGCGGAAGGTGAGCGGGGTGACGAAGCGCTGGGCAGCGGCCGTCATGACGGTCTTCACGCGCATGCCGCGCCGCATGAGCTCGCGTGCGAGCTCGCAGGCCTTGTAGGCGCCGATACCGCCGGTGACCCCGAGGACGACCAGCGGTGTATGCGTGTGGGTATCCATGCACGGATGATACCCGACGCCCGCGGCAGGACCGGCGTGGCGTGGGAAGATACACCCCATGAACCACCACTGAGAAGGAGCGACCTGTGTCTCCCGATCCCCGCGGACCCGACCGTCCCGACATCCAGATCAAGATAGGAGGAGAGGCCGGCTACGGCATCAAGGCCGCCGGCCAGACGCTCGCGCGCTGCTTCGCGCAGGGCGGCCTCCACACGTTCGACCTCACCGAGTACCCGTCGCTGATCCGCGGCGGCCACAACGTCTTCCAGGTGCGCGTCTCGCCCGAGCCGGTCTACTCGCACGTCGGACCCGTCGACATCCTGGTGGCGCTCAACGCCGAGACACTGACCCGCCACATCGCCGAGTTGGTCGAAGGCGGCGCGCTGCTCTACGACCCGAAGTCGGTCACTATCGAAGGGCTGGTCGATCCGGCGCACGTGTGCGCCGTGGCGGTCCCCTTCGACGAGATCGTCAAGGAGGCCGGTGGCCAGAAGATCATGCGCAACGTCGCCGCCCTCGGCGCCGTGCTGGCACTGACCGGCTATCCGCTGAGCTACCTCACCGACTCGTTGCGGGCCCAGTTCGCGCGCAAGGCGCCCGAGGTCGCCGAGATCAACGTCGCTGTGGCCACGAAGGGCTACGACTACGGCACGCACGCCGAGTGCGTCTTCCCGTTCCATCTGGCGCCGCTGCCCGACCCGGAGCCGCAGATCCTGGTCGACGGCAACGAGGCCATCGGGCTCGGCGCGCTCGCGGCCGGCATCGGCATGTACTGCGCCTACCCGATGACCCCGGCGTCGTCGCTGTTGAGCTTCATGGCGGCCCGCGACCGCGAGTACGGGTTCGTGGTCAAGCACACCGAGGACGAGATCGCCGCGATGAACATGGTGATCGGCGCCGCGTTCGGCGGGGCGCGCGCGATGTGCGCCACGGCCGGCGGCGGGTTCTCGCTGATGGTCGAGGCCCTGGGACTCGCGGGCGCGAGCGAGTCGGCCGTGGTCGTGGGCGTGTTCACCCGCCCCGGGCCGGCGACGGGCATGCCCACC
>Ga0209748_1001481_pt1 | contig 11554 bp, 11 predicted proteins | sample BarGraIncu00421A_FD_185490 | JGI IMG/M metagenome (GOLD analysis project Ga0209748, IMG submission 185490) | Arctic peat soil microbial communities from Barrow, Alaska - Barrow Graham LP Incubations 004-21A (SPAdes) (version 2) | ecosystem: Environmental > Terrestrial > Soil > Wetlands > Peat... | reverse complement strand
TCGCAATATTGCATTCTGCTCTGACAACGGCATCTGCCTTCCTATTTTCGGTATTTCGAGGCTCAATCACTTCAACTTTTCAGCTTTCAGCCTACTACCTTGTTTGCCTACGCTTAAACTTATCAGTTACCCGATAAGCTCCAAGGCTAACTACGGGTGGTTGGTCTACCTTACCCGGCGGGATTCGCACCATCTATATGATACGACCTGGCTCGGCCGCACTGACAGGCACCGTATCTTTAATCCTTATTAATCCTTATTGGCATGATTACCATTGACTATATAACAGAATTCGTGTATAATTTTGTTATATAAGGAGGTGTTTACCATGCCAACAATCAAATCAAGTGCTGATCTACGAAACAATTACAATGAAATCTCAACATTCTGTCATAATTATTCGGAACCCGTTTTCATTACCAAAAACGGGAAAGGCGATCTTGCTGTAATGAGCATTGAAGCCTACGAGGAAATGAACAGCCGTTTTGAATTATACAGACTAATAAAAGAAGGAATGGATGATATTGCAAATAGCAATACCCGTCTCTTCTCTGAGGCAATCTCTTCTATCAGGAGCAGACGTAACAGATGACCTATGAAATCTACATCACAGCTGCCGCTGAACGAGATCTTTTAAGAGCCTCAGACCATATTGAATTTATTCTCAAAAATCCAAAAACTGCTGATGACCTGCTAGACGAAGCTGATGCGCAGATCAACTCCCTTGCTGACTTTCCTGAGAAATTTAAGCTGGTGGATGATCCGGTTTTAGCTTCCTGGGAAATCCATTTTGTTATTGTGAACGGTTACCTTGCTTTTTACGTCATTTCAGAAGAAACACACCGAGTTATCGTTGTGCGTTTTCTGTTTCAGAAAAGCAACTGGACAGCTATCCTGGGTCAAGGTTTCTCCTTGCTGTAAACAATCACAGGCCTGCCATTTTATGGCAGGTCTGTTTCACTATTTCATATATCTGCATCCCACAAGACCTATAATCGCCACCTCCATACTAGTTGACACTGGCATTATAAATGGCTATTCACGACATTTCACTAAAACACCCGACCCCAATTTCCTCTTGAATTAATCAACAAGTTAAGTTCAACAAATTAAGTGACAGGGAAACCTCCGAAAAACAAACTCCACTATATATTTAAACAAATTATTTTATAAATATACAAGCTATGATATCAACCAATTTTCTTGTGTGAAACACCCAGTAAGAACATCGCTTTTCAATTGCTGAACTACATGGTCCGAATATGGGAAAGAAAAATTTAATGCAGGACTCCAGTTAACAAAAAACGATATCAATAAGATTATTTATAAACTTGAAACAACCTATCCAGGAGGGAGTGATACAATCATGACATTAGCTGAAATTTTAAGAGCAGAAGGACGAAATAAAGGTTTGGAAAAGGGCATGGAGAGAGGTATGGAGAAAGGTATGGCACTAGGTAGCAAAAACAGCAAAATCTTAGTCTTATTATTTCACAATATCCCAATATCCCGATGTATCAGAACCTAGGCGGACAATCACTTTTGCTTCTTGAATTTTTTTCATATTCCTTTCAATCGTTCTAACTGTTTTATTCAACTGTTCACTAATCTCAGCCTGAGTAATGTGTTTATTTTGCTCAATGAGACTTATAATTTTCTTTTGAGTGTTGTTTGGCTTAAAAATATTCTCACCGATATTCTCACCGACATTCTTAATAGGGAAACTAACCCTTAAAAAATTTGGGCTAAATTTGAATATTCTTCTATCATACACTTTCAATATTCTTTGAACACCGGATCCAAGCTGTTCAACTAACCTGACATCTTTAAATACTCTCATTAGTTCCTTGTTCCTTGGTGCAGAAATGCCTTCGAAGAATTCTTCTTGACTTAGTTCTTGGGGCAATCCACCCGAAGAAGTTATAACATACCGATCAAAAAATATTTCAAAAACCGGAGGTATGCCATTTGAATAATCATTATGAATTATCGCATTTATGACAGCTTCTCTTAATGCCGTAGGATCAACGAGTCGCTTTTCTTTACGGACAGTTGATGTGATTTTCGTCTTTGTTATATTTTCAATCTCTAATTTGTTTAGAATGTTCTCTGTTGCTTTTATCAATGAGCAATAGCCAAATTCAGCGTTCTCAATTAAATCAACTTTATCTACCCCTGAATATTTTGCAACTTTCATAGAGATTCCATTCTCATCAGCTAGCAAATAAGCGGCATAGTTAAACTTATTATCTTCAGTGTATAGTTCTAAATTATTCAAAAATTTGTCATTCAAATCAAAACCATTTTCTTTGAGAGAGATGGCACCGCCAATTAACGTCAGGCACCGAGCCTTCTGCAAGTGGAAAAGTGGAATATTCAATTGATATAATGGGCTAATAATGGTATAATTAAGTCATAATTTAAGGAGGTAGCTATTATGCCAAAAATTATTCCAATTAAGGATTTGAAAAATACATCACAAATCTCAGAAATGTGTCATGTTGCAGAAGAACCAATTTATATTACCAAAAACGGTTATGGTGATATGGTAATCATGAGTGTTGAAATGTACGAAATTACAATGAAAAGATTAAACATGTATCTTGAACTAGAACTTTCTGAAAAACAGATTGATACTGGTAAAACAAGGGATGCAAGGGAATCTCTTGATAATCTAAAGAAAAAATATGCAATATAACCTCATTATAACAGAAAGTGCCGAGGAATTACTTGATCATATTGCAAATTATCTTGTTAATCAATTAAAAAATCCATAAGCAGCTGGAAATTTACTAACAGAAATCGAGCACGTTTATGATAATTTGGAATATAATCCAAAAATGTATGCATATTCCGATGACCATCTTATGAAATCCAGGGGATATCGAAAGGCACTTGTACCGCATTACAATTATATCATCATTTTCCGTATCGAAGAAGAAACCCATACGGTATATATCATGGGATATTTTCATGAATTAGAATTATACAAAAATAAATTATAGAACAACGATAAAGTAGCTTTTATCGGCTGTTTTTATGATACTGGGCATCGCAAAAGAAAAAGGATTAACCATAGTGGATGCCATTTTTGAAGCAATCATTCTTTTGTCTGTGATAAAATTGATGATTACAACAGCAGCTTCTACTATGAAGCACCCCAAAATATCCTGAATGCTTTTCTGGATGGGAAAATTGAATAAGCAACGAGGGCGCACACAGAGGCCGGTTCTAATAAGTTAATATATTATATGTCAGGCACCGAGTCCCCATTCAAACGGGATGCTTATCCTTACCCCTGTTAAAAAAGATGATCTTGCCTTCTCAGAAGAAATTCTTGCAGATTTAATTAGTCAAGGCTATGCTGGAGAGAAATTGCTTTCTGAATTTAAAAAGATTAACATCAGGTTCGACCTGCAATAGAAAAAATCATAGAAGAAGCTGACGCCCTTGCAAAAGCATCCTCAGAAAACTATAGTGATCCAACTGATGCAATCTTTGGAACTGATGAACTGGAGGCTTAAAGATGCTTCCAGTTATCTACACACCTATTGCAGAAAAATTCTTTAAGAAGCTCAAAGATAAGCCCCTGAAAAATGCTTTCAAAGAAGCGATTATGAGTATCCGAGAAAACCCTGATATTGGAGAAGCTAAAACCGGTGACTTAAAAGGTCTTAATTGTCTTGATCTATATCACAACCGGACAAACTATGAACTCGCCTACCGCATATCTCAATTAGAGAATGGTGACATAGTTATTGTGATCATGGCTGGGACACAAGAAAACTTTTATCAAGAACTAAAACGATACTTAAGATAAAGATAGCACTTCTTTCATGAAATAGAATAATCATTCATGGTGTTGGGAAACGTTGGTTTTATGGTTGTTTTTTGGAGGTTTCACAGGCACCGTATCTTGCAATTTGCTCTTCTCCATCGAATATCTGCATTAATTCCTGAGCAATTTCCCGATTGATAAGACGCATTGCAGAATCATCGTCCTTCTGGAATCCAAGAATATTTAAACTCCCATACCATATCAGCTGATTGTCAATTACAATAAATTTCTGAGTTAAATCCTTGTGAAACATAATATTAAACCCTTTGTCGAAAAACGAATGAGTAACTTCTTCAATTTTACTTCTTTCGGTTTCTTTGTAACTTTCAACAGGTTTTGTTATAATTATCACTCTAATACCGTCTGAATATTTTTTCATCAGCAGATCAATCCATAGTAATACCTTTTTCTTTTGCAAATATGGAGTTGCAATTACCACCGATATATTAGCTTTGGTAATATCACTTTCCAACTGTTTAGAATAATCGTATGCCGAAAAAAGACAATTTATTGCACTCTCTATATTATCCTCTGCTTTTAATTTGTAACCCACTGCAGCATAGCCTTTAATTCTCTTTTGAAACATACGCTCCAACACACCCACATGTACATCCACATAATCATAAACATAAACATCTTCTTTATCTTCATAATCCCTATTAAGACGGCCGACATATTGTGCAACAGTTCCTCTCCATGCAATCGGCATAGCTAAAAATAAAGCATCAAGTCTCGGTAAGTCAAAACCCTCACCAACTAATTTTCCGGTTGCAACAATGACATATTGTTCTGTTTTCGTAAAATTTTCGAGTCGTTCATATGCTGCTTTTCTTTCTTTTTCTGACAATTTTCCCGTTAATGTAATGACATTTTGCCCTTTTGATAAAAGTAATTCTGATAAAACATGAGCATGTGCTGTTCTTTCGGTTAATACAATTGGTGTTCGACCTCTGCTAATACAATCTAAAACATCCTTTAGAATTAGCTGATTTCTCAATTCATCTTCAGATAGCAACCTATAAACATCACTGATGTGCCATTCTTTATCATCCTGATAGATTGGCTTTCTAAAAGAGGTGAACCTTGGTACCACATAATGTTCAAAAGAATGATGCTCAGCTTGTTTTTTCGCATCGACTCTAAATCGAATGGGTCCGCATTGCATAAAAATATTTGGATGATGACCATCTTTCCGAATGGGTGTTGCCGATAATCCATAAACATAGGTGGCTGTAATTTCATTTAAGATCTTATTAAAACTGGATGCTGAAATATGGTGGCATTCATCAACAATGACCATACCGTAGTCTTTCACAAATGGTTTAACCTCTTTTTCATAAAATAAGGATTGCATGATCGCGACATCGATTATTCCATTTACTATGTTCTTACCAGCACCAATTTGTCCAATAATCTGCAATTTCTTTTTTCTCCCATTTTTCACAATTCGCGGCTCTTCAATTGTTTCATGAATATCCAAAAACTCACCCAGTTTGTCTATCCATTGGCTGGCTAGCTTCCGGGTATGGACTAAAATTAGTGTATTCACTTGTTTCTCAGCAATTAAAGCTGCTCCGATGACTGTTTTCCCAAAACCTGTCGTTGCTGATAGGACACCGTTTTTATACTTAACCAATTTATTAAGGGCTTCTTTCTGTTCCAAACGTAATTCGCCACGAAAAGAAATATCAATATGTTTTCCGAAATTCGTTTGATCATCTATTACAACTTTAACTTCATAATCATTCATCAGTTCTAACAGTTGTTCTTCTACGCCCCGTGGTAACCACAGAAAGGTATTGGTTTCTTGATATACCCTTATAACTCGCGGAGTATTATAAGTTGACATTCTCATGGCCTGCTTAGAATAGAACTCTGGATTTCCAAATGATGCTAGCCGTCGCAAGTGTTTGATGGCTCGGGCAGATAACATTTCTTTTCTAAGGATAAATCCACTTGACTTCACTATCACGATTTCATTTGGAAAATCCGACTTATTTAAAGCACTTTCCTTTTTAAGGTCGTTCTTTACTTGTTTTTCTATCAAAGAATGACCTTCTTCAATTGTTAATTCAGACAAATTAAATGTGTCATTTTTTGTTTTTATCAAATTTTGAATTTGCTCAATTGTTATTTTCTTTACATGTGCAAGGTAGTTCCACTGATCTTCTATCGGTTTAAGACCTTGATCCATAAATTCAGTATTATTTTGTTTCCTGGCATTTCCATTTAATGGTAATGCAATTAAATTACCAAACCCTTCTTTCTGTAAAAAGTCCTGGCTGGGAAATAGACGATCATAAGAATCAAATCCGATATTTTTGCATAAATTCATAGCTTCGGAAAGCATGTGCAAAGCAAACTTTCTGGCTAAACTGGCTTTTACTGCTTCATTAAAGAAAAACCAAAGATGACCACCATTTCCTGATTTAGACCTCTCCGCATGAGCTGAAATTCCATTTAAAAGACATGCTTCACTTACCGCTTTCAAATCATTTTCCCAACTTGCTTCATCAAAATCAATCGCAACAAAATAACACTGATCATTCTGTATCATAGGATAAACGCCTAAAAAAGTCTCACCTCTCAAATGCTTTTCTATAGCAACTGCATCGAGTTTAATAAAGCTTTGTTTATCGCATTGTGCACATTTTATCTTCAGCTTAAGAGTCTTTAGACAAACTCCATCTCTCCATTCGTTTACACAATTTGGAGAATACCCCTTCCCATTCTTCCACTGCTTTGCGCAAACATCCTCTCGGCCTCTAAAAAGCGATAAATACAAAGCAATCTTCTTCTCTGGAGAGCTTCTTTTGTTAATAATATCCTCTCCAGAATCATTGACAGATGAATATTCAATTAATTCATTCATCTCAGAAGTAAGATCAGTAACGTTTAATTCTTCAACATTTTCTATTATTGGAGAACCATATATTTGCTGTCTCAGTTTTTGATTTTCTTCTTCTAGCTTTTTATACTCTGCAAGAATCTTAAAATACGCAACTTTCATTTGATCATAATTCATATTTTTCTTCACCACCATATAAATTGATACTGGCATTATATCTGGCTATTCCAGGTATTGCAAGAGATCTGTTTCCCGTCCTTAAATAGTCTGTGCCGCATCAAGGCTTCCTATTTCAATCCAAATCTCCCACCTGCTGATGATTCTATTAAGCCCTCCAACTCCATGATGGACAGATGCTCCATCAGTTTTACCTGATTAATGCCTGTGAGGTTGCCAATCTCCTGTATGGTTTTGTCCGAGTCCATTAAAATGGTCTGTATTTGCTTCTCCACTGCTGTCTGATTTCTGTTTAATGTATCTATGCTACTATTCTCATTTTTCTTTATTATTCCCAAGTGATCCAAAAAATCAAACCCTGAATCACTGCCTGCCGAATAATCATTAAATAATAACTGAGCTGGTTCCAAATAGGGAATGGCACCCTTCCTAATTAATCCATTCGTTCCTTTTCCATTTAAGCTATAAATTTCATGAGGAGGCACCAAAACTTCCCGGCCCAGGGATTTTGAAAGTTCTGCTGTAATCAGCGCACCGCTTTTCGCTGAAGCCTCTACCACCAAAAGTTTTTGACTCCAGCTGCTGATCAAAGCATTTCTCCTCGGAAAATGTTCAGGTCTTGCTTTTATTTTTGGAAGGAATTCAGATATCACCGCGCCATTTTCTTCAATACCTGCCTGTAGATCTGCGTGTTCTTTTGGATAGTTAATATCCAATCCATTTCCTAAAAACGCAATCGTATATCCTCCCGCTTTTAAACAAGCCGTATGGGCATAACCGTCAATCCCTTTGGCCAGACCGCTAATCACAGGAATGTCGTGTTGTGCCAGATATTGGGCCGCTTCTATGGCAATCTGTTTTCCGTAACCCGTACACCGGCGAGAGCCTACAATTCCTACACCGGCACTGTTTTCTTGAAGGGTTCCCTTATAATACAAAACTATCGGTGCATCAGCCATTTCTTTTGTGATACCTGGGTAAAGAGGATCATCATAAATGAGTATTTTTATTCCCCCATTATCTAATTCCTCCAGAATAGAAAAAGCCCCATCCAAAGAACGGGCTTCTCGGATAGACTGAGCCAGTATGGGTCCAATCCCCGCAATCGATAATAATTCTTCTTCCGATGATTCATAAATACAATCGGGCGTTTTAAAGTGCTGCAATAGCCTCTTTTGTGTGATTGGTCCAATACCCTTTAACTGACTTAGCCAAATCCAATACTCCATTTGTTTTCACCTTATAGGACAGTCATCACTGAGCCATCCTTTTCTAAATCTCTTGCCATTAGCGCCAACGCCACATCTTTTTTTCGAATGTTATGGGATCCATCCAAATCCGCAAAAGTTCTGGATACCTTTAGATATTTATGATAAGCTCTGGCACTATATTTATACCGCTCGTAAGCTAACATTAACAGCTTTTGTCCTTCATCTTCCAAGTGACAATGTTCTTTAATTAAGATATTTCCCATTTGAGCATTGCAATTGATGCCGCTGATATTTTCAAATCGCTGCTGCTGAATTTTTCTGGCAAATTCAACCCGCTCACGAAGTTCCTGTGAACTTGTCTCGGTGAAATCATTGGATAGATCCATAAAATTAACAGGCCTTACATACTTCTGAATATCCATTCGGTCCATAATCGGGCCTGATATTTTCTGACGATATTTCAATACTTCATAATCAGTGCATTTGCATCGATCATTTCCATAATATCCACAGGAGCAAGGGTTCATTGCTGCCACAAGCATAAAGCTCGCCGGATAGGTATTTGTATATTTTACCCGGGATATGGTAACCTTCTGATCTTCCATCGGTTGTCTGAGGGATTCCAGAGTTTTCTTGCTAAACTCAGCAATTTCGTCCAGAAATAATACCCCATTGTGGGCTAGCGATATTTCCCCGGGAGTCGCATCATTGCCGCCGCCAATGAGAGAATTGGTCGATGCATTATGATGGGGTGCTCGATAGGGTCGATTTAGAATGAGCCCTGCTTTCTCTCTTAGTATGCCTGCCACACTGTAAATTTTTGTGACCTCCAGAGATTCTTCTTCCGTCATACTTGGCAAGATCGTTGGGATTCGTTTAGCGATCATTGACTTTCCACAACCCGGTGAGCCAATCATCAGCAAATTATGGCCTCCCGCCGCTGCCACAACAATATATTCGATGAGGCCATCCTGACCCTGAACATCTTTAAAATCAAGACCATAATGTTCTTCCGCCGGTTCATGATTAGCAATCATTTGATCATGGACATATTCTTTTTTACCGGCTAAAAAATCCACCACATCCATTAAAAAATCAAACCCAAAGACATTGACGCCTTTAACCAATAACGCTTCCGCTAAATTATCCATTGGTACAATAATATTATTAACCCCGGACTCCCTTGCTGCGATGACCATGGGTAAAATTCCTGAACACGCTCTTAGCCTTGCATTTAAAGATAATTCACCGATAATCCCGAATTTCTCCGTTTTAGTTAACAGCAGTTGACCGGTTTCCATTAATAGTCCAATGGCGATGGATAAATCAAAGTGTGAACCGCTTTTTTTTAAATTGCTTGGTGCTAAATTAATAACAACTTTTTTTTGGGGGAAAACATACTTTCCATCATTAATTGCCGCTTCAACCCGCTCGCGGGCTTCCTTAACGGCTGTATCTCCCAAACCCACAATGGAGATCATCGGCTGTCCACAAATTGTTTTGACTTCAACATCCACTAAATAAGCTTCAACCCCTGAAATAGCAAAACTGTTTACGATAGAAGCCATTGTACCCTCCCTCTAGATGCATTTATAAATCTTTATGACACATTAGATAAATAGCCACTTCACTTACAGATATGTTTTCTCCAATGGCGCGCATCGTATAATTTTCTTTCATTGCGATATCGATGTATTCTTTTTTATAACAGCTCAAATTTCTCTTTCTTGAACCGGATTTTATGGCTTCATAGATGACATGATCCATTGTGACTTCTTTTAAAAGTTCATCCAAAGTTCTTTGAATCTTAATTTTACAAGGTTCCTTTGCTGTTTCATTATTAATATCTTCTCCTTTGCCAACAAAATCAACCCCTTCAAAAATCGCCTTAGCTTCAAGCTTGTTAGCGTCCATAAAATCACTATAGGCTTTTAATGCTTTGATTCTGTCTTCTGAAAAAATATCAAGGATAAAGTCAGTGCTCACAAGATCCTGCTTCTTGTTATCCCGATAATACAGATCGCTGCTCCAGGGATAATCTTTAACATGATAACAAATCTTTGCACAGACTGGATTTTGGTGGACATACCGCAGTAATGACAGCAGATATTTATCATCAACGACCAGCAACCCTTTATATCTGTTTTCAAAGACATGACCTGTGCGCTTGTTTTTCTGATTATAATATCGACTGAATTGATTATTGATCCGATGCATGATGTCCTTTACCGGCACTTCATGTCTTCTGATAATCATATGATAATGATTTCCCATGACCACAAATCCATAACATTCAAATCCCATAATCCTCTGAGATTTTCTAACCAGTTCCAAAAGATAGGCCTTATCTTCTTTACATTCAAAGATAAACTCCCGATTGTTTCCCCTCTGAATTAAATGATAAATGCCGCCACTATATTCAACCATCGACTTTCTTCCCAATAAAAATCACCTCGCTTTTCCTATTTTATCAGAAAGTGTCATCGTTTGCAATCATCATAATAAGTTTAGTTTAATTTAGTAACAGGCTAACCCTACCTCTAAAAGATTTAATGGAAAATTAAACCCGCATCATGTATAATATGAACAAAGTGGTGATCGAATGAAAATACAAAAATACAAAACCCCCATGATAAATTTTTCAAAGAAACCTTTGGAAATTTAACAGTAGCTAAAGATTTTCTGCGAAACTATTTGCCTCAAAACATTATGGATATCGTCGACATTAATTCGTCGGAACCTCAGAAAGACAGCTTTATCAACGAATAACTTCAGGAAGTGTTTTCAGATATGCTTTTTCAGGCAGACATCAACAATAACGATGACAAAGAAACCGGTATGGGTTATTTTCAAACCTTTATCCGCTAAGTATTTAATGCCGGAACCCAGTTAACCAAAAACGATATCAATAAGATTATTTATAAAATTGAAACAACCTATCCAGGAGGGAGTGATACAATCATGACATTAGCTGAAATTTTACGAGATGAAGGAAAAAACGAAGGACGCATTCAAGGTATAAAGGAAGGCATTGAAGTTGGTGCAAAAAGCAGAGCTTTGGAAGTTGCCAGAAAATTGATCAAAATGAATCTAAACTTAGATCAGATTGTAGAATCAACAGGCTTGTCAAAAAAAGAAATAGCGAAACTGATCAAAGAAATGAGCAGCTAAAACTTCTCTAGTCTTACAAGATTTAAACTGTATTTTCTCACCCTAAATTCAAAAGAAGCACTGACCAGTATTGGGGAAATTACAACCACTGGAGTGCTTCTTTTCTTTATTTGAAGTTTGATAAGAACAGGCAAAAAACATCAATAACTTAAGTTCAACAACTTAAGTGACAGGGAAACCTCCGAAAAACAAACACCAATGTATATTTAAGCAAATTATTGTATGAATATCCGAGCAATAATATCGACCAATTTCCTTGTATGAATTATACCATTAAAGCTATTAAAAACAGGCAAAAAATGGTATAAT
>Ga0209748_1001478_pt1 | contig 11580 bp, 12 predicted proteins | sample BarGraIncu00421A_FD_185490 | JGI IMG/M metagenome (GOLD analysis project Ga0209748, IMG submission 185490) | Arctic peat soil microbial communities from Barrow, Alaska - Barrow Graham LP Incubations 004-21A (SPAdes) (version 2) | ecosystem: Environmental > Terrestrial > Soil > Wetlands > Peat... | reverse complement strand
TGCAATCGCCTGGTTAAAACTGGTATGAATCCTACTATCTTTGACGCTCACTAGTTTCGGAAGAGAGTCTATATACGTACTTTTCAGCTTACTTAGCTCTCGGTATTCAAATATTTGCTCAACGATAGGATGAGTATCACGTAGCTTCTCGAGCTCCTCTGCCCCAGTCGAGAGACCACCAGATGGCAATTTCTTGATTGTATTTTTGTCTAATCTCTCGTGCAATCGAAGCTTGTCAAAAAGTATTTTCTGCAGTTGTACCGGGGACGCAATATTGAATTCTTCGTCGGCAGTTTTGTATATCTCTTTCTCTAGAATCACCAGTCTGTCACCAAACTTTTTCGAGAGTGTGGTAAGTAATTTGGCGTCTATTTTCACCCCAGCTAGCTCCATCTTGGCAAGCACCTCGATAAGTGGCGCCTCTATTTTTGCCATGAGCTCGATAAATCCACCTTTCTCAAGATCTTTCTGTAAATGATGGTAGAGCCTAAGCGTAATATCGGCGTCTTCACCGGCGTAAAGAGCAGCTTCATCCGTTGGTACAACGTCAAAAGTTAGTTGCTCCTTGCCCTTGCCAATCAGCTCTTCTATTTTCGTCATTTCGATGCCCAACTCTGTGAAAGCCAGTTCATCCAGTCTTTGCGCCCTTGCATTTGGATTGATCAGATAAGCGGCTACCATAGTATCGAAGATAATTCCACGAAGATTGTAGCCATTCCCAGACAAGACTTCGTAGTCGAATTTGATATTATGACCCACTTTGGTAACCTTTTCGTTCTCAATCAATGTTTTTAATGGCTCGAGATATGCCACAGGAATGTAGTAGGCCTCACCTTCTTTTGCTGAGATCGAAACACCAACAAGCTTCGCAGTAATGGTGTCCAGGGAGTTGGTTTCGGTATCTATGGCGATCAGTTTCTTTGTTGCAAGCTCAACGACTAATTTCTTGGCTTTCTCTTGAGAATCAACGAGGTGATAGTTTTCGGATGTGTAATGTGCCCTGCCAGGACTTACTACGTCATTCTGAGGTTGGGCCGAAGAATCCAGGCCTGGACCCTTCGTACCGCTCGGGGTGACGACACTAGGAGAACCCTGACTAGGTAATTTGGCCAACAACGATTTGAACTCTAGCTCTCGGAATAATTCAAACACCTTGTTGCGGTCGTATTCATGTGTGACACAATCACCAGTGCAAATGTCTATCGGTAGATCTTTCACAATCTTTGACAAATGCAGGCTAAGGTCAGCGCTCTCTCGTCCCTCGCTTAGCTTCCTTGCCAGTGCCGGCTTTAGCTCATCAAGATGAGTATATATCTCATCTAATGTTTTATACTGCGCCACTAGATCACCAGCTGTTTTTTCGCCGATACCCATAACCCCCGGTATATTATCTGACGTATCGCCCTTGAGTGCCTTGTAAACCACAAATTCATCAGGGGTTAGGCCATACCGCTCCGCCACAGCTGCTTTGTCATAAATAAATGTGTCAGTGAATCCCTTCCTCATGGTATAAACGCGTACATTATCGTCAACTAGCTGTAGCTCGTCCAGGTCACCAGTCACAATATAAACATCGTAGTCTTTCTTTAGGACTTCTGCAGCAGAGCCAATGATGTCATCTGCTTCAAAGCCCTGCTTTTCGTATACTGGGATGCTAAGAGCGTCAATCACCTCACGCACCCGCCCAAATTGGCCAATCAGTTCGTCATCTGCTTTCTTTCGAGTAGCTTTGTACTCGGCATAATCGTCATGACGAAACGTTTTCCCCGGCAAATCCATCGCGACCGCTACGTAATCCGGTTTTAAATCTCTCAGCACATTTAGTAGAATCGTCGAAAAGCCGTAAACGGCATTCACAAGTTCCCCTGTTTTCGTCGTTAGCGGTGGGATGGCGTGATATGCCCGATGGATCAGCGCATGTCCGTCTATGAGCACAAATTTTTGTCTTTTCATAGGTATATTTTAGCACGTAAAGAGCGATAAACGTAGTGAGACCGAATCCCAAATGGGATTCGGTCTCAGTGCTGACTTGCGGCCTTTTGATCACTACAGTCAGCGAGCAGTGTTCCTCGATGAGCAACGCTCACCGATAGGAGGGAAGTGGAAACCCGCACGTGTGGGGTTTCGGGCAAAGCCGCCTAACCAATATGATATGGGCGTGGTGCGCCCAAGTCACATCTGCACGAGGTTCGGCTGATGGCTTGAACTATAACACAAAACTGGTATTTTTTCAATGCTTTTCGAAACGTGGCAGCTTGAATCTGGCAGGAACTGGATCGGGCCCGCCCTTTGCCCAAGGATTGCAACGAAGGATTCGCCATGTACCAAGTATGGCACCACCGATTACCCCGTGCTTTTCTATGGCTTGGTAGGTATATTCGGAACAGCTTGGCTGAAATTGACAATATCCGTGCGGGAAAAAACCCTTTAGCAATCCGTGGTCAAAGGAAAGTGTCTTCTGGTATAGACGAATCAAGGCCAGAAACGGCCAATTAATTATCTTTTTTAGGGTTTTCATCGAATAATTCAAGCTTTTTGAACGAAGTAACAAGTTCTTTTCTCATGGTTTTGTAATCTGCTGCGAGGGCTGACTGACGGACGGTCACGACGACGCTTTGGCCCCTCTTTAGTTGTGGCAGTAGTTCGCGAATAATCTCGCGCACCTGGCGCTTCACAGCATTACGGTCCACGGCCTTTTTAGCAACCTTCTTATTTGCAACTATACCGATTTTAGTGAAGCCAAAACGGTTTGGGAGCACATTGACACTAAAAAGCGAGCTCGCTACGAAACGGCCACGCCTATATACGGTTTGAAAATCTTTGTTATCTGTAAGTCTAAAAACGCGCTTAAGCACTTGCTTTTGGCGTAAGGCGCTTACGCCCCTTCAGTCGACGTGCTTTGATTACGTTCTGACCACCATTGGAAGCCATACGTACCAAAAAGCCGTGGACTTTACCGACTCTTGCTTTTTTTGGTTGAAATGTTGCTTTACTCATCTGTGATATTTTAGCACATAACACGCTTCTGGTCAATGACCCGAAGCGCGAATTTCGAGTTCTGAATTTCGAGTTTCGAATACCTCCTTCTTTCGAAAATTCGTCACAGCCCGAGGGCCGATTATCGTCGAATCCTAGAAATTTCTGCGAAGGCAGAATTTCGTAGAGAGACGAAAGAGTCTGAATTTTCTTGAACCTGGCGCCACCTACTTTCAAGAGGAGGTGGCAAAAAAGCATTAGTTCTCGACTATGCTCGAACAATATAAGAGGCCCTTTTGGGCCTCTTATTAATACAAGTAATCTCTTAGTTTCTTGGATTCTCTGTGCTTTTTCAGCTTTTGCAGAGCCTTGGACTCAATCTGACGGATACGCTCACGAGTAACGCCAAACTCTTGTCCCGTTTCCTCAAGTGTGTGTGCACGCCCGTCATCCAACCCAAAACGCATACGCAAGATCTTCTGTTCGCGCGGGGTGAGGAGTTGCAACACATCAGCAATGTTTTCCTTCAAGAGCTGATATGTAGCCGCCTCGTCTGGAGTGACAGAGTCTCTGTCCTCGATAAAGTCTGCCAAGCGAGAATCTTCCTCTTCTCCCACAGGAGCCTCGATAGATACAGTGTCCTCCTTAATCTTCAGAATGTAGTTCACCTTCTCCACTTCGATGCCCATCTCTAGGGCGATTTCATCTGGCAGTGGCTCACGGCCAAGCTCTTGGAGCAAACGTCTCTGGGTACGAACGAGCTTGTTGATAGTCTCCACCATATGCACTGGGATACGAATCGTACGTGCCTGGTCAGCGATAGCGCGAGTGATAGCTTGTCGTATCCACCAGGTAGCATAAGTCGAGAATTTGAAGCCCTTGGTATGGTCAAATTTCACCACAGCACGCAATAGACCGGTATTTCCTTCCTGAATCAGGTCGAGTAGGTCGAGACCACGGCCGATATATTTCTTGGCGATTGACACTACGAGACGCATATTTGCCTCGGCTAGTCGCTTCTTGGCCTGCTTGTCACCGGCCAGAATTTTCTTGGCTAAATCTACCTCTTCCAAGGAAGTAAGCAATGGGATTTTACCGATTTCGCGAAGATACATACGCACAGAGTCATCAGCAAGCTCGGAAATGTCATCAAAAGTCTCTGTGTCCGCACCTTCCTCCTCTTCCTCACCCCAAATCATCTTCTCGCGATTATCCATAACTTCCACACCCTGTTCAGCAAGTGTGGCGTAGAGTTCGTCTAATTTCTCGACGTTCTCTTCTACTTCTGGGAAACGGCCGAGGATTTCTTCTTGAGTTACAAAGCCTTGCTCGCGACCCTTCGCTACTAGGACGTCGACTGTTTTATCAAAATCGTTCTCTTTGGCCATTGTTCTCCTTATAAATTTCGTTCTTTTTCTATAATCTGTTGTAATTCGCTCATGAGTTCACGCATTAACTTTGAGTCCGCACTACGGTCGGCCGCAGCCATTTTGTCACCCAGAACTTTCTTCTCACGCTCAATGCATTCTCGTTTCAGTCGCGACACGGCGTAAAACAGTTCTTCATTGAGTGTTTCCTCGCTAGCATCTGCAAATTCATTCTCAGTCATCATCTGCAGCTGGCTAACGTAATTAGAATCCTTAGTATCAAGTGTCTTAATCCAAGGCTGGACCTGAAGGTCTTCGTTTTTTTCGGTATATTTTAGGATACCCTCCACCAAACCTCGGAGTCTCTCGTCAGTAAAGTCGACAGGCTCTAGCTTGTTGAAGAAAAATTCATAATATTTCGGTGTTAGCAGGAGCATCGACAGCGTATACTCCTCGCGGGTTTGGGCGGGTGCTTGGCTACCTACCGCACTCTGATCGGTAGGTTTACTCTCCTTGGGCACGACACTTTTCACTTTGGCGAGGGCAGCTTCTAGGGCTGCGGCACTTACACCAACTCGTGTGGCCAGGAGGTTGAGATAATGATCTCTCTCTACCGGATCAGGTAATTTCTTTATCATCACAAGCAACTCTTTGGTCGCTTGTTTCTTGTCTAAAATATTCGTTGTGTTGTATTTTTCAAAGGTGCTGTCAAAGATGTAGTCTACCACATATTTGGCTTTTCGGCAAGCCTCGACCCACTTCTTGGGATCGCTCTTTACTAGGTCAGCGGGATCTTTACCCTCGGGCACAGATATCACCTTGATGTTGAATTCACGCTCCCAGGCCAACTCGATAGCTCGTCTGGTAGCGTTCTGTCCGGCCATATCGACGTCGAACGCCATTTTGATGTTCTTGGTAAAGCGTTTAATCAAATCAAGATGCGCCTCCGTAAGCGCTGTACCACTGGATGCGACTACATTTTTCACGCCAGCCTGGTAGGAGAAGATGGCATCCATCTGACCCTCGACAATGATGACATGATTCTGTTTGCGAATCTGCTCCTTGGCTTTGTCAAAACCAAACAGTACCGATGATTTGTGATATATCGGTGTTTCAGGGGTATTTACATACTTTGGCAGTGAATCGTCAAGCACTCTGGCCGTGAACCCGACCACTCTTCCCCCAGCATTCATAATTGGGAATGTGATCCGGTTGAAGAATTGGTCGAGAATCTTGCTGTTTCTTTCCTTGGCGATACCGGATTTCAGTAAATCTTCATCAAGATACCCAATAACCCCAAGTTCTTTGACTATCAGATCACCATTCTGTGGTGCAAAACCAAGTCGAAAAGTTTTAATTGTCTTTTCTTCCATGCCACGATCAAGGAGGTATTTAACGATTTTCTTGTTAGCGTCTTTCCAAAGTTCTTTTTCGTAGAGATCACAGACCTGTTCATTTATTTCAAACAGTCTGTCAGTTGGTTCTTTGCGCACACCACCACGATCAGGGAGTTTAACCCCAGCTTTTTCGGCCATTTCTCGAAGCGCTGTTACGAAATCTACACCTTCAATTTCCTCGGTGAAAGTGAAGATATCGCCGCCCTTACCGCAACCGAAGCAATGGAATATCTGTTTCTCAGGCGAGACCATAAAGCTAGCAGTTTTCTCATTATGAAAAGGGCAACAACCTTTGAAGTTGCGTCCAGATTGCTTGAGTGGCACGTATTTGCCGATATATTCGACTATATCGACCTTATTTTTGATCTCTTCTAGTTCGTTCAAAGTTAGCCCCTTTGTGCCAGCAATTATAGCGCAAAAGGGGGCCAAATTAAAGGCTTATTTAGCTTGAAGCAAAGTGACGACTTCTTCATCCGTAACTTGAGGGAAATTCTCGTAAAATTCGCCGACGGCGCCGAAATATTCTTCAAAATCCAGGGAAACGAATTCGTCCGCAGCACCACGGAACTGGCTTTCTGCGGTGTCCGGACAAACGGGGACGGCAACAACAATCCTGTCTGGTTTAAATTTCCGTAGATACTTCACGGCTACTAGCATCGTTATTCCCGTAGCAATGCCGTCATCAACGAGGATGGCTGTTTGGCCGCTTAAATCACCTGGTTTCCAAGCGCCGTATGTTTGCATTCGTCGTTCAAGCTCGCGAGTTTCTTTGTCTCTCACGCTCTCAACATCATCCACATGAAGCCGATATCTATCAACTATCGTTTCGTCTACTTCTATGATTCCGTCCGGTGCGATGGCCCCAAAACCAAGCTCGGGGAATGAAGGTAAGCCGAGTTTACGAGCAACGACGACGTCCAGTGGTGTCTTCAACTTCTTGGCCACTTCATAGCCAATTGGCACCCCGCCGCGAACCAAAGCAAAAACATGCGAATTTGGATACTTTTTTCCAGCCAACTCCGCCGCGAGTAATTTGCCTGCCGATGCCCTATCGCGAAAAACCATAGAACACCTCCCTATATATTATAGTCCTATTGTCTCTTCCATTTCGTTATATAAAGCGTGGAAAACGTCACTACCATCGTAACAGCCCAACCAATCAGCATATTCCATCCCAGATGATCTATCAGCCTCTCACCTTCTCGCATATTGCGCCCAGCCAGCACATAGCCATCCTTGTATTTCGTGACAATCGTTGCGATACGTACTCCTTCTTTTGGCTGCCAAGTGATACGATCTTCACCGGTTTTATCGACATAATCGAATACGCCGTCTGGCACGGTCGGTGTCTGGCCATCTAAGATTGCGGAAGACGCCACAACCTCTCTTTTCGCATTATAAACCGTTGTGAACAAGGCTAAGCTTTCACTGATGTTGACCTTTTCGGTCTGAACCACCGACAGTGTGCTACGGCCATTCTCCAGCATCTTAGCGCCGTCTTCGGCTACTTGCACCTGAGGATAATATAGATTTAATCTGTAATTCTGCTGCCCTGCTAGGTAAATTATGCCGCAAAGACCGGTAATCGCAGCGGCCAGAGGTAACCATTTTACAAATATTTTCACAGCATACTTCATACGTTCTTCAATCCACTTATTCTTGCTTTGGTACTTCTTCAAATTCCATTCGGAATTCATAGCCGTGTTTTGTAAAACCAAATTTCTCATATAATTTATGAACATGCTCACGTTCAAAACGACTATCGGCCAGGACTTTGTAGCATCCAGCCTCTTTAGCTGCATTCAAGGTCTTTTGGATAAGTTCTGTACCAACACCTTTCCCACGGTGGTCTGGCACCATGCGAACGTCAGAAAGAATACCATATTTTCGGCCACGATTTGGATTTGTAAGGATGTACATAATGGCACGTCCCATCTCGACATTACCATCATTTACAGTAATCAGGATACCTTCTGCAGGTATAGATGATTTCTTATATTCAATCATGTACAAATTATATCATAAGCATTATTATTATTTTGTAATATGGAGAAATCATGAATGTCACAGAAATTTTAAAACTCGTTTGGCCACTGATCCTAGTACAGGTTGGGCTGCAAGTATATGCGATTGTCGATCTAGTGAAACGAAAGAAAACCAGAAATCTAACGCCAGTAATCTGGGGCATTATCATCGTCCTTGGCGAAATAATCGGCGCTGCTGTGTATCTCTTGCTTGGCCGTAGCGAGGAATAATGTCAGCAATCTCTGTAAAGAATGTAACAAAGAGATTTAAGTCGTTTATCGCTGTAGATGGGCTCTCATTTGATGTCGCGGAAAATCATGTTGTTGGATTTCTCGGGCCTAATGGAGCAGGCAAGACCACAACACTTCGCATGATTGTCGGCCTTTCCAAACTGACTAAGGGGGCAGTAACGGTTTCTGGGATTCCGGTGATCTTCGGAAAAATCGAATCGAATGCCAAAATCGGCTATCTGCCGGAATTGCCGTCCTTTTACGCCTGGATGACCGGCGAAGAATATCTGAACTTTATCGCTGATATTTTCAAACTATCGGATGCTGCGAAGAAAACCAAAATTGATTCGTTGCTAACGCTCGTAGACCTCACTGATGCAGCAAAACGCCGTATTTCGACCTACTCAGGCGGCATGAAACAGAGGCTCGGGATTGCGCAGGCCCTTATAAACGACCCCGGTGTACTCATTCTCGACGAACCAGTCTCGGCCCTGGACCCAATCGGTCGCAGAGAAGTGTTGACCGTGATTGAAAAACTGAAGAAGAATAAGACAATCTTATTCTCAACCCACATTCTCTCCGATGTTGACCGAATATGCGACGACGTGGTCATCATAAACCATGGCCAACTAGTCGCCGCTTCGCCGCTAGCAGAACTAAGGGCGAAATATGCTACCCCAATACTCGAGATTGAGTTCGCAAGCGATCCAGAAAAGTTAGCCAGCGACGCCACGGCGCAGAAATGGGCCGAAAAGATTGAAAAAAATGGTAATTTGCTAAAAATATGGCTCCGCGACAACAAGGCAGTTGAAGAGAATCTACCTTTCAAATATTTTGCTAAACAAGACATCGGCATACTTCACTATGGCCTGTCTCTGCCAGAGACCGAGGATTTGTTTATGGATTTACTAGGAGAGAAACATGAGTGAGCTAATGGTTTTGATACGTAAAGATCTGCTAGAGCTATGGCGGTCCAAGAAAATACTCATCCTTACTTTTGTTTTCTTGTTTGTGGCTGTCGCATCACCAATATTCGCTAAGCTCACGCCAATGCTTCTAAAATCCATTCCCATAACTCCCGGGCTTTCCATCAACTTGCCTGACCCAACCTACATGGACGCCGTTGATCAGTTTATCAAAAACGTTAGCCAGATTGCCATTCTGGTGCTTGTGTTTGTAGTTTCTGGAGCAGTAGTAGACGAGAAAACTCGCAAAAATCTAGAGATATTACTCACCAAACCTGTTTCTCGCGCCAAATTTATTATTTCCAAATTCGTAAGTTATCTAGCCGCTATTTCGGGCGCTTTCGTGGTCAGCTCGGCCATATTTTACTACTACACGGTCACTACCTTCAACACTTTTAGCCTGAGCAACTTCAGCCTGATGGCAGCGAATACTCTAATTTACGTTCTAATGATTTCCGCCATCACCATCCTCGCAAGTACAATCACCAAAAACTCAGTCAGCGCAGCAGGCCTAGGCTTCCTCAGCTACATCCTTTTCGGCTCAATTTTCGGATTTATAGAACAAATTGCAAAATATTCGCCAAACTACATCTTCGGCAACTACAAGAATCTGTTAACAAATGGCTGGAACAGTAATTTCACCGCCCCAACCATCTTGATAGTTATTGTGATCGTTATATCCGTCTTGTCGGCGGTTGCCCTCTTCCAAAAGCAGGAAATAGAGCGCTAAAAATCTATCTGGCGGAGAGGGAGGGATTCGAACCCTCGATACCTTGCGGTATACACGCTTTCCAAGCGTGCGCACTAGGCCAACTATGCGACCTCTCCTCGTTAAAACAACGAATATTATAGCTCAATATCGGTAAAAAGTACATCCAAATCAAAGTCATATTTGTCTGGATGAACAAGCCAGTCGAATTTCTCTGGGGCCTCAACAAACGAATCATAAAGTGTTTTGCCCCTCACAAGACCCCAAGTAGGCACTTCGAGCGGTTTCACAATGCGAAGTGAAGAGACCTCATAATTCGGATTTTTTGTTAGACCATCGTCGGTGCGGTAAAAAGCTCCACCAATTCGCTCTTTGAACATGGAATAGTCGGAGAAGTTAGGGTTATCTCTTTTTTGGATGTCTACCTCCATGGCAGGCTTGTCACTCACATTCATACTCACATGCCCATAACATGGTGGCATGACCACCTTATCACCGGCCTTAGTGACCACCCAGATTACACTCACTTTGCCGTCTTTGTCCGGTTCGCTCTGTAATAAATACTCAAAACCATCTGTCACTGCTTCATATACCTCAGGGGATGAGATCGTGAGCCCCGGTAACGTACCGTGATAATGTCCAACAGTTTTGATAAACTCATCACCAACCTTGCCAGAGTTAATGACTGTAGTGTCCGCCATAAAACCATTTTTTATAAAAATGTCTTCGTCTGTAGTTTTTTCCATATAACGAGCGCCAAAATATAGTGGTTCAACGCTTGTTTCAGCTTTTGCGTAAGCGTATTTACCGTCCATAAATGTTTTTTGCCAATCGATGGCTGGTGTGTAGTCTTCTTTGACGTAAACGAGTTTGCCCGTGCTTATTTCTATATTCATGGGATAGATTATAACAATTATTTGCAGAAATGAAAACGAGACCGGCCCGCAAAAAGCTGCGAGGGGTCTCGTTCAGAAAGAAAAGGGTGACAGGGGAACCGAATCGAACAGATTCGTGGAGCGCCGATGAAAGCGTTCGCCCCTGGGGTATGAACCCAGGCAGAACTTGGCTCTAGAAAGCCCCAGTCCCAAGACCCCGTCGTGTGCTACTTCGCCCAATTCTCATACGGAATTGGAAGTTCGATCTGCTCCCAGGCATCGACATGGCCGAGCTCTTTGCCCTGTCTTTTGCCGATTGCACTGATTGCATAGGTCATGTCGCCGTTTGCACGGACAACTGACGGTACGCGCTCCCGAATCAGGTCTGTTACAACCTGTCCCGGATGGACCGTCACCTTCTCGAGCGGAGCCTTCTCGGCCCACTCATCGAGCGAGGGTCCACTGATTGACTTGAAGGCAAATGCCACCAAAACAACAGCAACCACTAGCGGAATGATCAGGAAGAACTTCATGCGTGACACGATTACCACATCCTTTTCTACGATTGTGCCCAAATGAGCACTGGCTGCAAGGTACTACGAATTCTTGGCATATTCTAGCACATATGCTTGTTTTTGTCAATACTTTTCTCATTGCGCAGCCTCCTGTTCTCGACAAGCTCGAACAATAATATTACAATAGGCTCATTAAGGAGCATTTATGGCAAAGAAACGTGTTTTTTCGGGAATTCAGCCTAGCGGCGACCTACACATCGGCAACTATTTTGGCGCAATTCTTACTTGGGTACGCGAACAAGATGACAAGGAAAATATTTTTTGTGTCGTAGACGAGCACGCAATTACCTTGCCTCAAGATCCTAAACTGCTAAAAAAACGCATAATTGAGATTGCCAAGGTCTATCTAGCAGCTGGCATCGACCCAGCCAAGTCCAGTATTTTTGTCCAGTCCAGCCGCCCAGAACACGCAGAGCTTGCTTGGATACTAAACTGTAACTCCTATTATGGCGAACTCAGAC
>Ga0209748_1001475_pt1 | contig 11592 bp, 15 predicted proteins | sample BarGraIncu00421A_FD_185490 | JGI IMG/M metagenome (GOLD analysis project Ga0209748, IMG submission 185490) | Arctic peat soil microbial communities from Barrow, Alaska - Barrow Graham LP Incubations 004-21A (SPAdes) (version 2) | ecosystem: Environmental > Terrestrial > Soil > Wetlands > Peat... | reverse complement strand
CGGTAGGGAAGCAGGGCGGTGGACCCACCGTTGTCGATAGGATCAGTACAAAAGGTGAATTTAAAGAATTCAAAGTACCTGGTGGACGCAGAGACCTCTGGGGTATCACAACCGGGCCGGATGGAGCACTGTGGTTCTGCGAGAATATGAGCAACAAGGTTGTTCGCATGACGACGGGCGGCGGCTTTACAGAGTATCCGACTCCAACTAAGAAGGTCCCAATTCAGAGTGGCACCAGCTTCGTCATTTCACCGACTTGGATCGTCTCCGGGCCGAGAAAAACCATATGGTTTACGGAGAACGGGGCAAACAACATCGCCGTTCTCAGGCAAACAAATGCGAAGTGATAGCGAGTACTTTTGTTGACACGTTGTTGACAAAACCAGACAACAAAGAACAGCGCCAGACGGACTGGATAACACGAACCTTTTAGAACTTGAAAACCGTTGAGCCTTCGGGCTCTGGGTGTTCGAATCCTTTTCCCTCCGGCCAGCGGCGCCCCCGGTGCAAACCTTGTGTATTTCAACTCTAAGGAGACTCTGGGACAAGGAGCGACGAGCTTCACCGCGCAGAGCAGATCGGGGACGTCACCGAGGTCTGTATCCCCCTTCGAGACACGTTTACAGTGCACCACCAGATCGACCTGTTTGTGCCGTGTACACAGAATAGCCCGTATTGTTTGCACATCTGTGTCCCACCGAACGTCATCTTGTCCTATTCGACGACCTACTGGTTCGTCGAGGAAACACGCCCCTTGCTGGATGAGCAAGAGTAGGAATGCGCCGTGCGCGCTCTGTCGATTTTTAATATTGTTGCTGGTATCATGAACTCTGCTAGCCTGCCAGAAAGTTGGAGGGGTCGTGCGAACCAAGCATGCTTCGAGCGGCTCACTTGGACGCGAAAATGGCTGTTTAGCTGGCAGGAACGGGAGCATGTCGGGACTAGTTCTGTGAGGCGGAAACCCGTTCACTCCCATGGAAGCTGAGAAACCCCTTAGAATAGGGGTTTATTGAACGCGGAGCCGTAGTGTAGCTGGTTTAACACACTGGCCTGTCAAGCCAGAGATCGCGGGTTCGAATCCCGTCGGCTCCGCCATCCTCTCGCAGCACACCGTGGTGAGGTAGCTCAGTTGGTAGAGCACAGGACTGAAAATCCTGGTGTCGGCGGTTCAAATCCGCCCCTCACCACCACCCGTATTCCGCGTGGTTAAGCCATTTCTGGCACATTGGCCTTCCCCTGCCCCAGCGTGGACATTGAGGCTGTCCCCTCTATGTCCCCTGCGTTGTGTCGCGAGTCCGTCATCCAGGACGCTTCCGGGGACATGTCAGGGCATGAAAAGGGCGCCGGGATTGTCCGACGCCCTTCGCTCTCCATCGGGATCAGCACGGCTAGTCTTCTGACGCCTCGATGCCCTCGTCTTCGTCCTCGTCCTGTTGTGTCTGAGCCTGGACCACTGCCAAGGCTAGACGATAGTAAGGGTCAGTCAGATCGGGAATCATCGGGCCTCCTCGAATTGCCGCCCCGGAATCATGGGGATCTTGTAGTCTTGTACTTTCGGCAGTTGGACTGACGGCGGGATCATGTACACCGTCTCTCGGCCCGGGTCTACCGGGTCAGGCTCAAATGCGGTTTCGTCGAGGCCGGTAATAATCCCCTCCCGATCCTCATGCCAAGCCATGGCCCCGCTTCGGTCGTAGTCGTCGCCGAGTCCATTCGAGACTGCCGCGACCGTGCCTTGCCTGATCCTGTTCGCCTCGTCCCGGCTTATCCGGAGACAGTGTTCTCTAAGCATCTTCGAGAAACGCTTGTCGTCACCGTTGGCATAACCGAAGTCGATCGCGAAGCTCTTGTCCCATTCAAGGGCTAGTTCCTGAACGTCCATTGCAACCTTCCTTCCCTGGTGTTTTGAAGATCCGCGGACTTTCTGCGTCACCCCCTTCTGCTATCATGGTCCCTGGCGGGCTTGGAGGCTTTTCACCTTCCCTGGTGTGCCTTCGTTGCCCGCCACTGATTATTGCGCAGCCCTTTGCTCAAGCTGTATAACCTTGCCGCTCCCACCTGTCACAACCGCGTTGGCCCGCATGAGCGAGCCCGCGAGGTCTTCCTGTATCAAGTGCGAGTACGTGTTAAGGGTCATCGTCGCGCTAGCGTGTCCTAGAGCGCACTGGAGCGCCTTGATCGAGGCGCCGCAGGCAAGCATAAGGCTAGCGTAACTGTGGCGCAGGGAATGAATCGTCACGCGCTTGAGGCCGGCCGCCTCATTGGCCCGGTAGAACTCGCGCCGGACGTTGCCATGGTCCAGGGGCCGCGAACCGCTGAAAGAGAAGAGCAGCACGTCCGGGCCCGGGGATCCCTGGCGCTGATAGTGCTCGCGCAGTATGTCCGCCAGCGCGGGCATGAGTGGCACCGCTCGCCTCGAGCTCGCCGTCTTGGGCTCCTGCAAGCCGCCAGTGGGCGACCAGGCGCGCTCTACGATGATCGCGTTGTCCTGGAAGTTGACGTGCCTCCACGCGAGCCCCAGGCCTTCTCCAAGGCGCAGGCCTGACAAGGCGAGCGTGGCAAAGAGGGTCCTTTCCGGCTCGTCCGCCGAGTCCAGTAGCAGCATGATCTCCCCGGGCTCGAGGAAGCTGATCTCTTCCTTGGCCTCCCGGGGCAGGTCGATGGACCGGCAGGGACACTTGTCAATGTCCTCCCATGCCTCCGCCTGCTTCAAGCACGCGCGCAGGTACCTGTAGCATCGGGATATACTGGCGGGAGACAGGTACCGTTTCTCTTCCTTGGTCCCGACGTTCTTCTCGCCAAGTTCGCCAATCCAAACCTGTATGTCTCGAGGCTTCAGATCCCGCAGTCGCTTCTTTCCGAGGTACGGCAGAATGTGATCGCGGAAAGCTTGCTCGTAGCTGATCCTGGTCGAAGGCTTGAGGCTCTTTCCCTTGGCGTTAAACCACCGCTCGTAGAACTCCGCGAAGGTGATCGGCTTCTCTTCGTCGATTGTGCCATCTGCTACCTTGCGCCGGACCACGCGGAGTTTCGCTTCGGCGTCACGCTTCGTATCGAAGCTGCCGAACGTCCGCCTCCGGCCGTCAACGTCGAGGACCGGGTAGTAACGTGTCCCGGACTCGATCTCACGCCGTCTAATGTGCCCGCTCATTTCATACCTCCCCCTTTTCTCACTTCTTCTTCCCAAGGATCACCGGGTATTTGTCCTCGATAGTCTTGAGGCCATCGACACTCTTCTCTGCGAGGAGTTCTGCATTGATTGACCTGGACTTCTTGTCGCTTACCTCCCTGCGTCTCTCAAGCCTGCGCTGTAGCATACGACGGTATTTGATAACGGGATCTTCGCGCTTTTGCTTGTCGGGATACTCGACCAGACAGTTAGTGCAACAGAAGGTGGTACGGCCTGTTGCGATTGCGTCGAAGCGAGTCCCACAGTTCTTGCATTCCCTCATATCCACCTTGCCGATAACCTCTTGCGCTATTAGTCCGGTCAGCGCACCAGATAACGTCTTGAAGGCGAAAGACCATTCATACTTCTTTGGCTTGCCGGGAACCTTCACGAGCAAAGGCTCAAGTGGGTCTTCCGTTAGCGCAAAGTTGATATTGAGAGCTATATCGCGGTCATTCTTAAGTTTCCAGAGTCGTTGAAGTCTCCATAGATCACGGTGAACGTCATTCCAGGATTCAAAATAGTCGCCAAGTACATTCTCGACTGATAGCAGTCCTGCGACATACTGGGGAGTTGGCCAGTTCTTTGGATAATCCTTGAGGCGGATTCTCAGTTTGCGCGTGTGATTCCTCGTCCAGTATTCCTCGAACGGGACCACGCCAGCATTAAGGCCTTGCCATGAAGTATGTGCCAATAGCCCTACCCCTGGGTCGAATACTGCAAAATCCATTTCAACAAAGTCCTTATACCAAAGACCGAGCGGTCCCCACTTCCGCAAGAACTCAACAACGTCATCCCCTGGTCCTTCCGCCCAGTCTATTTGAATATCGAGGTTGAGGAAGTCCTTATAGGTATCAAACCCGACCTTGTATGGCGTTACCTTGCCCGAGAAGTGAAGTATCCAGCCGTCTTTTCTCTTCTTGGGTTCGCACGACTCACAGCGATACCATTCACTATAGAACGGAACTGTCAGTCTCTTTCTGACTTCTTCATCCATTAGACACCCTCCATTCGTTACCGTCCGTTACCCCGTACACAAGGTAACGGTCACTGCGTTATCATACTTAATAGCAGATTCAATAGCAAGGAGGTAGCAAAAATGACCGCGAGGCAACTGCGTAGCCGGAGGTTAATCAACCGTATCACAATCCGCGAGATAGCAGAGCAAATCGGATGCAGCTACTCATGGACACGCGCAATCGAGAGCGGATATTGCGTCAAGCGCGGGTGGCTTGACAGATACCGTGCCGCTTTGGACCAACTGATCGAGGAGCGGAAGGCGGCGAGTAAATGAACAGCACGGCACCGCGCCTGCTTACCGCCGAAGCCCTAGCCGGAGTCCTCGACCTGCCCCCGGCTTCTGTCCGGCGGCTTGCACGTGAGGGCCGCCTGCCGGTCTATCGCGCCGGACGTTTACTGAGGTTTGACTTGTCGGAGGTCATGGCCGCGCTCAAGGCGGCGAGTGGAACGGAACAGGAGGCCAGCGTTGACGTGCAGGCCTGACCCTTGCCGGGGTCTTTGTAGCAAGCAGCATTGTGGATTTGTACGCCCGGACCATTGCGCCGAATGGACCTGGATTCAGTGTCAGCGGTGCAGACTCGAAACCTGCGAAGGTTGTAACAAGTGGATGTTTACATTGAGGATGCTCGAGCTCCAGGCCTCGGGCTCGATGAAACCTTAGACGCGATCAGCCAAGCTAGCCGTAACTGGCAACTAGAGGGCTCGCAAGTACCGCCCTGCCTTGCCATTCAATGGCGCAATGGCACCGCGTCACCGGGCAGACATGAGGCCGTGTTCAATGTCGCGCTATTCCTGCGCCACGCAGGGAAGGACCAAGCGGAAGTCCAGGCCCTTGTGTATGAGTGGAACACGCGGGCTTTGGGCCTCGAGGCTTCAGAGGTTACGCGCTCAGTGAGAAACGCTTTCAAGCCACAATACTGCAAGCCGCCCTCCTGCCGTCATATCGTCCTCAAGTCAACGTGCGTGGGCGAGCATTGCTACAGGCACAAGGCCGGGGTCCTTTGGAAGTCCGCGCCAGTGACACCTAACGGCGCAATGGCAGCGGGGCTCCTGCGAGTCCTGACTCCTCGCGAGTGGAAGGCGTGGTGTGCGCTATTCGAGCTCGCCAAACGCAAGGGACTCCGGCCTGATTCAACAATCAACTTCTGCTATCGCGAGGTCGAGCGTATTGGCGGCTTGCCTCATCAGCATCAGGGAAGGATTTGGAGGCGGCTCGAGGCGTTGGGGTTCATCACTTCATTTATGCCGGGCCCTTCTACTTCCAGAGGCGGGCACTCGACCTGCCGCCTGCCTCGCCAACTTCCAAGCATTGAAGAAGTCGAGGCGCAACGCGCTCTTGCACACAAGCAGAAGGAAGGGACAGAGGACCATTAACAACTACCCGGTCATACTAGTAGGAACCGAATCTTACCAGCAACAGTCACGTAATATGACCAGGCGAACACCAGGGCGAGCACGCCTTCACATGTGCAACGGTGAAGTTCTCCCGCCGCGCCCCTGCCAATCAATGAAGGGTATGTCCAAGCGTTCTATCAAGGGTGCATCCGGCTCAAGCAATGTCGCTTGTTGTATGACGCGAGCAACAACACTTTTCCGGCAACGCCTCGCTTCATGGCGGAGTGGTGCAACCTCTCTGAAGTCGACGCGCTTAAGGCCTTGCGTTGGCTTATCCGTCACGAATACCTTGTTGTTGTCGAGCGTGGACCTGTTCTTCCTAGCGGACGCCGTGCGGCAACACTCTACGACTTCCCTGGAGCGAATTAATGAAGGCTGCACCCCCCCGCCACCCCCCATCAAAGCAAGCAAGAGGGTCGCTGATACTCACGGTATGTGTTGAATTAGCCCAAATAGCGACCCCCGCTGATTTTTAAAAGACGCCCAACAAAAGGGCTCCGGCCCCTGAAGAAAGGAAGTAGCAAAAATGACCATGAGCAGCGACGAAAGGAAGAAGGCAGACTGAAGGACTGGTTGGAGTCCCTTACGGTCGAACCTCGTGCCATCACAGCGATTTTGGGATGGTTGTCGGCAGTGACGGGGTAGGGGGTCTCAATCTCAACCGGGATGACCACCTATATACCGTGCTGGGGCTAGGAAGGCGTGACCGCACTTGGAGTTTTCGCCGACCAATCACCCAGATGGGGGATAAAAGGACCGTAATGCCACTGAAACCGAAGCCAACAGCACTCAAATTGGTCGAGGGAAACCCCTCAAAACGGGCCATATCCGAGAAGGAACCGAAGCCAGAAGTGGTCAAAGGAGTCCCCGCGCCGACGTGGATGGCCGCCGAAGCCGCACGCGAGGCCGAGCGATTGGGCGCGGCGATCGAGTCCCTCAAGCAACAGCGGAGATAGATTCGCAGGGGGCACGCCTCCTGTGAGGGTAGCCGGGTCCGGGATCGTGGGAGTCTTCAGCAAGTCTCCAGGTTGGGACGTGAACGGACCCGCGCTCACCTTCTACACGTGCAACAAAGAAAGGACACGGCAAATGAAAAGGCAGGTCATATACAACCGCCCCGACTATCCCGCCGGTATGCGCCCCATGAAGTCCGTCCGCGCCTTCTGTCTGGACTGCATGGGCGGCTCGCCCAAGAACGTCGAAGGCTGCGAGGACTCCGGCTGCGCTCTGTGGCATTTGAGGTTCGGACGATCAGCAGAAGCGTCAGCGCGACGAGGGAAAAGCGTTGATATTTCAGCGTAGAATCGACGGTAAGAGCAGGCCCTATAGTCCGGTAAGGATGTAAGTAACTGCTCGCGTCCTAGAGTAGGGAACCTACAGGGAATTAGATGCGGCTGTATGAGCCCGTTTGGGGCCGTAGACCGGGAAGGTGTACCTGGACTATGTCCCCGGCCCGTATCCTCCCGGAAAAGGGCAGCAGGGCACCCGTTGGCGAGCTTAGAACGTATGAACGTATCCTGCTGCTGCCCCTTAGTAGGTTGCTAGACCTCATTAACCCCGCATTAATCATATGAAAAGGGAAGGATTCTACCCTTGTATTGCTTAAGTATGCATTAGAGAGCCATAAACTGGCCATGCAGTACTTCAGGGGGCGAGAATCCATTGGGTGCACCGAAAAACGGGGGTATGAGACTGCTTTTCGACCGTCATCTGATGCTCGAATTCCGGGGGGCGAAGATAACCACTGACGCTGGTCTTCTAGCCGTAAGAGAGCTTGACGAGATGATGGGTCTCACCGAGACAGCGGGTGAACTGATAGCAGACAAGCGTACCGGCAAGAACATCCAGCACCAGGTCAGCGGACTGCTCCGGCAATCTGTCTACGCGAGGCTTGCGGGCTACGAAGACACTAACGACCACGAGGGGCTTTCACGCGACCCGGCGACGAGGGCGGTCATTGGTAAGAGGGCTCTCGACAGGACTGCGGCAAGCTCGGGAACGGTCTCCCGCTTCGAGACGGACATCCTTACTCAAGAGCAGAACATCGACGCGCTCGCCTCACTCAACAGCACATGGGTATCCAAAGCCGTGTCGCTCTCAAAGGCGAGGAAGGTGATACTCGACATAGACAGCTCCGAGTCACCTGTCCACGGAAACCAGGAAGGCTCTGCATACAACGGCTTCTTTGAATCGACGTGCTACCACCCGCTGTTCTGCTTCAACAATTTCGGGGACTGCGAAGGAGCGGTCTTGAGACCCGGCAACGTCCACTCGGCCGACGGCTGGAAAGAGTTCCTCTCCCCCATAGTGGACAGGTACAGGGAGATGGACAAGAAGCTCTACCTGAGGGGGGACGCGGCCTTCGCGATACCGGATGTGTACGAATACCTGGACAAAGGTATTCTATATGCCATCAGGCTCAAGGCGAACAACAACCTCTACCGGGAGATAGACCACCTGATGACCCGACCGGTGGGAAGGCCATCGAAGAAGCCGAAGGTGATCTTCCATGACTTTTCATACCGGGCCGCCTCCTGGAAAAGCTCACGCCGGGTAATAGCCAAGGTGGAGTGGCACGCAGGTGAACTCTTCCCCCGCATAGGATTCATCGTCACCAACATGACCTCCTCTCCGGAAGCCGTCGTCCATTTCTACAACAGGCGCGGAACCTGCGAACAGGACATCAAGGAGGGCAAGCATGCCCTTACCTGGACCAGGCTCTCATGCTCTCGGTTTTCCTCCAACCGGGTGCGCCTGGCCCTGTTTGTGCTCGCCTACAATCTGGGCAACTTCATGCGCCGCTTCGCCCTCCCGAAAGAGGTGTCACACTGGTCGCTTACCAGCATACAGCTCAAGCTGATAAAGATTGGGGCCAAGATTATCAGTCACTCCAGGATGACCATATTTCAGATGGCGGAGGTTGCGGTACCCGAGAAGCTGTTCCGGTCGATGCTATCGAGAATCCATCGCCTGGGCAGGGCCTGCGCGAGGGCGCCGGCCTTGAGCCTTTGAACGCTGTTGACGAATTCGATGACGAAAACACGGGACACCTGTCTCACGACACGTGAAAACACGCGGCTTGGAGGTGACATGGAGAGGTCAGTCGGCGGGCAGGGCGCAGAATCCAGCCAACCGTGCCGGAAAGGCGCGATTGGTGGTAATATCACGGCGTTGGAAGCTGTATATGACGGATGTCGGCCTAGTCAAGGAGCCTCGAATGTCTCTAACGATTCCTGAAATTCTCGCAAGAATCGAGCAAGTGGCAGTCGCTGGCAGGACAGAAGAAGATCTAAAGATGACCATGGAGCCGTTGATACGTGACTATGCAACGGAGATTGGCATCGAGGTAGACCCAAGATATGAACAAGTCACAGGGCTAAGGGGTTATCGGGATTCAGTTTATGGTCATCTCAGCGTTGAGTACAAAAGGCCCGGATTGCTCGCAGGTGACAAGAACGTGGAGCGGGCTGCCCAACAGTTAGTCGATTATCTCGAGGCGGCTGCACGAGACTTCCGAGGTGACAGAGAAGAAGCGCTGAAACGAGTCGCAGGTATCTCGACGGATGGTCAAAAGATATTCTTCTTAAGGTACTGGCCAATTGAACTAAGCTACGGCCGCCCAGTAATTCAAATGAGACAGCTGGGATTGTTTGAGGTTCCCGAAGCCGCGGGCGGTTTTCAAATGTTAGGACCTATGCCGCTAACTAGCGAGAGCCTCGACTTATTATTCCTGTACATCCGGGCCCTCAAGAGAAAACCTCTCAGCGCAGAATTCTTGGCAGAAGAATTTGGCCCAAAGAGTGAGTCGGCCATTTCCTTTGTTGGGCAGGCTTATAGTGCCTTGGTTACCTCGAAGTCGGGAATTGTATCAGCACTGTCAGATCAATGGAAATCAACTTTCGGCATTGTCTATAAACAAACCAAGAAGGCCAAGGAAGATATTCAAGAGATTGCAGAAGGCTATGGGATTCCGCAGGATGCTGATTTAGAGGCAGCTCTATTCTCAATTCATACGTACTTTGCGCTCATCATGAAATTCTTGGCAGCTGAGATCCTGTCTCTCCAGCAAGGTGCTATGTCGCAGTCAGTGATAAGCGAACTCCCGGGCCTCAGTTCCCAAGACCTTCTCGATCAAATGAAGAACTTGGAACACGGCTGGGTCTTCAATAGCCAAGGTGTGAAGAACTTTTTGGAAGGCGACTACTTCAAGTGGTATCTCAGTTGTTGGAACGATGACCTTGCTTCGAGCATTCGCAAAATGGCGACTGCCCTGATGGGATTTGAGCCTACCACGCCGACGCTGCGGCCAGAGAAAGCGCGGGACCTTCTAAAGAAACTGTACCAGTACCTGGTCCCAAAGAAGCTCCGCCATGACCTAGGCGAATACTACACACCAGACTGGATTGCTGAACGACTACTGAACCAGCTGGGTTTCTCTGGAAATCCAGATGTTAGGTTGCTCGATCCAGCGTGCGGATCTGGCACGTTTCTTACGCTTGCCATTAATAGGGTCAGAGAACATATGACCGAGTTCTTCTACGATAGAGATCCGGTGAAACGGCGCGAGTGTGCCCGGAAGATACTGGACAACATAGTAGGATTCGACCTCAACCCTCTCGCAGTAATAGCAGCGAGAACAAATTACCTCCTTGCTTTTGGTGACCTCATCCGGGATGTCAGGCCGATCCGAATTCCAGTATTCTTGTGCGACTCAATTCTAACCCCAGCACTGCAGCAGGAAGCCCAAAGGGAACAGAAGAATCTATTGTCCCAAAACATAGACCACTATTATCTTCCAACATCGGTTGGAGATTTTATGATTCCGAAAGAAGTCCTGGACAAGCGAGTATTAGATCAACTGACTGAACTAATTGAAGTCTGTGTTGATTCCGGATGCAGCCCAGAGGATTTCAGCATTAGGCTTCAGAATGTAGTGGCCCTTGGTGAAGAGGGTGCACATGAGATGGTGAATCAGCTCTACCAAAGAATTATTCAATTGGAAGAAGAGGGAAGGAACGGCATTTGGGCGCAGTTGATTGAGAATAGCTTTGCCCCTGTCTTGCAGGAACCATTTGACCTAATTGCAGGGAATCCACCGTGGGTCAGGTGGGAGAGCTTGCCCGGTGAGTGGAAGAAACGCACAAAGGACATGTGGACGAATTATGGTTTGTTTTCGCTGGATCCGTCTGCCGCCCGACTTGGTGGTGGAAAAAAGGATCTCTCAATGCTGTTTACTTATGTATGTAGCGATCAGTACTTGAAGATGGGAGGTAAGTTAGGGTTTGTGATAACCCAAACCGTGTTTAAGAGCGGCGGAACAGGAGACGGGTTTAGGCGATTTGAACTGCAGAACAAGGACGTGCCTCTTGGGATCATTCATGTTGATGACATGACCAGATTGAATCCGTTTGATAACGCCCAAAACAGAACGGCCGTGATGATACTCGAGAAAGGGAAGAGCACCAAGTACCCAGTCCCATACACGCTATGGAGAAAGAAAGGATCTGGAAGAATACCTGTGGATAGTGTGCTCAAGCAGGTAACTGAGCATGTTGAAAGAAGCGAACTCAAGGCTGTTCCTGTGGACACCAATCGTCCGTCATCTCCCTGGCTAACTGCGCACTTCAACATGATCAAAACAATGAGGAAAGTAATTGGCGAGTCCACCTATAAGGCTGAGGAAGGCACAAATACGCTCGGTCTGAATGGTGTGTTTTGGGTGACAGTAGATTCAAGGAGACCAGATGGACTCGTTGTGATCACTAACATGCATGATTGCGGCGACAATAAGGTTGTCAAGGTTACCAAAGAGGTTGAAGACGATCTGCTATACCCGCTTCTACGGGGCCGAGACATTGACCGTTGGGTTACAACTCCGAGCGCAGGGATACTCCTGACTCAAGATGGACTTGCCCCGTTTCCATTGACACCTTAACTTGAGACAGCGGCAGCTGCCGCTGTCTCACCGGACTCTTCCAAGATTCTCTCATATTCCACCGGGCTTTTCT
>Ga0209748_1001471_pt1 | contig 11607 bp, 14 predicted proteins | sample BarGraIncu00421A_FD_185490 | JGI IMG/M metagenome (GOLD analysis project Ga0209748, IMG submission 185490) | Arctic peat soil microbial communities from Barrow, Alaska - Barrow Graham LP Incubations 004-21A (SPAdes) (version 2) | ecosystem: Environmental > Terrestrial > Soil > Wetlands > Peat... | reverse complement strand
CCTGCCGATCGTACAGCGACCGCGGATTCAGGCCTCGAAGGCTTACCGGCGCGCTTCAGCATCCGGCCTTGGTCACTCGGCAGTATTCACTGGTGGCACGATGCGCGGATCGTGCGCACGGCACGCCAGCATCGCGCCACCGGAAACGACCGACGCTGTGTAGCAGGCGAGGGCCGGATCGTTATCGCCGACGCTCTGCCTCGACCTCGCTCATGAGGCTCGCGAGATCCGTCTCGAGGGCGCGGGCGATGCGGTCCACGTTCAGAAGGCCGACGTTGCGCAGGCCCCGCTCGACATCGCCGATGTACGTTCGGTGGATGCCGACGTCCTCCGCCAATCGCTCCTGGGACAGGCCGCGGGCGGTCCGAAGCCGTCGGATGGCACGCCCGAAGGCGACGAGGAGTTCGGGCTGGTCACTTTCGGGCACAGACCCACGCTAGTTGCGCCTCAGACGATGGGTCTACAGACTATGAGTAGCGCCGGTGCTACGCTTCGGGATCTCAGCGCCTCACGGAGGGGCCGTCCGCTAGCCGGAGCGAGCGATGGGGAACGTGGGCTTGAACGCGGCGGATCTCGATACCGCCCTCACCAGCGTGCGCGATCGGATCGCGAAGTTCCGGGGGCAGGCGATCGGCGAAGAGAACACCAAGCACGCCCTGATTGAGCCGGTGCTGCGAGCCCTTGGCTGGGACGTGGAAGACCTCGACGAGGTGCGCTGCGAGTACAAGCTCAAGCAGGCCGACAACCCCGTCGACTACGCCTTCTTCGTGCACGGCAACCTGCGCCTCTTTGTCGAGGCGAAGAGCCTGGGGGAGAACCTCGACAAGGGCGCCCATCAGATCATGGGCTACGCCGGCGTCGCAGGCGTCGTTGAGTGGATTGTCCTCACCGACGGGAACGAGTACCGCATCTACAACGCTCACGCCCAGGTGCCGATTGAGCAGAAGCTGTTCAAGCGCATCGTCCTCGCCTCGGGCGAGCCGGACATACTGGGCACCCTCTTGCTCTTGTCCAAGGCCCAGCTGCAGGGCACTGTCATTGATGATCTGTGGCGCCAGTACTTTGTCGATCGACAGGTGAAGCAGGCTGTAGAGAGCCTTTCGGGGATCGAGCCGCCCACGGACTTCCTCCACCTGATTCGCAAGCGGGTCCCTGCGCTGTCACTGTCCGATGTGCGCCAGAGCCTCGGGCGCGCAACCCTCTCCCTAGACTACCGAGCCGCTCAACCGGCCCTGATGATGCCCGTTGGTCACAAGACTCTAGTTCTACCGGCCACGGGCGCGACTGCGGTCCCGATCGAGCCACCGTCAGGCTCCGACAAGACCCCATGGCGCCACGTGACACTGCCGGATCTGATCTCGTCAGGGACGGTCCGGCTGCCGCTCGACATCGAGACGACCTACAGGGGCCACCAGCTCGTCGCCCGAATCGAGGCGGACGGCAACGTGACGTGGAACGGCGTGACGTATGACTCGCTTTCGACGGCCGGGGGCATGGCTCGAAAGTCGATCGTGGGCGCACCACCGGGACGTGACTACCCCCAGACGAACGGCTGGACCTTCTGGCGCTTCCAGGACTCGGATGGCCGTCTGGCCTTCGTCGACGCGCTGCGTCAGCGGCATTTCGCGCAGGTCAAATCGTCTTAAGCACGACCGCGTAGGGAGCGACCAGTTCGGCCCGCAGAACCACAGCCAGTCGATCCGAACCCCGCGGGATCGGCGCGAGCCGCGCGCACGCCTTGTCCACGCGGCCGCGAAGGTAGCTCGCCAGAGGCGTGCCTTCCTTCGGGCCGATCGCAACCTCATACGCGCCTATGTCCAACTCCTCGGTCGTCTCCCGGATCGATCGCAGGATGAGTGCGTACCTGCCCGACGTTGTGACGCCCGCAGGGATCGGCTCCCACGACCTGCCGTCGATGGAGGCGGCGACCGCTGGCGTGGAGTCGCCGAGGAAATCGCTGCTCGTTCGAATCATCAGGACTGCCACGGACGAGCCATGCTCAGCGAATGGTTGGACCTGCGTGGTCGGATGGCAGACGCTGCCGCCGTATCCCCAGAACGCCACGCCAGCCGCCCGTTCCTCCGCGAGCTTGCGCTCGATGATGGCCTCCCAGGGCTCGCCCAAGTGGACGCCGACCTTCATCACGATTGCCCGGCTCGGCTGGTCCATTCCGGATCACCTCGGGGGGCGGGCTTCCATCTCTTGCTGGCCCGCTGCCGACAGGGTAACCACGGCCCGGTCTGGTCGCCGTCCCGATAGGACACACGCCTGGTGTGGCCGGACGACTCGCCCATCTGACGCCGAGCCCAGTCTGTACACTCAGGCAACGGGTGTCACCGAAGCAGGAGGTCAGGTTGCCGACGCCGGCTGAGTTCGTGGCGAAGTGGCAGGCAGCACGCGGGCGAAGCGGGCCGCGGCGGGAGAAGACGTGACCGACCAACCCGAACACCTCGACCTCCGCTCGGAGGACATCGCCGGCGACAAGGTGCAGGAGTTGTTGCACCTCTTCCCTGAAGTGGGCACCGAAGGTGGGAGGGTTGACTTCGATCGGCTGAAGGTCGCGCTCGGCGAGGCCGTCGATGTTGGCAAAGAACGCTACGGCATGAACTGGCCGGGCAAGGCCGAGTGCTTCAGGACGATCCAACTGCCGAGTCTCGGCACCTTGCTTCCCTGCCCTGTGGAAAGCGTCAACTTCGATACCACTCAGAACATGATCATCGAGGGAGACAACCTCGAGGTACTCAAGCTTCTCCAGAAGTCGTATCTAGGCAAGGTCAAGATGATCTACATCGACCCGCCCTACAACACTGGCAACGACTTCATCTACCCAGACAACTATGCCGAGAGTCTGCAGACCTACCTGGAGTACACCGGCCAGGTTGACGCCGAGGGCAAGAAGTTCAGCACGAACACGGAGGCGGACGGCCGGTTCCACTCCAAGTGGATGAACATGATGTACCCGCGGCTGTATCTCGCCCGGAACCTCCTGCGGGAAGACGGCATCATCTTCGTCAGCATCAGCGACAAGGAGGTCAGTGCTCTCCGCTTTCTGATGAACGAAGTCTTCGGAGAGGAAAACTTCGGCGCTCAGTTCGTGTGGAAGAGCCGGCAGTTTCCGGACTCACGCGCCACAACGGGAGTATCGACAGACCACGAGTACATCCTCCTCTACGCGCGTTCGGACGGCGGGGTTCTGCGTGGGGTGGAACGCGACGAGTCTAAGGGCCTGTGGCCGAATGTTTGAGCCTGAGCGTGACGTCCGAGGTGGCGGGCCATCCTCGGACGCCCAATCCGACACGCGACCCTCGTGCTCAGGGATTTCGGCCACAGGCCCTAAGTTCGCCAACCCGGACGACGATGCCCGTGGACCCTGGATGAGCCGCAGCCTGCTTGGCTTGGCGACCAAGGCGCAGAGGCCCAACCTGCACTACCCGATCGTAGATCCCTCGACTGGGCGATCCTACTCTCCGCCTCCCGACACGGGCTGGAGGTATGCGCCCGACCGAATGCAGAAGCTGATCAACACTGGTTCAGTGCTGTTTCCTGCCAAACCGGATGGTCGGCCGCGAGAGAAGAAGTTCCGCGCCGATTTGCAGACTGAGTTTGTCGCGTTTGCAAGCATCATCGACGACGTCTACACGGGTGACGGGACGGCGGAGATACGGGCACTGTTTGGAGAGGAAGTGTTCGACTTCTCCAAGCCATCAGCGTTGATGGCCCGACTCGTGAAGCAAGGTGCCGGGGACGAAGGGATCGTGTTGGATTTCTTCGCGGGGAGCGGTTCGACTGCACACGCAGTCCTTGGTCTGAACGGACAGGATGGCGGCACCCGCAAGTTCATTCTCGTCCAGCTTCCAGAAGCAACGGATCGCGAGGACTACCCGACTATCGCTGAGATCACCAAAGAGCGGGTCCGAAGAGTCATCAAGGGCTTCGAAGAGACTGAGGTAGCACAACTCGACCTGGAGGGACGGGGGAGACAGGATCGCGGCTTCCGCGTCTTCAAGCTGGCAGAGTCCAACTTCACCCCGTGGAATGCGGAGGTAATGCACGACACGCCGGCATTGGAGAAGCAACTAGAACTGCACGTCGACCATGTCGTGCCGGGCCGCATGCCCGATGACCTCCTCTTCGAGATCCTCTTGAAGAGTGGCTTCGAGCTAGCAACGCCTTTCGAGATGCTTCAGCTAGCAGGGACTCCCGTCTACAGCGTCGCGGGTGGCGCACTTCTGGTCTGCCTTGAGCGTGAGCTGACCTTGGATCTGATCCGTGCTATCGCCCAGCAGAAGCCGCAGCGAGTGGTCTGCCTAGACGAGGGTTTTGCCGGCAACGACCAACTGAAGGCCAACGCCGTGCAGATATTCAGGAGACAGGGCGTCACAACCTTCCGGACCGTCTGACCTCGCCATGAAGATCCAGTTCGACGCCAACCAGCAGTTTCAGCTCGACGCTGTGACGGCCGTCGCCGACCTCTTCGAGGGTCAGCCGCAGGGCGCTCCTGAGTTCAGCGTCATCAGCCTGGGCAAGACGGCCGGCCTGTTCGCCGAACAGGATCAGACCGAACTTGGTGTAGGCAACCGCCTACTGCTTGGCGAGGATGTGCTCACCAGGAACACACGCGACATCCAGGTGCGTAACGACATCGAAGTGGCCGATCCGACGGCGTCGCTGGAGGCGTGGCCTCTCTTTGACGGGCCGGCCAACCAGGAGCGGCAATGCCCTCACTTCTCCGTCGAGATGGAGACGGGCACCGGCAAAACCTACGTCTACCTCCGCACGATCTTTGAGTTGTCGCATCGCTACGGCTTCCAGAAGTTCATCATCGTCGTTCCGAGCGTTGCCATCCGCGAGGGCGTCCTCAAGAACATCGAGATCACCGCCGAGCACTTCCGCGCCCTCTACAACAACCTGCCGTTCGAGCACTTCGTCTACGACGCCCGGAAAGTCAACCGGCTCCGACAGTTCGCGACCAGCAACACGCTCCAGATCCTGGTCATCAACATCGACGCCTTCCGCAAGAACTTCACCGGCACCGAGGCAGAGCAGCGGAGCAACGTGATCTACAAGGAGAGCGACAAGCTCTCTGGCCGCCAGCCGATCGAGTTCGTCCAGGCCGCGCGCCCCATCGTCATCATCGACGAGCCCCAGAGCGTCGACTCGACCGACAGGGCGCAGGGGGCCATCAAGGCACTCAACGCGCTTTGTACGCTTCGCTACTCGGCCACACACCGCAACCCCTACAACCTGGTCTACCGGCTCGACCCCATCCGCGCCTTCGAGTTGAAGCTCGTCAAGCAGATCGTGGTGGCCAGCGCCACGCCTGAAGGGTCGGCCAACGACGCCTTCGTGCGCGTGGAAGAGATCGACTACCGGAATGGCATCAAGGCCAAGCTCAGGATCCACGTGCAGACGCCCGACGGCCCACGCGAGAAGACCGTCGCTGTCAAGCAGGGAGCCGATCTGTTCATGCTCTCTGGAGAGCGTGCCGCCTATGCCGAGGGCTTCTCAGTTGCGGAGATCAACGCCGAACCTGGCCTCGAGACCATCCGCTTCAACAACGGCCGCACCATGCGCCTTGGCGAGGAAGTCGGCGGTATGCGCGACGATGTCTGGCGAGCGCAGATCCGGCACACGATCAAGCGCCACCTGGAGAACGAGCTGCAGGGTCCGCGGGCGCGGCATCAAGGTGCTCAGCCTCTTCTTCGTGGACCGTGTAGCCAACTATCGCGACTACGACGCTTCCGGTCAGCCGGTCAAGGGCAAGTTCGCCGAAGCGTTCGAGGCGGAACTGGCAGCCCTTGCCCGCGAGGAGCGGTTCCAGGAGCTGGAGTGGCTCAAGGAGCCCGTGGATCGGCTGCACAACGGCTACTTCGCCGCGGACAAGAAGGGCGTCCTCAAGGACACCCGAGGCGACACGCAGGCGGACGACGACGTCTACAACCTGATCATGAAAGAGAAGGAGAGGCTGCTCTCCCTGGACGAGCCGCTCCGCTTCATCTTCAGCCACTCGGCGTTGCGGGAAGGCTGGGACAACCCGAACGTATTCCAGATTTGCACGCTCAACGAAACGAGGAGCGCCGTCAAGAAACGGCAGGAGATCGGTCGCGGCCTCCGCCTACCTGTCGACCAGAACGGCTTTCGTGTCTTCGACGACTCGGTGAACAAGCTCTACGTCATGGCCAACGAGAGCTACGAGGAGTTCGCCCGCGCCCTTCAGACCGAGTACGAGGAAGACTGCGGTGTGACCTTCGGCAAGGTGCCGCTGACCGTCCTGGCCAAGCTCATACGGGTCGTGGATGACGTGGAACAGCCGATCGGGCCGGAGGCGGCAGGACAGATCCGAGCGGCCCTGGTTGCTCAGGGCCTGTGGCCGAAATCCCTGAGCACGAGGGCCGCGTGTCGGATTGGGCGTCCGAGGATGGCCCGCCACCTCGGACGTTACGCTCAGGCTCAAACATTCGGCCACAGGCCCTCAGAAGATGCTGGACGACAACGGCCGCATCCAGCCAGCCTTCGATCCCAAGAAGGCGGGCTTCAAGCTGGAGCTGCCCGAGGCCCACCGTGAGTTGGCGCCGGCCCTGATAGACCTCCTCTCGAGGTATCAGATCGAACGCCACATCCGCCGAGAGCGCGATGATGGACCGAACCGACTCAAGAAGGACGTCACGCTGAGTCCCGAGTTCCGGGCTCTTTGGGATCGCATCAAGCCCAGGACGACCTACCGGGTCGAGTTCTCGACCGACGAACTCGTCATGCGCTCTGTCGCAGCCCTGAAGCGGATGGATCGCATCGAGGCGCCCACCATTCGTGTCGCCGCCGGGCGCGTGGAACCGGCGCGGGCCGGGGTCAGGGCTACCGCGATGAGCGTCGCCGAAGAACAGGTGGATTACGGGAGTCGCCCCGTTCCCGACGTGCTCGCCTACTTGCAGAACGAAACCGAACTCACCCGCTCGACTCTCGTCCGAGTTCTCAGGGAGTCTGGCCGGCTCGGGGAACTCTTCAACAACCCGCAGCGCTTCATGGACGCGGTGGCGACGACCCTCAAGGGCGAGCTACATCGACTACTCGTGGACGGGATCAAGTACGAGCGCGTTGCTGGCCTCGGGTCTGGCGCGGAGTGGGAGATGCTGCTCTTCAAGAACGAGGAGCTGATCAACTACCTATCTGCACTCAAGGTGAACCACTCGGTCTACGAGTACGTGGTGTACGACTCCGAAGTGGAGCGGGAGTTCGCGAGGCAACTCGATGACCGAGAGGACATCAAGCTCTTCGTGAAGCTGCCCGGCTGGTTCCAGATCGACACACCTCTGGGAACCTACAACCCCGACTGGGCAATCCTCAAGGATGACGGGCATGCGTTCTACCTGGTCCGGGAGACGAAGGGGACTCGCGACTTCCTCAAGCTGCGCACGAGCGAAGCGGACAAGGTCCGCTGTGGTCAGGCGCACTTTGCTGAGCTGGGAGTGCCCTTCGCTGTAGCGGTCACAGCGGCCGAGGTCTGAGTGTGGACTGGAGTAGTCAGAAAGCGGCAGTGATCTGCGCTCGGTCTGCGCGATCGCTATGAGCAGTTCGTGCTGGCCCCACCCCGCGTGGTCTCGTCCGGTCGTTCCCGGGCGACAGACACCCGTCGACGCCAGACGACGGACCGGCAGAGGGAGGCGACGGCCCAGCCCTCGGTTCACTCCCCGCCGGCCTGCCCGCGGTGTTGCCGCCAGGCATCGAGGGTGCGGGCCACGTCGGACTGGACCTGCGTCCGTGCCGCATCGCGGTCCACGCCCGACATCAGCAGATCGTCGTACTCGGTGTCGGCGTGGCGGACCGATGCACGCACGGCCATCTCGATGGCGTCGCGGTCCAGGGCACGGGCGGCTGCGGTCCGACCAATCCTGCCGCTGCCCCGCGCCGCCGTGTGCCGGGTGATTGCCTCGGCCCGCTCGGCCGGGCAGCCGGGGGACAACCGCCGGATCTCGGCCGCGATCTGCGCCTCCAGGGCCCGGTCCACGGCGGCCCGCCGCACCTCGTCGCGCTCGCGCCGTGGTGCCCGCGCCTCGGCGTCCGCGAGGCACTGGCGCTCGGCTTCCTCGAGGGCGGCCTCCTCGACCAGGATCCCCTGGCGTTCGTAGCGCCGGCGTGCGCGGCTGAAGCGCACGACGACCGCCGAGAGGCGGCTGCCCGCCTTCGCCCGACGCGTCAGGGCGGCGTCGCCACTGGGCAGGTAGCGCAGATGCTCCATGTCGGCACAGGTGAGGCACACCGGGCCGGCCTGCTCCATGATCAGCAGGCCGCCGGTGCCGCCACAGCCAGCGCACGTCCAGTCGTCCTTGCGCGGCGAGATCACAACCAGGTTGGGCGGCCGGCTGGTGCGCTCCGCCAGCCGACCGCGCCGCTTCTCCGAAAGCGCCGGCGAGACCCAGTGGGTCCGGTACGCGAGTTCCAGCGACGGCTCGCCGCGCTTCGAGAACCGCAGCGGCCGGCGGTCCCGCGTGCGGGCGAGATAGGCGGTCTCGCTCGGCTGCAGGCCGCGCCGCTCGGCCCACCGCCGGAAGATCCGGAGCGCGGTCGAGACCTTCCCCAATCCTGCGCTGACCACCGACTCGAGGTCGGAGACGCGGCCTCCGCGCCAGGCGGCCAGGTGCGACGGTGCCAGCCACCCGAGCCCGGTCAGCACGTCGATGGCGCTGACATAGCGCCGCTCGGCCAGGGCCTGCTCGGCGGCCCGCGCAACCCGCTCCTCGATCGCTGGCGGAGCCTTCGAACGGTCCGTTGCCCCGAGCGCTGCGGAGGCCGCCAGTCGATCGCCGCGGACACGAGCGGGGTGCACCTCAGGGGTAGACGTGGCCGACCTCGAGGACGTGCCAGCGGCCCGCCTTCCGGCCGAGCACGATATTCGCCGACCAGCCCGGCTGCGCCAGCTTGGCCGCCGTGGCGGAGACAGGGACGGGCCCGATCCCGCCTGCGAACCACAGCGCGGTCGGTTCGACCTGTTCGATGGTGAGGAAGTCCTCGACGTAGTCCGCCTCGGCGAGCGCCGTCGGATCGATGTCTGTGCGCAGTGCCTGCTCACCGAGGAGCCGGCCGAGTCGCTCGGCCCGTGGCAGGTCGCGGGTGGCAGCGGCAGCGCGCTCGGCGGCGCTCGTGACGGCGTCTGCGTCGATCCAGCCCTGCTCGCCGAGCCAGTGGACGAGATCCTTCGTGACGGGTCCGGCGGCCGCAGTGAGCGCGAGCGGCCCGATCACCTTGTGGATCATGAAGGAGCCCAGAAACTCGCCCAGGTGTTCTGGGATCTTCTCCGGGCCGAAGAGCTTGGTAAAGGCCTCCTCGTCACCCGCCTCGAAGGCCTGCTCCCAGCGGCGGCGCTCGAAGGGGTTGAGCGACGTGTAGGCGTAGCCGTTCAGGCTGTGCTTCAGAAGGTCGATGATCTCGACGTAGGTCCCAAACGCCTTGGGCGGGCGCACCCCCTCCCTCTCGGCGAGGAACGCGGCCAGGGCCTCGTCGATCGTCGGCACCGTCGCTTCCATTTGATCCCCCGTACCCCTGACGGCACCCTGTCGGCGCATGCGTCCCTCACGACCGGACCGTCCCGACGACGATGGCATCCTCAGCCCTGGCGCGCTGGCGTGGCGGGCTTGGCGGGCTCCTCGATGGTGAGGGTGATCCGGCGAGGCGCGGGTCCGCCCTCGAAGGCCGACTTTCGGATGTAGACATTCGGCACCGCGGCCTCGGGATCTGGGCTATCGAAACGGAACGTGCCCTTCGTCTCTTTCACCTGCTCCAGTATCACCACCACACGCTTCATCGCACTTGCCTCCACGTCGCCCCGGGTCCCCCGGTACGCCGATACACCGGAGCGTAGCGGGGCGGGGGCGCCTCCGCTCGGCCCAGACGATGTCCTGCGTGTTGCCGCGGACCAGGCCGATGACGACCGTGCCCGTCGGACCGCTCGAGTCGCCGGCCGACTCCAGAAGCGGCGCCAGCAGGGGCATCGCCTTGTCCATGGTCTTGGCGGCCTTGAGCATGTCCGTGACGAACCGCTCGTTCCGTTCGTACATGTCGCCGACGATCTTCATCCCGAATGAGAGCCCGTCGAAGACGATCTCCTGGGCCGTCATGCACGCGGCGCTCCGGACCCTCGGTCGGGACGGTCTCGCGAGCTCATCGAGCGGTGCTCCGCGAATGCCCGCCGGATGGCCGACCCTCCTCGGGTCGGCGCCGGGGGTCGAGATCCTCAACGACGTCGTCCTCAACCACGTCCTCGTCCGGATCTCGCCGACGACAGGCGACGCGGTTCCGGGGCGACCGACGCGGATCGGGCCGCCGCCGATGCACTCTCGGCTCCGGCTCGGCCCTCGAGTCCGGCGCGGCTACGCCTCGAGCGTCGCCTCGACGCTGAGGGCGACGTTGCCCTTGAGGGCACGGGAGATGGGGCAATCGTCTTTGGCGGCGTCGGCTGCGGCCCGGAAGCCCTCGGCATCGATCCCCGGAACTCGGCCCCGGACGGTGAGGGCACTCGAGACGACGCTCCAACCCGCGTCCGTCTCGTCGAACGTGACCGTTGCGCTGACGTCAAGCCGCTCGGCCGGGTGGCCGGTCTTGGCGAGGCCGTTCGAAAAGGCCATCTGGAAGCAGGCGGCGTGGGCAGCCGCGACCAGCTCCTCGGGGCTCGTCCGCCCGTCGGGTTCTTCCGTCCGGGAGGCCCAGGTGACGGGTAGATCGGTAAAGACCCCGCTGGTACCCGCGCTGACGGTGCCGGAACCGGTGAGGAGGTCGCCCTGCCAGTGGGCGTCGGCGCGTCGAATCGCGGCCATCGAATGTCCTCCATGGGCTGTTGGGTCCGAGGTCGAGACGATCGGAGACGGCTCTATTGTCCCATAGGCCGGACCCGACGTCTGCGGCTGGGCCATCGACGACCGGCCCCCAGCCGAGTCGACCGAGCCAGATCAGGGCCAACAGGAGGACGAACAGCTGGATCGATAGACCGGAATTGGCACAGGGCCAGGAGCTGAGTCCCTGTCTTCGAGGTCGGCGTTCGTCACAAGCAGCGACTATTCGATGAATGCGAGACCCCATGGCGAGTAAAGGAGCGGACTAGAGATTCGTCAGATCTCGCGTCGGCCCTGACCCATAGGTTGAGGGACCCGCATGACGATCGAGATTGGCCCCGCGGTCGAGGTGGCGACGCCTTCCTCGAGCTCGCCGACCCGGCCGACCTCGTCGAGACCGGCTACGGCCTCGTGCTCGTCGCCAAGTCAATGGCCTTCGTCATGATGGTCTCCTTCGGGTTCCTCCACTTCGTCTGGCGGCCACCCCACACCTTCGAAAGCTGGGTCGCGATCATGTCCAGGCCTTCGAATAGGGGTGCGCTGCCCCTCGCCAGCCGACCTCCAGCTCAGGGTGGTGGCCCTGCGCCTCGGCCAGCAGGGCGATCCGAGTGGCCAGCCCGAAGGCCGCGTTGAACGTCTTGAAGGGGGCCGTGACGGTCAAGTTGGTGGCAGCCGGCTTGACCAAGGGTGACCATCACCTCGGAGTGCAAGCGATCGACCAGGCGGAAGAGGGCGACATCATTCTTCATCGACAACGGTGGTCGCCTGGATGTGTCCTGTTGGGGCG
>Ga0209748_1001466_pt1 | contig 11615 bp, 11 predicted proteins | sample BarGraIncu00421A_FD_185490 | JGI IMG/M metagenome (GOLD analysis project Ga0209748, IMG submission 185490) | Arctic peat soil microbial communities from Barrow, Alaska - Barrow Graham LP Incubations 004-21A (SPAdes) (version 2) | ecosystem: Environmental > Terrestrial > Soil > Wetlands > Peat... | reverse complement strand
GGTTAACGGGGAAGTTTCAATAGTTACAACGGTTAACGGGGGAGTTTCAATAGTTACAACGGTTAACGGGGGAGTTTTCATCCCCGCAGCAAGCTGCGGGGTATTCAAATGAAAATAAACAGCCGGTTGTAGGGGACTTTGTCGTTTTACTTAACCAGCCGGAATCGGCACGCATGATTGTAAATATTCTGCCCAGAAGAAGCTGCCTGTCAAGAGGAGCTCCAGGAGATGGAAGCGGGGAGCAGTTGATTGCTGCAAATATTGATACCATCTTTATTGTAACCTCAGCGGGAAAAGACATAAACCTGCGAAGGCTTGAGAGATATCTTACAGTTGTATATTCTTCGGGAGCAAGCCCGGTGATTTTACTGAACAAGATTGACCTTACGGATAACCCAACAAGCCTTGTAGAAATAAACAGCTGTTTAGACTGCAAAATATTCAAAAATTATTCCAGACTATCTCTCAAAGCCGTCTCACTTTGATAATTGTGCAGTTCTGCTCTTTATGAACCCATGAATTCTTCAGGAAGTTCCACTACTCCGCTGGCACCTTCAAGCGCACCTTCCTTTAATTCCATTGCCATGAATGCCTCGGCAGGCGCTCCAAAGGTATCTTTTATGCTCCATGTGCCAGCTGGTCTAAACCCTAATTTTGGATAATACTCAGGATGCCCAAAGACTATCACGGAATCATATCCCAATTGCCGGCAAGCTTTAAGCCCCTCTAGTATAAGTCCATGTCCAATGCCCTGTTTCTGGAACTCAGGCCGAACTGCAAGCGGGGCAAGCGAAATAGTCCCCTTTTCCTTTCCTGCCGCTGATTTGATTACTATAGGGAAAAAGAGAATATGGCCAACTATTTTTCCACTGGCTTCAGCTACAAGAGAAAGTTCCGGAACAAATTTCGGGTTCTTTCTGAGGTTTTCAACGAGTTTTCCTTCAACGGGTTGCCCGAAGGCAAGGTCATTTACCTCTTTTATTGCTGAGTAGTCGGTGGGAGTTTCGGGGCGGATTATAAGAGACATCGAATTTAGTTATATCATTCTCATATATTTATTTTCTGACAGATTATAATGCCTCAAAAAAGTGGTACTTATATGAGCCTTTGAGTGCTAGCAGACCTTTCTTTATGGATATCGCACATTTATACGCGCTTGCATTTCGAGAATGGAAAAGACATTTATCATTTGTCCTTCTCTTGTCGAATTCTAAGAGGGTGCCTTAAAATTCAAACCATTTCTACAATTGGATGACGAGCACCTTTTACTAAATCGATATCCACAAGAAATAAACATCAATAAAGGCACTCCACTCAGAAACTCATTAGGGAAAGGTAGAGAAGATCTGCGAAAAAGCCAAAACCTTTTAAAGGGGAACCTCTCTCAATCTGCGTGACATGTCAAAACCAGCATATCTTGGCAAAATGCTTCTGCACTGGTGCGAGGCCTGCAACGTGCCTGTGCTCGGAAAGAAGTGCGGATGCGGAAAAAGCACAAAAAGAGTTGAGGTTACCCCACCAGGAGATATCCGCCCGGCTTTCGATTATGATATAAAACGTATAAATTCCGTTTCTGAAAAACAGTTCAATTCTCCTCTTATACCGGAAGGGCATCTTGTGGTGCTGAATAAAGCTCCGTATGAAGACAGGATGGATGAGGTTATAGTTGACGGGGAAGTCCTTGCATCTCTCAGGTTTGAAATAGAGAGCTGTGAATGGGTCCTGCTTCCCAGGCTCGAAGGGGCAAGACGGCTTTTCCAGGGCAGAGACCAGAAAGACCTGAGAAAATGGGTTGTTATCGAGCCGGCAGTTGTACCTTTTATTCTGGAAAAAGGAGCAAGTGTCCTGGCACCTGGCGTTCTTGATGCAGATCCTGAGATTCGAAAAGAGGATGAGGTCGTTGTCCTGAATCCTGCAGGAGAAGTTATCTGCTGTGGGCGCGCTCGAATGACAGGAAAAGAAATGTATGAAGAACAGTATGGGGCGGCAGTAAAACCCCGCTGGAGCGGAGAACCGAGACCTCAAAAAGCCATTGCCGGAGGGCAAAGCTGGGAAGATGCCGTAAAAGCCAACAAGAAAATTCTGGATCATATGACAGAAACCGCCCGCACATTCATTGAAAATGTTGCGGGGAGCGCGAACATGAAGGTAAGTGTATCTTATTCCGGGGGTAAGGATAGCCTTGCAGTGCTCCAACTAGTTGACGAGACCCTGGACGATTACGAGATCATGTTCGCAAATACGGGACTTGAATTTCCGGAAACTCTTGAGAACGTCAAAAAAGTTGCCGAATACTATGGGAAAGAGCTCAGGATTGCAAGTGCAGGAAATTCTTTTTGGGATTCGATAAACGTATTTGGTCCTCCTACCCTGGACACGCGCTGGTGCTGCAAAATCTGTAAACTTGGGCCTATTACAAAATTGATCGATGAGAACTATGAAGGTGGCTGCCTGAGTTTCATAGGGCAGCGCCAGTACGAATCCCATGCACGCTTTATTAGCAAGAAAGTCTGGAAAAATCCCTGGGTAGGAAACCAGGTAGGAGCATCCCCCATACAGGAATGGACAGCCCTACATATCTGGCTCTACCTCTTCAGGACAAAAGCTCCCTATAATCCGGCTTATGAGAAAGGATACGACCGGATGGGATGCTGGCTCTGTCCATCTTCATCGCTTGCCGACTTCTTCCAGCTGGAGGAAAGCCATCCCGAGCTTGCAAAAAAACTTAATTCCTGCCTTCTTGCCTATGCAGAAAAAATGGGACTTTCTTCCGAATGGGTAAAATACGGTTTATGGCGGTACAAACGTTATCCAAAGGTCCTCCAGGCACTTGCGGAGAAAAAAGGGATTTCTTTGCTCCCATCCCAGGAAGCACCAAAGGAACTTCATTTCGAGGCTGCAACCGGATACAGGCCCTGCAAAGCAGGAGGAATGACTGCGGACGGAAGTTTCGCGCAGGCGATAGATATGGATACTCTGGAAGAAAGTGGAATGCTCTCCCCGATCGGAAAGGTTTCTTTCATAGAAGGTGCTGCATCAGTTTCTTTCGGGGAGTCCAGAGCTCAGGTCTTTGCATCCGGAAACGTCAACGGAAGAAGTGAAAACGAAAAGACTCTGAAAAAGCTCATGAGAATGGTTGAGTTCTCGGTAAGGAGGGCTTTGCTCTGCAAGGGCTGCGGGATTTGTATGGGACACTGTGTGTATAGTGCGATTGAAACGAAGGAAAATAAAGTGAGAATAAGAGAAAGCTGCGTTCACTGCGGGGCATGTGTGGAAGTTTGTCCGCTTGTTAAATTTATCTAAAGTTTTTAACTGCCAGGAACTATCAAAATTAAGCATATTGAGCTTCGTGAGAATTATTTTGATTTAGACAGTTGTATATTTACTGCTGTTTTTCATTTCAGGTGCGTAAGTCCTAAAAAATAAAAAGAATATTTAAAAAATAAGAAGAATAAATAGAATATTATATTTATTAATTGGAAATATAATTTTCAAATAAAAATATGTTTATATATTGTTAGTCAGCTAAATCAAATTTAGACAAGCTCATCATTTTTGGGGATTGTCACAGTACGCCTCGCCTAAGATGTTCTTAAAAGCCCCCGCAGCCTTGGGTAACTTGAGAAAAGCATCTACGGTATCAAAAGGCCATATGAGGGAAGGGGAGATATATCTTAGACGCAAGGTTTGCGGTGATGGGCAGAAGAAGATGCTGATTCATCAGGCAAGCCCTGGCGTGATAGGAAAAGGAGAGGGCTAAATGGAAATTTCAATCACACCATCACACGACTATGCGAAAAGGGAACGGGGAGCACCAGACAATATCAAGGCGAAACTCTCTTCCCTGCGAGTTGAAGCAGAGACCAAGCAATGGACCTTCGAAGTCGGCTATACGGCGGCGATGGATTTTCCCATCGAGAAGATTACCGGCATGAAGCCGCCTGCGGACTGGCTGGAGCAGGCCAAGAAGGTGGCACAGCCGTTGGAAGAACCAAAGCAGATGTTACTTGGGCAATGCGTGGCTGATGCAGCCAAGTTCAATTGGGCCGATTATAACGGGGTCACGCCGGTGAGGGACCAGGGTAACTGTGGTAGCTGTTGGGCCTTTGGCACGCACGCAGCGTTCGAAGGAAGCTATGCGATCCTGAACAAGGTGATGATCGACAGCGCGGAACAGGATACTCTCGACTGCAACAGTAATAAGTACGATTGCAATGGCGGCTGGTGGGCCTACGATTATCTGGTCAAGACGGGATCCACAAAAGAAGCTGACTATCCCTATGTCGCAAAGAAAGGGACGTGCAAGACCGGGGTGGATCGACCTTACAGTGCCGCTGCCTGGGGCTACGTCGACAGCAATGTGGAGATCCCTTCGGTTGCTGCGATGAAGAAGGCGCTGTGTGCGTACGGGCCGCTCGGTGTGGCAGTCGCGGTGACGTCGGCCTTTCAAGCTTATAAGAGCGGGGTGTTCAATGAGAACTCCAATGCCAACGTAAACCATGCGGTCACTCTGGTGGGATGGGACGACAGTAAACAAGCATGGAGGATCAAGAACTCGTGGGGGACAGCCTGGGGTGAATCCGGCTACATGTGGATCGCTTACACCAGCAGCAAGATCGGCTATGGGGCGTCCTGGGTGCAGGCCAAACCGGGAGCGGTGCCGACGTGTGAAGATGGGCCGAGCCTGATCGCCTACGAAGAGCTCTACTGGTCTGACAACAAGCAGTTCGCCAGCAACGCCAATGTGCTGTCGGTGACATTCACCCTGCCGAAGGCGAGGTACGTGTCCATCGTGGCTGATGGGTCGGCGTTCCTCGCTAAGGGGACGGCGCCTCAGGAATTCACGACCGGCCTGTACCCGGACTCGGGGTCGGGCTCGATATGGACGGCATCGTACCGCAAGGGGTCGTTCCAGGCCGCTAATCAGCATGTCCCGGTCCACAGCTCCTTTGCGGTGAAGCTGCCGGCCGGAACTTACACATACTACTGGAAGATTTGGGTCAATGGCTACACCATCGGCTTTGATTCCGGAACGCTCACGGTGCTTGCCGTGCCATGCTCCATGGGAGGAAAGCTGCAGATGGGGCCGGCAGCACCGGGAGAGATTGTCGGAGCCGTGGCCGAGGGCGCCGCCACGATCATGGCTGCAGGCCGACCTGACCTGCATGTCACGATTGATCGCTCTGCCGGAGCCGAATAACGACTCTCGCTGCCGTCCCGACGCTTTGGTCGGGCCGACAGTGCCGGACTCGCCCGTTGGAGGGATAACAAGCAACCTGGCGTGCCGGGGATGGCACCGCCAGGAGGAGGATGTATGTCGGAGATTGTTGTCACACGGCACGATAATGGGAGAATCATCGAGGCCCACCCGGGCGACGTGATCGTGTTTCGCTTCGAAGAGAATTTAACCACCGGCTATGGGTGGGAGGTGGAGACCGTCGAAAGCTCTGTGGTCGAGCTCATCGAGTCGACCTACGTCGAGACTCCGGGGATCGCGATGGGCAGCGGCGGGATGCGGGTCCTGCGCTTCGTGGCGAGGTCTCCCGGAAGCCAGGAGGTTCGCCTGAGATTGCGCCGGCCGTGGGATCCACCAGACAGGGCCCTGGAGCACCTAGAAGTGACGATCCGGGTGCGGTAGATCACAGGAGATTGAGGGCTAAAATAAATTTAGCCTTTTTATTTTTATTCTACAATCACTATGTTTTGGCATTGTGTGAAGTTCTTCGAACAATGTTCAGTAATCGAAAAGGCTTTTCTGCCCTTGCCTTTTCTGAAGATCGCCTACCCTGACCCCTAAGCGCCGGAACTCTACCTGGCTCTCCGAAAGGAACTCATTCATAATCTCGCGAGCTGTTTCGAGAAGAATTTCCTTTGAATTAACCGGATGGTTTAAGGTACGGCTTTTGGTGTGCATCCTGAAGCTTGAATTTATGACCGTAACAGTTACAGTCCTGAAGGAAAGTTCCCTGGAATCGAGCTTTGAAATAACGTCGTTAGCCAATCTGTCAACTAACGGAGAAATAAGCTGAATGTCAAGTGTATTCTCAGGCAGCGTTGCGATCCTCCCTATCTGTTCGGAGCCTTCCCTTTCTTTCAGGGGGGAATCGTCGATCCCTGCCGCAGCTTGTTTAAGCCAGATTCCTCGCGTTTTTCCAAAGGTGGAAACAAGGTTGATAACATCGTGCTCGGCAAGGTCTTTTATTGTAATAATGCCCATTTCCTGCAGCTTTTCCGCAGTAACGTCCCCTATTCCCCAGAGCTTGGACACTTTCAGAGGCCAGAGAAAATTCTCAAGCTGACCAGGACTTACAAACGTAATCCCATCAGGTTTCTTTGCAGAGGATGCCATCTTGGCTATAAGCTTATTAGGGCCGATTCCCACAGAACAGGTCAGTTTCTCTTTTTCCCGTATTTCCTTCTTAATCTGCATCCCGATTTCAAAGGCCAGGTTGGAATCCCCATCTGTTTTTTCGGTAATTTCCAGGAATGCCTCATCAATGCTAATCTGCTCAAAGGCATCACCGTTCTCCCTTACATCCGCATAACTCCTGAGAATTTCCATAACCCTATCCGAAACCGATGAATAGAAATCCTTTCTGACAGGCAGGAAGACAGCTTTAGGGTTCAGCTTTTTTGCTCTGGAGCAGGGCATACCTGCTCTGATTCCATATTCCCTCGCGATGTAGTTGCAGGAACTTACAGCCCCGCTGAGTTCATTCCGTCCCGAAAGCATGCATACCACAACGGTTTTTCCTCGGAGTTCCGGATTTTCCCGCTCCTCTATGGCTGCAAAAAAATAATCCATGTCCACATGGAGAACAACACGCTTCATTGTAGTAAAAAAGGGTGGGAAGATTTGTATAATTATCTCTCAAGCTTTAAACTGGAATTATGTTTTTAGCACTGCGGCTTCCTACCTGTATTATATTTACGGGTAAATATCTGATTTATATCACAGGTAAGTACCCGATTTATATTTACAGGTGAGGAAACCAACATTGCGAGTTTTTCTATAGATCTCGGAGGCGTATCCATTTTTTTGTCTGCTCGTATGACATATTATCCTACTACTAAGAATTATTTAATACTTTTGGAAAAGACAGTGTTATTTCTTATGGAAACATTTAAAATATGTGTTATCTTTCAAAATGAATCCATTTTTGTGAGCTGACACAAAATGCAAAAAAAGTATAAACCATAACGCATAAAAAAGATAACTTCATTAGTAGTAACACTATTTTGAAAAAAGTTAATTTCCAGTAGTTAGGCGCGATCTTAGTCAGGACGTTTTTAATTATGAGCATGCAGAATTCCCCACAGGACTCCGAAGAAGCAACAAACATCCAGAGGGAAATAACAGATCCGAAGGAAATAACAGGCAAGAAGAGCCGTAAAACCGTTGCAGGGATCGAAAAAGAAAATCGGGTCGTTGAGAGAAGCGGCACTCCTATTCTTGAGGTCAAAGATCTGTGCCATAGATACCCTCACCTTGATTCGAATGCCCTGGATAAAATCAACTTGAAAGTATTCAAAGGGGAAAGGGTTGCCGTGCTTGGGGCTAACGGGGCGGGAAAATCCACTTTATTCAAGCACCTTAACGGAATCCTGCGCCCTCTTTCAGGAGAGGTTCTGGTAAAAGGAGAAAAAATTACTAAAAAAAATGTCAGGGCTTGCAGGGAAACAGTAGGGATTGTTTTTCAGGACCCCGACGACCAGGTACTTGCTCCCAGTGTTGAAGAGGATATCGCTTTTGGGCCAATTAATATGGGCTTATCCAGAAATGAGGTCGAAGCCAGGGTGAAAGAAGCCCTGGAGATGGTCGGACTTAAGGGTTTTGAAGAAAGAGCCCCGCATCACCTGAGCGGAGGGCAGAAGAAGCTTGTGGCAATTGCAGGCATACTTGCCATGCGTCCTGAAGTTATCGTGCTTGATGAGCCAACAGCAGGTCTTGATCCCCTGAGTTCCTCCCGTATTCTGGGACTTATCATGAAAATGAACCGGGAATTAGGGATTACACTTCTCCTTTCCACCCATGATGTAGATGTTGTCCCTTATTTTGCAGAAAGGGTTTTTGTTCTCCACCACGGAAAACTTGAAGCTGACGGAAGCCCTGAGGAGATATTTAATGATCCCGAACTCCTGAGAAAAGCTCATCTCAGGCTTCCAAGAGTTGCTGAAGTATTCGAAATGCTGCAGCAGGAAGGAATAGATGTAGACATACAGATAACAGCTGAAGCAGCCAGGGACGAAATACTGAGGCTTATAAATTCCGGGGATCAAGTGACGGGTTGGAGAAGTGAAACCCGAGAAAAGCTTCCGAACAGGAGAACATTTAATGGTAACTCTTACGGATATTGAGCGCGAATCATACAAAAACAGCCCTATACACAAGCTTGATCCGAGAGTAAAATTGCTCTTTACACTTGCGATAATCATCTATGTAGTGAGCCTGCCCAGGCTCCATGAAAAAAATATGGTTCGCCTGCTTGCCATAGAAGCTTATCTGGTGCTTCTTGTGCTTGCTGCCGGGCTGGACTTAAGGTACTTTATCCTTCGCATCCTTGCCATTTTGCCTTTCGGGCTCGGAATTGCCCTTATCCAGCCTTTCCTGAGACCTTCTTTTATAAAGAATTACACTCCTTATCCTCTTGACCTACCTCTGGGGCTCAGTATAACTTATGAAGGACTGGCCTTCGGGAGTATATTGCTTGCGAAATTCCTGGTCTGCATAACAGCCGTAATCCTTTTCTCTTCCACCACACGCATGAGAGATATGGTCTCAGCAGCAGACAGGATTGGTATTCCAAGGGAATTTACTCTGCTCCTGAGCATGATGGTACGCTATCTCTTCCTGTTCTGGTCAGTTCTGAAGCGGATAAGGGTTGCACAGCAAACCCGCCTTTTCGATATATGGAACAGGAAAGTGCCCAGAAAATGGGTTCTCAAACAGATAGGGCACAGTATAAGTGCAATTTTCTTGCGCTCCTATGAGCAGGGAGAAAAGACTTATATCAGTATGCTTTGTAGAGGTTACGGAAGCGGGCATGAAAAAGCATATTACAGGACAAAAATCCGGGCTCAGGATATACTCTTTCTGCTTCTCGGTACAGGAAGTATAGTTTATATTCATATCTTCATTTAATGCACATTTCGAACCCTGGCACTCTTGTACCACTATGCTATACTAAAAGGTCATTTTGTTGATATAAGGTTAATAAAATGTCCAATAGTCAAATATTATTGTCCTATATTGGCAGGGGTTCGAAATGTGCAATTTAAGAAGTTTTACACTGCAAATTTTACTGTCTCCATATTTTTGATAGGGGATCAGTCCTTGATCAAATCTGAATAAACAATCAATACCGGCTACTAATTTGACGTATATATTAATAAGGAGATACTCAATTTGATGAAAACAGAAAATTGTCAAATGAAGTAATACCAAAACATATTTATGTAATACTCGACTATCTGGTATTATCAGGAAATTCTTTCTAAATAATTAGCGGGAAAACTGCTAGCTTTTTAAGGAAGTTGAATTAGCTCTGTAAAGCAATTTAAAACTCTCTTTTCAAGAGTGTTTTTTGCTTGTAACTTCAGGTAGCATTTTTCCGTATCATAAAGATTCAAGAAAATTACACATAAGGATTCATACCATAGATTTCCTCAATCAAAATGAGGATTTCTAATTAAAACCACAGGATATAAAAAAGGGTAGAGAGAGGGAAAAATGCATATACCGGATTCCTTTATGCCTTTGAGTCAGGCAATAATCTACTGGGCTATTGCTCTTCCATTCGTTATAATGTCAATGAGATGGGCAAAAAACGAGCTTGATGAAATGAAAGTGCCGATCTTCGCAGCCCTTGCAGCCGGGATCTTTGCAATTCAGGCCATGAATATTCCCATAGGGCTGGGAACGAGCGGACACATGGTAGGAGCAGCCCTGGTGGCGATAATATTCGGAAGTCCATGGGCAGGTGTGCTTGTGCTGACGCTCGTGCTGCTCGTACAGGGTTTCGTCTTTGGTGACGGCGGGATCACCACGATGGGCGCAAATATCCTGAACATGGGTGTTGTTTCAGGATTCGTCGGATATTATACCTACAGTGCACTTCGCAGAAGCCTGAGCCCAAGTATTGCAGCTTTCGGAGGGGCCTGGCTCGGGCTCTTTACTTCGGCTATTGCCTGTGCCGTCCAGATGTGGCTTGCAGGTATGTTCCCCCTGGTGCCCGGGCTTATAACCATGGGGACCTATCACCTGATTATCGGCTTTGTAGGAGAGGGTCTTATCACATCGGTTGCAATCACAGCAATTGCCAAGTCCCGTCCTGATCTTCTTGATGACAGTCTGGATGCCAAAAACGCGAGAATTGAAGCGGAGTCCTTTGCATGAGCGGAAAATCAAATATGAAATTCCTTTACGCCGCAATTGCAATAGCGCTTCTCCTTGCAATCCTCGCCCCTTTCCTTGCCTCTTCGGATCCTGACGGACTGGAAAGTGCTGCTTCAGGCGTGGTTGAGAAATCCAAGCTGTCTGAGCTTGAAAAAACAGAACCCGCAGTAAGCTCTCCAATGGCTGACTATTCGATCGCAGGTATGGGCAAAACCGGGGAAGTCCTGGCAATTGTCGTGGGAACAGTAGCAATACTAATAATCAGTTTTGGATTCGGAAAAATTTTAAAAAAGAAAGCTTGATCCCAATACTTGCTCATAAGCAATACTGGCTCATAAGTTATACTGGCTCATATATATAACACCGGAGGGGCAGAGCTTATTCACGACACAGGAAGGACAATCCGGTTTTCTTGCGTGGCAGATCTTCCTCCCGTGATAAATCAGGGTCATGGAAAATGAATCGTACTCTTCTTTTGGCACAAGGGACATCAGATCCTGTTCTATTTTTTCCGGGTCGGAGTGTTTTGTAAGGCCCAACCTTCTTGAGACCCTTTTCACGTGCGTATCTACAGCTATACCTTCTGTTACCCCAAAACCCCTTGCAAGTATGATATTTGCTGTTTTTCTTCCAACTCCGGGTAAAGCCACCAGCTCTTCCATTGTCTTTGGAACTTCTCCATTGTGGTGCTCGATAATAATTCGGGCAGAATCTTTGATATTCTTTGCTTTGTTTTTGTAAAAGCCTGTGGAGTATATATCATTTTCAAGTTCTCTGAGATCTGCGTTTGCATAATCTTCTTCAGTCCTGTACTTTTTAAACAACTTCTCAGTTACTTTATTAATCTGGACATCGGTAGATTGGGCAGAGAGAACGGTTGCTATAAGAAGTTCCAGAGGGTTGCTGTAATTGAGGGACGGCTTAACATCAGGATTCTCTTTCTTAAGAAGATCCCATATCTTGCTGAAATTGTGTCTGTTGTCAGGAATGTCATATTCCTGCAAAAGATCCTGCGTATTTGATTTTTTTTGCTTCTTCTGAGGCATGAGAGACTCCGGTTTTCCTTTTTTCTTTCTTGCTTTCAAGTTTGGCCAGGAATATATTTTTTGTAGAAATTTCTATTTACGTTTTCCGGAATGAGGTATCTGAAGGTAAGCTTGAGTATCTGTTCTAAGGTAAGTTTTAGTGCCTGAGTTTAGCTCTTACAGGAGCACTTAAA
>Ga0209748_1001465_pt1 | contig 11623 bp, 10 predicted proteins | sample BarGraIncu00421A_FD_185490 | JGI IMG/M metagenome (GOLD analysis project Ga0209748, IMG submission 185490) | Arctic peat soil microbial communities from Barrow, Alaska - Barrow Graham LP Incubations 004-21A (SPAdes) (version 2) | ecosystem: Environmental > Terrestrial > Soil > Wetlands > Peat... | reverse complement strand
CGGCCGACTGGCGCTCTCCCACGATCCCGGCCTTGTCCTCAGGGGAGAGCCGGCTGCGGTGCGACGTGACGCTGAGCTTGCCGGCCACAGCCGCGGTGGTCGACTCGCTGTCTCCCGACAGGAGCAGCGTCGAGCGGCCTGAACGCGTGATGTCCGCGACCGCTTCCACCGCGCCAGGGAGCGTCTCGTCCTTCAGGGCGGCGAACCCAACGACGCGACCATCCACAGCGACCCATACGATGCTCTCAGCGTCGGCAGAGTGCTGCGCAGCCGACACTGAGAGCCCCGGCGGGAGAGGTTCGGGCATGAAGGCGTCCGATCCGACCCGGACCGCGCGGCCGTCCCCGGCGGTGCCCTCTACTCCGCGGCCGCGCTCCGCACGCACGCCGGACGCCGGGGCCGGTCGCGCACACGACTTCGCGATCGCCCGGCCGAGCGGGTGCTCCGAGAACTGCTCCACGCCAGCCGCAAGGCACGAGACCTCGTCCGCGTCCTGGCCGCCGACCGCTTCCCACGCGGTCACGGTCAGCGACCCGGCTGTGAGCGTCCCGGTCTTGTCGAAGGCGACCTCGGTCACCGTGGCCGCGGTCTCGAGCGCCGCGGGGTTGCGGACGAGGATGCCGGCGCGCGTCGCCCGGCCGAGCGCCATGCTGATCGCGAGCGGGGTTGCGAGCCCGAGCGCGCACGGGCACGCAACGACGAGTACCGCGACCGCCGCGATCAGCGACCGCGCGGGGTCGCCCAGCAGCACCGTCCAGACGGTGAAGGTGACCACAGCGACTCCCAGCACCCCGAATGTGAGATAGGCGGACGCGGTGTCCGCAAGGCGCTGGACCGGCGCCTGCTGGGAAAGGGTGCGCTCCACGAGAGCGCGGATCGTCGCGAGGCGCGAGCCTTCGACCGGCACATCGACGACGGCGGTGATCGGCCCCTCGCTAAGCAGCGTGCCGGCCCACAGACGATCTCCGGCGCGCTTCGGGGCCGCGGCCGACTCACCCGTGAGCAGAGCCTCGTTGACCGAACCCACGCCGTCGGAGACGGTCGAGTCGGCCGGCACGCGCTCGCCCTGTTTCACCAGGATCGGGTCGCCCGGCTGCAGCGCTTCCGCCTCGACCTCGACCGGCGTGGCACCCTCCATCCGCCACGCCCGCTGGGGCTGCAACTCGAGCAGCGCCCGCACGTCCTTTCGAGCGCGCGCGCCGCCGACGGTCTCGACGTAGCGGCCGATCATGATGAACACCGTGATCATCGTCACCGAGTCGAAGAATGCCGGTCGCCCGGTGAGGACGGCGAAGACGCTGTAGAAGTATGCGGACAGCGTGCCGAGCGCCACCAGCGTGTCCATGTTCGCCGTGCGTCCCCGGACACCCATCCATGCCATGCGCAGGAACGACTGGCCGCCATAGAACAGAACGGGTGTGGCCGCCGCCCACATGAACAAGCCGATCGTGCGCGCCTGCTGCGATCCGGCCTGTCCTGTGGCATAGAGGCCGTAGAGCTGGGTGAGGTAGAACATATCCACCTGCATGCCGAAGGCAGCGGCGACCAGCAGCTGGATGAGCGTCCGCTCTTCCGTGCGTTCTTCGGCGGGCCGGGCGCTGGACCCCACGACCCGTGCGCGGTACCCGGCGCGCTCGATCAGATGCACGATCTCGGTGCTGTTCGTCTCCGCCGGGTCGTAGGAGACCTGCGCCTTCCCGAGGGCGAAGTTGATGTCGGCGGTGCGCACGCCCTTGTGCCTGCCGACGGTGCGGGACACGATCTCCGCGCAGGACGGGCACGTCATGCCGTCCACGGTCAGGAAGACGGTGGCGCGCCGGCCAAGCCGTCGGGCAGGAGCGGCTTCCATCATGTGGGCGTGGTCCATGCGTTCAGTGCCTCGGGCCGACTTCGGCGTACACCCTCGTCGTCATGTCGTCCGGTCCCACATGCGGGTCGAACTCGGATAGGACCTTCGTCTCCAGCAACGCGGAGTCCCGGTGCTTCTCGAGCGCCTCCCAGCTGCCCCACTCGCTCAGGAAGACGATCCGCGTGCTTTCCGGGTCGTCCACCGAGTAGAGGGCGCGGGAGGTCATGAACCCGTGCTCGTTCGGCAGCACAGCGCGCAGGTAGCCGAGCACCCGCTCGAGCGAGTGGCCCACCACGAGCTCGTTCATGTCCTGTGGGACGATCGTGAAGGTCACCTCGTACACGTACGGCATCAGGCCACTTCCCTACGACGGCTGCCAGTAGATGATCAGATACGCGAAGTAGCAGACGAGTACAGAGATGATGACGATCCAGGCCATCACCGGCAGGCTGCCTCCGGCCTCCTCGATGGTGTCCGCGAAGCTGTCGATGTAACCGTCGGGTCCGATAACCTCGGACTCGCCCTCATCCTCTGGCGGACGGTGTCCGCTGCTGCCGGACGCGACGCGCGCGCGGTGGCGCACGGCGAGCGCCAGTGCGGCGCCGAGCAGCACGATCGTCCAGACGATGACCTGGAACGCCTCAGAGCCGACCTGCAGGACGTTGTCAGGCATGCTTCCCACCTCCACCGCTGCCCGGCCGGCCGGGCCAGCCCTCGGGCTCGCGATCCTCCATCATCCGGTACTTCGGCTCCTCCACGTCGTCGAATTGGTGCGTCCTCAGGCCCCACGCGATGAGCGCGAGACCCGACAGCGCCACGAGCGCCATCCAGCCGACGACCACCCACAGTCCGAACGGCATCGCAGTCAGCCTCCCCACTTCCCACCGAGCAGGCCGGTGAGGTAGGCGGTCAGGTTCCACACGTCGGTCTCCGTCAGCTGCTCCCGGAAGCCGAACATCATCGAGTTCGGCACGCCTTCACGGATGCGGAAGAACATGTAGGCGTTGGTCATGGCTTTCGGAAGCGCCGCGGGCGATCCGGAAGCCAGCCCCGTCGTGCCCGGCCCGTTGCCCTTTCCGCTGGCGCCGTGGCAGCTCGCGCACCAGCTCTCGTACACTTGCTTGCCGGCAGCCGGCGTGATCGTCGCGATCTCCGCCTGGAAGATGCCGGGGTCGGTGCGCACGTACTGGGGGGCCACGCTTCCGTCACCCATCACGCTCGCGGACTGCCTGGCCTTGCCGGTGACGAAGGAGTCGAGAACGTAGCGCACGTCGCCCCAGCGCTCGCGCTCGGTGAGGAACTCGCCCCAGGACGGCATCGCTGTGCCCTGGACGCCGAACGTGATCCGGGCCAGCAACGCGCCGTCGGGGTTGGGTCCATAGAGCCCCTTCTGCAGCTCGGCCGGCAGCTTGCGCAGGTCGGCGGGCTTCGGGTTGAGGTACGCGCCCTCGGGACCGGTGCCGTCGCCCGCGACGCCGTGGCACGGCTGGCACAGGATCGCGAACTGCGCCTTGCCGGTCTCGTAGGAGATGGCCGCGGGTACGGTCATCGTCTTCATGATCCCGGGGAATTCGAAGTCCTGGCCGAGCGCGGGCTGCGCTGTGGCGGTCTCCGTCTGCGTGAACAGCGAGCGGATGTAGTGCACCAGCTGCCACCGCTCGGTCTCGCCGTACTGGACCCTCCAAGCGGGCATCGCCGTCCACGGCACGCCCTCCGAGATCCGCCAGAAGTAGTCGGCGTCCATGTACGGGACGTAGTTGTCGTGGGCCGAGAAGTCCGGCGGGACCGGTTCGATGCCCGCCCGGTACGGGCCCTTGCCGGTGGCCGCATCTCCGTGGCACACCATGCACTCGCGCGTCCAGATGCGCTTGCCCGCGTCGATGTTCTCGAGGGTGTTGGGCAGCGGGTTCGTGAGCTGATAGTCGAGCGGCGGCGTGCCCTCGTTCGGATCGCGCTCGATCGGGTGCGCATAGACCTCCTGCACGTAGCGGATCACCGACCAGCGCTGCGCCTCGGTGAGGCTCTCCTTCCACGGGGGCATGACGCTGCCCTGGACGCCTTCGGAGACGTGCCAGAACCACTGTTCGTCGGGCATCGTCCGGAAGGGGTCGGCCTTGAAGTTGGCGGGGGTGACCACGAGCGTCCCGCCGTAGTGCCCCAGCCCGTTGCCGGTGCATCCGTGGCATGTCATGCAGCGCGACACGTACAGGAGCTTGCCCGCGTAGAAGCCCGAGTCCTTGAAGGTGGGCCAGCCCTGCGGCGGTGCGCTCGGGTCGGTGCTCGGGACCGCTTGCGATACCGCGGGGGCCTGGGCACCCTGGTACGCGGTGGGGGCGATGATCATGCGTTCGGCCGCGGCGCGGTCACCCAGGTAGAACAGGTACTCGGCGATCGCGCGCGCCTGGTCGTCGGACAGGAAGGCGAAGTTCGGCATGATCGAGAGCGGCGAGTAGTCGCGCGGCGCGCGCAGGTGGTCGATCTCCCACTGCATGCCGCGCTTGCGGCCGATGTAGGAGAGGTCGGGCCCGGTGCGTTCCGAGCCCAGGATCATCGGGTTGTCGAACACGTAGTTGCCGCCGTCGGAGGTCGGGCCCATGCCGTTGTCCACGTCGCGCACGTACTGCGTGTGGCAGTAGTTGCAGCCGTTCGAGTAGAACAGGACCCGCCCGGCCGACTGCTCGGGAGTCCGCTCCTCGGCGGTGGTCGTCTGCGCCGGGTTCCATAAGGCGACCGGCGCGAACACGACGACGGACACCACCGCGAAGAACACGAGTAGCCCTCCGATCAGGATGATCTTGAACGTCATCTTCATCGCGGGCTCACGCTCCCTTCGTGCGTGCCGGGCTCAGGTGCGGGAAGCGGCGTGTGTCGGCCCAGCAGGAGTGGCGGCGCGTCGATCGGCCGCTTCACGACGACGGTGGCGATGATGTTGTAGGCGAACATCGAGAAGGCGGTGACGAGCAGCGCGCCGCCCATGATGCGCAGTGCCATGAACGTGCGCAGACCAGGGAGGACCGCCCACACCGGCAGCCCCAGGTTCACCCACGAAGCGCCCTGTTCGAGGCCGGAGAAGGTGAATCCGAGGAAGAACGTCACGAAGCCGATCACGTAGATCGCGTACTGGGCCTTGGCGAGGCGCGTGCTGTAGATCGAACAGTCGAAGATGCGCGGGATTGCGTAGTACAGCCCGCCGATCAGGGTCGAGGCGGCGAAGAACAAGAGGGCGAGGTGCGCGTGGCCCGGCACATACTGGGTGAAGTGGGTGAGCTCGTTGACGGTCCGAAGCGCCTCGTTCGAGCCCTGGAACGACACGAGGATGTAGGACGCCCAACCGGTGATGACGAAAAGTAGCGGGACACTCGATCTCAGGCGCCCCCAGTTGCCTCTCATCGTCAGCCAGATGTTGAAGAAGAACGCGAGCACCGGGATCACCATCCCGAAGCTCTCGGCGACCGCCACCGTCTTGAGCCAGTAGGGGATGGGCGCCCAAAGCAGGTGGTGGGCACCGACGCCAGTGTAGAAGAACGCGATACCCCAGAACGCGATCAACGACAGGAAGTGGCTGTACAGCGGGGTGCCGGCCTCGCGCGGCACGATGAAGTAGATGATCGCCAGCAGACCGGTCGTGAACCACAGCCCGAGGACGTTGTGGCCGTAGAACCAGTTGAAGATCGCGTCATTGATCCCGGTCAGCGCGCCGGTGGGCGGGTTCCACATCACGTTGCCGATGAAGTACAGCAGCGGGAACCAGATCACGGTGCCGATGATGTACCACAGCGAGACGTACAGCTTCGGCTCCACACGGCGCCGGATCGTCATGTAGATGTTCACCATGTTCAGGATGAGCACTGCCATGACGGCCACGTCGATCGGCCAGATGAGCTCGGCGTACTCCCGGCTCTGGGTCGCGGCGAGCAGTATCCCGACGATGCCGGCAGCCAGCGCGATGTTCCACAGCAGCGCGCAGATGTTGCCGAGCGTCTCGCTCCACATCTTGCGTCCGGTGAGGCGCGGGACGATGTAGAGCCACATGCCCATCATCGCGCCGGAGAGCCATGCGAACAGGACCGTGTTGACGTGCGCCTGTCTCAGGCGGCTGAACACCAGCCACGGGATGCCGCTGGCGAAGTCCGGGAAGACGAACTCGATCGCCAGGACGAGCCCCATCAGGACGCCGATCACCAGCCACATCGCCGCAGAGAGCATGAAGTTCGCGGCAGCGCTGTTGTCGCGTTTCCAACTGAACACCCGACATCCCCCCGCCCGATCGCCTGGCCGCCCGAAGAGTCCTCCGCTCCCGGTCCTTCGATACCCGTTTGAGGGTGTGTTCTGCACGGCGATGGTGGGTTCGGGGAAGGTCATTCTGCTGGCGGCAGGTGCCGGACTGCGGACGACGAAGAGGCCGCCGGCTCCTCGGGGGAGACGGCGGCCTCGGACGCGCGCATCGATCGGACCGCTGGGGCGCCCAGATCGCCTGCTTGCTCTTTCACTGTCGCCGACGCCAGCGCCGTGCTGATGCGACTCGCCGCATGCAGCCGGCCGCAGGTCGTGTGTGGTGCCCGGGGTGGGAGTCGAACCCACACGTGGTTTCCCACAAAGGTTTTTGAGACCTCCGCGTCTGCCATTCCGCCACCCGGGCGCCTGGGGCGGACGAGAAGGTCCGCCGGGGCAGGGCGATTATAGGCGATGGACGCCCGCGCGCACCCGCCCGCGCGCTCGCATCCGGCCCGGCAACGCGGGGGGCGAGCCTAGAGGACGCCGCGCGGCCTTCGTGCCTCGTCGGAGTTGACTCCCGCCTTCGCCATCACGAAGATCTCGACGAGGTCTGCGTCGTAGTGGGTCCCGGCGCTGACGCGCAGCACCTCTATCGCCTCGTCCTTAGAGATCCGCGGACGGTGCGGGCGGTCCGATATGAGCGCCACGAAGGCGTCGCATATGCTGAGGATACGGCTCGCCACAGGGATCGCGACGCCTGCGAGCCCGCTCGGGTAGCCGGAGCCGTCGACGCGCTCGTGATGCGAGCGGATGGCGTCCTGGACGCGCGGTCCGAAGGCCGCGACCCGGGTCAACTCCGCGCCGTGTTCCGGGTGCGACCGCAGCAGCGCGAGCTCCGCCGGCACGAGGCGGCGTGGGGTCGTCAGGATCGTCTCGGGGACGGTCAGCATGCCGACGTCGTGCAGCAGTCCGGCGGTCCGCAGGTCCTCGAGCTCGTCGTCCGGCATCCCCATCGAGCGGCCGACCGCGACGGCGTAGTTCGCCACGCGTTCGGAGTACGCGCCGTACTCCGGCAGCCGCTGCTCCACGAGCTCGATCATCATCTCCAGGGTGCCCGATAGCCGGTTGCGCACGTCTCCCAGCAGCTCACGGTTCTCCATCGAGAGCTCCACGATGCGCGCCACCAGGCTGAGACCGTCCAGGTCGTCGGCGGAGAACGGCCCGCCGCGCCGCCACAGGACTACCACGTGCTTGAGCTGTCCGCGGATGCGGAGCGGGATGGTGAGCGTGCTCGTGCCGTCATCCTCGAGCTCGTCGGCGACGGCGCGGCCGGCGCGGACGGTGCGCAGCGCGACGCGCAGCACGCTCGCCTGGGCGTCCGCGCGCTCGACCCCGTCGGCGGTGACGATGGTGAGTTCGTCGCCGGCGACCGCGGCTGCTTCCGCACCGTAGCGCGACAGGGACTCCTCCAGGACCGCGCGAAGGCCCTCTCCGTCCGGCATCGACGTCATGAGGGCCGCTGCGTGGCGCGCGAACGAGAGCCGTTCGCGGGCGGCGACCTCGCTCGCGAACGCGACCTCATAGGCTCCTGCGCGCTGGCGCGCGGCGCGGTTCGATCGCAGTTGCCGGATCACGGCGAAGCCCGTGGATGCCACCAGGCACGCCGACGCGACGGTCATGTAGTAGGGCTGGACGGCGGAGTTGTCGGTCAGGCCCTCGACCGCGAGCATGGTGACTGCCAGGGCCGACGCGATGACAGCCGCCCACGCGGCGATGTCGGAGGCCACACTCGGTTTGATCGGGACGCGGTCCATCCTCGTATCCTCCAAGGCAGTGCATCGCAGGCGGTCGTGGTGTTGGGCCCTATGCGCCGTGCGTGCGGCTCACACGCACGATACGACGAACGCGCATGGAGCGCGAACGCAAGCAGCGCTGTGATCGCCGGACCGCACTGGCCGCGGCTGTGTTGCGCCGGAGCGCGTGCGCCGCTGCGCTAGAATCGCCGTATGGACATCCTCGCGAAGCTCACAGTTGACCTTCCGGAACCCTCGCGCGCACACCTCGTCAACATCGCGACGAACCTGCAGCTCGTGGCCGACCTCGGCTACGCCGACGTCGCGCTGGCGGTCGCGGGTCCGGACGGGACGATGACGGTGGTAGCTGACGCGCGTCCGATGACGGCAGTCGCGGCCGTTGCGGGATCCCGGGCCGGCAAGGTGCTCCCGGCGGACGAAGAGGAAGTGCACGAGGCGTTGCGCACGGCCGCGTCCGTTGTCGGCGAGCGCCGGCGCACCACCAGGGGCATCCAGTACACGACCTCCGCGACACCGGTCGGAACGCCGCCGCTGGGGGTGCTGCTCAGGGACCTCACTCAGCAGGTCGCGGACGCACCGGGGACGATGGAGAGTCAGTTCATGGCGCTCGCGACCGACCTTCTCGATGTGATGGGCCGTCGTCCGCTGCTGGCCATCGACACAGGCGCGCCCTTCTCGACGACCCGTATCGCGGGCGACGGCGTGATGCGCGTCGACGGCGCTGGGCGCATCGCGTACGCGAGCCCCAACGCCGTGAACATCATGCGGCTCGCCGGAGTGGATGGCTCACTCGCGGGCACGCCGGCGGCGTCTCTCCCGGGAGGCTCTATCGCCGTTGGACCCGTATTGCACAGCGAAGGTGCGCTCAAGACGGAGGTCGCGGCCGGCGGGCGCGTGCTGTTGTACCGCGTGATCGCGCTGGAGCCGGGCGCCGCTCTCCTGGTGGAGGACATCACGGACGCTCGCCGCCGCGACGCGGAGCTCAAGGTCAAGGAAGCCACCATCCGCGAGGTCCACCACCGTGTGAAGAACAACCTGCAGACGATCTCCTCCCTCCTGCGTATCCAGGCGCGCCGTTCGACATCGGAAGAGGCCTCACGTGCTCTGGCGGAAGCTGTCGAGAGGGTGGGTTCGATGGCTGTGGTGCACGAGATGCTGTCTTCATCGACGGACGAGAATGTCGAATTCGCGGCGGTCGCCAAGACTGTGGTCGACCTCGTGCGACAGGGTCTGGCGGGATCCGCGGGCGCCGTCGGTGTGTCGGTGGAGGGCACGATGGGCGAGGTCCCGGCCGCGGTGGCCACCTCTCTCGCGCTCGTGACCGCCGAGCTGGTCCACAACGCCATCGAACACGGCTATGGGCCGGTAGAGACCGGCAATGTCACCGTGACGCTGAAGCGGCTGCGCGGAGAACTGCGCCTGCTCGTCCGCGACGACGGCATCGGCCTGCCACAGGACTTCGACATCGAGGACTCCGCTCACCTCGGACTGGCGATCGTGCGCACGATCGTGGAGGACGACCTGCGTGGTACCCTCGCGTTTCGCGGCGGCCGGGGAACGACCGTCGCGGTCACCGTCCCGGTAGAGGAGTAGCGCCGACACGATGCGTGTGCTCATCGCAGAAGACGAAGCGCTCATCCGTATGGACATGCGGGAGATGCTGCTCGAGGAGGGTCACGAGGTCGTCGGCGAAGCGGCGAACGGCGCCGAGGCGATCGATCTCGCACGCGAGCTGAAGCCCGAGGTGATCTTCATGGACGTGAAGATGCCCGGGATGGACGGCATCGCAGCCGCCGCCGTCATCGGCGCGGAGCGGATCGCGCCGGTGGTCATGGTCACGGCGTTCTCACAGGCGAAGTACGTCGAGGACGCTTCGGCGGCCGGTGCCATGGGCTATCTGGTCAAGCCGTTCTCGAAGAAGGACATCCTGCCTGCGATGGCTGTCGCGGCCGCCCGGTTCGCGGAGGCCCGAGCGCTCGAGGACGACGTCGCCGACCTCGGCGAGCGGCTCGAGACCCGCAAGGCGGTCGAGAAGGCCAAGGGTTTGCTCATGGCACGGGGAGTCAGCGAGGCGGACGCGTTCCGCCGCCTTCAGAAACTCGCGATGGACCGCCGCAAGTCGCTGCGGGATGTGGCAGACGCGGTGCTGATGGCCGCCGACGCGCAGAGTCCCGACAAGGAGTAAGCATGTTGGACCGGCTCGACCGTATCTCGGACCGCACGGCGTACCTGTTCGCGGCGCTCGGCCTCGGCATCTCGCTGGTGGCGGCCTTCATGGCGCCGCAGGAGGCGCAGCTCGGCGCGTGGGTTCGCCTCGTCATATGGCACGGCATGCTCAAGTGGGCCTGCATAGTCGGCATCTTCGGCATGGGTGCGGTCGCCGTCGCCTACCTGGTCCGCGGCAACGACCGTCTGTACGAGTGGGCGCGCGCACTCCAGGTGGCGCTTCTCCCGCTGTGGGTGTTCGCCGTCTTCATCGGGACGATCGCGGCGCGGCTCATCTGGAACTCCTGGCAACTCGGTGAGCGGCGCATGGTGATGAGCGTCGCGTACACCGCCGTCGCGGCGATCGCACTGCTGGTCGCCCTGTTCGTGGACAAGCGCCGTGTCGGCGCCATCGGGCAGGTCGTCACCGCGCTCGCGATGGCGGTCGGTCTGGCGTGGATCGAGCTCGGCCCCGCCGGGGACGATGTGCATCCCGCGTCGGCGGTCATGTCGTCGCCGGACATCGCCTTCAAGGTCTACGCTCTCATCATGATGGGCGGCTGCCTGCTGGTCGTCCTCGCGCTGGCAGTGCCGGTGAGGCATTGGCTGGCGCGGTCGGAGACCAGGGACTCCTAGCGCGCTAGGCTCGCCCCATCAAGGGAATCTTCGCCCCGAGGCGGATGGCCTTTCGTATGCCCACGGGGAGGAACACCGATGTCTGACACGTCACAGGGTCCGCACGACGACTGGCGCACACGTCGCCAGTGGGGAGAGACCGGCAGCCTGATCGCGGGGGTCATCCTCATACTGCTCGGGATCGCGTTCATGCTCGAGCGCTCGGGGCTCTTCACGCTCACGGGCAACTGGTGGTCGGTCTTCATCTACCTCGCGGCCGCAGCGAGCTTCGCCAACGCCTGGCGCTCCTATCGCGCGAAAGGCGAGGTCGGCGCCGCTGCGGGCGGGTCGCTGACCTGGGGACTCGTCCTCACCGTCATCGCGACGATCTTCCTGCTCGACCTTGAATGGAACATGTGGTGGCCGGCGATCCTCATCGCGCTCGGCGTGGGTATGGTGCTGAGCAGCTGGCTGAGGAACGTGTCCGGGAAGTCAGAGGGTGGCACCCGGTAGTCGCCGTCTGCGCGGCAAGGTCTTCGAAATGGCGCGAACGCGCGGGGGCGCGCCCGCGTCCAAGCATCACGAAGGTGGCTTCTGACGGGGGGAGTGCGCGATGAAACGCTGCACCTGGCTCGCGATCGCAGGGAGTCTGGTCCTCGGCGCCGCGGCCGTGGTCCTATCGGGCTGCACCACGCCGGTCGCGCTCGGCACGGAGGTCGTGCCCGGCGGAAAGCCGGCGATCGGCGCACCGGCGGTGATCGGCGAGGAGCTGCCGCGCGCCGTCAACGACTTCGGACTCGACCTGCTCAAGGTGACCGCGGCCTCGGTCGCCCCGAACGGCAATGTGATCGTCTCGCCGCTCTCGGTGCACGCTGCGCTATCGATGACCGCCAACGGGGCCGTGGGGGACACCGCGAAGGAGATG
>Ga0209748_1001464_pt1 | contig 11630 bp, 12 predicted proteins | sample BarGraIncu00421A_FD_185490 | JGI IMG/M metagenome (GOLD analysis project Ga0209748, IMG submission 185490) | Arctic peat soil microbial communities from Barrow, Alaska - Barrow Graham LP Incubations 004-21A (SPAdes) (version 2) | ecosystem: Environmental > Terrestrial > Soil > Wetlands > Peat... | reverse complement strand
CATCGCACGATGGCTCCTCACGTCGGAAGTCCGACGCTCTGGACCGGAGAACTACACCACCACCTGGGACGCAACCTGCAACAGCAACAAGAATGCCGATCTGGCGACGGTGTTTCACCTCGTCAGACCGGCATTGGTGCTGGCTCCCCCGACTGGACTCAAACCAGTACCCCCTGCCGTGTCGCGCTCCCCTGGGCGCCCGGAGCTCAGGCTGGATCGGGGTGATGAGTGCGCCCGACTGCCCCTGCGGCACGATCGCCCTGGTCGCGGGTCGATTCAGCCGTTGCACGGCGACGGGTCGCTCTCTACACCCCTCGATTCGACAAAATAGTGGATCGATCAACCGTTGGTGGCCATACGGTTGGGGATTGTCACGACGCGCCGGACTCACAGTCCCCTGGCCCAGGCTTGTGGATCGATGCAGAACGGGCTAGCCTTCGGAACGGCAACGATGCCACGCACCTTGATTGGAGTACCGCTCATTATGCTTAAAAAGCGCACCGCTTGCGCTGGCGCAGCGCTCGTCGCAGCTCTCGCACTCGTCACCGCATGCTCCACAACACCTACCTCGACCAGTTCGACCAACGCAGTTGCGACTTCGGGGGGCGGGGCCCGCCAGAAAGTCGTTGCGTTCTCTCAGGAGGGGTTGGAGAACGATTGGCGTTTGGCCAATACTGACTCGGTTCAGAAGACCCTGGAGCAGGCCGGTTACAAGGTTCTGTACCAGCAGGCAGACGGGGATCAGGCTCGCCAGGTCGAGCAAGTGCAGAACCTGCTTCAGCAGAAGCCCGACATCCTTGTGGTCGAGCCGGCTGAACAGGAGGCGGCGACGCCGATCGCGAAACTGGCCGAGACAGCCGGCGTTCCCCTGATTGTCGCGGACCGCGCGCTCGGCGTGGCTCCGGACGCGAAGACCCAATACAAGGTGCTCATCACTCAGAACTGGGAGCAGATGGGCACGAAGCTCGGTGAGGCATCGGTGGCGCTCCTGACGAAGCGCAATGGCACGGCAAAGGGCAACATTGCCGAGATTGTTGGCGTGTTGGGATCTGCACCGCAGATCGCTATGGACAAGGGCTTTGCTGCGGCTATCGCTAAGTATCCGAGCATCAAGATCGTTGATGCTCAAGATGGAACCAACAAGCGCGCCCCGGGTCGTCAGATCATGGAGAACTACCTGTCTCGATTCCCGAAAGGCCAGATCGATATGGTTTGGGCTCAGAATGACGAAATGGGGATCGGCGCGTTGGCGGCCATTAAAGATGCAGGCCGGGACGAGCTCGTCGGGACCATTGTCTCCAAGGATGGCCAGATTGAGGCGATCCAGCAGGTTGCACTTGGTAACTTCGCGAATGTCTGCACCAACACTCCCTACTTCGGCCCGATTATCCTTCCGTATGTCGAGAAGATACTGGCGGGGGGCGCTCTGGAAACCACAACGCCCGATAAGCCATTCGCCTGCTTCGAAAGCATCACTGACAACGGAAAGGCCGACGCGCAGAAGCAGTTCGACGAGCTGAATTCCGCTGGAGGAAAGTTCGCCAACCGCTAAGCCGAGCTGACCGACGGCAACAACTGCCGGAATCAGCTGCTGCGGTATTCAGCAAGCCCGTGGAAGGGGTGGCCTTCCACGGGTCTTGCCGGCCCAGAGAGGATAACCATGGATCGAAAACCCGACCCAAGTCGGATAGTATTGCGGGCGAAGGGTCTCACTAAGCGTTACGCTGGCGTGACCGCGCTAAACCAGGTAGATTTCGACCTGCGAGAGGGCGAGGTTCATTGCCTTGTCGGGGAGAATGGCGCCGGAAAATCAACCCTCATCAAAATCTTAACTGGCGCGGTCATCCCAGATGAGGGGATCGTAGAGATCGACGGGCATGATGCCACAAGAGCCGGCATCAAAGAGCGACGCCGATTGGGCATCAGCCCGATCTATCAAGACCTCAATCTCGTGCCCCAATTGACTGTTGCTCAGAACATATTTCTCGGTAATGAGTTGCGGACCAAGACGGGAGCGCTCGACCAGAAGCGAATGAGCGTCCAGGCGTCAGCTTTGATCCGGGAACTGGGTGTGAGCTTCCCAGTGAACGTCCGAGTAGACGAGCTTGGTATGTCGTTGCAGCAACTCACCGCAACCGCGCGCGCTCTCTCTCTGGGCGGGCGTATTCTCATTATGGACGAACCTTCCGCTGTGCTTGGCGGGAAGGAATTGGACGTCCTCTTTGGTGTGGTCAAGAGCCTCACCGATAAGGGGATAGCTATCATCTACATTTCGCATCGTCTCGAGGAGATCTTCCACATTGGCGATCGCGTGACCGTCCTTCGGGACGGGAAACACGTGGCAACTACGGATGTTGGTGAAATTAATCAATCGGCGCTCGTAAGGCAAATGGTTGGCCGTGATATCGAGAAGTATGAAAACAAGAGTTTTAACACGGTCAAGGGTGAAGAAATCCTCAAGGTTGAGGGCCTAACTCGGCGAGGCGTTCTGGAGGGCATTTCGTTCAGTGTGCGTGAAGGCGAGGTGGTTGGCATCGCCGGCCTTGTTGGAGCCGGACGCACTGAGTTGGCGAGGGCCATCATGGGCCTCGATCCGATTGACTCAGGCGTCATCACGTGGCGCGGTGTGCGGCGCCGCGTCAACAGTGCAACGGCCGCCGTTCGCCTCGGTATGGCCTTGGTCCCTGAGGACCGCCGAGCTGAAGGCATTGTTTCGATGTTGAGTGTAAGAGAGAATGCTTCCTTGTCGCTCGTCTCAAAGATGTCCGGCTTCGGAATCATTCGCTTCGCTCGTATGCACGCGATCGTCCGAGACCTTGCAAAGGGCATGTCCATAAAGGTGCCCGACCTGCGAAATCAGGTGAGCGGCTTATCCGGCGGCAATCAGCAGAAGGTCGTCCTCGCCAAGTGCCTTGCGTCCGATTGCCGCTTGTTGATCATGGACGAGCCCACGGTAGGGATTGATGTAGGCGCCAAGAAGGAGATCTACAACCTGATCGGAGATCTCAAGAAGCGTGGGATTGGTGTCATCGTGATCTCCTCGGAGTTGGCTGAGGTCCTTTCCATCTCCGACCGAATTCTCGTGATGGCTGAAGGGACGATTCGCGGCGAAGTCGACCCACGCACCACGAGCCAAGAAGCGATCCTTGATTTAGCGCTCCCCCGTATGACTGAGCTGACCACGGCACCAGGAGGCGCCCAATGATTGCCACATCAGGCCAGACTGCCACGCGTCTGGCGCACTTCTTCTCGGCGGGAAAAAAGCGCAGATTCATCGACCTGATGCCTTGGACTCTGCTTCTTGTCTTGGCAACGGTCGGAATCCTCTCCAAAGGGGGCCTCTTCCTCAGCAGTAGTAATCTATCCAACATCGTTCAACAGTCAGTGATCATTGGAATCCTCGCCATCGGTCAGTTTGTTGTCGTCCTTACGGGGGGAATCGACTTGTCCGTCGGCTCCGTGATGGCCTTGATGGCAATGATAACTGGGATGTCATTGCCCCTTGGGTCACCTTTGGCGGTCGGCATAACGCTGCTAGCCGGTTCAGCCGTCGGAGTGACGAGCGGTTTGATGATTGTCTACGCGAGGATGCCGCCGTTCATCGTGACTTTCGCAATGATGACCATTTGCCGAGGCCTTGCACTCACAGTCACGTCTGGGAATTCCGTCCAGGTTCCTGAAACACCTCTATTGGCCCTAGGATTCGGATGGCAGAAGATCGCGGTTTGGGTTGTTGTGATCGGCATCATCTGGTACTTGCTCAATCAGACCCGGACCGGAACACATATCTATGCGGTAGGCGGCAATCCTGAGGCGGCCCGAGTCTCGGGCATCAACACCACGGGGGTCTTGATCTTGGTGTACGCGATCAGTGGCCTGTGTGGGGCAATCGCAGGGATTCTGAGCTTTACAAGAAACGGCGGCGTCGCCGTCCCAACATCGGGCCAGGGCTACGAGATGCAGACCATCGCAGCTGTCGTGCTCGGAGGGGTCAGTCTGTTCGGCGGTGAAGGTCGATTCTCAGGAGCTGTTGCGGGCGTGGTGTTCGTCGTTACCCTGCGCAACATCCTTGACCTGAGCAATGCCGACGCGTTTTGGTCCTTCTGTGTGATCGGGGTCGTGTTGTGGATAGCAGTAGTGCTCCGCGGCATTCTGGAAAGGATCCATTGAAATGATGAACTCCCTCCTCTCTGCTGATACCAAGATCAAGGCCCCAAACAAGAGTCTCAACCAGCGAGCAAAAGACCTCTTCGGACGGTGGGCGCTGGGAATTGTGCTGCTTGCCTTAGCCATTATTGCAAACGTTCTCAGCCACGGGAGCTTCCTGACCGTCAAGAACTTGGTGAACGTCCTAGCCCAGAATGCGGTCCTCGGGGTGTTGGCCGTGGGGCAGACTCTGATAATCCTTACGGCCGGTATCGACTTATCCCTAGGTTCGATCACCGCGCTTAGTGCAGTGTGTCTCCTTCAGGCCCAGGGTCTTGGCTTTTGGCCATCACTGATTGTGGCTCTGACGGTCGGGCTCCTGGCTGGCCTGGTGAACGGCTTGTTGGTCTCTTGGGGTCGAGTGCCGGCCTTCATTGCCACGTTGGGCATGATGCAGGTGGCCATGGGACTCGCGTATGTGATTTCGAAGGGCTTTTCTATAAATGATACACACCATACGGGACTGCTTTTCGGCGAGGATAAGCTCTTTGGACTAGTGCCGGGCACAGTGATCATCTGGCTGTTGGTAACATTAATCGCCTGGTTCATCACAAGGCGTTTCCGTTACGGGGCCTACATCTATGCGGTTGGCGGCAATCGGCGGACGGCTAAGGCATCGGGCATCCCCGTTAATCGGGTTCTCATCTTCGTCTATTCCTTTGCAGGGATCTGCGCAGCGATAGGTGCGGTCCTATACGTGAATCGCAACGGGAACGCTGAACCCTCCATCGCCAATATCGCCACACTCAGTATGTCGATGGCTCCAGTCGTAGTGGGCGGGACAAGCCTATTCGGTGGTATCGGTGGGGTTTGGAAGACCATAACCGGGGTCTTGGTGCTCGGCGTTTTGTCAAATATCATGGTGTTGATCGGGGTGCCTGCCAATCCCCAGCAGATCGTTCAGGGTGTCATCATGCTTGTCGTGGTGGCATTGTTTGTATGGCAACAACGCCGCGGACTCAGTCACTGATAGGGAAGGAGCACAAATGGGTGCCTTGAATATGCGTACCGCATTGACGTTGATGAGTGGAGCAGAGGAGAAGGCTTCTGATATTGGGATCACGATTGCGGTCGCCGTAATCGATGAAGGAGGTAATCTGATGTCGTTCCAGCGAATGGACAATACTCAGCTTGCTTCGTCACTCTTGGCCCAGAACAAGGCCTACTCGGCTGTCGCATTTCAGCGCCCAAGTAAAGATATGTTTGATGTAAGTCAGCCCGGCCAACCGGGATACGCGCTCCAAGACGTCGATCGGCGGTACGTCTTCGCGGGCGGCGGCATGCCGATAATGATCGACGGCGGGATCGTCGGTGCAGTAGGCGTATCAGGCGGGACAGCCGACCAAGACCAGGAATGTGCTGAAGCTGCATTAGCTTCGATTCGCGATTGAACTAACAATCCAGATGGGATGAAAGTGTTCGAATTAACGGGAAAGGTGGCCGCGGTCACGGGTGCTTCGCGGGGGATGGGCAGAGCAATCGCTCTTACCCTTGCGAAGGCGGGTGCGGACGTGGTCCTTTTGGGGCTGGAGCCTGAGCTCATGGGTGTTGTCGCCAAGGAGATCGAATCTTTAGGGAGACGGGCCAGCGTTGTAGAGTTGAATTTGCGTGACGTCCCAGCCATCGAGCCGGCGTTCGCAAAGGCGGAGGCCGCGTTGGGCCCAATCGACATCCTAGTGAACAATGCGGGGACCAACAAAACACAGCCATCCACGGAGGTGCTTCAGGAGACATGGGATCTGCTGTTTGACATCAATGTCCGTGCAGTGTTTTTCTGCACGCAGGCCGTGGCTAAACGGATGCTCGAGCGGGGCGCCGGAAAGGTCATTAATATTGCCTCGGACGCGGGTATCAAGGGCTTTGCCGAGCACGCTGCATATGGAGCGGGGAAGGGAGCAGTCATCCAACTGACCCGCGATTTGGCCGTGGAGTGGGGTCCGAAGAACATTCAAGTGAACGCTGTCGCGCCTGGTGCTACATGGACCGACATGACGGCGCCGGCGATGAGGATTCCAGAGGTTGCACAGTCCATACTCGGTCGGGGAGTGTCTGCGCGTATCAACAACCCGGAAGAGGTCGCTGCTGCAGTTGTCTACCTGGCATCGACGGAGGCCGATCAGGTCATGGGCCACATCCTAAGCATCGACGGGGGCTCACATGCGAAGTAGCCGGTTCGATGGAGGGCGATGACATGAGACCAGGACATCTCGGAAGCCATGTGGCCTTGGTGACCGGATCCGGTGGCGGTATCGGCAGGGCCACTGTGATGGCGTTCGCCGGCGAGGGTGCCACCGTGGTTGGGGTTTCGCGAAGAGACGATGACGGCTCATTACGGGCCGAAGCCGAGGCGCTCGGCGGTGCGTATCTCCACTGCACTGGCGACGTGCGCGAAGCCGCAACGGCCAAGGCGGCTGTGGAACTAGCCATCGCTAACTTTGGACGCGTCGACACGCTTATAAATAATGTCGGTATCGGGCTCTATGGAGACTTTGTCGACGCTACAGAGCAGACGTATGATGATATCATGGACACGAACATGAAGAGCACCTTTCTCTTCACCAAAGAGGTGGTTCCGCACATGATTGAGTGCGGAGGTGGACTATTGGTGCAGATCGCTTCGCAAGCCGGCATCCAGGGCTTTGCGAGGGAGGCCATCTACTGTGCATCCAAGCATGCCCAGGTCGGCTTCACCAAGGCCCTCCGAAGGGAATTGCAGCCACATGGTATTAAGGTCGGAGTTATTTGTCCGGCAGCTGTACGAACCAACTTTGCAGTAGGCCATGGTCGGGACGAAGCGTCTCTCGCGAATGAGTCCCTATTTCTCCGAGCAGAGGACATCGCTGCCGCGGTGTTGTTCATGGCGATGCAGGACTCGGGCTCCCGCGTGATCGACATTGGAATGGTCTCATTGGGCGAGTCGCTCTGACCCACGTGTTCCGCCCGACGTACAGAGACTTGGGGGAGGCCAGCGAGAGTTGGTCTCCCCTGAGGTTTCGGCGAGTTCGATGCCCGCCCCTGGAGACGCTAGTATCAGCGTAGAAACGAAAGAACAGGAGCTTCGATGGCCCAAGGATCCTCCGAGCGGTCGGTGACGCTCCAGGTCATTGCCGACGCACTTGGCGTCTCTCGGAGCACAATTTCGAATGCCTACAATCATCCTGACCATCTTTCACCGGATCTGCTTGCGAAAGTATTGGAGACGGCAAAAGAACTGAGTTACCCAGGGCCGTCGCCGATGGGGCGCAAGCTGCGCACCGGTCGCAACCATGCGGTTGGGTTAGTGTGTTCCGACTCACTGTCCTATGCCTTCAATGACGAAGCGAGCATAGGATTTTTGCGCGGTCTGGCGCTAGCTTGTGAAAACGCAAAGACATCGCTTCTGATGATACCGGACGATTCCGAGCAGATTATTAGTGCGGCAGTGGACTCGCTAGTCGTTTATTCGGTCCCCGAACAGTCGCCACTGATGGATGCTGCCTTAAGTAAGAATATCCCGATAGTGATCGTCGATGGTGCCAACAACGTGGATTCGGCCGACTTCGTCGGTCTAGATCAAAGAGGGAGTGCGGGCGCGACTGCCCGGTATCTTGCGGGCATGGGGCATCGGCATGTCGCGATACTGTGTCATCGGCTTCATGATGATGGTTACGTTGGCTATGTTGACGAACGGCGGGTGGCCAATTCGACTTATACGGTTCAGCGCGAGCGCGTTGAAGGTTTTCGGGATGCTTTCTTGGAGGCAACGGACGGTCAAGGCGTGATCCGTATGATCGAACGGATTGTCTCGAACGTGACCAACGGGCGGATGGCCGCAGAAGCACTGTTGCGGGACTTTCCTGATGTGACGGCGATCTCGACGACCTGTGACGCTCTTGCCCTGGGAGTTCTCGTTGCGGCTGAGCAGCTTGGTTTGACGGTCCCAGACGATCTCTCGGTTGCAGGCTTTGACGATATACCGAGCGCTGTCAAAGCCAATCTGACTACCACGTGGCAGCCCTTGATCGAGAAGGGTGAAGTGGCTGGCGAGATGCTTCTGGGCCATGCCACGAATCTTCGAGCCCATCGACGGCATCTGCTCCCCACCAAACTTCAGATTCGGACTACAACCGGCAAGGCCAAAACGTAAGTGCGTTTGGTTCGGGTCGTGCTATAGACATCAAGGTTGCGGACGGTTCGGCCCCTCGGTGGGTGTGACACGTCACGATGGGCATCTGACGTCATATGAGTCTTGGTATCGGTGGTGTCTGCCATCTTGAGCGTTGCCGACCGGATCTTTGTTTAGTGCGTTGGGACTGTTGCGCGTCTCGGTGACAGGTTGGGTTAGCGGCCTGGGTGGGGGTGTGGTCATGTTGGTCTCGTATTCGATGGGGGTCAATCGGCCGAGGCGAGCTTGGCGCCGGTGGCGCCGGCAGCAGGTGCGTTCGATCCAGGTGATGATCGCGAGCCTGAGGCCTTGGCGGGTTGTATAGCGGTGCCGGCCGAGGACGGTCTTCTGAAGCAGGGCGAAAGGGGCCCTTCGCAAGCGGTGCGCCGGACCTCCTTGTTGGGCCCTGCTCATCTGTCACATCGTCACTAGCGCCGGCCGACGTGATGACGGACGATCCGGCTGCACGTTCGACCCAGCTAGGTCCCTCCGCACTCGGGCTTGGCCCACCCGTGCACCAAGGCTCCGCCCTCCCCGATTGCCGATGGGCGCGAGAGGCTTCGCCTAGGTTCCTCATCCCTTGGCGTTCACCCTTCGGAAGCAGCCCGACCCGTGGGATCACCCAGCCCGAACTCATCTGGCGAGCAGGGAAGCTGCCTGCCGACGTTGATTCTCGCGAGGATCGCCTGCCGCGAAACCTTCAGCTCGGCGGCCGCTTCCGAGACGGTGAGCGTGTTGGCCGGTACACAACGGGTACACATCACAGCCGTACACGATCGATCAGCGCCAACATTGCCTGGCGCTCAATTCCCTATGCTCGCACAACTTTCAGGCATGATCATGCAGTGTCAACGGTAGGCTGATCGCCCTCTCAAGGCGGTAGCGCGGGTTCGAATCCCGTTGGCGGTGCCCCCGGAGATCCCCTGCCCGGCTCGGGATCCTCCATACCTTCTCTCGAGGTCCTCGTCCACGGCGATGAGGAGGCTAGGAACGGTACGGCTCGGGTGCCGGCGTCCAACTTTCGGGGGTTCGGCGCGGACCTCGCAATCGAGGAGCACCGCGTCGGCGGCGTACCTTGGACCATCGATGCCCCTGGGGCGCCACCCGACCCCGACGCTTCGCCCGGCACCGGTGGGAGCATCTTGGACGGCTTGAGACGCTCTTCAGTGCAGCTCTGGTTGTTCGTCCTGGTTGCCCCCCGTGAAGGGGGAGACTCAAGGCGAGCCCGCGTCACCGGCACAGATGGTGCAGATCTTTGTGCAAAATCAGTGTGACCTCGGCCTACTTCGGCTTGCCTCGGGACCTTTTGACGGAGGATCGGCTCCTTACCGGCGGCGCGACTGCTCGTCGAGTGGGACTCGGGAGCCCCGTCTCCACAGAAAGACCAAGACCGCGGTCCCTGCACCATGGCACCAGGCGGACTCGAGAAGCACTCTTTCGGACATGCCACTGGACAGCTCAATCTCGAGTGCCCGATAATGTGTTCTTGAGACCCCAGTGCTCCTGCCCACGCCCTTGGCGTAGGACCTTGCAGCATCTTCCGGCGCTTGGGGGCTCGCGCTGCAAAACGCACAACCGTTACCTGTCCAAGAATCGACTGACATGGGAGAGGGCGTTGTGGGGGTACCCAAGCTCCACCATCGAGTTCACCTCCAGTTTCGACCTCATCGTTCGACAATCCCAAGGGATTCGAGGGTGCTTGGAGGGTTGCAGACTCTCGGACGAGATTGGAGAGTCTGGACACAAGTTGTTACTACTGTGGTTGCGATTATTGCTGCAGTAGCAACACTCGTAGCCGCAAATGTGGTCTCCTCAAGTGCGACAAGTTCAGCGAAGAATGAGTCTCTGAGAGCGGCAAGAGTAGCAACCTTTTCCTCATATCTATCCGATGTGACGCAGCAGAGGGAGAACCTCTTCGACAACCTCCATTGGCTCGACCTCGGCGATATGGATACCCAGAACAACCCTGCTGCGTATAATGATGGGGTCACTTCCTTTTGGGGTTCGGAAGAAGCGCTGCAGGCCCGGATTGCTGGAGACCTGGCTGAAGTGAAAATGCTCGCTCCTGACGGCATTAGCACTCAATTAGACGATTTCGAGAAACTCAGGGCCGATGCCTATCTAATCTACAAGTGCCGCGCCCATATTCAAGGAAACTGTCCATCCGGGGTGCAGTCGCCGCTCCCGAAAGGCCAGCGCCAGGACGGCCTCCTAGAGTTCCTGAACTCGGACAAGGGTGACATTGGCGCCAAGATGAACAACCTGACCCTTGCGTTCCGGGGAGTGATCGGCTGATGCCGCGCTATGGCTCCTGCTGAGGCTCGGGATCCCTCATCGTGTCGGCTCTTCGCTTGAGTAAGCACGGAGGTGCCGGGGTTTTTGTGGTCCCGCTAGTGGCTTGTTGTCTTGGAACGTTTACGGTTGATGCTGTTCAGGATCTGGTCGGTGTTTTGGTCCAGATGAAGGGGTATTTGCGCTGGTTCCAGCCGGTGATGAAGGTCCGGATCTTGGCGACCAGGTCGGAGCGGGCTCTCGTTCGTAGCGGGGGCAGGATTTGAAACTGTCCCAAGGTGGTCACCGGCCACAGGTAAATGCCCTTGTTAGTGGCACTTGACTAGGGAAGATGCAGGACTGTGTGCAAGTGGTGAGTGGACAAATATGGACATGCGTGTAATCTCGGATGGCACGGAGATGGCACGGAAGCAGGAGGGGCCTATGGCTGCCCGGGCTGGCATGAGGTCTTTCGGACGGATCCGTAAGTTGCCCTCTGGGTACTACCAGGCCAGCTATATCGGACCTGACGGTGACAGGCACTGCGCTCCACAGACTTTCGGGGCGAAGGTCGACGCCGAGGAGTGGCTGGTAGGCGAACACCGCCTGGTGCCTCGGCAGGAGTGGATGCCTCCTAAGCTGCGCAGGGCCTACGAGGAGGCAAACCAGCCACCGACCCTGGTTGAGTACAGCGAGGGCTGGATGAAATCCCGAGACCTCAAGCCGGGGACGGTCTCGCTCTACCGGGGCCTGCTCGACAAGCTGATCCTCCCGGAACTGGGGGACAAGCGGCTGCCTGCCATCACGCCCACGGTCGTCCGGCAGTGGCATACCGGCCTGGGACCCAATCGGCCCACGCAACGGGCGCACGCTTACTCCCTGCTGCGCTCGGTCCTCGCCACGGCTGTCACGGAGCAGGTCGTGGCCTCAAACCCCTGCGTGATCCGGGCGGCTGGCGTGGCCAGACGCAGGTCGAAGACTGTGCCCGCCACAATCGATGAACTGCAGG